>Ga0160428_1000266_pt1 | contig 63333 bp, 61 predicted proteins | sample SolpanmetagenomM_FD_108198 | JGI IMG/M metagenome (GOLD analysis project Ga0160428, IMG submission 108198) | Solar panel surface microbial communities from Lawrence Berkeley National Laboratory, California, USA - M | ecosystem: Engineered > Built environment > Solar panel > Unclassified ... | reverse complement strand
GGTCGATACCCTGGGCCAGAGCGCTTTGCGCGAACAGCGCGCCAGCGGCCAGCCCCGGCAATTTTAAATACTTCATATAACGAGCTGTCTTGCTAGCTAATGGGTAATAGCACGAAGCTTCCGCTTCAGGCGCGCGCGTAGCGAGCAGGCGGAACCGGACGATTCCGGCTGACCACACTCGCTGCGCCCCCGCTCGAAGCGGAAGCTTTGCGCTACCTGCCTTATTACGTGGTTGTGAGCACGGTTTTGAAGCCGGCCAGGCGGCCGGCTACGTCGCGGCCCAGCGCGTAGGCGTGCACCTGCGGGCTGGTGCCGATGCGGTACACCTGCGTGCCATCCAGCTCTTGCTTGAGGTACATCTGCAAGGCTTTGAAGCGGTTGGCCAGGGCCACGCTGCCCGTCACGCCCCCGTCGGCGGTGTGGTTACTTAGAAACGCAAGTAAGTCCAGCTTCTCCACTTTGGCACCGGCGGGCTCGCCCAGTAGCTGGAGCAGCTGCTTGTCGGGCAGGTCGCCGGCCGGGGCGGCGTAGCTCACGGCCTCCAGCGGGGCATCCGATTCGCTGATAAAATTCAGGCCCTGAGTCAGCTTTTGGAGCTGGGCCAGGGTGGCGTCGTTGGGGTCGGCGGGCGCGGCACTAGAGGCGCTGGCCACCGCAGTGGGCGCGGCGGGCAGGCCGCTGCCACCCGGCACCTGGGCCGCAATGGCCGTGGCTAGCTCCCGCATCCGGTCCTCGGCCACCTTGATTTTGGGATTGGCGAAGTTCATGTCCGCCACCTTGTTCATCGGGATGAGGTGAATGTGCGCGTGTGGCACTTCCAGCCCAATCACGGCCACGCCGATGCGCTTGCAGGGCACGGCCGCCTGCACGCCCTTAGCCACGCGCTGCGCAAACACGTGCAGCGCCGCCAGCGCCTGCGGCGTCATATCAAAAATATAATCAATTTCCTGCTTGGGAATCACCAGCGTGTGGCCTTCCACGAGGGGCGTAATGTCGAGAAACGCCAGGTGGTCGGCATCCTCGGCCACTTTGTAGGCGGGCAGCTCGCCCGAAACGATGCGGGAGAAAATAGAAGACATTTTTGGGTAGCTGTTGGCTTATAGCTGTTAGCCGTTAGCTCCCAGCAGTGAATGAGGCTACTAAATAACGACAAAAGGCCGCTGATTGAATCAGCGGCCTTCGTCATACCGAGAAGCTAACAGCTAACAGCCAGCAGCTAACCGCCCAAAAACTACCGGCCTACCTCCAGAATCTGGAATTGGAGCTTGCCGGCGGGCACCGTGATTTCGGCTACGTCGCCGGCTTCCTTGCCCAGCAGCCCTTTGCCGATGGGCGACTTTACCGAGATTTTGCCGGCGGCCAGGTTGGCTTCTTCCTCGGCCACCAGCAGGTAGTCGAGCACCATGTTATTCTTCAGGTTTTTCAGCTTCACCTTGCTCTGAATAAGCACTTTCGTGAAGTCCATGTTGGTTTCGTCGAGCACGCGGGCATTGCCCAGCACCTCTTCGAGCTTCGCTATCTTGAGTTCGAGCAGGCCCTGGGCATCCTTGGCGGCGTCGTATTCGGCGTTCTCGCTCAGGTCGCCTTTATCGCGGGCTTCGCGCAGGTCTTCGGCCGCCTTGGCGCGCCCCCGGATTTTGAGGTCCTGAAGTTCGTCTTTCAGCTTTTGCAGGCCCTCGGCGGTGTAATAATTGATAGTAGCCATAAGATTCAGGACTGTTTTCGCGTAGCGGGTGGGTCAGGTAAAAAAGAAAGAGAACGGCTGGCACATTGGCCAGCCGTTCTCCCTTACTTGGTCAGGCAAAGATACAGCGAAAATCGGGTAATAAAGTGCGGCAGCGAGGCGGCGAGCACGCAAGAACGTAATCGCGCAAAAGCTCCACGTCATGCTCATACTAACGTCTCGTTATAAGCTTACTGACTCACCGGCTTTATCCGGCCAACTCCTTGCCTGCTCGCATCATCACCCCAGCAGCGCCGCTATTTTGGCCACGAGCACCTCGTTGATGCGCTGGTAGCTCTGGTGCGTCCAGCCGCCGATGTGAGGCGAAAGCAGCACCTGCGGGGCGGTGCGCAGGTAGTCGTAGGTGGCCTGCTGGGCGGGCGTGAGGGCGGCCAGCTTCTCGTTGTCGAGCACGTCGAGCACGGCGCCGCGCACGGCGCCGCTTTGCAGCCGGGCCACGAGAGCGGCCTGGTCCACCACCTCGCCCCGGGCGGTGTTCACGAAGTACAAGCGGTGGGCAAAGCCAGCCAGAAAATTCTCATTCACAAACTGATGGTTGGCCGCCGAGTACGGAAAGTGCAGGCTCAGTACCTCGGCGCGGGCTTGCAGCTCGGCCAGGGGCACTAGCTCGGCGTGGCCGTCGGTGGTCACGGCGGGGTCGTTGTCATGGGCCAGCACGGTGCAGCCAAAGCCGCCCAGCCGCCGGGCAAAGGCGCGGCCCATGTGGCCGTAGCCGATGATGCCCACCGTTTTAGTACCCAGCTCCTCGCCCCGGTTGGCCTCGCGGTGCCACTCGGCGCGGCGCACCTCGGCATCGGCGCGCACGGTGTGGCGCAGCAGGGCCAGCAGCTGGCCAGTAGCAAACTCGCCCACCGCGTCGCGGTTGCCCTCGGGGGCATTTACTAGCACCACGCCAGCCGCCGCTAGGGCATCCACATCGATGTTGTCGATGCCGGCGCCGGCGCGGGCCACGTAGCGCAGCTGCGGCCCGTGGGCCAGCAGGCTGGCCGTGATGCGCATTTTGCTGCGCACCATGAGGCCCCCGTAGGGCCGGGCGGCCAGGGCGGCGGGCACGTCGGCGGCGGGGAGCTTGGGTTGGTAATCACCCTCCACGCCGATGCTGGCCAGCATGGGCAAAAGGGAAGGGTGCATATCGTCGATTATCAGGCAGAGGGACATAACGCAAGAAAGCTACCGCGCGGGCGCGGTAATTGTAAAATCGGCGGCCACCAGCGGCAATGGCCGCACCTCGATGGCTTCGCGGGTGACGGTGATATCGTGCTCGGTATCGACGGTGATGATGCGCAGCGGCAGCGCGCCGTCGGTGGCTTGCAGCAACTCGTACCAGCCGGGCAGCGCGCACTGCCTGAAGGCCAGCGCATTCACGCGCACTCCGGGCGCGTAAAATACCAGGGTGGCACTGCCGGCGCGCGTCAGGCGCAGCACCTGGCATTGATAGCCCAGGATGGTAGCCGTGATGGGCAGGCACGTGGGGGCGGCGGCTGGCCTAGCCCGGGCAGTATCGGGCACCAGCACGGCCTGGCCCTTCTCAAACCGGTACAACTCTTTTGTGTCGCCCAGGTACAGCTCTTCCAGCTGCTTTTTGCGGTCGTAGCTTTTCAGGCAGTTACCCTGAATGTAGAACCAGCTTTTGGGCTTCACGGCGTAGAACAGCGTTTCGCCGGCCATGTTCTGATACTCCGTTTCGTACTCAATGCAGCCGCTGAACTCCGCGCCCGGCCCAGCCGGGGTGCCAGCTAGCAGCAGCAGGGCGCAGAGTAGCGGCAGCTTAGTCATGCAGTGAAAGAGGAGCTAGCCAGGGGAGATTATCGGGTCTATAAACTCAATAGTCCTTATACAGCGACTGGAGTTGCAGGGAATCTCCCAGTAGCTGAAATACTTTTTGCCTGCAAGCAGCCTCCGTAAAAGGACCTAGCTGAGCACGGCGGGCAGCTTCAGCAGTGGCGGCAGCTACCGGAAACAGGTAGCAGCTATCATCGCAGAACGCCACGTAGCCCTTCGCTATGCCAACTGCTAACGGGGCGCCTAGTTCCGTAGGCCCTAGCTGCGGGTCCTCGAAGTACAGTCTTTCGTCGCCGTCTTTGGTGGGTGCAGTGTAGTAACGGCTTGCTAGCGGCGTCCGGTCCTGCCTGGCGCAACTGCCTACTAGGCCCGTTACCAGCACGAGGCAGCCGCTTACCACGGCATTTGTGGTTTTCATACCTGTGCCACCAGGTTCGTCAGCCGCACAAAGTCGCTCACGCCCAGCTGCTCGGCGCGCTTGTCAAAAATCTCGGCGGCCATCGTTTCCGTGGACATACCCAGCGGCTTGAGCGCATTGCGCAGGGTTTTGCGGCGGGTCGAAAACGCCTGCTTCACCACCCGGAAGAACAACTGCTCGTCGCAGTCCAGCTTTTCGGTAGCATTGCGGGTGAGGCGCACCACGGCCGACTCAACCTTGGGCGGCGGCACAAACACGTGGGCCGGCACCGTAAACAGGTATTCAATGTCGTAATAGGCTTGCAGGAGCACGCTCAGGATGCCGTAGGTTTTGGAGCCGGGCGGCTCGGCCAGGCGCTCGGCCACTTCCTTTTGCAGCATGCCCACCACCTCGCGCACCTGCTGCCGGCTGGCCAGCACCTGGAAGAATATCTGGGTGCTGATGTTATAAGGGAAGTTGCCGACGATGGCCAGCGGCGTGCCCGGAAACATTGTGCCCAGGTCTTGCCGCAGGAAGTCGGTGGCGTAGATGCGCGGGGCCAGCGCCGGGTAGTGCGCCGTGAGGTAGGCCACCGACTCAGTATCAATCTCGACCACGCTGGTCTGGTACTCGCCGTGCTCCAGCAAGTACTGCGTGAGCACGCCCATGCCGGGGCCGATTTCGAGCACCTCCTGCACGCCCGCGGGCAGGCGCAGGCTCTCCACGATGCGGCGGGCAATGTTGGGGTCGTCCAGAAAGTGCTGGCCGAGGTGTTTTTTGGGGCGAACGGCGGGATAGGCCACGGAAATCAGCGAAAAGGCAGCCACGGGGCTGCGGTGAGGCGCCGCCAGCCCTGGCGGGCCGGCTACGCAGCCCCAAATATCGGGCGGCCCCAGGCTTTGGGGCGCTCGCGGGGCGGCCATTCGGGCCGGCCCCTCCCCTCGCCGCACAAAAAAGCCGCCACCCCAAGGCGGGTGGCGGCTTCCTTGCCTAAGACGACCCGGAATACCCTAGCGGGCGCGGCGCTGGCGCAGGCGCTTGAGGCCGTAGGCTACGCCGCTGGCCAGCAGCAGCGAGGCCCCGCCGTCGAGGGGCACGTCAGTGGGTGGGGGGTCGGTGGGGGTGGGGCCGCCCGAGCCAGGGGCCTGGGCCTGGGCGGTCAGGGCGCCGAGGCTGAGAAGGCCGGCGAGCAGGGCGCCGCGCAGCCAAAGGGGTTTAGTAGTCATACCGAAATGAGGCGAAATGAAGAAGAAATAAAAACCTACTCTACCGTGAGGCGGCGGCTGATGGTACCGGCCACGGTGCTGGCCTGCACGGTGTAGAGGCCGGCGGCCAGGCCGTCGAGGGGCAGGGCCAGCTCGTCGGTGGTGGCGGTGGCGCGGCGCACCACCTGGCCCAGGCTGTTCAGGATGGCCACCGGCACGGGCTGGCCACCGCGCAGGGTAGCGGGCAGTACCAGGGCCGTGGTGCCATGGGCGGGGTTGGGGTAGAGGCCAGCCAGCTGGGCCAGCGCGGCCGGGGCCGTGGCCAGCGGCGAGGCGCTGCTGAAGAGCAGGCTGTAGCGGGCGCCCTCGTTGGCGTTGGCGGCCAGGGTGAGGGTGGCGCTGGGCGTGGTGGCCAGGTCCTGGCGGGTGCCGGTGGTAGCGTCGAGCAGGTAGGCGTGGGTGCCGGCGGGCAGGTTGGCCAGCGCGGCGGCTTGCAGGGTGTAGGTGCCGGCGGCGGTAGCGCGCAGGCGCAGGGGCACTACCACATCGGCGCGGCCCAGGGCGGGCAGGCCGTTGGTGGCGTACTCCTGGCCAGCCAGGGCGGTGGTGATGGCCAACGGCTGGCCGGGGCCAGCCAGGTAGGGGCTGTCGTACTGGTTATCGAGGCCGGTGGTGGCGGCGGCATCGAAGTACACCAGCGTGGCGTGGGCCTGGGTGGCGGCGGCGTCTTGCAGCGTCAGACTGAGGTAGGGGCGGGTTTCGGCGGCGGTGCGCTGCACGGGGGTGCCGGCCGTGGCGTCGTAGCTGGTAATGGTGCTGGTCAATAGGAAATAGAGGTTGGCCTGGGTGCCCTGCGTAGGGTTATACACAAAGAAGCCCTGGCCTACGGGCACCACGTTGGTGCCGGTGTTGGCGCCGGCCGGGGCATTAGGCAGGTACGTAGTGTAGGTGCCCGCATACTGGCCGCTGCTCTTAAACACATAGAGCGTGTTGTTCAGCCCTGAGGAGGTGGCGGCTACGTTATCCCAGTTAAGGGGGGCTGCCAAGGGGTTGCCCATCAGCGCCCAGCCCCCGGCGGCGTCGCTGTGTCTCAGGTTGGGACGGAAACTGCTGCTCAATAATGGCGCGCCCGTGAAGGAGAGCGTGCCCCCGGCCGGCATATTTACGGTGTAGCCTGACGTCAGGGTTAACGCGTTGGTGAGGGCGCTTGGCGACTGCCAGCCCTGGTCGAAGCCCACGGTGCCCACGCTGCCGCCCACCTTGGTCTGGTCGTAGCTGAACACGGTGGGGAAGCTGGCCGCCGGCACCGCGGCGGGGTTGGTGTTGTAGGCTGGGTTGACGGTGGGCGTGAAGCTGCCGTTGGCGAAGCTGGCCACCGTCAGGCCACTTAGCGGGGCGCTGAGGTGGCGGTAGCCGGTGCTGGCGTTGCGGCTGCCATCGATGTAGCGCTGCACCGTGATGTTGCCGCTGAGCGTGCCGCCGCCCTGGTTTTCGAGCAGGGCCGTGCCGCTGCTGCTGCTCAGCAGCGTGAGCGTGGCCCCCGAGGCCTCCGTGAGCTGCCCGCTGGTGAGGTGTACTTCCTGGCTCACGCCGGTGTTGTTCACCAGCGTGAGGCCGGCGCTGTTGGTGAGCGTGAGGCGGGCCACCGTGCTGGGTAGGGCAATACCACTGGTGGTAGCCGTGGGGTAGCCGCCGCGCGTGGCGTTGGCCGGGGCCGCCGTGGTTTGGGCAGCACTGCCGTTGAAGGTGTAGTACGCCCCGGCCGCGCCTACTACGCTGTAGCGGCTGGAAGAACCGTTGCCATTCCCAAAGTTGTCGTTCGGGTTATTGGCGTTGTAGGCACCCTGGGCAAACGGCAGGCCATTGGGCGTAGCCAGCTGGATGATGGCCCCCGGCTCTAGTCTAATAGTATTGGTGGCCGTCGAGTTGACGTTGGGGTTGGCCGAGCTAATTTCCCCACCTACCCCGAAGCGCAGGATGCCGCCCGTGCGCACGATTAGTTGGCCCACGTTTTCGCCGTCGTTAAACACGCCCGTGCCGCCGCTCTGGATGTCGATGCTCTGGTAGAAGTTGTTGTTGTAGGTCGTGACGTCCCCGGTGCCCCGGTTGGGGGCGTCGGTGAAGGTGGTGGTAACGCCACTGGCTACGACCACGCTGGCTAGCGGGCGCATAGCTGCTGCCGGGCCAGCACCCAGCACTAGCAGCGCCACGAGGTAGAGGAAAAGTTGTCTCATATATGAGAGGGGGGTAAAGTGGTGAAAGAAAAACTTTCCGCAAAGGACGGTGCCGGCCCTAGGCAGCGCTATAGCATAAAGATGCTAGAGGGCCCCAGTCGGCGCTTTTGCTTAGTGAGTGGCCATCCCAGCAGGCGCAGTGAGTGGGTTTGCTAGCTAGCGGGGCACGGGGCCGGGGGCTTGGGCTAATCTATCGGGCGCCGGGCAGTAGGAAATATGACCGCACCGCCTCATCTTAGCTGCTGCATTCCTATGTTTTAACCACTCACTACTTGCTTACCCTCATGTACGAAGACAAGTACGAGAACTTCTTTCTGAACATTACGGCCGGCCGCGCCCGCTTTGCCGAGTTTGCGGGCTACACGCGCACCGCCTTGCTGGCCCCCGGCCTGCCGCCCGAGCTGGCAGCCTTAGCCCAGCCCGTAGAAAGCACCCTGGCCGCCTTTGTGGCCGGCGTAGCCAGCCGCACCACCGGCGCGGGCGCGGCCCAGGGCAGCACCCGCACCGAAGATGCCACCTGGGCGGCCATCAAGGCATTCGTCAAAGCCACCGACGTGACACTCATTCAGCCAGCCTTTTATCAGAACCCCGCCGCCCTCCTCACCTACTACCCCGACAAGCAAAGCGGCCTCACCCAGGCTCCCAAAAAGCTGCGTCTGCCCCGCCTCATGGCCTACGTGCAGGCCTTGCAAACCCACGACAAGGCCATTGCCACCAAGGCTGGCCCGCCGGCCGCCGCGCTGCTGGCCCAGTACCAGGCCGCCACCGCCGACAAAGACCAAGCCCAGAGCAGCGTGCAGGACGCCATTGCCAGCCTCGACCCCAGCCGGCAGGCCCTGTGCGCCCAGCTTTGGGAAGTGCACACTACCGGTCTCTACGTGTACCGCGCCACCCCACGGCGCGCGGCGGCGCTCTTCAATTATACGCTGCTGCCGAAGACGTACACCAGGCTTCGGCCAACTGCGCCCAGCTCTACCCTCTAGCTGTTTAGTACAGCTAGCTGGGGCCTCGGATGTACTTAATTTGACAATGTGAGGCCTACCTGGGGCCCCAAGCATACTGCCGAATACGTTATTTGGCTTGCATAGAGCCCCACGTAGTAGCAAAAGACTACGTATGATAACCTAAGCCCCCAGGTTAGCCCATTATAGTTACTTCCGATGGCACGAGGCCCCGATGGCCCTGCGCCAATGGGAAGCGTCATTCCAAGCGCAGCCAGTATACGAAAAGCCGCACTAATTTTCCTTGTGTTCCTTTGTTTGTCTGATTACCAACCGCTACCCTATGATAACTCGCATTGAAATTGATGGCTTTAAGAGCTTCTCCGACTTCGTGATGGACTTCTCACCTCTCACCGTAGTAGCTGGCACAAATGCTTCAGGCAAGAGTAATTTGTTTGATGCTCTTCAGTTACTCTCGGGTTTAGTGCAAGTAGATGATTTGCGCAAGGCATTCAGTGAGCAGCGTGGTGACGCTTACGAATTATTTACGCAGTATGATGACAATCATCACGCTGAGCAAATGACGTTCAAAGTAGATATGCTCGTCAACCGCACCGTACGCGATGGTTGGGGGAGAGAGGTTGCATTAAAGTACACGCGCCTCCGCTACGAATTGATAATAGGGAGAGTTACTAATCTACGTGGCATGGAAGACCTATTAGTACAGCATGAACAACTTGATGCTATTCGATACGATGATGATAAAGAATGGATAAAGCATATACCCAAAGCTACCCGTGAGTACTGGCGTCCACCAGTTCGAGGGGGACGACGTGGAATAGGTGCCCCGTATATTGGAATACGGGAGTTAGGAGATGGCAACAAAGCCTTCGTTGTATCGCAGGATGGAAACGGTGGCACAGGCAAACGCGAGTTTCCAGTTAATAATGCTACTCGCACCGTACTGAGCGGAATTAGTTCAGCAGAATTTCCACACGCTCTAGCGGCCCGCGAAGAAATTCGCAGTTGGAAGTTTCTGCAACTAAACCCTGAATTGTTACGAGAGCCTACTCGCCAAACTATGGGTGGTGCCAGGGATATTATCACACGCGACGGAGATAATTTAGCCGCAGCGCTATTTCGTATAAAAACTACCGACCCTTACGCACTTAAGCTTATTTCACGACGCTTAAATAATATGCTACCTTCTCTGGTAGCAGTGGATGTAGAAGATGATAAAGCGAACAAACAGTACATTATTAAAGTGCGTAGCGAGGACGGTCGTGAGTTTTCTTCTAGAGTTTTATCAGAAGGCACTTTACGGTTACTTACACTTTGTGTATTTCAATTTGACGATTTACATCGTGGATTAATATGCTTCGAAGAGCCGGAGAACGGCATTCATCCTGCCCGTTTGCGCGAAATAACTGACTTGCTGCTCGAATTAAGCGTAAACTTTGCCGAGCAGAATACGCCATTAAGGCAAATCATTATCAATACTCATTCACCAGGGTTAGTACGCGAATTTTTTTTAGCTCGCCACAAACGAAAGTTAACGGTATGGTATGCGCAGCTCACTACGAGATTTCCTGAAATAAACGGTAAAAAAATCAAATTGAGCGTAACCAAAATGTTACCTGTTGAAACAGATTCGGCACAAGGTATTGGACTTGATTTCTCGAATTCTGAGCAAAAGTTAGTTTTAAGCCAATTAGTGCGTTATCTGGGTCTCAACGATGCTGAAAAGACATTAGAAGAATTGGGACTTAAAGTAGAAGCCACATCATGAATATTATCATTACCGGCTTTTATGGAGAAGGGACCACCGATGAGCGCTTTTTACCTAGCATCATTCAGCGCACAGTGGAGGAAATTGCTAAAGAATGCACATCACAATTAGAAGTATATCGGCCGGTGATATTAACTACTAGAGCCGAAACGTTTGTTGCTTCTGTAGTAGAAGTAGCCAAGCAGGCAGTCACTGAAGGTGTTCTCCTCCTATGCATTCATACCGATGCAGATGCTGCTGCTGACCAAGCAATTTTCCAAGATAAAATTGCACCTGCCTGGGCCGCTGTCGAGGCAGCCGACTTAGCTAGCTGTCCTGCTTTAGTAGCTATTGTGCCTGTGCATATGAGCGAGGCATGGATTCTAGCTGATAAGGCATTACTTAAGGAAGAATTGGGCACCGACCGCAGTGACCACGACCTTGGGCTGTCGCGGGCACCTGAAGCATATGCCAACCCGAAAGCAGCTATTGAGGAAGCCATTCGTCGGACATTTGAGCATCGCAGCAGACGCCACCGACAGCAGGTGAATATTGGTGACCTTTACCAACCGCTAGGCCAGAGCATCGGATTGGATAAGCTGGCCATGCTACCATCCTACCAGAAATTTCGGGAGAACATACGTCAAGCATTTCGGCAACTGAATTACCTGCACTAACTCCACCCTAGTCCATCAGCACGCCCACGTAGTAGTTAAATGTATCGACCTCCACGTTTTCCCGCGTGGCGCCGGGCAGGTCGAGCGCGGCCCACTTGGTGGTGGGCGTGAGCAGCTTGTAGTCGCCGCCTTTGGTGCGCAGGCGCACGGGCAGGTCGAAGCCCGGCACGGCGGCTACCCAGCGGCCCAGCAAGACACCTTTTTCGATGCGCATTTCGAGCACCGGCAGCGGCCCGTGTTGCAAGTATTGGGCAAACACCTTGCTGAAGTCGCGGCCCGACTCGCGGTTGATGTACTCGATTACCTGCTGGCCCGTCACGGTCTGGTGGTAGAAGGTCTTGCCCAGGCCGCGCAGGATGCCGCGCCACCTGGCATCGTCGTTAAGGGCCGTGCGCAGCATGTTGAGCAGGCTCGCGCCCTTGTCGTACATGTCGCCCGAGCCTTCCTTGTTCACGCCGTAGGGGCCGATGATGGGGCCATCGTTCTGGATGTTGCGGCGCTGGCCGTGCAGGTATTCCTGGCCGGCCTGCTTGCCGTACTGGGTTTCTACAAATAGCCCTTCGGAGTAGCAGGTAAAGCTTTCGTGCACCCACATGTCGGCAATATCCTTGGTCGTGATGTTGTTGCCAAACCACTCGTGCCCGCTCTCGTGGATGATGATGAAATCGAACTTATCGCCCCAGCCGGTGCCCGAGCGGTCGCGGCCCAGGTAGCCGTTCTGGTACTTGTTGCCGTAGGCCACGGCGCTCTGGTGCTCCATGCCCAGGTGCGGGGCGTCCACAAGCTTGTAGCCATCCTTATAAAAGGGGTACGGCCCAAACCAATATTCCATGCTCTTGAGCATGGGCTTCACGTTGGCCGCAAATTGCTTCTTGGCCTTTTCCAGGTTTTCGGGCAGCACCCAGTAGTCGAGCGTCAGCGGCCCACTCTCGCCCTGATACACGTCGCTGAAGTGCGTGTAGTTGCCCACGTTCAGGGCCACGTCGTAGTTGTTGATGGGGTTGGTCACGGCCCAGTCGTAGCGGGTATAGCCGCCGCTTAGCTTCTTGGTGCCGCGCAGGCGGCCGTTGCTCACGTCCTTCAGGCCCTGCGGCACGGCAATGCTGATGAGCATCGAATCGACTTCGTCGGCCTGTTGGTCCTTGGTAGGCCACCAGATGCTGGCGCCCACGCCCTGGCAGGCGCTGGCCACAAATGGCTGGCCGGCCGCATCCTGCGTAAACACGAGGCCGCCGTCCCAGGGCGCCTTTTTGGCCACCGTGGGCTGGCCCGAGTACGTGACCGTAAACTCGTCGCGGCTGCCCTGCTTTATCGCCTGCGGAAACGTGACAAACACCGCGTTGGCTTCGCGGGTGAAGGGCACCGGCCGGCCCCGGTACGTCACCTTATCCACCGCCAGGTTGGCAAACAGGTCGAATTGCAGCCGCGTGAAGTCGCGCGTGGCCGTGAAGCGAAACAGGTTGGAGCCGCTGATGGACCGGTTGGCCACGTCGAGCTTCACGTCGAGGTGGTAGTAGTTGATGTCGTAGCAAGTGCGCTCGGCCGGCTGGCCCCCGCGCAGCGAGTCGGCGCGGGTAAACGTCGTTTTGGGTTGCATCAGCTGGGCCGAGGCCAGCAGCGACGAGCCCAGGAGCGGCAGCAAAATCCGCAGGGTTTTGGTCAACATTCTAGCGATTTCAAATAATGACAGAAGGGGCCGTCTGCCAACAATTCAGGGGAATTTCAAACTCTTCCAGTGCAAACTCCTGGCAGTCTAGGATAGTATTTTGGAGATAATCATACTGCGTGCCATCAGGCATAAAGACATACAAATAGGCACCAACCTCCGGCTTGTCTTCTTCTATTTCGCATAAGATACCCCGGCACTCAGCCGCTAACCGTTTCCGTTCCATTGCTTAGTAGTACTGACACCGCCACGCCGTTTTACATACCTTCACGCCAAAGTTACGCCCCTCCTATTCTCCCTATGGCACTCACGCTTGCCCACGCCGCCGCCGCGCCGGCCCCGTCTACCCAGGTCTTTATCTTGCCGCTGGGCACCACCACCCTACCCCCGGCCGCCGCCACCGACCTGCCCGCCGAGGCCCTGCGCTACGTCGAAACCGCCCTGGCCGACGAGCAGAAGCTCGTCACGCTCAACCACTTTTCGCACCAGCACTACTTCGTGGTGCTCGAAAAAAAGCGCACCCCCGACCTCCAGCTCGAAGCCCTGCGCAAAGCCGGCCACCAGTTGCAAGGCGCGCTGAAGAAAGAAAAAACCGCCCAGGTTTTTATTCAGAACCTGAGCGAAAACCCCGCCGCCGCGCTCACCCTGGCCGAGGGCCTGTTCCTGGCTGCCTACGAGTTTGAAGGCTACAAGACGGATGAGAAGTCGCGCAAAGCGGCGGCGCTCACCACCATCAGCCTGGTAGGCGAGGCCGCCCCCGAGGCCGACATCACCACCCTACAACACGTGCTGGAAGGCGTGGTGCTGGCCCGCGACCTCGTCAACGCGCCGCTCAACAAGCTCAACGCTCAGCAGTTTGCCGAGCGCCTGGCCGAGGCCGGCGACGCCGCCGGCTACACCACCGACATCCTCGACATGGCCCGCATCGAGAGCCTGCGCATGGGCGGCCTGCTGGCCGTCAACCTGGGCTCGCCCGAGCCGCCCACCTTCAGTATCCTGGAGTGGAAGCCCGAGGGCGCCAAAAACGAGAAGCCCTACGTGCTCGTGGGCAAAGGCGTGGTCTACGACACCGGCGGCCTCAGCCTCAAGCCCACGCCCAACAGCATGGACATGATGAAGTGCGACATGGCCGGCGGCGCGGCCGTGGGCGGCGTGCTCTACGCCCTGGCCAAGAACAACGTGCCGCTGCACGTCATCGGCCTGGTGCCGGCCACCGACAACCGCCCCGGCGGCCTCGCCTACGTGCCCGGCGACGTGCTCACCATGCACTCGGGCCTCACCGTGGAAGTCAAAAACACCGATGCCGAAGGCCGCCTGCTGCTGGCCGACGCGCTCAGCTTCGCCAAGAAATACCACCCCGAGCTGGTGATTGACCTGGCCACGCTCACCGGCGCGGCCGTGCGCGCCATCGGCACCGAGGGCGCCGCCGTGATGGGCACCGCCGAGGCCGACACCACCGCCCAGCTGCTGGCCGCCGCCCACCGCGTGCACGAGCGCCTGGTCGAGTTCCCGCTCTGGGACGACTACGCCGACCACATGAAATCGGACATTGCCGACCTGAGTAACCTCGGCAAGGGCGACGCCGGCCACATCTCGGCTGCCAAGTTCCTGGAGCGCTTCATCGAGGGCACGCCCTGGCTGCACCTCGACATCGCCGGCCCCGCCTATCTGACGGCGCCGGACAGCTACCGCGGCAAGGGCGGCACCGGCACCGGCGTACGGTTGCTGTACGAGTTTTTGACCAAGCAGCTGGCATAACAACCGCCTACTAAAACTGTCATTGCGAGCACCGCGAAGCAATCGCACCCGAACGACTCTGGCCGCACGACTGGCGCGGGAATCGTTTGGGTGCGATTGCTTCGCGGTGCTCGCAATGACAGTTTTCCTTTTTACCCATAATTCTCTTTTACTCTCATGGCTGATTTCCTCGTCATCGGCGCCGGCATCGGCGGGCTAGCCACGGCGCAGGCGCTGCTGCGGCTAGGCCACCAGGTGCGCGTGTACGAGGCCGCCGCCGAGCTACGCGAAATCGGGGCCGGCGTGGTGCTGGGCGCCAATGCCATGCGGGCGCTCGACGAGTTGGGCCTGCACGACGCCGTGCGGCCGGCTGGCTCGCCCCTCACCACCGTGAGCCTCTACAACGAGCAAGGCCGAGTGCTGAACCGCGCCGATACTACGGGATTTACGGCGCGGCTGGGCTACGACAACGTGGGCATCCTGCGGGCCGACTTGCAGCGCGAACTGCTACGGGCGCTGCCGCCCGGCGTGGTGCAGCTCGGGCACCGGCTGGCCCGCTTCGAGCAAACCGCCACCCACGTCACGGCCTTCTTCGAAAATGGCACCCAGGCCACCGCCGACGCCCTGGTAGCGGCTGATGGCATCCGCTCGCCGGTGCGGCGGCAGTTGCTGCCGGCCAGCCAGCCGCGCTACGCTGGCTATACCTGCTGGCGGGCCGTGGTGCAGAATACTATTCCCGGCCTGCCTACCATCGGCTCCAGCGAAACCTGGGGCCGCGCCGGGCGCTTCGGGCTGGTGCCCGTGGCCGACGGCCGGCTCTACTGGTTTGCCTGCGTCAATAGCCTCGCGCCCGACAACCCCGCTTTCAAAGCCTATCGCTTGGCTGATTTGCAGCGGCAGTTCGCTAATTTTCACGCGCCCATTCCGCAGGTACTGGCCGCCACTACCGCTACCGACCTGCTCTGGGGCGACCTCTACGACCTGGCCCCGCTGACTAGCCTCGCCTTCGGCCGGGTGCTGCTGCTGGGCGATGCCGGCCATGCTACCACGCCCAACCTCGGCCAGGGCGCCGGCATGGCCGTCGAAGACGCCGCCGTGCTGGCCCGTTGCCTACGCGCCGCGCCCGCCGACGTGCCCGCGGCCTTCCGCGCCTTCGACCGGCAGCGGCGGCCCCGTACCCGCCGCATCGTGAAGCAGTCGCGGCTGCTGGGGCAGTTGGCGCAGTTCACCCCGCCCTGGCTGGCCCCGCTGCGCAACGCCGCCCTGGCTGCCGTACCCGACTGGCTCACGGCCCGCCAGATGGCCTGGCTCTACCAGGAGTTATAATTCGAGTAAGAAGGTCGTGGAGCGCGCAGCGAAGCATCTCGCTTGTGATAGCAACTCCAATCGTTGCCGACGTCAGCACGCGAGCTGCTTCGCTGCGCGCTGCATGACCGCTAGGCCAAAATAGTAAGCAGCCCGCCCGGCGCTACTTTTGGCCCCCAACTTGGTCGCCCAGGTAGCTTTTTGCTAGCCCGGCAACCCGATGTCTTCTTCCTTATGAGTTCCTCCCCTTCTAAATCTTCCCTTCCGCGCCTCGGCTTCTCGGTGGGCGACCTGGCCGGCATCGGCCCCGAAGTCATTTATAAAACCCTGCGCGACGAGCGCCTGCTGCACCAATGCACGCCCGTGGTGTACGGCACGGCCACGGCGCTTTTCGACGACTTTCCGGTGGAGAAAAACGCCGAGCCGCTCACCTTTCGCCAGTTGCGCGACGCGGCCGATATCGCCCCCGGCCGCCTCAACGCCGTCACGTGCTGGGACGAAGACTTCCACCTCACGCCTGGCCAGCCCTCGCCCGCCAGCGGCCAGGCCGCCCGCGAAAGCCTGCTCGCCGCCGCCCGCGACCTCAAAGCCGGCTTGCTCGATGCCATCGTGACGGCCCCCATCAGCAAGGAAAACACCCAGGCCGACGACTTCCGCTTTCCCGGCCACACCGAATTTCTGGCCAGCTACTTCGGTGCGGCCGATAACCTCATGTTCCTCGTCGATGAGGACCAGCAGTTACGCGTGGCCACCGCCACTGGCCACATCGCCCTCAAAGACGTATCGGCACGCCTCACCAGCGACCTGCTGCGCACCAAAATTAAGCTACTGCTCAAGTCGTTGCAAAACGATTTTGGTATTCTCAAGCCCAAAATCGCCGTGCTGGGCCTCAACCCCCACGCCGGCGAAAATGGCCTGCTGGGCCGCGAGGAAGCCGACGTAGTCGCGCCCGTCATCCGGCAGTTTGTCCACGACGGCCACCTCGTCTTCGGCCCCTACCCCGCCGATGGCTACTTCGGTACCGGCCAGTTCCGGCAGTTCGACGCCACGCTCTCCCTCTACCACGACCAAGGCCTGATTCCCTTCAAGCTCATGGCCTTCGAGCAGGGCGTCAACTTCACGGCCGGCCTCTCGGTCGTGCGCACCTCCCCCGACCACGGCACCGCCTACGGCATCGCCGGCAAGTTCCAGGCCGATGCCTCCTCCTTTCGGGCCGCCGTGTACCTGGCCTGCGATGTAGTGCGCGCCCGCAAGCTGGCGGCGGCCGACCCGCGCTTGGCGTAGCTTTATTTACAAAAACAAAATTTTCTTTCTACTTTTGAAACGCAGCTGGCAACATCCGCGTTTTCTCTATACGTCAAGTTCATTGGCACCCACCAGGAATACGACGCTGTTGATGCTACCCCTGTCTTAGTTACCAAGCCATGATTATCAACACCGTAGAGGAATACCGAGAGGCTTTTCGCCAGTTCAATGCACTCGAAGTTCAGGATATCGATGCTCATTCCGAGTTGCAGCCGCCTGCTCACGAGCTAGCGCTTGCTATTCAGGATTATGAGTTGCGGCAGGAAATGTTTCCCCTTCCGAAGAAGCCCACTACCCTGCCCGCCATGATTGAGCTGAAGCGCCAGCAGCGCCAGCTCAAGCAAAAAGACCTGGCCCAATTACTGGAAGTGCCGGCTGGCCGCTTGTCGCAGATTTTGAGTGGCAAGCGCCGCGTGACGATGGATTTGGCCCGTAAACTCTACGAGCGGCTGGACATCAGCCCCGAGTTTATCCTGAAAACAGCCTAAGGCTGACCCAATCGCCCCAAATTGGCTTGATAAAGCCAGGAAAAACCCGTACCTTTGCCCCCCGTTATCCGGCTACCCCGTGAAAAAAGAAACGCAATTTGATTTGCCTATTGCCAGGCTTTCGCTTAAAACGCATCAGTTTGCGTTTGAGCTGGGTCGCGCTTTTTTCGAAGAGTTCGACCCTCAAGGCGAGTTTATCGCCGATGGCAACCTGCACGCCGATGTGACGCTCGTTAAAACGGAGCGCGTTATCACCATCGACTCGCATATTGTGGGCACCGTGCGCCTCACCTGCGACCGCAGCCTCGACGAGTACGACCACCCGCTCGACATCGAAAATAAGCTGCTGGTGCGCTACAGCGACGAGGCCAAGGAGCTGGACGACGACGTGCTGCAAATCACGCCCGAAACGCTTACGCTCAACATTGCGCAGCATCTCTACGACTACATCGGGCTGGCTTTGCCCATGAAAAAGCTGCATCCGCGCTTCCAAAACGAAGCCGATGACGACCCCGATGCTACCACCAAACTCATTTTCTCGACCCGCCCGCAAGGCGAAGGCCCCGACGATGACGAGCCAGCCGACCCGCGGTGGGCGGCCCTCAAAAACCTGAATTAGGACCCTGGCCCTACTTCATCATTCCTAGTTCAACACTTTTAATTTCTTCGAAGAACCATGGCACATCCTAAGCGCCGGACCTCCTCCGCCACCCGCGACAAACGCCGTAGCCACCACAAGCTGACCCCTAAGGCCGTGACCATCTGCCCCAACACGGGTGAGCTGCACCTGCGCCACAAGGCCTACGTAGTAGACGGCGACTTATATCACAATGGCCAGCTGGCCATCAAAAATTACCTCTCGGTAGCGGCTCCGGCCGCCGCTGGCGACACGGGCTCGGACGAAGAATAGCCGAAAGCGTTGTTATTTCGCGGTACCATCGGGCCGGACTGCTCTTTTGAGATTGGCAGTCCGGCCCGGTTTGGTTTCGCGCCTTTGCGCTCTATGGCTGACTCTCTACTTTTTCCGCGTTCATGAAAATTGCCCTCGACGCTATGGGCGGCGACTTTGCCCCCCAGGCTGCCGTGGCCGGTGCCGTGCTGGCTGCCCAGCGCCTGGCCGGCAAAGCCCAGGTTGTCCTCATCGGCCCCGAAGCTGAGCTCCGGCCCCTGCTCCTGGAGCACGGCCCCAGCGCCACGCTGCTCGAAGTAGTGCCTGCCTCGCAGGTTATCGAAATGGGCGAGCACCCCACCAAAGCCTTTCAGCAGAAGCAGGACAGTACGATTGCCGTGGGCTACCGCCTGCTGCACAGCGGCGAGGTCGATGCGTTTTGCTCGGCCGGCAACACGGGCGCCATGCTCGTGGGCGCCATGTTTACGGTGAAGGCCGTGCCCGGCGTGCTGCGCCCCGCCATTGCCAACTTTGTGCCCAAGCTGGCCGGTGGCTATGGCATCCTGGTGGATGTGGGCGCCAATGCCGACTGCAAGCCCGAGATGCTGGAGCAGTTTGGCGAGTTGGGCTCGCTCTACGCGCACTACGTGCTGGGCATCGAGAAACCCAAAGTGGGCCTGATGAGCCTGGGCGAAGAGGAAGGCAAGGGCACCGTAACTACGCAGGCAGCCCACCAGCTGTTTAAGGTGAACCCGCACGTGCACTTCATCGGTAATATCGAGGGCCGTGACTTGTTTAACGACAAGGCCGACGTGATTGTGTGCGATGGCTACGTGGGCAACGTGATGCTCAAGATGGCCGAGTCGATGTACGACATCATGGTGGCACGCCACCTGAACGACGAATTTTTTGAGAAAGTAAACTACGAAACCATTGGCGGCTCGCCCATTCTGGGCATCAACGACAACGCCATTATCGGCCACGGGGTAAGCACGCCCATGGCCATTTGTAACATGCTGATGCAGGGCTACCAAATGGCTAAGTCGGGCATCGTGGACCAAATCAAAGACTCTTTCAAATCCTGACTCCGAAAGCCGGACGTAGTAGTCGGGCTGTTGAAGTTTGGGCCGCACCTTTGCGCTCATGAAGATTACCGCCGCCATCACCGGAGTCGGAGGCTACGTGCCCGACTACGTGCTCAATAACCAGGAGCTGGAGCAACTGGTCGATACCACCGACGAATGGATTACCTCGCGCACCGGCATCAAGGAGCGCCGCATTCTGAAGGGCAAAGACCAGGGCTCGTCGGTGATGGGCATTAAGGCGGTGCAGCAGCTGCTGGAAAAAACCAATACCCGGCCCGAGGACGTGGACCTGCTCATCTGCGCCACCGTGACGCCCGATGTGCTGTTTCCGGCTACGGCCAACATCATTTCCAATGCCACGGGCATCAAAAATGCCTTTAGCTACGACATGAACGCCGCCTGCTCAGGCTTTTTGTACGCGCTGGCAACGGGCGCGCAGTTCATCCAGGGCGGCATGTACAAGAAGGTGATTGTGGTGGGCGCCGATAAGATGTCGGCCATCGTGGACTACACCGACCGCGCCAATTGCATCATTTTTGGCGACGGCGCCGGCGCCGTGCTCCTCGAACCCAGTGAAGAAGGCTACGGCGTACTCGACCAGGTGCTGCGCACCGACGGCAACGGCGAGCAGTTTCTGCACCAGAAGGCCGGCGGCAGCCGCCGCCCGCCCACGGCCGAAACGGTGGCCAACAAGGAGCACTACATTTACCAGGAGGGCGCCACGGTCTTCAAATTTGCGGTAACCAATATGGCCGACGTGGCCGCGCAGGTAATGGCGCGCCAGCACCTGAGCCACGACGATATTGCTTGGCTGGTGCCCCACCAGGCCAACAAGCGCATCATCGACGCTACCGCCAACCGCATGGGCATCGGCCCCGAAAAGGTGATGCTCAACATCCAGCGCTACGGCAACACCACCAACGGCACGATTCCGCTCTGCCTCTGGGACTACGAAAAGCAGCTTCACAAGGGCGACAACCTCATTTTTGCCGCCTTCGGGGGCGGCTTCACCTGGGGCGCCATGCACATCAAGTGGGCGTACAATTCTTAATTATGAATTAAAAATCATGCGTTATGACTTGCTGTCCTGGCATCTCATGATTCATAGTTTCGATTTATAATTCTCAATTCATAATTCATAATTACCAAAAATGGCAACCACCGCCGACTTCCGCAATGGGCTCGTGTTGATGTACAACAACGACCTGCACGTAATCACCGAATTTCAGCACGTAAAGCCCGGCAAAGGCCCCGCCTTTGTGCGCACCAAGATGCGCAACATCAAGACCGGCCGCGTGCTGGACAATACCTTCAACGCCGGTGTAAAGATTGAGACGGCCCGCGTGGAGCAGCGCCCGCACCAGTACCTATTCAAGGACGATTACGGCTACACATTTATGGATAACGAGTCGTTTGAGCAGATTGTGCTGCCCGAGGCGATGGTGCCCTTCGCCGACCTCATGAAGGAAGGCCAGGCCGTGACCATCCTCATGCACGCCGAAACCGAGCAGCCCCTCACCGCCGAGCTTCCCACTACCGTGGACCTCGTAGTGACCTATACCGAGCCCGGCCTGCGCGGCGACACCGCCACCAACACCCTCAAGGCGGCTACCGTCGAAACCGGCGCCCGCATCCAGGTGCCGCTGTTTGTGGATACGGACACCAAAATCCGCATCAAAACCAGCGACTACTCGTACGTAGAGCGCGTAAAGTAGCTATTTTGAAGCTGTTAGCTAGCGGCTGTTAGCTGCTGGGTTTCGGCGTTAAAAAGCTAACGGCTACCAGCTACTAGCTAACAGCTTATCAACATGTCGAAAGAATCCTCCAAAAACCCGCCCAAAAAGGACGCTGCCATGAAAGCCAAAGAACTCCAGGAACTGCTCGACTTCATCGCCAAGTCGGGCCTCAATAAGGTCAATATTGAAACCGAAGAGTTTAAAATCTCGGTGCAGCGCGAGCCTTCCACCAAGCAGGTCGTGAGCATGAGCGCCGCCCCGCTGGCCGCCCCCGCGCCGCAGCCGCTGGCTGCCCCGGCCGCCGCACCGGCCCAGCTGCCCGCCGCGCCGTCGGCGCCAGCGGCCGAAGCCGCCCCGGCCGCCAGCGCGGCCAGCTACACGCCGCTCAAGTCGCCGATGATTGGCACTTTCTACCGCAGCAGCGGCCCCGACTCGCCGGTATTCGTGCAGGTGGGCGACATGGTGGAGAAAGGCCAGGTTATCTGCATCATCGAAGCCATGAAGCTATTCAACGAAATTGAGGCCGAACAATCGGGCCGCATCGTGAAGGTGCTCGTGGAAAATGCCACGCCGGTAGAGTACGACCAGCCGCTGTTCCTCATCGAGTAGTCCTTTTTAAGTTATGACTTATGAGTTATGGGTTATGAGTTGCTGTTCGGTAACCCATAATTCATAACTCATAACTTTTAACTCATAACTCATAACTCTACTTCCCGTGTTCAATAAAATTCTGATTGCTAACCGGGGCGAAATTGCCCTGCGCGTTATTCGTACCTGCCGCGAGATGGGCATTAAAACGGTGGCCGTGTACTCGACCGCCGACAAGGAAAGCCTGCACGTGCGCTTCGCCGACGAGGCCGTGTGCATCGGGCCGCCCAGCAGCCGCGACAGCTACCTCAACATCCCGACGCTCATCGCAGCGGCCGAGATTACCAACGCCGATGCCATTCATCCCGGTTACGGTTTCCTGAGCGAAAATGCGGAGTTTTCGCGCATCTGCGCCGAAAACGGCATCAAGTTTATCGGCGCCTCGCCCGAGATGATAAACCAGATGGGCGATAAGGCCACGGCCAAGGCAACCATGATTAAGGCCGGCGTGCCCGTGGTACCCGGCTCGGTAGGGTTGCTCGACTCGGTGGAGCAGGGCAAGAAAATCGCCAACGAAATCAAGTACCCCGTCATCATCAAGGCCACGGCGGGCGGCGGCGGACGCGGCATGCGCATCATCAATGGCGATGACGAGTTTCAGAAAGCCTGGGACGACGCGCGCACCGAGTCGAAGGCCGCCTTCGGCAACGATGGCATGTACCTGGAGAAGTACGTGGTGGAGCCCCGCCACATTGAGGTGCAGATTGTGGGCGACCAGTTCGGCCACGTGTGCCACCTTTCGGAGCGCGACTGCTCCATCCAGCGCCGCCACCAGAAGCTCGTGGAAGAGGCCCCCAGCCCCTTCATGACCGACGACTTGCGCGAGCGCATGGGCGCGGCGGCCATCGCTGGCGCTTCGGCCATCGGCTACGAGGGCGTGGGCACCATCGAGTTCTTGGTGGATGCCAACCGCGATTTCTACTTCATGGAAATGAATACCCGCATCCAGGTGGAGCACCCGGTAACCGAGGAAATCATTAACTATGACCTCATTAAGGAGCAGATTAAGGTAGCGGCAGGCATCCCGATTTCGGGCAAGAACTACTACCCCAAGATGCACGCCATGGAGTGCCGCATCAACGCCGAGGACCCGCGCAACGGCTTCCGCCCGGCGCCGGGGCGCATCACTACGCTGCACATCCCCGGCGGCCACGGCGTGCGCGTCGATACCCACGTGTACGCGGGCTACCAGATTCCGCCCAACTACGACTCCATGATTGCCAAGCTCATCACCGTGGCCCAAACCCGCGAGGAATGCATCGTAAAAATGAAGCGCGCCCTGAGCGAATTCGTGGTAGAAGGCGTGAAAACGACCATCCCGTTTCACTTAGCCCTGATGGACAGCGAGGATTTCAACGCCGGTAATTTCACGACCAAGTTTTTGGAGTCGTTTGATTTCTCGGCGGTATAACTCACGCTATTTATTGAACTAGCCGTGCGCATAAAACTTCTTTTTTGCCTACTTGCCTCGGCTGGTTTTCTGAGCAGTTGCTCGGCACCTTGCAACGGCCACATCGAAGCCTCAGTGCTCTATTTCAAGCAGGCACCGCATGGCCAGCTGGCCTACGTTAATGTATTGAACAAGCCCGACCTAGGCAGCCAGCAAACCTTAACGCGCGACGATAAGGAGTACGGTACCTTTCCGCATGTCGTCATTATCAATGACCCCGGGATGAACTATAAAGGCCAGGGCACCATCTGCTTCGATGAGTTTACGAAGCAGCCACTACCAGCCGATATTGACCTGCGGGAAAAAGATATTCCCCGAATAATAATTACCAAATAAAAAAAGACCCTAGCCGCTGACTCGGCTAGGGTCTTTTTTTATTTGGTAATTATTAAATAACCTAGCGGCGGCCCATGCCGGGCATCCCGCCCTTCATACCGCCCATCATTTTGGCCATCTGGGCCATGCCGCCTTTGGTTTGGCTGAGCTTATTCATCTGGCGCATCATTTTGCGCATGTCCTCAAATTGCTTCATGAGGGCATTCACCTGCTGAATATCGGTGCCGGAGCCGGCGGCCAGGCGGCGGCGGCGCGAGCCGTTGATGAGGTCGGGCTGGGCGCGCTCCTGCTTGGTCATGCTCTTGATGATGCTTTCTACGGGCTTAAAGGCGTCGTCGTCGATTTCGACGTCCTTCATCATCTTGGCCGCGCCGGGAATCATGCCCACGAGGTCCTTCAGGTTGCCCATTTTCTTGATTTGCTCGAGCTGGCCGAGGAAGTCGTTGAAGTCGAACTGGTTTTTGCGAATCTTGGCGTTGATGCGCTTGGCTTCGTCCTCGTCGAACTGCTGCTGGGCGCGCTCCACGAGCGAAATCACGTCGCCCATGCCCAGGATGCGCTGGGCCATGCGGTCGGGGTAGAAGAGGTCGAGCGCCTCCATTTTCTCGCCCGTCGAGATGAATTTGATGGGCTTTTCCACCACCGCCCGGATGCTGAGGGCCGCGCCGCCGCGGCTGTCGCCGTCGAGCTTGGTGAGCACCACACCGTCGAAATTGAGGCGGTCGTTGAAGGTCTTGGCGGTGTTGACGGCGTCTTGGCCGGTCATCGAGTCCACCACGAACAGCGTTTCGCTGGGGTTGATGGCTTTTTTGACGGCTTCGATTTCGCGCATCATCTGCTCGTCCACGGCCAGGCGGCCGGCGGTGTCGATGATGACGACCTTCTTGTTGTTCTTCTTAGCGAAGGCAATGGCATTCTGCGAAATCTCGACCGGATTCTTGTTTTCCGGTTCGGAGTACACTTCTACCCCGATTTGCTCGCCGAGCACCTTCAGCTGGTCGATGGCGGCGGGGCGGTACACATCGCAGGCCACCAGCAGCACGTTGCGGTTTTGCTTCTTGATAAAGCTGGCCAGCTTACCGGCAAAAGTCGTTTTGCCCGAGCCTTGCAGGCCCGAAAGCAGCACCACGGCCGGGTCACCCTTGATGACGATGTCCTGCTTTTCGCCGCCCATGAGCTGGGTCAGCTCGTCGTAGACGATTTTGACCATGAGCTGGCCCGGCGATACCGTCGTGAGCACGTCGCGGCCCATTGCCTCGTCCTTAATCTTATCAGTTACCTCCTTGGCAACCTTGTAGTTAACGTCGGCATCGACCAGCGCCCGCCGGATTTCCTTCACGGTAGTGGCGACGTTGATTTCGGAGATAGAGCCCTGCCCCTTAAGGGTTTTGATGGCTTTATCGAGCTTGGAGGAGAGGTTATCAAACATATCAAATGAATTTGCAAACGCAGCTAACGGCACAACCTGGAGGGTAGCCGCTTACGATGCTTGGTTTAGTTTATTTTCGAGGGCGAGCACGCGCTGGTGCAGCTCGGCGTTGGTGGGCACCTGGGCTTTCTCCACGTGGCTGATACGCAGCTCGGTAGCATCTACCTGCTCGGTTAGGTGCCCGGCGTGGTCGAAGGTGGCATTCAGGCGGCGGTTGGTGGCCTGCGCCTCCGTCTTCACCTCGCCCATTTCTTCCTTCAAGACCTTAACGTCCGTTTTTATCTCCCGGACTTCTTCGGTCAGGACATCTACGCGACGGTTTGTATCCCGAACTTCGTTGGTAAGGGTACTTATCTGGTCCGACAAGCGGCCGAACCCGTCGTGCATCACCGTAATCAGCTGCTCGAACCGGCGGTCGGTGTTGCGCATGTAGTCGCCCATCAGGGCCATAAATTCGATGATGCGGTCGTCACTCATGCGGCGGGGCGGCTTCGGGTCAAGCCTCAAAGTTACGGGAGAAGGAATAAGCATTGAAACGTAGTTTTGCAGGCTTTGATTTCCCAACCGCTCCGCCTGCTCGTCATTACTTATTACTGGCCACCCTCGGGCGGGGCCGGCGTGCAGCGCTGCCTGAAGTGGGTGAAATACCTGCCCTCGCTAGGGGTCGAACCCACCGTCATCACCGTTGATGCCGACCAAGCCACCTATCCCGTGCGCGACGAAAGCCTGCTGCACGAGGTGCCACCGGGCGTGCGCGTCATTCGCACGGCCACGCTGGAGCCGTTTGGCTCGTACCAGAAACTGACGGGCCGCGCCGTGCCCCACGGCGGCTTTGCCAACGAAGGGGCGCCCAGCCTCACGCAGCAGGCCCTGCGCTTTGTGCGCGGCAACCTGTTTATTCCCGACCCGCGCCGGGGCTGGAACGCCTACGCGCTGGCGGCCGTCGAAAAGCTGCTGGCTCAGGGCGAGCAGTTCGACGCCGTGCTCACGTCGTCGCCGCCGCACTCAACCCAGCTCATTGGCTTGGCGCTGCGCCAAAAGCACGGTCTGCACTGGCTGGCCGACCTGCGCGACCCCTGGACCGATATTTACTACACCAAGGACCTGCACCGCACGGCCGCCGCTGCCTGGCTCGATGCACGCTACGAGCGCCAGGTGCTGCGCGCCGCCGATGCCGTGCTGGTGACCTCACCCGAAACCGAGCGCCTGTTTCGGCGCAAGCTGCCTGACCTGGCCAAGGGCAAAATCGTGGTACTGCCTAATGGCTACGACGGCCCTGATTTTAGAGGGGAATCGGCACCACCGGCCGACTGCCTGCGCATCACGCACACGGGCACCATTTCGGGGCGCTACCACATCGAGACGCTGCTGCGCGCCGTGGCCGACTGCGCCGCCGCCCACCCGGCCGTGCCGCTGCGGCTGCGCTTCGTGGGGCAGGTCGATGCGGCAGTGCGCCAGCAGGTAGCGGCCGCCGGCCTGGCCGAAGCCACTGAGTACCTGGCTTTCGTGCCGCACCAGGAATCGGTGGCTTACCTACTCAGCAGCAGCGCATTGCTGATGGCCATTCCCGACGTGGATTTGAACAAGGGGATTTTGCCCGGCAAAGTATTCGAGTACCTGGCGGCGCGCAAGCCCGTGCTGTGCGTGGGCCCGGCCGACTCCGACGCCGACGTGGTACTGCGTGAAACGGGCGCCGGACTGGCCCTGCCCTACACCGACTACGACCTCATGCGCCGCACACTCGATGAGCTGGCGCGGCGCTGGCAGCAGCATCCCAACCTCGACCTGCCGGCCAGCCCGGCCGTGGCCCGCTACTCGCGGCTCGGGCAGGCCACGCGCCTGGCCGAGTTGGTGCGCGCCGCCCGCCTTTCCAAACGGCCGTAGGCCCGTACCAACGCGGCGGGGCGTATTTTTGTGGTTTCCATCTGAAGTAGTTTCATGGCCCTCGACCTCAACGGCAAGTCTTTGCTCATCACCGGTGGCACCGGCTCGTTTGGTAAGCAGTTTGTGCGCACCGTATTTAAGCTGTACCCCGGCGTGCGGCGGCTCATCGTTTTCTCGCGCGACGAGCTGAAGCAGTACGAGATGAGCCAGGAGTTTCCGCACAGCCAGTACCCGGCCATCCGCTTTTTTATCGGTGATGTGCGCGACGCCGCGCGTTTGCAGCGCGCCTGCGAAGGCGTGGACATCATCATTCACGCCGCCGCCCTCAAGCAGGTGCCCGCCGCCGAATACAACCCGATGGAGTGCATCAAAACCAATATTTTCGGGGCCGAAAATGTGGTGAATGCCGCCTTCGACTGCGGCGTGAAGGAAGTAGTGGCCCTGAGCACCGACAAGGCCGCCGCGCCCATCAACCTCTACGGCGCCACCAAGCTATGCTCGGACAAGCTCTTCGTGGCGGCTAATAACATGAAAGGAGCCAGAGACTTACGCTTGTCGGTAGTGCGCTACGGCAACGTTATCGGCTCGCGTGGGTCGGTGGTGCCGTTCTTTTTGCAGCAGCGCAGTACGGGCGTGCTGCCCATCACGCATCCCGATATGACGCGCTTCAACATCTCGCTCGAAGAAGGCGTGGATTTGGTGCTCTACGCACTGGAGCACTCGTGGGGCGGCGAGATTTTCGTACCCAAAATTCCGTCGTATAAAATCACGGAAGTAGCCCGCGCCATCGGGCCCGGCTGTGAGCAGAAAATTGTGGGCATCCGGCCGGGCGAGAAGCTGCACGAAGAAATGATAACGCAGACCGACGCGCTGAGCACCGTGGAGCTGGACCGCTACTACGTCATTTTACCCACTACCTCAGCGGGTTGGAAAGAGGAAGACTTTATCCAGCACTTCGGCGCTAAGCGCGTGGCTCCCGACTTTCACTACGACTCGGCTAATAACAAGGAATGGCTGTCGGCCGAGCAGATTCGGGAGGAAATCCGGCTGCACGTCGATGCCGGGTTTGAGGCGTAAGGGCGCGTAGCACGCACCCAGCGTTCGCTTTTTGCCACTGCTGGCTGGTTGGCTGCCCCACCTGGCCGGCTTCTTCACCGGGCGCCCGCCGCGCCCCAATCCTCTCGCTATGAATCCATTACCCTACGGCCGCCAGCACATTACCGAGGAGGATGTGGCGGCGGTGGTAGCCACGCTGCGCTCCGACTTCCTGACCCAGGGACCACGCGTGGCCGAGTTTGAAGAAAAATTTGCGGCCTACGTGGGCGCCCGCTACGCCGTGGCCGTGAGCAACGGCACGGCCGCCCTGCACCTGTGCGCCCTGGCGCTGAATGTGCAGCCGGGCCAGCGCGTCATCACCACGCCCATCACCTTCGCCGCCTCGGCCAACTGCGTGCGCTACTGCGGCGGCGAGGTCCACTTTGCCGATATCGACCCCGCCACGGGGTTGCTTGATTTGCTGAAAGTCAGAGCTTTACTGGAGGCACACCCGAAAGGCTATTTCAGCGGGCTGATTCCAGTCGATTTTGCCGGGCTCGCCGTGGACCTGGTGGCGGCCCGGGCGCTGGCCGACGAGTTTGGCCTCTGGATAATCGAGGATGCCTGCCACGCGCCCGGCGGCTTTTTGGTGGATGCGCAGGGCGAAAAACGCTTTTGCGGCAGTGGGCAGCTGGCCGAACTGGCCATTTTCAGCTTTCACCCCGTCAAGCACATTGCCACCGGCGAGGGCGGCATGGTCACCACCAACGACGAGGCGCTCTACCACCGCCTGCGCCGCCTGCGCACCCACGGCATCGAGCGCGAGGCCAGCGGCCTGCTGCGCCAGGACGAGGGCGGCTGGTACATGGAAATGCAGGAACTGGGCTACAACTACCGCATTTCGGATATCCTTTGCGCGCTGGGTATCAGCCAGCTAGCGCGCGCCGACGCGGGCCTGGCCCGCCGCCGCCAGCTGGCGGCGCAGTACGATGCAGCATTTACCGCCCTACCCGGCGTAACCGTGCTGGCCCCCGGCCGGCCGGGCCACGCCTACCACTTGTACGTCATTCAGGTCGAAAACCGGCGCGGGCTCTACGAATTTTTGCGCACCAAAAACGTGCTGGCCCAGGTGCATTACGTGCCCGTGCACCGCATGCCCTACTACGAAAAGCTGGGCTGGCAGGCCGGCGACTTTCCGGCCGCCGAGGCCTACTACGCCCGCTGCCTGAGTTTGCCCCTCTACCCCACCCTCACCGATGAAGAGCAAGCTTACGTCATCGACTGCGTGCAGGAATTCTTAGCCCAGCCCGCCGCGTGAGTTCCCTGCCCACTGCCGCTACGCTGGCCCTGACGCAGCGCTTGGCCCTGGGCACCGCGCAGTTTGGCCTGGCCTACGGCCTGAACAACCAGGCCGGCCAGCCCGCTACGGCGGCCGTGGCCGAGGTGCTGGCCGCCGCCCAGGCTGCCGGCCTTACCCTGCTCGACACGGCCGCCGCCTACGGCAACAGCGAGGCCCGGCTGGGGGAACTGGTAGGCGACAATCCGGCCTTTAGCTTGATAACCAAGCTGCCCGCCGGGCCACCCGCCCAGGTAACGCAGCACCTGGCCGACGCGCTGGCCCGCCTGCGCCGCCCGCAACTCTACGGAGTGCTGTTTCACGCCTTTGGGCCGCTGCGAGCCGAGCCGGCCGCCTGGCAGGCGCTGCAAGCGGCGCGGGCCGCCGGGCAGGTGGCGCGCATTGGCGCGTCGCTCTACCACCCGCACGAGGCCGAGTGGCTGCTGGCCCAGGGCTGGGACCTGGACCTCGTGCAAGTGCCCTTCAATGTACTCGACCAGCGCTTTGCAGCGGTGCTGCCCCAGCTGGCCGCGCACGGCGTGGAGGTGCACGTGCGCTCCGCATTTTTGCAGGGCCTGCTGCTGCGCGAGCCGGATACGCTACCGCCTTTTTTTCAGCCTTTGCAGCCCAAAATCAAGCACTTGCGGGCCATGGCCGACGAGGCGGGCGTACCGCTGCCGGCGGTCCTGCTGCTGTTTGCGGCCGGCGCGCCGGGCGTGGCGCGGGCCGTTATCGGCGTCGATTCGGTGGCCAACCTGCACGAAAACCTGGCCGCCGCCGCCTACCTGGCCGCCGCCGAAAGCCTGCGCCCGGCCCTGGCCGCGCTGGCCGAACCTACCGACACTTTTATTCTTCCCTACGCATGGCCGCCGCGCCCCTGACCGCCGATTTCTACCGCACCATGTTTGACCTGAGTGGCCGCACCGTGCTGCTCACCGGCGCCTATGGCCACCTGGGCCAAGCCATTGTAGCCGGCCTGCTGGCCCACGGGGCGCGGGTGGTGGCGCTGGGCCGCCGGGCCGAAAACTTCGCCAAAGCGTTCGGCCCGGCTACCGAGCGGCTGCACTTTATTTTTTGCGACGTAGCCGAAACGGCCTCCGTCCAGGCTGCTTTGCACCAGAGCTTTGACCTGTACGGCGCGCCGGCGGTGCTCATCAACAACGCCTACTACAGCCGGGGCCAGCAGCCCGATGGCCTGGCCGACGCCGATTTTGCGCTAGGCCTCGATGGCTCGGTGGGCAGCGCCTACCGCTGCCTGCGCGAGGTGCTGCCCTACCTACGGGCGGCGGGCGGCGGCAAAATCATCAACGTGGCTTCCATGTACGGCGTGGTAGCCCCCGACTTTGGGGCCTACGCCGATGCCCCGCAGTTTCTAAACCCGCCGCACTACGGCGCGGGCAAGGCCGCCATGATTCAGCTCACCAAGTACTTCGCCTCGTACCTGGGACCGGAGAATATTCAAGTTAATTGCGTGTCGCCGGGCGCTTTTCCCTCCGACCACGTGCGGCAAAACGCCCATTTTGAGGGCGAGTTGCAGCGGCGCACGCCGCTGGGCCGCGTGGGCGAGCCGCAGGATTTGGCCGGCGCGTTCGTGTTCCTCAGCTCGGCGGCTTCCGATTTTGTGACCGGCCATAACCTGGTCGTGGATGGCGGCTGGACTATCCGCTAAAGCGTCTTTTCCATGTCCCAATCGCCGCGAGTGCTCGCCCTTATCCAGGCCCGCTTGGGCTCGTCGCGCCTACCGGGCAAGTCGCGCCTACCGCTGCCGCTCTCGGCGCCGGGCGATGCGTCCACCATCCTGGGCCACGTGGTGGGCCGGGCGCGACGGGCGGCCTCGGTCACTCAAGTGGTTGTCGCTACTACCACCCAGCCGCTAGATGATGAGCTGGCGGCCCTGGCCGCCCGGCTGGGCGCGGGCGTGTTTCGGGGCGATGAGCAGGACGTGCTGGGCCGCTTTGCCGGAGCTTTGGCCGGGGCCGGGCCGGCCGACACGGTCGTGCGCCTCACGGCCGACAACCCCGCGCTCGACCCCGCTTTTCTGGATATGGCCGTGGCCCACCACCTCGCCGCTGGGGCCGATTATACGCACACCACCGGCCTGCCGCTGGGTACCAACCTCGAAATCATCAGCGCCCCTGCCCTCCGCCGCGCCCACACCGAGGCTAGCCAGCCCGACGAGCGCGAGCACGTGACGCCCTACCTGCGCCGCCACCCCGAGCTATTTCGGCTCGAAACGCTGGCCCTGGCCGTGCCGCCCGCCGTGGCCGCCCTGCGCCTCACCATCGATTACCCCAGCGACTACGCGCTGCTACGCCTGCTTTTCTCGGAGTTAGGGCCGGATTTCTCGCTCACTGACCCGGCCGGACTACCCGCACTGCTGGCCCGCTACCCCTGGCTGGCGGCCATCAACGCCGCCAATGAGCAGGTACGGGCGTAGGCCTGCGTTTCTTTGCAGCATGGGGGAGCAAGAAAAAAATGCGTCGCGCCTCGTGCTACGCGCCGATGGCAATAGTCAGATTGGCCTGGGCCACGTGATGCGCCTACTGGCCCTAGCCGAGATTTTGCGGGCTGACTTTACCGAAACGGTACTGCTGATTCAGGCGCCCGATGCGGCGCTCACGGCCCTGGGCCAGGCGGCGGGGGTTATGGTTACGGCCCTGCTGGCCGCTTTGCCCACCAAAGAGGCGGCCGACCTGCTGCCGGCCCTGCTCCGCCCCACCGATATACTAGTGCTCGATGGCTACGGCTTCACTTACGAATATCAAGCAGCCGTGCGCTCACTCGTAGCCCGCCTCGTGTGCCTCGACGACCTGCACGCCTTCCCCTTCGCTGCCGACCTCGTGCTCAACCCGGCCGGCGGCATCACCCCGGCCGCTTATGACTTGCGCCAGTTTGGCGCCCGGCTGCTGGCCGGCCCCGGCTATGCGCCGTTGCGAGCCGATTTTAGCTTCGCTCCCCACGACTCTACGGCTTCACCCAGCCGCGTGCTGGTGTGCCTAGGCGGGGCCGACCCGCGCCACCTTACCCAGGCCACGGCCGCCGCGCTGCTGGCCCTTCCCGGCGTGGCGCACGTGCACGCCGTAGTGGGTAGCGCTTACGCCGCCTGGGAGGCGCTGCACGCCTGGGCCGGCACCCAGGGGCCGCGCCTCACGCTGCACCGGGCCCTACCGGCCGCCCAACTAGCCGCCCTGATGCAGCGCTGTGGCGCCGCAGTGCTCTCGCCCAGTACCATCAGCTACGAGTACTGCGCGGCGGGCGGTGGCCTTTTGCTGACCTTACCCACGGCTGACAACCAGCACGACCTCGACCATTTTTTGCGCGGGGCGGGCCTGGCCCTGCCCTACACTACCGCGCCCAATGTGCTCACCGCTGCCGAGGCGCCGCGCCTGGCCGCCCAGCTGCGGCAGGCCCAGCGCCGGCACTTCGACGGGCTGGCGCCGCAGCGGCTGCGCCAGGAATTTGCGGCACTGCGCCTGCCGCCATCACCGCTGCACCTGCGCCCGGTACGGGCCACCGACTCAGCCCAACTGCTGGCCTGGACCAACGACCCCAAAACCCGTCGCCAGTCCTTCGACCCCGACCCGGTGCCGCTGGCCCGGCACGAAGCCTGGCTGGCCAATCAGCTCGCCTGCCCTGCGCGCTACCTGCTGCTGCTAGCCGAGGACGCCGCAACCGGTGCGCCGGCCGGCCTCATTCGCTTCGTGCTGGCTACTGCTAATCAAACCGAAGCTACTGCTACCCTCAGCTACTCGCTGGCCCCCGCGTGCCGGGGCCGGGGCTGGGCCGCGCCTTTATTACTCGCTGGCACGCGGGCCGTGCTGGCCCGGTTTCCCCAGGTGCAGCGAGTGCTGGGCGAGGTAAAAGCCAGCAACTTAGCTTCGATAAGGGCCTTCCGGCGGGCGGGCTATGCGCAAGCCCCTGAAGCGGGGCCGGCGGGCGGCCTTACCTTCGTGTGGACGGCCGCTCCGGTGGCGTAGCATAGGTTTATCAGCATGGAAATAACGATTGGCATGCGCCCCGTGGGGCCCGCACACCTGCCCTTTATCATCGCCGAGATGTCGGGCAACCACAACCAGAGCCTCGACCGGGCGCTGGCCCTCGTGGATGCCGCCGCCGCCGCTGGCGTGCACGCCCTCAAGCTCCAGACCTACACCGCCGATACCATCAGCATGGACACCGGTTTCGTCATTCGCGAAGATGGGCAGTCGCTGTGGGAAGGCAAAAGCTTGTATCAGCTTTATAAAGAGGCCTATACGCCCTGGGAGTGGCACGCCCCCATTTTTGAGCGGGCGCGGCAGCACGGGCTGTTGGCCTTCAGCTCGCCGTTTGACGAAACGGCCGTGGACTTTCTGGAAAGCCTCGACGTGCCGGCCTACAAAATTGCCTCCTTCGAGAACGCTCATTGGCCGCTGCTGCGTCGCGTAGCCGCTACCGGCAAGCCCGTCATTGTGAGTACCGGCGCCGCCACGCTCAGCGAGATTGACGAGGCCGTGCGCATCCTGCGCCAGGCCGGCTGCCGCGAGTTGGTGCTGCTCAAGTGCACCAGTACCTACCCTGCCTCGCCGGCCACCACCAACCTGCGCACCATCCCGGTGCTGGCCGAAACGTTTGGCTGCCCGGTGGGCCTGAGCGACCATACGATGGGCGTGGGAGCCAGCGTGGCCGCCGTGGCGCTGGGCGCCTGCGTCATCGAAAAGCACTTCACCCTGCGCCGGGCCGACGGCGGCGTGGACTCGGCCTTTTCGCTGGAGCCGGAAGAGTTGAAATTATTAGTCGATGAAACCACCCGCGCCCACCAGGCGCTGGGCACGGTGCAGCTGTGCGTGCAGGCCAGCGAAGAGAAAAGCCGCATCTTCAAGCGCAGCATCTACGTGGCGAAGCCCGTGGCCGCCGGCGAGCTGCTTACTATTGATAACCTGCGCATTATCCGCCCCGGCGACGGCTTGCTACCCCGCCACTGGGACGTGGTGCTGGGCCGCCGCGCTACCCGCCCCCTCGCCCCCGGCACACCCCTGACCTGGGACGCCATGTTGGGCGAGGCCGCCCCGCAGCCGTGAGCAACGCAGTTGCCGACCGGCTGCGCGACATCCTCCAGCTGCGCTTTACCGATTTATTTGCCGAAATGCCCGCGTCGGTGCTCGCTACCATCTCGCCGGCCAGCCCGCTGCAGCGGCTGGCGCGGGTGGCAGGCTACACCGCGCTGCGGCTGGTGGGCCACCTGTTTCAACCCATTAAAAACCCCGACCGGCTAGCCGGCGCGGTGTGGCTGTACGTGGTGAGCGCCAATAATTACGAGGCGCTGCGCTTTATCCAGGAAGCCCGGCCCGATGCGGTGCTGGTGGCGGGCCAGGGCAAAAACATCGGGCGCTACGGCGGGGCGGTAAACCGGCTGTCGCTGCGGCGCAAAATCCTGTACTACGGCCAGTACCCGGCGGCGCTGCTGGGGCTGCGGCGGCTGGTGAGCGACCGGGCCACGCGGTTTTTCGACCTCATTTTTTACGCCGTCGGCTACTACGAGGTGTACCGGCGGGCGCTGCGCCACTACCGGCCGCGGGCCGTGGTGTTTGCCAACGACCACAACGACGACGCCCGCGCCCTGCTGCTGGCCTGCCGCGCCGAGGGCGTGCCCACCGCCTACGTGCAGCACGCCAGCGTGAGTACCAATTTTCCGCCCCTGGGCTTCGACCTCAGCTTGCTCGAAGGCCAGGACGCGCTCGACAAATACCGCCAGTGCGGCCCCGTGCGTGGCCGGGTCGAGCTGGTAGGTATGCCCAAGGCCGATGCCTTCCTGGGCCAGCGCAACCTAGCGCCGCAGGTGCGCCGGGTGGCCGTGGCCTGCAACCTGCTCGACGAACTGCCCGCCCTCACCGATACGCTGGCCTACCTGCTGCGCGAGTTGCCCGAACTGACGTTCACCCTGCGCCCGCACCCCGGCGACCGGCGCGACTTCGCCGCGCTGCGCCACGCGCTGCCCGCCTTGCAGTGGAGCAACCCGCAGCAGGAAAACGTATTTCAGTTTCTGCGAGCCCACGACGCCCTGGTGGCCGCCGACACCAGCACCCACCTCGAAGCCACGCTGCTCAACGTGGCCAGCGTGTACTACCGCTTTTCGCCTACGCCCACGCTGGCCGATTATTACGGCTACGCGGCCCACGGCCTCAGCGAGTGGGCTCACTTGCACGCCGAGTTGGCCGCCGCCCTGCGCCGCCTGGCCCAGCACAAGCCCGCCGACCTCTACCGCCGCGCCGCCTACTACAACGCCAGCCTCGGCACCCCCGACGAGGGCCACAGCCGGGCGCTGGCCCTGCGCCGGCTGGCCGACTGGCTGGCCGCCCCGGCCGGCCGGCCGTAATTTTGGGGCTAGCCATGCTCGCTCCCCTGCCACCCGCCGCCCCCGCGCCCGTTTCGGCCGCTGTCCGGCTAGCCTATGTGCTACGGCACTTTGGGCTGGCCTACCCGGGCGCGCCGGCCGTGGCCATCGGCTACGCTGCTAGCCAGCCGCAGGTGGAGGTAGCCGACTTCAGCCACGGTTTTTTTAGTGGCAATGCGCCTTCCCCAGCCGCGCCGAACTGGCGCGAGTGGCAGGGCCGGCGGGTGCCGTTCTTCTTCGACAATCCGGCGGCGGAGCTACTTATTATTGAAAATAACCGGGTTCTTATTTCGGCCGATATTATTTCGGCGGCGTTTTATTTATTGAGCGGCTGGCAGGAATATTTTTCGACCGAGCGCGACCGGCACGGGCGTTTTCCCTACGCGGCCAGCGTGCAGCAGCAATATGATTTTGTGACGCTGCCGGCGGTTAATTATTATTTCGACGTGCTGCGCACGGCCGTCGAGCGCGTGAGTGGCCAGCCGCTGCGCCCGCGCCGCTGGGGTAGCCAGCAGGCCGAATTTGCGGCCTTTATCTCGCACGATATTGATAATTTGCGTAGCGCCTGGAAAGCCCCCACCAAGGCCGCGCTCCAGCAGCGAAAATTTGGCTTATTCAGCAAATTGCTGTGGCAGCATTTAACGCAGCCCGACACCTGGGATAATCTGGAAGCCGTGGCGGCGGCCGTGGCGCAGTATGAGGCACGGTCTACGTTCTTCCTATTGCCTGCCCCCCAAAAAGCTTCCGACGGCACCCCCAATGCCGACTATCAGCTTACCACTCCCCTACTAAATCGCTTGCGAGGCTTGCTAGAGCTAGGGAGTGAGTTGGGCTTACATGGCAGCTTGGGTACTGCAACGGCTGTTGAAAAACTTCGCGATGAGCAGGAATCTTTGGCACACGAAGCGCTGGGCCTACGCTTTCACTACCTCAAGTGGCATCCGCAACAAACCATTGGTGTAGTAGCTGCGCTGGGCTTCGGCTACGATTCAACGCTGGGCTTTGCCGAGCATTTTGGCTTTCGCAATAGCTACTGCCAGCCCTTCTACCCATTCAATTTCGCCACTGGAATTGAAGCCGACTTTCTGGAAATTCCGCTCAACGTGATGGATACCACGCTGCACCACCCGAATTATTTGCAGTTAACCCCCGCCGAAATTCTCCCCGCGCTAGCCCCCGTTTTCGCAGAGATAAAGCGCTTCGGCGGCGTGGCCTCCGTGCTGTGGCACAACGAGAATTTTGACCCGGCCAACGAAAAAAACGGCCCCCAGCAATTTCACGAAATCATGGCGCACTTGCAACAGCAAGGCGCCGCCTTTCACACCGGCCGCGAAATATGGCGGGAGTTTACTGCCGAAACCACCGCCCCAATTCATCATTCATAATTTTTAATTCATAATTAAATTTTGGGTATCGTTCGGCGCCAAGGTCTGCGCAACACTGTTATTTCCTACGCCGGGCTGGGCATTGGCTTTATTAATACGACGCTGGTTTTGCCGCGCTTACTGGCGCCCGCGCAGCTCGGGTTGCTGTCGGTGCTGGTGTCGCTGGCCACGATGGGCGCGCTGGTGTCGGCGCTGGGCTTCACGAATACCACCATGCGGTATTTCCCGTATTTCCGCAACCGGGAAACGGGGCACTCGGGGTTTTTGCCGCTGCTGCTGGGAGTGCCGCTGGCGGTGTTTACGGTGGTGGTGGCAGCCCTGTGGCTGGGCCGGCCGCTGGTGCTGCGCTGGTACGCCCACGATGCCGCGCTGCTGGGCCCGCACTACGGCGTGATGCTGGGGCTGGCGCTCTGCATTTTGCTCTACAACCTGCTCGAAGCCTATACCAAGTCGCTGTTTCACACCTCGTTCTCGTCGTTTCTGACCGATATTTTGCAGCGGCTGCTCATTGTGGGCGCGGCGCTGCTCTACGGGGCGGGCTACTGGTCGTTCGATGCGTTTGTATTGGCGTACCTGGGGTGCTACGCCCTGATTTCGGCGCTGCTGCTGGGCTACCTGGCGGTCATCGGCGAGCTGCACCTGCGGCCCACGCGGGCGGTGCTGCGGGTGCGGCCGGTGGGCGAGTTGGTGCGCTTCGGCGGCTACGCGCTACTCGGCAATATCTCGGGCACGCTGCTCGTCACCATCGACTCACTCATGCTGGGCTCGCACAGCTTTGCCGATGCCGGCATCTACAACATCGCCCTCAACATCAGCACGGCGCTGGCAGTGCCGTTTCGGGCCTTGTACAAAACGGCCTACCCGCTCATTGCCGAGTACTGGAAAGACGATGCCACCGACCAGATGCTGGCGTTTTACCGCCGCACCACGCGCCTTACCACGGCGCTGGGCGCCTACCTGGCGCTAGGCATTGGCCTCAATCTGCCGTTTATCTACTCGCTCATTCACCGGCCCGAATACGCGGCGGGCACCGTGGCGGTGCTGCTGCTGCTGGCCGGCCGCCTTACCGACGGCATTACGGGCGTCAATGGGATTATCGTGGTCACGAGCCCGCGCTACCGCTACGATTTGCTGTTCAACGTGGGGCTGGCCACGCTCATCATCGGGCTCAATTACCTGCTCATTCCGCGCCTCGGCCTCACCGGGGCGGCCCTCTCCAACGCCCTGGCGCTGGGCGGCATCAACTTAGTCCGCACTTGGTTCGTGTGGCGCAGCTTCGGCTGGCAGCCGTTCGATATGCGCATCCTCTACCTCCTGGCGCTGGCCGGCGGCGCGGGCTTCGTGGCCTGGGCCTTGCCCGCCGCGCCCAACGCCTGGCTGACGCTGCTGCTGCGCGGCGGCGTGCTCACGGCGCTCTACGGCGCAGGCCTGCTGGTCACCGGGCTGGTGCCCGAAGTATCGGCCGCCTGGGCCAGCCTGCGCCGCCGGCTAGGGTAGCGCAAAGGTTCCGCTTCGCGCTACGGCCGCTCTAGCGGCGCTTCGAGATTTTGTTGCCCGTGATGGGGCGCTGCAAATTTGACTTGAAGCGGGCGTCATCCACGGCGCTTTTTACCTGGTGCTTGGTGGCGCGGCCCTGCACACGGGCGCGCCACAGGCGCCAAGAGGTGGGCTTTAACTCGCGGCGCATGAGACGGATAACCTCGCTTTCCTTCAAGCCAAACTGGGTCAAAATCGCCTCGAAGGGCGTGCGGTCTTCCCAGGCCATTTCGATGATGCGGTCGGTGTCTTGGGTAGTCAGAAGTTCGGTCATGGGGCTGTAAGCAAGCGCCGCGCGGCTGGCGTATCCGCGCGGCTGCGTAGGTAACGCCCTGGCGAGCCAAAGTGTTCGGGGCCGGCCGGTGGGCTAGCTGGCCGGGGCCAGGCTCGAAATACCCAGCCCGGCCAGCACCCGCGAGCGCACGGTGAGCGCGCCGATGAGGCGCGTCACGGGCAGCGGCCACTTCCGAATCAGGGTCGGAATGGCCAGGATGCCCGCCTCCTCGGCGCGGTCGGGGTGCTTCTGAATATCAATTATTTCGAGGTGATACTCGCCTTTTAGCTGCTCACGGCAAATAGTGGTTAGGTTATCGATAGCCTCCACGGAGGTGTGGCTCTGGCCATTCACGTAGAGCTGCAAAGCAAAATTGCTCATGGCGGGGGTGGGCGCCGGAGCGCCGTAAGTAAATGCTTGGTAAATAAGTAGCTGACTGCGTGAGTGGGCCTGCTAGCTGCGGCTGGCAATGCCCGTAAGAATCCCGCTGACGCCGATAAAAGGCTTGCCGATATTGATGCCCTTATCGTTGATGGTGAAGCCCCGAATGGACGAATCGTGCTTCGAGCCGCGCATTTTGAGCACCGAGAGGCTGCGCTGCATCTCGCCCGACATCTCGACGTAGCGCAGCAGAATAATGGCATCGGTGAGGGGCGAAATGTTGCCCTCCGTGTCGGAGGTGCCGCCCGAGAGCAGCGTGGTGGTCACGGTGAACATGCCCGTAATTTCCTGGTGCTTGAGAAAGGATGTGAGGGCGATGATAAACTCCCGAAATGCCTTGTCGGTGGAGGTGCGCGAGAGCGCCGAGAGGCTGTCGATGGCGATGCGGTCGGGCCGAAACTCGCGCACAATTTCCTGGATGTTCAGCAGGTGGTCTTCCAGCGAGGCCACTTCGGGGTAGAGACACACCACGTTGAGCAGGCCATCGGCTTCGAGCCGGGCAAAATCGTGGCCCCAGCCGCTGGCGTTGCGAAAAAGCTGCTCGCGGCTTTCCTCAAACGCCAGCAGCAGGCAGCGCTCCTTCTTGGCCTTGATGCCGTTAACGAAGTTGGCCACCAGTAGCGTTTTGCCCGCCCCGATGGAGCCCGAAACCAGGATGATGGAGTCGCGGTAGAAGCCGCCGCCACACATGTCGTCGAGCTTGGCGATGCCCGACGTCACGCGCACGCCCGACGAGCGGTGGCGCAAATCCATGGCCGACAGCGGGATGATGACGATGGCCTGCTCGGGGTGAATGGTGAACAGGTTTTCGCCCTTTTCGTGGGTGCTGCCCCGAAACTTGAGAATTTCGATGGTGCGGCGGCGCTTCTCGTCGCTGAGCACGTTGCGCAGAATGATGACGTTGTCGCTCAGAAATTCTTCCACGCCCAGCCGCGACACCTTGCCGTATTCCTCGGTGCGCTCGGTGGTGATGATAGACGTGGTGCCCAGCCGCCCCAGCGCCAGCGTCACCTTAAACAGCTCGTGGCGAATGGAATTCAGCTCCTGAAACTCGGTAAAAATGCTGCCAATCGAGTCGAGCACCACGCGCTGGGCCTGGCACTTGGCGATGGCGTACTCCAGCCGCACCAGGAAAGCGCTCAGGTCGTAGTCGCCCACTACCAGGGTATCGTCGTCCTTCTGCGAGGCATCCACGAACACCCACTTGCCGTCGCGCTCCCAGCCGTCGATGTCCCAGTTGAGGGTGCGCAGGTTGCTGCGAATATCCGCCACCTGCTCCTCAAACGTGACAAACACGCCGGCTTGGCCGAACAACTGAATGCCCATGGCCAGAAACTGCGCGCCAAACAGCGTTTTGCCGCAGCCCGAGCTACCCGAAATAAGCGTGGTGCGGCCATACGGCAGGCCGCCCGCCGAAATGTGGTCGAAGGCGGTGATGCCGGTTTGTAGTTTCTTGATGCTCATGGGGCCGAAAACGCGCCGTTTCCGGCCCCGCCAACCGGCCTTTTGGCAGGTTTTCCGGCCCGATGGTCCGGCCCCGGCTGCTCGTCAACAAACATGCCCCGATTAGCCCCGTTTTGGCGCTAATTGCCTTTATTGCAGGATATTTTATTTCGTTAGGGCGCAGGCTACAATGGCCAGGCACGCTAAGACTGACATCTCACGTTTAGCACTGGTTTAGGCCATTGGCTCGCTAGTTAGCCACCAGCGGTAACACACGTTTCAGCAGCCCCGTAAGCGCTACTAAAAGTTTACGTAGACTGGCTGTTCGTTCCTTACCCACCATTATGCAAACTGAACGAGGAGACTTGGTACAGATGGCAAAGGCCGGGGAATTTGATGTCATCATTCACGGCTGCAACTGCTATTGCACGATGGGCGCGGGCATTGCCAAAACCATTAAGCAGGCTTTTCCCGCCGCTTACCAGGCTGATTTAGCAACTAAAGCGGGCGATAAGACGAAGCTGGGTACCTACTCAGCAGCGGAGGTAATGACGGCCGGAAAGTCCTTGACCATTCTCAATGCCTACACGCAGTACAACTGGAAGGGCCCCGGCATCAAGGCTGATTATGATGCCATCAGGCAGGTGTTCAGGCGCGTGAAGCAGAACTACCCACGCCAGCGACTCGGCTACCCGGCAATCGGCGCCGGCCTAGCCGGCGGAGATTGGGCCATCATTGCCGCCATTATCGAAGAAGAGTTAGCAGGCGAGGCGCACGTATTTGTGCAATGGGACAAGTAAGTCCTACTTAATTCCCTCCCTCGCCAACTGCTGCCGCAGCTTGCTGTGCTTTTTGCCGTAGCCGAAGTAGATGGCCAGCCCGATGGCCAGCCACACGGCTAGGCGCAGCCAGGTTTCCCAGGGCAGGCTCACCATCATGAGCACGCAGGTGGCGATGCCCAAAATGGGCACCAGCGGCACCCACGGCGTGCGGAAGCTGCGCGGCGCGTCGGGGTTGGTACGGCGCATGATGATGACGCCCAGGCACACCATCACGAAGGCCAGCAGCGTGCCGATGCTCGTCATTTCGCCCACCACCGAGATGGGCACGAAGCCCGCAAACAGGGCAATGAAGGCCCCCAGCAGCAGATTAGACTGCACCGGGGTGCGGAACTTAGGGTGCAGTTTGGAGAAGGCAGGCGGCAACAGGCCATCCTTCGACATCGAGAAGAACACGCGCGACTGCCCCAGCAAATCGACCAGGATAACGGAGGTGTAGCCGATGAGAATGGCCAAGATGATGATGCCGCTGAGCCAGGCGTAGGGCGTTTTTTCGATGGCGATGGCCACCGGTGCCGCGCTGTCCTTGAATTCTTTGTAGTTGGCCAGCCCGGTCATCACGTAGCCGAAGAGCACGAACAGGATAGTGCACACCACCAGCGAGCCCAGGATGCCGATGGGCATGTTGCGCTGCGGATTCTTGGTTTCCTGGGCCATGGTGGCCACAATGTCGAAGCCGATGAACACGAAGAATACCACGCCGGCCCCGCGCAGCACGCCGCTCAGGCCAAACTCGCCAAACTTGCCGGTGTTGTCGGGGATGTAGGGGTGGTAGTTGGCGGGGTCAATGTACTTCCAGCCCAGCACGATAAACACCAGCACCACGGCCACCTTCAGGGCCACCACCAGGGCATTGAACCAGGCCGAGCCCGATGTGCCCCGGATGATAATGGCCGTGATAACCAACACGATGAGCATGGCCGGCAGGTTGACGAAGCCGTGCACTACCGAACCATCGGCCAGGGTGGCGGGGGCTTCGAAGGGCGAGAGCACGAGTTGCGCGGGCAGGTGCACGCCGTACTTGCTCAGGAATTTGAGCAGGTACTGCGACCAGCTGATGGCCACCGTGGCGGCGCCCACCGAGTATTCGAGCACGAGGTCCCAGCCGATAATCCAGGCGAATAATTCGCCCATCGTAGCGTAGGAATAGGTGTAGGCCGAGCCCGCCACCGGCACCAGGGCCGCAAACTCGGCGTAGCACAGCGCCGAAAAGGCGCAGCCCACGGCGGCCACCACGAAGGAGAGCGTCACGGCCGGCCCCGCGTTGTTGGCCGCCGCAATGCCAGTGAGCGAAAACAAGCCCGCCCCGATGATGACGCCAATGCCCAGCGCAATCAAACTCACGCCGTTGAGCGTGCGCTTGAGGGTGCCCGTGCCCGACTCGGCGGCTTCCTGCCGCAAGAGTTCCAGTGATTTTTTCAGCATAAACAGGATGTAGCGCAGCCTCACGGCCCGCGCCAAAATGGCCCTACCAGCCGGGGCGCACCCGCGCCCGGCTATTGGTAGTCAACCCTCAAAAAAGTTACGAAAACAGGCTTTGACGCCGTGCGGCTACGCGCAACAACAACCCGCTACTCCTGGCGCCTTAGCCCACGGGGCTACGCGCAGAGAAATACCTCGAAAAGCGGGAAAAACAACAGCAAGCACCACGGGCTTTTATATGGTCGCTATAGTTTAGCGGCCGGTCGGTTGGCACCGTTCCACCCAAGGGCGGGGGTTGCCGGCGCGTCGCAGAGCCTATCTCTCAGCGCCTCTTTATAAAAACAAGCTCTGCCCGGGGGCTGCTCGACTACGGCAAAGGTAGGGCCGGATGGTGATTTGATGAGCCTAGCCGGGCAAATCGCCCTGCTCCCAGGCGGCTAGCTCGGCTTGCAGGTTGCGGCGGGCGGCGGCATCCAGCTCCTCGCGCAGGGCAGGCGTGTGAAAAAGCACCGGCGCGGCCAGCAGCTTGGCCAGTACCTGGCGGCGACCGGCGCGGTAGAGCGGGTCGGGCACTTGCTCATACTCACGGCGCACCTGGCGGGCGTAGGCCCAGTACGCCGCTTCGGGCGCACCCAGGATGCTGAGGTCGGCATCCAGAAACAGGAGCAGGTCGGCGCCGCCGGGCGGTTGGGGCTGCGTGTGGTCCTGCGTGCGGCGGATGAGGTCGGCCACGCGGGCCTGGCGAGCCGGCTCCAGGCTGGTTTCTTGTAAAAAAGCCAGGGCCCAGTCGGCGCTACGAGCCTCGTTGTCGTGGCGCAGGGCCTCGTACACGGCATCGTGAAACCAAGTGGCCAGGCCCAGCGTGGTCGCATCCTGCACTGGGAAGCGGGCCGTGATGGCCAGCAGCTTGCCGATGTGAGTGAGGGTGTGGTAGTGCCGGCCGGGGGCCGAGTAGGCAGCCGTCAGCTTCTGGTACTCGGCCTCGCGGCGGGCAAAGTCGGGCAGCAGCGGGGCGGTGAGGGCGTGCCAGTGGGCGGCGAGGTCGGGCGTCATGCCGCCAAGTTAGCGCAGGGCGTAGATGCGCTCGATTATCTCCACCACTTTCAGCCCTTCGAGGGCGTTGGTGGTGGCGAAGCTGCGCTTTTGCACAGTATCCACTACGTTGTCAATTACCTGCACGTGGTTGGCGGCCGAGCCCTGGTAGGGGCCGTAGTCGTTGGCGGGGTTGGTGGGCGGCAGCGTAGGCATTTCGTAGTCTTGCAGGTGGCAATACTCGACCTTGTCGAGGTACTGGCCGCCGAGCTTGAGCGAGCCGCGCGCGGCCACCACGGTGAGCGAGCTTTCGAGGTTGCGGTCCCACACGGCGGTGCTGTAGCTGAGCGTGCCGCTGCCGCCGCGCACGAGGTCGAAGGTGACGAGGCCGCTGTCTTCAAACTCGGTAATGCCCGCGTGGGTAAAGTCGCGGAAGCGGGCCGAAATATTAGTAATGTCGCCAAACACCCAGTACAGCAAATCCACGAAGTGGCTGAACTGCGTGAAGAGCGTGCCGCCGTCCAGGGCCTGGGTGCCCTTCCAGCCGCCGGGGCGGTAGTAGCGCGCATCGCGGTTCCAGAAGCAGTTGAGCTGCACCAGGAACACCTCGCCCAGGCGGCCTTCGTCGTACACCTGCTTGAGCCAGGCGGCGGGCGGTGAGTAGCGGTTCTGCATCACGCCGAAGACCAGCCGGCCGGTTTGCAGCGCCGTGTGCACGAGCAGCTCGGCGTCGGTTTTGTGCAGGGCAATGGGTTTTTCGACCACCACGTGCAGGCCCGCCCGCAGGCCCGCCACGGCCTGGGGCGCGTGCAGGCCGTTGGGCGTGGCCACGGTGAGCACGTCGGCGGCGGGGCCGCTTTGCAGGTAGTCTTCGAGCGAAAGAAAGAACGGCACGCCGGGAAACTCGGCCGCGAGGCTGGGGCGCAGGTCTTCGCGCACGTCAATGAGGGCGGCTAAGCGGGCCCCGGCGTGGCGGGACACCAGCGCCGCGTGGCGCCGGCCAATGTGCCCCACGCCGCAAATAGCAAAGCGGACTTCGGAAGAATTACTCACTGGCAAGCTGTTAAGAGAGTGGCCGGGCCGGTAGTTTTCAGCCCGCAGAGGCCGCGGAAGGTTGCGCAGAAGACGTAGCGGCAAACGGCGTCAGACGAAAAAAAAGGCGCGGATGCTGGCCGCGATGTGCGCTTGCTGCGCGCCCGTCAGCCCCGGGTGAATGGGCAGCGACAGCACCTGCCCGCACAGCCGCTCGGCCACCGGCAAATCGCCGGCCTGGTAGCCCAGGTACGCGTAGGCCGGCTGCGCGTGTACCGGCTGCGGGTAGTAGATGGCGCTCGGCACACCCTGCGTTTTGAGGTGCGCCTGCAAGGCATCGCGCCGGCCCTCGCCTTCTAGGGTGAGGGTGTACTGGTGAAAGACGTGGCTGCTGCGCGGGTCGCGGGCCGGGGTTTGCAGTCCCTCGATACCAGCCAGCGCGGCATCGTAGCGGGCGGCCACGGCCTGGCGGGCGGCCTGGGCGGCGGGCAGGTGGCGTAGCTTCACGCGGAGCAGGGCGGCTTGCAGGGTGTCGAGGCGCGAATTGAGGCCAATGCGCTGGTGGTGGTATTTCTGACTTTGGCCGTGGTTGGCGAGCTGCTTGAGCAGACCGGCGCGGGCCGCGTCGCGGGTGAAGAGCGCCCCGCCGTCGCCGAGGCAGCCCAGGTTTTTACTGGGAAAGAAGGACGTGGTGCCCACCTCTCCCACCGTACCGGCGTAGGCCGTGTGGCCGCTCGCCAAGGTAAAGGTGGCCCCCAGCGCCTGCGCATTATCCTCAATAAGCGCCACGCCAGCCGCCCGGCAAATGGTCGTCAGCTCTTCCAAATCAGCGCATTGCCCAAACAAGTGCACCGCCACCACGGCCCCGGTACGCGGCGTAAGCGCCGCCCGCACGGCGGCCGGGTCCACGTTGAAGGTATCGGGCCGCACCTCGACCAATATGGGCTTCAAACCCAGCAGCGCGGCGGCCTCCAGGGTAGCCACGTAGGTGAAGGCCGGCACGATAACCTCGGTGCCGGGCAGCAGCGCCAGGCTCAGCAGGGCTAGCGTGAGGGCATCGGTGCCGTTGGCGCAGGGCACCACGTGCGCGCCGCCCAGGTGCGCGCCCAGCTCGGCGGCGAACTCCCCCACGGCCGGCCCCTGAATGAAGGCGGCCTCGCGCACCGTGGTTTGCCAGGCGGCATCCAGCTCGGATTGGTAGGCGGCGTGCTCGGCGGCCAGGTCGAGCAGGTGAATGGGAAACAAATCGGACAAGGGCACTAATACAGTATACAGCGAAAGCCAAAGATACTGGCCGGCGCGGCAGCCCTAGCCCAGCTCTTGCAGCAGCCAACGCAGCTTTAGCAGGTCGAGGGCCCGCAGGCTGGGGCGGGTGGCCAGCAGGCGGCGGCGCAGGGTGGGCTCCAGCTGGCTTAGCGTGGCACCGGCCAGGCCGGCCAGCCCGGCCCGCCGCAGGCGCTGGGCGGCGCGCACCAGGCGGGTGTCGGCCCCCAGGCCATCGGTGCGGAGCACCTGGGCCAGGTTGCGTACGGCCTGCTGGCTTTTGGCCAGAAAAACGGCGGCCGGCTCCAGGCCATCGTGCAGCACGGGGTTGTCGAGGTGCTGCACCAGCACCCCGGCCCGCGCCAACTCCAGGCCAAAGCGGGTGTCTTCGTGGCCGTAGCCGCTCAGGCGCTCATCTAGCGGGAAGCGGCGCAGCAAGTCGCTCGGCAACAATGCGTTGTTGATGGTAAGTTGGCCGCCGGGGTCGCGCTGGCGCGCGGCGGCGGGGCGCATCTCGCGGGCGCGGCCGTAGTGCCAGCGCAGGTACAGGGCGGGGTCGGCAGGCGGGGTGGCCTCGTAGGTGGTGCCCCCGATGAAGAGCGCGGCCGCCGGCTGCGCGCCCACGGCTTGCGCGTAGCGGGCCAGAAACTGCTGGTCGGGCAGCAGGCTATCATTATCCAGCAGCAGCAGCCACTCGTGGCGGGCGCGGGCCGCCAGTTGGTTGCGGATGGCGGCGCGGCCCACGTTGGCGGGCAGCTCTTCGTAGCGCACGCCCGGCTGGGCGGCCAGCGGGCGGTTTTGCGCCTGAAACTCGGGGGCCGACTTATCATCAAGCAGCACGATTTCCACGGCGCCCGGCCAGTCGCGGGTCTGGGCCAGCAAGCTGGCCACCAATACGTTTACCTCCCGATTGAAAACCGGAATCAGAACAGACAGGCCCCCGCGCATAAGCAAAACGACAGCACTACACCCGCGCCGAATCCAGCAGGGCGCCGGCCTGGCAGGTCAGCACGCGATGCGGATACTTTTCGAGCAGTTGAAAATTGTGCGTCGCCATGAGGATGGCCGTGCCCGCGTGGTTGATTTCGGCAAATAGCTCCATGATGCCGGCGGCTACCTCGGGGTCGAGGTTGCCGGTGGGCTCATCGGCCAGCAGCAGCGTGGGCTCGTTGAGCAGGGCGCGGGCTATCACCACGCGCTGCTGCTCGCCGCCCGAGAGGCGGTGCGGCATGCGGCCCGCCACGCCGCTCAGGCCTACCTGGGTCAGCACTTCCTGCACGCGCTGCTGCTTGCGCGCCTTGCCGCGCCAGCCAGTGGCATTGAGCACAAACAGCAGGTTTTCGCCCACCGTGCGGTCGCTCAGCAATTGAAAATCCTGAAACACGATGCCCAGTCGGCGGCGCAGGAAAGGCACCTTGCGCTCGGGCAGGCTCGCCAGGTCGAAGCCGGCCACCGTGCCGCTGCCCACCAGCAGGTGCAGGTCGGCATAGAGCGTCTTGAGCAGCGACGACTTGCCCGCCCCGGTGCGCCCCACCAGGTAGGCAAACTCGCTCTTTTCCAGCGCGAAAGACACGTTTTCCAGCACCGCCCGCTCTTCCTGGGTGATGGTGGCCCCGCGCAGCTCAACTATCGGCTCGGTCATAGTTTAGTGACTAACTAGCAATGGGTAAGGGCTAATGACGAATGCCTGGCGCTTGGCTTATCCCCACTTAGCCGAGTAGAATTAAGCATTGACCATTAACAATTACTCCTTATAACTCCAGCTTGCGCAACTTGCCGAATTCCAGCTCCGCAATGACGGCGGCCAGCGGTACTTCCTGGCCTTCGAGCCCGTAGCGGTGCAGGTCTTTGAGCGGCCGGTCGGCCCGGAAATACGCAATCAGCACAAAATGCTCGTCGCGCAGCTGGATATAATCCGGAATCTTGGCCTTGCCTTTTACTTTGATGATGTACACTTCTTTGAATTATGAATGATGAATTAGAAATTATGAATTAGCAAGTTGTGAATTGGCCGTCACCAATTCATAATTTCTAATTTTTAATTCATAATTAAAATTAAGCGTTCACCTTCTTGTGGTCGGCCAAAAACGTGGCCAGGCCCTTGTCGGTGAGGGGGTGGTTGAGCAGGCCGGTGATGACGTTGAGGGGGCACGTTACCACGTCGGCGCCCAGCTCGGCGCACTGGATGAGGTGCGGCACGTGGCGCACGCTGGCGGCCAGCACTTCGGTAGCGTAGCCGTAGTTGGAAAAAATCTCGATAATCTGGGCAATCAGGCCCAGGCCGTCGGCGCCGATATCGTCGAGGCGGCCCACGAAGGGCGACACGTAGGTGGCGCCGGCCTTGGCAGCCAGCAGGGCCTGCCCGGCCGAAAAGATGAGCGTGCAGTTGGTGCGAATACCCTTGTCGCTGAAGTACTTGATGGCTTTTACGCCTTCCTTAATCATGGGCACTTTCACCACGATGTTGGGGTGCAGGTCGGCCAGGGCCTCGCCCTCGCGGATGATGCCTTCAAAGTCGGTGGCAATAACCTCGGCCGACACGTCGCCGTCCACGATGTCGCAGATGGCGCGGTAGTGGGCCATCACGGCGTCCGTCCCTTTGATGCCTTCCTTGGCCATCAGTGAGGGGTTGGTGGTCACGCCGTCGAGCACGCCGAGGTCCACGGCTTCCTGAATTTCGGCCAGGTTGGCCGTATCAATGAAAAACTTCATTTAGTAAGGGCAAACGTATTTTTAGCGGCAATCCAACAAAAGAAAGCCGGCCCAAAGCTACGCGCTACCTACCTAAACTCGGTAGATGGGCGCGGCTCGGGGCCGGCTGAAAAAGGCAAAAAAAAGCGAGCCAAAATCGCACCGCTCAACCACCTACCCTTGCTGCCTTCCGGCCCTGGGGGAGTTCAGTAGGAGCTGGTCGTTCTGACTCGCCGGTACAAATGTACTGCCGGCAAGTGCAGATTAGCACAGCGGGCCCTGAATTTTGCAGGCGTGGGGGATGCTATCCGCAGGTAGTAGCCTGATTGATTGGTAGAAAAATTATTGCGCGCGCACCCAGAGTAGGCGCGCTTTACCCAATAAGCAGCTTAAAAAGCAGCCTAACCGGCCTATTTTTGCACCACAAACCAGCACGGCGGCCCAGCGGAAACCTCCCCAAAATCCGTGAAATCCGCTAAAATCCGTGCTAATCAGTGGTCTATGCAGCAAATCCTCATCCTGGACTTCGGTTCGCAATACACGCAGCTCATTGCCCGGCGCATTCGCGAGCTGCACGTCTTCTGCGAAATTCATCCCTACACCCACGCCTCTCAGCTGGCCGAGCGCATGAGCGCCGGCGACCTGCGGGGCGTCATTCTTTCGGGCTCGCCCTGCTCGGTGCGCGATGCCGACTCGCCTAACCCTGACCTGAGCGGGATTTTGGGCAAGGTGCCGGTGCTGGGCATCTGCTACGGGGCGCAGCTGCTGGCCCAGCAGGGCGGCGGCGAGGTGCTGCCGGCTACCATTCGCGAGTACGGCCGGGCGCGGCTGGCCAGCCTCGACGAGGCTTCGCCCCTGCTTACGGGCTTGCATGTGGATACGCAGGTGTGGATGTCGCACGGCGACACGATTAAGACGCTGCCGGCGGGCTACGACATTATTGCCAGCACGCCCGAGGTGGCGGTGGCGGCCTACAAGCTGCCCGGCCAGGACACCTACGGCATCCAGTTTCACCCCGAGGTGACGCACTCGACGGAGGGTAAGCAACTGCTGGCCAACTTCGTGGTGGGCATCTGCGGCTGCGACCAGAGCTGGACGCCCGAGCACTTCGTGGACTCGATGGTGACGGCGCTGCAAACCACCATCGGCCCCGACGACCAGGTGATTCTGGGCCTCTCGGGCGGCGTAGATAGCAGCGTGGCGGCCTTGCTGCTGCACCGCGCCATTGGGGGGCGCCTGCACGGCATCTTTGTCGATAACGGCCTGCTGCGGCAGGATGAGTTTGCCTCGGTGCTGAAGGCCTACGAGGGCCTGGGCCTGAACGTGACGGGCGTGAACGCGGCCCCCGAGTTTTACGCCGCGCTGGCCGGCATCTCCGACCCCGAGGGTAAGCGCAAGGCCATCGGCCGCACGTTTATCGAGGTGTTTGACCGCGAGGCGCAAAAGGTGGAGGGCGCCCGCTGGCTGGCGCAGGGCACCATTTACCCCGACGTGATTGAGTCGGTATCGGTGCACGGCGGGCCGGCCGTGACCATCAAGAGCCACCACAACGTGGGCGGCCTGCCCGAAAAGATGAACCTCAAAATAGTGGAGCCGCTGCGGATGCTCTTCAAGGATGAGGTGCGCGAGGTGGGCGCCGCACTGGGCCTGCCGGGCGAGATTCTCAACCGCCACCCCTTCCCCGGCCCCGGCCTGGGCATCCGCATCCTGGGCGATATCACGCCCGAAAAAGTGGACCTCTTGCAGCGCGCCGATGGCGTCTTCATCAGCCTGCTCAAGGAGCGCGGCCTCTACGACAAGGTATGGCAGGCCGGCGTGATGCTGCTGCCCGTGCAAAGCGTGGGCGTAATGGGCGACGAGCGCACCTACGAGCGCGTGGTAGCCCTGCGCGCCGTGACCAGCGTGGATGGCATGACCGCCGACTGGGCCCACCTGCCCTACGACTTCCTGGCCGACGTGAGCAATCGCATCATCAACCAAGTGCGCGGCATCAACCGCGTGGTGTACGATATCAGCAGCAAGCCGCCGGCTACGATTGAGTGGGAATAAGCCGCTGACCCCGGCCGCGCCCTGCGGCGGGGCCCCGGAAAACCCTCGGAGCCCGGCCGCACGCGGCGGCAGGGCTTTGGCAAACCCGCAGCCCCTGCCGCCCGGTGCGGCAGGCGGCTGGGAAACCCTCGGAGCCCGGCCGCCCGCGGCGGTAGCCCCTTGGAAAACCCTCAGTGCCCTGCCGCAGTGTGCGGCAGGGCACTGAGGGTTTTTACTACTTCTCTTTTCCTGACCGTTTCCTATGCGCTGGCACTGCCTCCAACACCTGCCCGATGAAGGGCCCGGCCACGCCGCCGCCTGGCTGGCCGCGCACGGCCACCCGCTCACCTACACGCGGCTGTTTGAGCCGAACCCGGTTTTTCCGGCGTTGGGTGAGTTCGATGGCTTGCTGATTTTGGGCGGCGCCATGAGCGTGCACGACGAGGCCGAGTTTGCGTGGCTGGGGCCGGAAAAAGCCTTTTTGCGGGCGGCGCTGCGGGCGGGTAAAATCACGCTGGCTATTTGCCTGGGCGCGCAGCTGGTGGCGCAGGCGCTGGGCGGCGAGGTGCACCGCAACCCGGAGCCCGAAATCGGCTTCTGGACGGTGCGCTTCTCGGCCAAGGCCCTCACCCACCCGCTGCTGCGCGGCTGGCCCGACAAGGCCACCGTGCTGCACTGGCACGTCGATACCTTCACGGTGCCGCCGGGCGCGGTGCGGGTAGGCATGTCGGCGGGCTGCGCGGCGCAGGGCTTCGTGTGGGGCGATGGCCTCATCGGCCTCCAGTTTCACCCCGAAATGACGGAGGACATGGTGGAGAAGCTCCTGGTTTTTGAAGGCCACGAAACGGCCGAGGAAGCCGAGTTTGTGCAAACCGCGGCGCAGATTCGCAGCAAGCTGAAATCGGTGTGGAAGGGCCGAATGCTAGTAGAGCAACTGCTGGCCAATATGGTGGCGCTGCACGCACGGGAAACGGCAGACTTTACTTAAATCGTTTGTCATTGCGAGCCTGCGAAGCAATCGCCCCGGAACGACACCCGGACAACTCGTTCCAGGGCGGTTGCTTCGCAGGTTCGCAATGACAACTGGTTTTCAGCTTGTATTTAAAGCCTATCGTCCAAGTGTCGTTCCGGGGCGATTGCTTCGCAGGCTCGCAATGACAACTGGTTTTTAGCTTGCGCTTAAAGCCTAATTACTGGCCGCTACCTACTTAAAACCCCTTCGGCAGTTCGATTCCTTTAATTGTCTTGTACAAGCTCAGCGCGTGCTGGTCGGTCATGCCGGCCACGTAGTCGGTGAGCAGCAGAATCTGCTCGTAGGCCGGGGCGCCGGCCTGCGGGCCGATGGCCCGGAACTGCGGGGGCAGCAGGTCGAGCAGCTTGCGCGAGCGGTGGTTTTCCTTCTTATCGAAGATGGCGCACAGAAATACGTCGAGCAAGCCGCCAAGCACCTCGAAGCCGGCCGCCTCAATTTCGAGCACCGGGCGCGAGCGGTAGAGCTTATCGACGCTCAGCTGCTGGATTTCCTGCAAAAACTCGTAGCCCGTCAGTTCCTTGATGAGCGGCGCATCGTAGGTGCCGGCCAGGATGGCGGGCGCGTGGTGGGCAAAGCGGGTGGCAGTTTCATCCACGAGCTGGCCGATGAGCGTGGCGCGCAGGTAGCCCAGCTCCTCCTGCCAGTCGCGCCACTCCAGGCCGCCGCTGCCGGCGCCTTTGGGGCGGGCGCTGGGGGCGGCGCGCAGGTTGCGCATGAGCTGCAAGCCGCGCTCGTGGTCGATGAGGCCGAGCTTGAGGCCATCCTCAAAGTCGATGATGCGGTAGCAGATGTCATCAGCGGCCTCGACCAGGAAGGCCAGCGGGTGGCGGTGGTAGAAGCCGGCCGGGCCGTCTTTGGGCAGCAAGCCCAGCTCCTCGGCCACCAGCTTGAAGTGGGCGTTTTCGGCCTGGAAATGGCCGTATTTCTTCTCGCTGGCGCCGTTTTGCCGTTTGTCGGCGGCAATGACCGACGGGCGTGGGTACTTGGTAAACGCGCCGAGCGTGGCGTAGGTGAGCCCCAGGCCCGCCGAGCCGCTGCTGAGGGCCGGGTAGGTGTGGGTGAGAATGCGGAAGCCGGCGGCGTTGCCCTCAAAGTGCTGCAAATCGGCCTGCTCGGCGGTGCTGAGGCCGGTGGTAAAGCGCTCGGCGGCCCGGCTGGCGAAGTAGGCCGAAATGGCATCCTCGCCCGAGTGGCCGAAGGGCGGATTGCCGATGTCGTGAGCCAGGCAGGCGGCGGCCACGATGTCGCCGCAGTCCTGAGCAAAGTCGGGCAGCTCCTGGGCAATGCTCGGGTCGTTTTCGAGCACGCGGCGGGCCGAGAGGCGACCCAGCGAGCGGCCCACGCAGGCCGTTTCGAGCGAGTGCGTGAGGCGGGTGTGCACAAAGTCGGTTTCGGGCAGCGGCATGACCTGGGTTTTGCGCTGCAAGCGCCGGAAGGCCGACGAGAACACCACGCGGTCGTAGTCGGCCAGGTAGGGCGAGCGGCCGGGCGTGGGCACCTCGGCGGGGCGGCCGGGGTAGCGGCGGGTGGAAAGCAGGCGGAACCAGGACATTATTTTGGTAAACAAGAAGTAGTGAGCATTGAACAGAAAAACGCCTGTCATTGCGAGCTTGCGAAGCAATCGCACCAGAACGACTCGTTCGGGTTTCGTTTTGATGCGATTGCTTCGCAAGCTCGCCATGACAGGCGGGTTTATCTCTGCTCGCTCTTCCTTCATGAAACAACGCTTACCCCTGCTCTTCGCGCTGCTCAAATTCGCTTCGGGCCTGGCGCTGGCCGGCTACGGCACCTACGAGCTGCACCGCGACGAGTACCTCTACCTCGACTACGGCCGGCACCTGGCCTGGGGCTACATCGAGGTGCCACCCCTCACGGCCCTGCAAAGCTGGGTGACGCTGGCGCTGGGCGGCGGCTTTTTTTGGGTGAAGGCGTGGCCGCTGCTCTGGGGGGCGCTCACGATATACGTGGTGGTGAGGCTGGCCCAGCGGCTGGGCGGCGGGCCGTGGGCGCAGGCGCTGGCGGGCGTGTGCTACCTCACCACGGCCTACGGGCGGGTCAACCTGCTGTTTCAACCCAATGCCTTCGAGGTATTCAGCTTTACGCTGGGCCTGTACCTGCTGGTGCGGCACGCGCAGCCCGATGGCCGGCCCCGGCACCTGTACTGGCTGGGCCTGGTGCTAGGGCTGGGTATGCTGAATAAGTACACCACGTTCTTTTTTGGGGCGGCCGTGCTGGCGGCGCTAGTCGCCACGGCGCCGCGCCTGCTGGGGCGGCGGTCGGTGTGGCTGGCGGCCAGTGTCGCGCTGCTGGTGGCCGCGCCCACGCTGATTTGGCAGGTGGCGCACGGGCTGCCGTTTCGCCACCACATGGCGCTGCTGCACGAAACCCAGCTGGTGCACGTATCGGCCGGCCAGTTTTGGAAAGAGCAGCTGCTGCTGTGCTTTTCGGCGGCGCTGGTGTGGGTACCGGGGCTGGGGGCGGCGCTATGGGGGCGGCCCGCGCCGGCGGCTAGGGTGGTGGGCGTGGTGTACGTAGTGGGAATGCTTATTCTCACCGTTTTGCACGGCAAGGGCTACTACGGGCTAGGCTACTACTCGGCGCTATTTGCGGTGGGCGCGGTGTGGTGGCAGGCGCAAGTGGCGCGGCCAGCGGTGCGGGTGGCGCTGCTCGGGCTGCCAGTAGTGCTGTGGCTGCCGCTGGTGCGCGATATTTTTCCAATACTGCCGCCCGCCGCGATGGCGCGCCTGGGCCAACGGCCGCTGCACCAGAAGCTAGGCCTCAACCGCTGGGAAGATGGAAAAATCCACGCCGTGCCCCAGGATTTTGCCGATATGCTGGGCTGGCAGGAGCTAGCCGACAAAGCCTGGCTGGCCTACCGGGCACTACCCGACTCAACGCGCGCCCGCACGCTCATCAAGTGCGATAACTACGGCCAGGCCGGGGCCCTCAACTACTACAACCGCAACCGGCCCATGCCCGCCGCCACCAGCTTCAATGGCAGCTACCTGTATTGGTTTCCGGCGTGGCCGGCGCGGCCCTACAAGCACCTGCTGCTCATTGGCGAAGGCCGCCCGGCCGAGCTAGCGCCTTATTTTCAAACATTTCGCAAGGTGGGCGAAGTCACGCACCCGTACGCGATGGAGCGCGGCACCACCCTTTACCTCGGCACCGACCCTAACCCGGCGCTGCTGGCCCGCGCCGCTGCCGAGCACCGCCAGGAGCTGGCGGCCTGGGAAGGCAATTTGCAGTAATTCACAAACTCACTGGCTGTTTAACATCTTATGACACCGATAATAGAGTTGGACTTGCTGCTTTTTGCTGATTACTTTCAACTCTACCTTCAGGATGAGAGTAGTACTCCACTTCCTATTCAGTGGACACCGCACGAACTGGCCACTCTACTCGGGGTTGCGCCAGGAATCGTTGTGATAGGTACGGCTCGCAATTCAACCGTACCAGTTAAAGTAGCTGTCTTTGAATCGGACCCACCCTTCAGTGCGGATACGCAAACAATTACGCTGCTTAATGAGTGTGATTTAGCCGTTAATTCAGGCAAAGTCATTGTGGCAGGCCTCAACGACTATCAGCCGGACGCCGTGCGCTTAGTCTTACCAAAAGGTATTTACCGGATAAGGATTTACTACTACAATCTGAAGGAACTGAGCGAAGATGGCTTGGATGGCAACGATACGTATACCATCCATCTTTGGCAAACCAGCGATTTTAAGGCCCCCTTATTTTTCAAAGGTGAGCTACCTGTATTACGATAGTCAGCCGATTATTGAGTACGTCGGCTACCCTGCCCCAGCAGCCGCACCGTGGCGTAGGCAATCAGCAAAAAGGCCCAGAACACCACCGTCACGCCCCAGGTTTGCCAGTTGTGAAAGGGGTGCAGGATGCGCTGCACGATGTCGAAAAACAGCGTGAACGGGTTGCTGAGAATATCCCAGGAATTATACCGCAGGTAGCGCCCCAGGTACACCCCAAACGCGCTGAGGCCCAGCGCCAGCGTGGCAAATATCCAGCCCGGCCAGAAGCCCAGGCGCTGGCGCACCAGCGTGTGCATGTCGAGCAGCGAGGCGAAGGCCAGCATCAGGCCGTTCCAGGCGCAGGACATGATGAGGGCCAGGTCGTACCAGTAGGGCACGCCGGCGCGGTGCTCCAGGTGAAACAGGTCGGTGACGAGGTAGGGCGCATTCGGGAAAAACAGCAGCCACACCAGGCCCACCGGCAGCAGCAGCCGCGCGCCGGGCGGCCGGGCGGCCAGCGTGAGGGCCGCGCTCAGGGCAAACGGGATGGCCGCCAGAAACAGATTCCAGAGCAGAAAAACCAGCCACAGCCGCTGCGTAACGAGCACCCGCCCCGCAATAAGGGCAAAGCTCAGCACCAGCGACAGCCCCAGGGCCAGCAGCAGCGGCAGGCGGCGGCGCAGGGCAGGCAACGAAAGCGGCATAAGCAAGGAGAAAATCGATGACAGCCCGAAGGTAGGCGGCCGGGCCGGGGCTGGGGCATTCTGGCCCCACCGGGGGCAATGTACCTTTGCAGGGGCCAACCGCGGCCCGCCCCTTTTTGCATGACCCGATTGTACCGTGCCGCTGCTCCACTCGCGTGGCGGCTTTTCCTGCTTATTCCCTTGGCGCTCCTGAGCCTGAGCGCCGCCGCCCAGGGCCAGCTCACGCGCTACCGCACCGGCAAAACCCAGCTCGACCAGGGCCACTACGCCGCGGCCATGCAGGAGCTGGAGCCGCTGACCCAGCCCATCAACCACTTTGCCCAGGCTCCCGACGCGGCCTACCTCTACGCCGTGGCCGCCACCCGCCTGGGCAAGTGGGCCGAGGCCGAGCAGATGCTCAACCTGCTGCGCAGCCAGTACCCCACTTACCCCAGCCTCAACGAGGCGCTGTACCTGCAAGGTCAGGCGTCGTTTGAGCAGGGCGACTACGACACGGCCTTGCGCACGCTGGGCCAGCTGCCCGCCGAGCAGTACGCCACCCCGCGCGAGGCCATGCAAACCACCTACCTCGCCCGACTGAAGGACCGCCCCACCTGGCAGCGCCTCCAAAAGCGCTACCCCCAGAGCAAGCTCATCGGCCGGCTCTACGCCGATTACCTGCTGGGCAGCGGCGCGCTCGCCGACGCCGACCGCCAGCAGCTCGACGCGCTGGTAACCCAGTTTAAGCTCGACCGCAGCCGCTACGCGCCGGCGCTGGCAGCCACTGCCCCGGCCGCGCCCAAGGCCCAGCCGCGCAAGGGCACCTACAGCATTGGAGTACTGCTGCCCTTTGAGCTGCAAGACAATAGCTGGCAGACGCAGCGCAAAAACCAGTTCGTGACGGACCTCTACGCCGGCCTGCGCCTGGCCCAGGACTCGTTGCAGCGGGCCGGCCACCCGGTGCAGCTGTTTGCCTACGACACGGGCGCCGACACGCTGACGCTCAAGAGCGTGCTGGCCCTGCCCGAGCTGGCGGGCATGGATATGCTCATCGGGCCGGTGTATAAGTCGGGCGCCAAGCTGCTGGCCCGCTACGCCCGCGAGCACCAGATTATCTGCGTCAACCCGCTCTCGCAAGACGGGGACCTCGTGGCCGACAACCCCTACCACTACCTCTACTCGCCCAGCGCGGCCACCCAGGCGCGGGTGGCCGCGCAGTTTGCAGCCGTCTCGTTTGGCACCGGCCGCCCGGCGGTGCTGCTCTACGAAGACAGCAAAGACGACAAGGATTTTGCCGCGGCCTACCAGGCAGCCTACGAGGCGGCGGGCGGCCACATCACGGCCAGCCACGCCTTTCGGCCCGACGACCCGGCCAGCCTCAACGCCGCCTTTTTGCCGGCCGAACTGACCGGCGCCAGCCACGTCGTGGTGGCCTCCGACAGCCGCAAGGCCGGCCCGGCCTCCTTTACGGCGCTGGGCACGGTGCCCGCTGCCCTGCGCCCGGCGCTACTGGTGCCCGGCGCGTGGCTCGATAACCCCAGCCTGGGCGTGGGCCAGCTCGGCAGCGCCAGCGTGTATTATTATCAGCCCAAGTACTTCGACCGCCAGCGGCCGGGCTACCGGCGCTTTCGCCAGCTCTACCTGACCCGCCAAAACCTGCCGCCTTCCGTATTTGCCTGCCAGGGCTTCGAGCTGCTGCTCTTTTTTGGCAATGCCTTGCAGCAGTACGGCCCGGCCTTCCAGAGCGCGCTGGCCAGCGCGCCGCCCCAGCCGGGCGCCATCTTCGAGGGCCTCACCTACCCCGGCACTGCCCACGACAACCAGACCGTACCCCTGCTCAAACTCAGCAACCTGGAGCCCCAATTGCTGCGCTGAAATAATGGTTAATTTTTAACGGTTAAGGGTTAATACCCATTTTGTCATTGCTGAATAAACCGTATTGAATTAACCATTAATCATTAAAAAATTAACCATTAAAAAAGTGACGACTTCCGAATCTCTCTTTGCCCGCGCCCAGGAGCTTATTCCGGGCGGGGTTAACTCGCCGGTGCGGGCCTTCCGCTCGGTGGGTGGCGCGCCCGTGTTCATGCAGTCGGCCAAGGGCGCCTGGCTCACCGATGTAGATGGTAACCAGTACGTTGACTTTATCAACTCCTGGGGGCCGATGATACTTGGCCATGCTTTCCCGGCCGTGCAGGAGGCGCTGGCCAAGGCCCTGCCCGACTCCTTTTCCTTCGGCGCGCCCACCCGGCGCGAGGTCGAGATGGCCGAGCTGCTCATCGAGATGGTGCCCAGTCTGGAAAAAGTGCGGCTCGTCAATTCCGGCACCGAGGCCACCATGTCGGCCATTCGGGTAGCGCGCGGCTACACGGGCCGCGCCAAAATCCTCAAGTTTGAGGGCTGCTACCACGGCCACGGCGACTCATTTCTGATTGCCGCCGGCTCGGGCGCGCTCACGCTGGGCGCCCCCGACTCGCCGGGCGTGACGCAGGGCGTGGCCCAGGATACGCTCACGGTGCCCTACAACGACCTGGCCGACGTAAAGGCCGCCATTGCCGCCAACCCCGACCAACTGGCCGCCATCATCATCGAGCCCGTGGTGGGCAACATGGGCCTCGTGGAGCCGGCCCACGGCTTTTTGGCGGGCCTGCGCGCCTTGTGCACCCAGCACGGCATCGTGCTGATATTCGACGAGGTAATGACGGGCTTTCGCCTCGCGGCTGGCGGCGCGCAGGAGCGCTTCGGGGTGGTGCCCGACCTCACTACGCTGGGCAAAATCATCGGCGGTGGCCTGCCGGTGGGGGCCTACGGCGGCCGCGCCGATATTATGAACCAGGTGGCCCCGGCCGGCAAGGTGTACCAGGCGGGCACGCTTTCGGGCAACCCGCTGGCCACCGCCGCCGGCCTGGCCCAGCTGCGCTACCTGCACGAGCACCCCGAGGTATATCAGCAGCTTGAGGCCACCAGCGCCCGCCTGGCCGACGGCACCCGCCAGATTGCCCAGGAGCTGGGCCTGCACTACACCGTCAACCGGGTGGGCTCGATGTTCAGCCTGTTTTTCACGCCGGAGCCGGTTAATAACCTGGAAGACGCGAAGAAGTCGGACCTGCCGGCTTTCGGCCGCTACTTCCACGCCATGTTGCAGCGGGGCATCTACCTGGCGCCGTCGCAATACGAGGCCCTGTTCGTATCCACAGCCATCACCGACGAACTGGTGGAGAAATACCTCACCGCCTGCCGCGAATCGCTCTGCGAGGCGCACGGTATTCGGGCGTAATTTTGCCCGCGAGGTACTGCAAGGTTAACGGAGGTTTCGCCAGGTGCGGGCTCGAATGCTGTTATCGGCCATTCGCCCTGCCCCCTGCGAAACCTCTTTTTACCTTACCTGCCCTCGCGCTCCTTTCCCCGCTGCCCATGCGCCGTTCGCTCCGCCTGTTTCTGCTGCTTTTCCCGCTGGCTAGCCGCGCCCAAACGCCCGCCGAAACCAACAAGCAGCTTTTCGACCGCACCATCGACGAGCTGAATTTCCGCACCTTCGAAACGGTGTACGACAAGCACTTCACGCGGCAGAAATACCCCGAAAACCTGCGCACCGCCGCCGCCCGCCGGCAGTTTGCCAACTTCGAGAACAACGCCGAGCTGCAAAAGCTGTTTCTCAACTACAACGGCGTAGCCGAGCGCTACAAAACGCACTTCGGCAACGGCCCGCTCACGCTGGCCGAGTTTGAGAAGCAGTTGAACGGCGTGCTGCGCGACCGCAACTTCGAGTTCTTCATCCGGGGCCTGCCGCGCGATGAGAAGTCAGCGCTTGTGCGCACAGAGCAGCGCGTTATCAAGCAGGCCACGGCGCGCTTCAATGCCAGCGCGGCCCCCGCTGCCCAGCCCGCCCCCGAGCCCGAAGAGCCGCTGGCCGCCGCTGCCCCGCTCACCGCCACCAGCCCCACGCCGGGCGAGGTCGAGCCCACCACCCAGGCCACGCCGGAGCCGGAAATCCGCCCCAACTCGGCATACCCCGCAGCCGAAAGCCCGGCAAGCGCCGGCCCCGGCTGGGTGGGCTACTTTACGCTGCTGCTGAGCCTGGGCTCGTTTGGCCTGCTGCTCTACACCGTGGCCAGCCTGCTGCCCGAGCTGCACCGCCTGCGCGCCCGCCTGCGCACCCTCGAAGGCGAACCGGGCTACGATGACGGCGAGGCCGACCCTGGCCCGGAGCCGCTGCCACCCCTGGCCCGCGGCGCCAGCTTTTTTAGCCGCTTCCGCCCCCAATCGACGGGCGAGCTGCCCGCCGATAATTACGACGACGACGACCAACCCCGCTAAGTACCCTGCGATTTCACGGCTGATTAGCTAACATACCGTCGGCTACACAAGCCGTGAAATCCGCTAAAATCCGCTAAATCCGTGATTCTGACTGACCTGCAAATCCGCGCCGAAATGGAGCGCGGCACCATCGTGGTGCAGCCCTACGACCCCGGCTGCCTGGGCACCAACTCCTACGATGTGCACCTGGGCCGCTACTTGGCCACCTACAACGACGCCGTGCTCGACGCCCGCCGCCACAACCAGATTACCACCTTCGAGCTATCGGCCGAGGAAGGCTTCGTGCTGCAACCCGGCAAGCTCTACCTGGGCGTGACCGAAGAGTACACCGAAACCCACGCCCATGTGCCATTTCTGGAAGGCAAGAGCAGCGTGGGCCGGCTCGGCATCGATATTCACGCCACGGCCGGCAAGGGCGACGTGGGCTTTTGCAACCACTGGACGCTGGAAATCAGCGTGTCGATGCCCGTGCGGGTGTACCCCGGCATGCCCATCGGGCAGCTCATCTATTTCAGCCTGCAAGGCGATGTGCAGACGTTCTACAACCGCAAGCAGTCGGCCAAGTACAACGAGCGCACCGACCGCCCGGTGGAAAGCATGATGTGGAAAAACCAGTTTTAGCGCGGGGGCGGGCGCAGCAAGCGGCTCAACCTCGCGCCGGGCTTCTGCGTTTAGGACGAGTAGCCCGGCGCCCGGCACTGGCGCGATAGTTGGCTACTCGTTCTTCCTACCCCTTTGTTTTGCCCGCCAATGAAATCTGCTTTTGCCCTTTGCCTGCTGGCTGTTGCGCTCCGGGCGCAGGCCCAGCAGGTGGCTCCCTCCCAAGGGCCATCGGCCCCCATGCCGCAGGATAAAACTCAGCCCAGCCCCCGCCTCAACGCTGGCACCAGCGACCGCGCCGAGCACCTCAGCGACCAGATGACCCGCGACCTACGCCTCAACGGCTACCAAGCCGCCCGCCTGCGGGCCATCAATACCGATAAGATTACCAAGCTCGAAGCGGCTGAGCGCCAGTACGCCAAGAGCCCCGAACAGCTTGACAAGCAGTCGAAAGCCATCAGCCACGAGCGCGACCAAGAGCTACAGGCCGTGCTCTCGACCGACCAGTACACCGACTACTTCGACGCCCGCAAGCGCTACGCCCAGGCCGACCACGACTACTCGCACAACGCCTCGGCTGCCATCTTGGTCAATTCGGTGCAAAACCCTGCCCCGGCCCGGGCCAACAATGCTACCATCGCCCCCGCTAAAACCAAGGACACGCGCCGCGCCAATGAGCCATTTGGCCGCACGCTACGCCAATAGCCGGCCCAGGCAAGTGTCTTTCAGCACAGAAAAGGCCTTCTACCCTGCGGTAGAAGGCCTTTTCTGTGCCACGCGGCGGCGCGCCGCCGCCGCGTGCAACGGCTGCGCGCCGGCCGGGTTACTGGTTGGTGGCGCCCTGCTCGTCGATGTAGTCGCTCAGTTCTTTGCAGAGCTTGCGCATCATCTCGGCCATTTTCTTGTCGCCGGTAGCCGTCTGGATGGTTTCGGCCATCGAGCCGATGTTATCGACCACGAAATACTTCATGGCATCGGTGGGCATGTCCTTGGTCCAGAGGTCGATTTTCATCGTGGCGTCGGCATTGCGGTCCCAAATGGCCACGTTGATGGCCTTGGCAAACTGGATGTCCGGCCCCGCATCGGTGGCCTGCCAACTAATGGCCTCGGGCACCTTCTGGTCGTCAAGGGCAATGCTGAAGCGGATTTCTGATTTTTTCATATTACAAACAGTCAGGTTATAAAGTAAACTGTCATTGCGAGCCTGCGAAATAATCGCCCCCGAACGAACCGTGCGGGTGTCGTTCGGGGGCGATTGCTTCGCAGGCTCACAATGACAGGCGGGTGTTAAGCGGCTAGTACTTACACGTAGTTGTTGAGCATCACCGGCATCACCAGCATCAGGATGCTTTCGTTTTCGTCGGGCTGGGCGGGCATCAGCAGGCCGGCGCGGTTAGGGGTGCTCAGTTCCAGCGTAATTTCTTCGGAGTCGATATTGGACAGCATTTCTTGCAGGAAACGGGCGTTGAAACCGATTTCCATCTCCTCGCCGTCGTACTGGCAGGCCAGTGTTTCCTTGGCTTCGTTGCTGAAATCCAGGTCTTCGGCCGAGATAACCAAATCCGAGCCCGCGAGGCGCAGGCGCACCTGGTGAGTCGTCTTATTGGAATAGATGCTGATGCGCTTCACCGAATTCAGCAGCTCCGCCCGGTTGATAGTCAGCTTATTAGGGTTGCTGACCGGAATCACGTTCTCGTAGTCGGGGTAGCGCTCGTCGATGAGGCGGCACACCAAACGCATCTGGTTGAACGAGAAGAAGGCGTTGCTCTGGTTGAACTCCACGCGCACCGGCGTGGCCTCCGAGGGCAGCGAGCTTTTCAGCAGGTTAAACGCCTTGCGCGGGATGATGAGGTTGGCGGTTTGGCCGGCGCCCACATCCTGGCGGCGGTAGCGCAGCAGGCGGTGGCCATCGGTGGCCACGAAGGTTACCTGCGCCTCGCCCAGCTGCACCAGGATGCCGGTCATGGCGGGTCGCAGCTCATCGGTGCTCACCGCGAAGATGGTTTTGTTGATGGCGCGGGCCAGCGACGACGACGGGATTTCGACCGGGGCCGAGCCCTTTACCACCGGCACGCGGGGGAAGTCGGCGGCATTTTCGCCGGCTAGCTTGTAGCGGCC
>Ga0160428_1000265_pt1 | contig 63340 bp, 41 predicted proteins | sample SolpanmetagenomM_FD_108198 | JGI IMG/M metagenome (GOLD analysis project Ga0160428, IMG submission 108198) | Solar panel surface microbial communities from Lawrence Berkeley National Laboratory, California, USA - M | ecosystem: Engineered > Built environment > Solar panel > Unclassified ... | reverse complement strand
CTGGTTTGAATGAATTTGCGGCGGCTCGTCATGGCTTTAGGGTTTCGATTAGGCCTTCGTCGTTGATGCGGAGGATGGCGCTGCCGGCCCCCGCGATGGTAGCAGTAAACTGGTAGGGCGTGGCTGCGAGTTGTAGCTGGTTGGCTTGCTTAGCCACAGTCACCTGAGGCGTGAGTTGAAGCTCGGCCAGGGTAGCAGCGTAGCGCCCGGTCTTCTGCTTGTGTTGCTGTTGGCGGTAGTACACCAGCCATAGGTATTGCTTGCGCAGCTCTGCTTGCGGCAGCTGCCAGGTGGTATTGGCTTGGCGCGTGAACTGCAAGTAGCCCCAACGCTCGGGGTAGTGCATATTGATAACGCCCTGCGGCGACCACACCCAGTTGTGCTCGGGCAGGTCCTTGCCAGCGGCATCCTGAACCTTGGTATTCTTGCTGCCCGCCACTCGCGTGTCCCACTCCACCCTCGAAAAGTTAATGCGCCACAGCGTGCCTTCAGTAGGCGGCTGGAAAGGGAAGCCCATGCGCACAGCCTTGAGCGGAATGGCCATTTCCACAGTCCAGCTCTGGTCCTGGTCCTGCGGCTGGTTGAGCGTGCCCGCCAGCGCTACCCCCGACCGTAGCCCCGGCACGTCCCAACTAATGAGGGCGTCGCCCCCGTTGCGGTAGGGCTTAGGCAGGTAGAGGTCAAAAATCTTATTGATAGCGTTGACCTCGACCTCGAAATACTGGTGCGCGTTATTATCCGGGTCGATGAAGACCTCGAAGTCGTTGTCCTTATAGATAATGTCGTCGTGGTGCGTTTGATAAGCCCAGATTTGGGGTTCTTGCAAGGTGGCGGCGATGAACAGCGTGGAGTCATTCCATAGCATTTTTACCCGCGTCTGGAACGTAGGCAGCGGCTTCTTGGCCCCTTCGATATCCACGAAGTCGGTGGTCCAGGCGGCTTTTTGCCAGTCGCTTTCCTGCAGGTTGCCGTCTAGGGTCAGCGGCTGGCTGGTGTGCTGCACCACGTAGCCCTTAGGCGGCGTAAAGAGTTCTTCCATTCCCCGAAATGGCGCTTGGGCGTGCACAGGTGTGGCGAGCCCTAGTGCGAGTACCAGCGGTGAAAGAACGAGTGGCGATAAGCGAAAAAAAGTGAGCGGTGTCTTCATGTACCCTGTTTTTCCTGGCTGGCTAGTTGCTGAAAAAAAGAGAGGCTTTACCCTAGGTTTGCCCAGCGTAAAGCCTCTCGTACTACTTGAGTGCGCCAGGATTATTTATCCCACCACACGCGCGAGGTCAGCAGGTCGCCGCCAGTCAGGCTAGCTACACCGGCCGCATAACCAGCCGGGTTATTAGACACCTCCGTAACCGGGTAGATGAGACGGCGCGGAATGGTGCCATTGGTCACGTTGCCGGGGTAGTTCACGGGCACCAGCTCGGGGTAGCCCGACCGGCGCCAGTTAAACCAACCTTCGATGAAGTTGAACGTCGTGGACGCTTCCAGCCAATACTGCTCGTTGATTTGCTTGAGCGGATTGGTAGCCCCCAGGGGGTTGGCCAGCACGTAAGCATCGATGGTAGCCTGGCTGATGGTAGCGGCCGTATTCATCTGCGCCAGCGACTGCATCGCGCCACGCACGCCGTTGACGTAGTGGGCAGCCGCAGTGCCACCTACGCTCCAGCCGCGGTTGGCAGCCTCGGCCAGCAAGAACTCGGTTTCGGCATAAGTCAGCAAGAAATTAGGAGCACTGCGCTGGATGTACACCGCCAGGCGGGGCCGCGAATAGTTGCCCAGCGGAGCCAAATCAGCGGTAGTACCGGTACCACCAGGGTAATCGGTGCGCTTGCGAATATCGAATGCGCCGCCCGTCAGGTCGTAGCCATTGGGCAGGCCGCGCTGAATGCTCGCGGTGTTGTCGCCGGGCAGGGCCTGGTTGGCGTTGTTGATAGCGCCCGCCGCCGGAATTTCGGCAATAGCGCTCAGGCGTGGGTCGTTGGTGGTGCGCAGGTAGTCAATCAGCGTCTTGCTCCACTTCGCTTCCCGGAAGTCGTCGGTCGTTAGCAGGGCGTTGGTGGTAGCATTCTGCGTGTCACCGAAGGCGATGTCACCTTTCACGAGGGCATTGTCGGTGTAGCTGGTCATGGTGCCAGCGGCCGCCGCCTTTTCCGTGTAGGTTTTGGCCAGAGTTGGGTTCACCTTGGTCATGCGCATTGCCACGCGCACCATAAGCGAATAGCCAAGCTTTTTCCACTGGGCCACGTCGCCGCCGTACAGCAGGTCGCCCGAGGCTTTGGGTCCCGCCGCGTCGAGGCTGGCGATGGCCGCATCTAGCTGCGTCAGCAGCGCGGGGTAGATGTCCTGCTGCTTGTCGTACTGGGGCGTGGTGATGCCCTGCGAAGCTTGCACCGCCTGCGAAAACGGAATATCGCCGTAGGTGTCGGTGATGCGCTGAAATATCATGACTTTCATGATATTGCTGATGGCAATCACGTTGGTGTAGCGCGTCGCGCCCTGGGTGTTGGCCACCTCAATGGCCTGCTGCAGGCGGCTCAGAGCCGTGTAGCCTTGGCCGAAAAGCAGGGACTGGTACCCCGTGAAGCCACCAGAGTTGGTGTACTTATCGCCGTTGCCGTAGTAGTTGAAGGTGCTGGCCAGCGCCTGAATAGCCGGGGCCGGGTACAGCAACTCGCCATACCCCGTGTTGGCAAACGTCAGCTGGCCATCGGTGAGCAGGTAGTTGGGGTTGAGGTTGGCGGCCGAAGCAGCGTTGGGATTGGTATTTATTTCATCCAGGTACTTTTCCGAACAGGAAGTGCTGAATAGAACGGCCGTTAAAGCCGCGTAGATAACTGTCTTTCTCATCGCGCTAGCTTATTTGAATTTAACGTTGAGGGTAACACCATACGTGCGAGCGAAGGGCAGCGAGCCGCCCTCTACCCCGGCGTAAGCAACCAAGGGCGAGATGGTGTTTTCTGGGTCGATATTCTTGGTGTGCTTCATGATGGTGAACAGGTTACGACCCACCAGCGACAACGTGATATCTTGGAACGGCGTGTGTGCCAACACGCTCTGGTTGAACGTGTAGCCGAAGGTGAGCTGGCGGAACTTGATGAAGCTACCGTCGAGCACGGAGAGGGCCGAAATGTTGGTGGCCAACTTTGGGTAGTACTCATAGGCTGATACTACCTTGGTGTTGACGGCGCCGCCTTCCGTAACGCCAGCGGCTACTACGCCAGTCTCGCGGCCTTCCAGTGTGGCCTGGTTGAGGCCGCGGTTGTAAGAGTAGTACTCAGTGGCCGACAAAATCTTATTGTTGAACTTGTAGTCAATCAACGCCGACAAGCTGAAGTTCCCGAAGTTGAAATCGTTGTTCCAGCCACCGTACAGGTTGGCAATGCCCGAGCCCATCGGCTTCAGGTCGCCGCGCACCGGTACGCCATCGCTGCCTACAATAACGTTGCCATTAGCATCGCGCTTGTAGTCATAAGCCCGCACTTGCGAAATGGCAAGGCCCTTCACGATGCCGATGTTGGCGTTCATGGGTCGGTAGGTGCCAGTTTGCAGCGGGTTGTTTGCTCCTCCGTCAATGTCCAGCACTTCGTTGTGCAGCTTGGTGAAGTTAAAGGTCGAAGACCAGGTGAACGCACCGCGCTTGATGGGCACTACGTTCAGGGCCAGCTCTACCCCCCGGTTCAGGGTCGAGCCCAGGTTAACCGTGGCACCTTCGTAACCCGTTGCAACCGACAGCGCAGCGCCTACAATCTCGCCGCTGGTTTTGCGATTGAAATACGCCACGTCTACCCCCACGCGGTTGTTGAAGAACTTCAGCTCAGTGCCTACTTCAAACTCCCGCAGGCTATAAGGCCGCAGGTTGGCGTTGGGCAAGGTCGAGCTGTAGGAAGCGCGCGGCACACCGTTGATGGGGTTGCCGATGTTGTAATACAAGGCTGTCTGGTAAGGTTGAGCCGGCTCGCCGCTGGTCTTGGCGTAGGAGGCGCGCAGCTTGCCGTAGCTCAGGGCCGGAGAATCCAGCAGGTCCGAGAAGATGAAGCTACCGGCTAGCGACGGCGTAAAAATGCTGCGGTTGCCGTTGGGCAGCGACGAGAACCGGTCGTAGCGGCCAGTAGTGCTCAGGGTCAAGAACTTGTAGGTGAAGTCGGCAGTGTAGTACAGCGAAGGCGTTACGAGCTCTGTGTACTGGTACTCGAAGTTGCGGGTGCGCAGGTTGGTGGGCGTGTACAGGTAGGGTACAATGAAGTTTCCACCGTATAAACGGCTGCTCTCAAACTTGTTGCGGCGGTAGTTAGCGCCTATGCTGGCGCTGATGGAGAAGTCCTGGTTTAGGGCTTTGTTGAACGACAGCAAAGCGTCGGAGTTCATCTCCAAGCGGTTGCCTAGAGTCAGGTTGTCGAGGGCACCCTCGCCAGCGTTTGAGTACAGCGTGCCGTAGGGCGTCACGCCAAAGCGGCGGTCGCTCGAGTAGTCGTAGCCGATACGGCCCTGCAAGAACAGGTAATCGGTGAAAGCGTACCGGGCCGACAGCGAGCTGATGAGGCGCTTGCGCGACACGTTGTTCACAAACTGGTTAACTACAAACCAGGGGTTGGTGGCGTAGCTATCCGAGTTCCAGGCCGTTTCCAGGCCGTTGTTGTTGATGTCGTAGCCGGGGTTCAGGGTGTTCTGGTCGATGTTGGGCGACAGGAACAGGATGTTGTTGGCATTCAGCGGCGAGTCGCTCAGTTGCGGGCGGTTCTGGTCGTTCTGGTCGATGTAGCTGGCCGTCAGGTTAAAACTCAGCTTCTTGGTCAGGTCGTAAGACGTGTTGAAGTTGACCGTGCGGCGCGTGAGGCCGCTGTTGCGCAGAATAGACTTGTTGTCGAGGTTCGACAGCGACAAGCGATACGTGCCTCTCTCACCCCCGCCCGAAATGGCGACAGTATTAGTCCAAGAAGGCGCCGTGCGATAGAAGTTGTTGATGTTGCCCTTCACGGGCGAGTAGGCGTGCTGCTGCCCATCGATGCCGGTGATAAGCTGCCCGTCCATCTTTTCACCCCAGGCCGTATTGCCCGATACGATAGCCGAGGCTTTGTCGGTAGGGCGCAAGCCCTGGCTGCCCTGGCCGTACACGTTCTGAAAATCAGTGTTGTCAACGGCGCGGTCAATCTGGAAGTTGGTGTTATATTCAATCGTGGTCTTGGTCCGCGAGCCGCTCTTGGTCGTGATTTGAATAACGCCGTTGGCCGCCCGGGCGCCGTACAGCGCCGAAGCGGTCGAGCCTTTCAGCACCGTCACGTTCTCGATATCGTCGGGGTTGATGTTGCTGATACCGTCGCCGAGGTCGGCACCGCCCCACTCGCCAGCGCTACCCCGCACCGTGTTATCCATCGGCACACCGTTGATAACAATGAGGGGCGAAGACGTACCCGAGAAGGACGTGACGCCGCGGATGTTCAGGCGCACAGCCGAGCCGGGGCCACCGCTGGCGCCGGCCACGTTCAAGCCCGCTACGCGGCCTTGCAGCGAGCTGGCTACGTTGGTTTCGCGGGCTACTGATAGCAGGTTACCGTCCACTTTCGTCACGGCGTAGCCGATTTTGCGCTCGTCTTTCTTAATGCCGAGCGCCGTAACTACTACTTCGCCGAGCTCCTTATTATCAACAGCCATAATGACGTTGATGGTAGCGCGCCCCTTTACCGCAACGGTTTGGCTGACGAAACCTACGTAGGAAAATACCAGCGTAGCATCGTTGGGCGCACTCAGGGCGTAGTTGCCATCGGCATCCGAAACAGTGCCCTGATTGGTACCGCTCACGAGGATACTCACGCCAATGAGCGCCTCGTTGGTTGAACTGGTTATTTTACCAGAAACCTTACTTGCCTGGGCATAGCCATAGCTTTGGCTAAACAGCAGGAGTAATACAAGTAACTGTATGGTTCTTCTCATGGTGAAGGAAAAGGGGTTAAAAGTGAATTAATTGTATGGGGGATTCTCAGGGTTGCAACGCATCCTATTTGCTATGAGCAAGTTGTTAAAACCGGTGACTAAACGGTTCTGTACTTTCTCTTACACCTCGATAATAGATGCGCGGGATATTGGTTAGATAGGCGCCTATGCTGACGAGCTATAAAAGCACTAACTCAGTTGGTAATAGCTTAATTTTCAGCGTGTAAATAAGCTTCAAAAGTAAGCGTGTGCTCATTATAAACCAAATAAATCATCCCATATTAACAGATAAGTCAAGTCGAGCAGAAGGCAAGCTGAGTGCATTTACAGTTAAACTAAATGAGTTTAGGCCCTTCAACTAGTTTGGTCTTTTCGGCAACCACACATAAGCATGTTGGCTGTTCTTCTTAACCCAAGTGGGTGTCAGTTACTGCATTATCGAACGAGGCCGGTCGGCCGCGCCTACCCCCCAGGTGGGGCTAGGTTTGGCGCCCATTTCAATCACGAGCTTGCCGCCTTGCAACAGGTCTTGGTGCGTGATGTAGGACTTGGTGTAGGGCTTACCGTTGAAGGCAATGCGCTGAATGTACTTGTTGGCGGAGCTGTTGTTTTTTGCCTCAATGGTGAGGACTTTGCCACCAGCCAGGGTAATAGTGGCCTGGTTGACTGAGGGACTGCCGAAAATGTAGGAGCCATTAGCCGGGTTAAGGGGGTAGAAGCCCAGCGTCGAGAAGACGTGCCAGGCCGACATCTGCCCTACGTCTTCGTTGCCGATGATGCCATCGGGCTTGGTGGTGTAGAAGTTCTCGGTGATGAAGCGCACCTTTTCGGCCGTTTTCCAGGGCTGACCCACGTAGCTATACAGGTAGGTGATGTGGTGGCCAGGCTCGTTGCCGTGGGCATACATGCCGATGAGCCCCGAAATATCAGGTGAGGCTTCGGCTCCCATGTCGCCTTTCACCGTGAATAGTGAGTCAAGCTTCTGGCTGAAGCGCTTTTCGCCTCCTAGAAGGCCGATGAGGCCTTCTACATCCTGAGGCACTAGCCAAGTGTACTGCCAAGCGTTGCCTTCGGTGAAGTCGCTTTTCATGTGCACCGAGGAGAAAGGGCTGAACGGCGTGCGCCACTCGGTCTGCGATACCCGACCGCGCATGAAGCCGACGCGCTTGTCGAAGTAATTTTGGTAGTTTTTGGCGCGCTTGCTGAAGTAGGCGTAGTCTTCGGTTTTGCCCAGCTTCTTGGCCATTTGGGCAATGCACCAGTCATCTACGGCATATTCCAAACCTTTCGACACGTTCTCCACTTCGCTATCGGCGGGGATGAAACCGAGTTCTTTCACAGACTTTAGGCCAAATTCGTCGCGCATGGCGGTGGTTTTGATGGCCTCGTACGCTAGGTTGGCATCGAAGCCTTTGAAGCCTTTCATATAGGCATCTACCACCACCGGCACGGCGCTATAGCCCACCATGCAGTTGGTTTCGTTGGCCATGAGGTGCCACACGGGCAGCTTGCCCTGTTGCTGGTAGATGGCCAGCATTGTGCTCACCATGTCGTTGACGCGCTGCGGCTGCAAGAGCGTAAACAGCGGGTGCGCCGCCCGGTACGTATCCCAGAGCGAGAACGTGGTCAGGTTGGTGAACTTGGCACCTTTGTGCACCTGCTGGTCGGTGCCCCAGTAGTCGCCGTTGTAGTCGTTGAAGACGGAGGGCGCCACCATCGTGTGGTATAGCGCCGTGTAGAAGGTCTTCATGCGGTCCGGCTCGGCCTGAATGCGCACCTTTTCTAACTCTTGGTTCCAGGCCGCATCGGCACCGGCCACGACTTTGCCGAAGTTCCAACCTGGGATTTCGGCCCGGATATTGGCCACCGCATTGGTCGTGCTGACAGGCGAAATGCCTACTTTCAGCTTAACTACTTCCCCAGCGGTAGTGGCAAATGTTATTACCCCCTTCAAGCGGTTGCCTTTGGCGGCGGGCGTGGTGTTGCCCAGCGAGTCAGTTACCTGTAGGCTGGTAAACTGGCGGATACGCTTCGACAAAATCGCCGCGAAGTAGAGGCGCTGGTTTACCGCCCAGCCCTTGGAGTAGCGGTAACCTACGAGGGTGCTGTCGTTGAGCTGCTCGATGTGCGTATCGGTAGCTAAGTCCCAGCCGATGCCCTGCTGCAAGTCAATAACCAAGTGCGCCGCGTCGGATTTGGGAAAGGTGTACTGGTGAAAGCCTACCCGCTTGGTGGCCGTCAGCTCGGCCTTGATGTTATAGCGCTTCAGGCGCACGCTATAGTAGCCAGGCCGCACGCGCTCTTCCTTGTGCGAAAACAGGGAAACAAACCCTTGGTCCGGGTTTTTGAGAGTGCCTTTGCGGACGCGTACCGCGCCCGTTGTGGGCATGACAGCTATATCGCCCAAGTCACCGATGCCCGTGCCGCTCAGGTGGGTGTGCGAAAAGCCTACAATGGTAGAGTCGGAGTAGTGGTAACCCGAGCACCAGTCCCAGCCCTCGGAGAGGTTGACGGGCCCGAGTTGCACCGCGCCAAACGGCACGTTGGCCCCCAGGAATACGTGGCCGTGAAACCCAGTACCTATGTAGGGGTCGACGTACTGCGTGAGGCTAGCCGCTGTGTTTGAAGCCTTGCCTGGCGGAGTGCCGGCATAAGCTGCCAAGCCACTAGCTAGCGCCGCTGCAGAAGATAAAAGCCAAGTAGTAGGATTCATGCGAAAGGATTACTAGGGTGGGAGGGGGGTAGGGAAGGAGGGTTATCGGGCGGACCCACTGGTTACGGGCAGTAGCTGCTTGGTCACGTTCCAACCTTCTACCGATACTACTGGGGCGGGCACGTCGGGCGAGGGCGTGTAGTCCAGAGTCACGGTTTTGCTTTCGCCGGGTAGCACCGACACGTAGTTGTCGCTGTAGAACACGGGCAGAATGCGCTTCTGCGTTTTCGGATTTACCAGGGCCAAGCGGTTGAAAAAGGCCACTGGCGCGTTGGCGGGGTTGGTCAGCGTGACCGCGATTTTGCCGCTGGCCGTTTGTTTGGCCGATACGCTCACGGCTGTTTTCGCCATGCCCTTCAGGCCCGAGTATTCGCCTTTGGCGTCGGGCAGCCAGTAGAAATTGTTGCTGATAACCCGCTTATTCAGGTCTTGCAATTGCAGGGAGAGGAACATGCCTTGCTGCTTGCCCAGCTGCTTCACGAGGCTATTGATGGGCAAGTAGCGCTTCGACGAAGAAGGGTTGATTTCCACTATCACCTGCGTGATGGGCGTCTTCTTGCCGGCCATGTCGTAGGCGTCTACTACCAGCATCATGTCGCGCTTGGTTTCGAACCCATTGTTGACGAGCGTTACCATGCTGTCTACGGGGTTGTACATCACGTGCAGCGGCTCGCTGCCGCTGCGTAGGCCGTAGAGGCAGGCATTGGGGTCGAGGTAGTAGTCATACATCTGCCCGCGGAGGGAGGTCCAAGGGTTCTGCGTTTTCCAGATGATGCTGCCCGTGTACCACTCCCACATATGCGAGCTAAAGCCCTCCATGAGCGCGCGGTACTGGTCGTAGTTCACCAACTGCGCCTTCAGGCCAAAGTCGCGCACGTCTTTAGGAGCGCCGTAGGGTAGCAAGTATTGCTCGTAGTTGATGTAGGTATGGTACGTCCACACCGAGTCTACCTGCTCGGTGGGCTTGCTGTTGGGCCCCAGGTAGCGCGGTGCCACCATGTTGGCGGGGGGTAGGAAGCGCTCGAACGACTCGATATCGCCTACTCCTACCGAGCCCACTTCTGAGTTGAAGGGGAAGGTGCGGTGGCTCCAAAAAGAGCTAATCGGCTGAATGCCATAAGGCCCGTCGCCGTTGCCGCCCTGGTTGTTGTAGGACATGCTATCGGCGTTGGAGAACGGAATAAACCACCGCGTGCCGTCGAGCCGGGGCAAGAGGGTGTCTTGCATCGCCGCCAGAATATCCTTGGGCGGGGTGATTTCGTTGCCGCCGCACCAGTTGGCCAGCGAGGGGTAGTTGCGCACCATTTTCACCTGGTCGGCCACCGAATTCACAAACAGCCGGTGGTCGTTGGGGTACTTGCGGCGGGTCCACTGGTCTTCCAGCTTCTGGGGGTCCACCCAGCGGCCATTAGCATCGCCCGACATCCAGAAATCCTGCATCACGAGCATCCCGTACTTATCGCAAGCTTCGTAAAATTCAGGCCGCTCCACGAGCGCCCCGCCCCACACCCGGATGAGGTTCAGGTTCATGTCGCGGTGAAACCGGATTTCGGCATCGTAGCGCGCTTTCGTAAAGCGCAGCATGGCATCCGAGATAATCCAGTTGCCGCCCTTGATAAATACCTTCTGCCCATTGAGCAGCACCTGCATGCTCTGGGTTTTGTCGTTCCACTGCGTCCGAATTTCGCGCACGCCCACTTGCACGGTCTCCTCATCCGAAACCGTTTTACCGCCCACCAAAAACTGCATTTTGAGCGGATAGAGGTTTTGCGGACCGTAGCCATTGGGCCACCACAGCTTCGGGTTTTTGAGGGTGAGCGCGGGCAGGCTTACTTGCCGAGTGGTGCGCGCGGGCAGGCTCACGGCCTGCTTCACCAACTGGCCCGCAATGGTATATTGCACCACTCCGGTCACGGGGAGGGGGGTAGGGTTTTCGAGTTCGGCCGTTACGGCCAGGGTAGCGGGCTGCTGCGCGCCTTCGGGCCGACGCACGCCGGGCACGTGGGTTATTACGTGCGGATTTTTGAGGTCAACCTGCTTGGTTTTCTCAATCGTTACCTTGTCCCAAATGCCGGTGTTGCGGTCCCGAATGGGCCGAATCCAGTCCCAGCCGGCAGTGTACTGTATCGCCACGCTGCGGGCAATAACGCCATCGCCCCCCTGGCCGCCGTTGGGGTTGCCCACGGGGTCGGAGGGGTACACCACCACGGCTAAGCGGTTGCGCCCGTCCTTGGCTAAGTAAGGCGTGATGTTGTAGGTCTGGCGCAAAAACATGCCGTAGTGCGTCTTCTTATTGAGCTTATGCCCATTCAGGAAAACCTCGCAGCTGTAGTTCACGCCCCGGAAATGCAGCCACACCTGGCCATTGTTGGTGGCGGGGGCTTCCTGAAAATCCTTGACAAACCAGTAGGTGTAGTAGTCGCGCCCGGTTTTGTAGATGTCGGGAATACGCTCGTTGTTCATCCCGAAAAACGGGTCGGGCACCTGCTTATTGGTCAGCTGTGTGGTGAGCACCGTGCCTGGTACTACGGCCGGCTGCCAGCCCGTGAGGGGGTAGGCCGGCTGCGAGAGCTGTGGCCCCGCGGCCGATACCTTGCCGATGGGCATGCCCTGCCAGCCCGAGTTTAGCTCGTAGCGTTGCTGGGCAGCCAGCGGGTACGTGCCAACCAGAGCCAGAAATAAAAGCAGGTAACGAAAATTGGTCATTCGGAAAAAGCGCCAGGCTAGCGGAGCAGAGCCGCTAGCCGACGAAGGCAAATGAGGGAAGAAAGGCACCTAAGCGCGCCGGACTTTATGCCCAGCCACGCCATAGAATAACAGAAATAAATAGCACGGAATCACCAGCCAGTAAGCGTGTTGAGGCGAAGAGTAATCAGCCAGCAGCCCGTAGAGGGGGGGTAGCACGGCTCCCCCCGCAATGGCCATGATGAGCAGCGAAGACCCCAACTTGGTAAAGCGACCCAAGCCCTCAATAGCCAGCGGCCAAATGGCTGGGAAGATGAGCGAGTTGGCCAGCCCCAGCAGCGAGATGAACAGCACCGAGGTATAGCCGCTGGTAAAAAGCGCCCCCAAGGCAAACAGCACCCCCGTAACGGCCGAAACCTGCAGCGCCTTCTCCTGCGAGATAAGCCGCGGAATGGCCATAATGCCGATGCCGTAACCGACAATCATAGCTATCAACGTGCAGGTAGTGAAAAACTTAGCGGTGGCCAGCGCAATGCCCTGCGACGCCCCGTAGCTGATGATGGTATCACCGGCAATCACCTCCACGCCCACGTAGAAGAACATGGCCAGCGCCCCCAGCATCAGGTGCGGGAAGTGGAAGATGCTCGACTTATTAGTGTTAGCGGCGGCTACGGTTTCGTCTTCGTGGTCGGTGTCGATTTCGGGCAGCGAAGAGAAGTAGATGAGCACGGCCAGTAGCACTAGCACGGCCAGCATGAGCAGGTAGGGCGTAATGACGCGGGCAGCCAGAGCGTTGAGTTCGGCCGCCTTGGCTGCGGCATCGAGGGTGCCCAGGCGTTTCACCAAGGCGTCAGCGTCCTTGAGGGCCACGGCACCGAGGGCCACCGGCGCCAGCGCGCCAGCCACCTTGTTGCAAATGCCCATGATGCTGATGCGCTTGGCAGCGCTTTCGCGCGGGCCTAGAATGGTGATGTAAGGATTAGCAGCCGTTTGGAGCACGGCTAGGCCGGTGCCTTGTACAAACAGTCCCAGCAAAAACAGCCCGTAAGTACGCGTGAGGGCCGCTGGCACAAACAGCAGCGCTCCTACCCCCATCACCAACAGCCCCGCCGACATACCTTTCTTAAACCCCGTAGCCTTCAGCACCCAAGCCGACGGAATAGCCATCACCAAGTAGGAGATGTAAAAGGCAAACGCAACCAGGTACGCCTCAAAGTTGGTCAGCTCGCAGGCGATGCGCAGGTACGGAATCAGCACCGAGTTGAGCCAGGTGACGAAGCCGAAAATGAAAAACAGCGACCCGATGATGACAATCGACCGGTTTTGCTGGCTGCTGGCTGGGGGCGCCAGCGCAGCGGCGCTGGTTGTGGGAGCTACTTTCGGCATGCTGTTCAGAGTGAAGTGGAGCTAGGAAAGGGGGTAGGGCGGGCAGTAGCGCGGACTTTCAGTCCGCATGTCAATAGAACTTGGTACTCGCGGACTAAAAGTTCGCGCTACTGCACCACCAACTCGTCGGCAAATAGCCAGGTGTCGGGTGTCTGCGGGGTGGAGCCCACTAGTGGTGCTTGGGCGTTTTTGGCCGTGACCCGTACAAAGCGAGCCTTCGTTTTTTTCCACTCGGCCTTTACTTCGCTGATGCCTGTGCCGGGCTGGGCGGCTGCTACGGGCGCCGAGTACACCGTTTTGTAGGTGCGGCCATCGTTCGATACGGCCACCTCCAAGGTGGTTGGCAATAGGATTTTGTCTTCCGGCTTCTGCAAGAAGGTGCTGCGCACGGTGTTGATTTCCGTAGCCTTTTTCAGGTCGAGCGTTGCCACCAGGTTATCGCCCAGAAACCCGAGCCAGTGCCCATCGGTGTGGCTGAGCGACCCTTTCAAGCCATCAACCAGCGTAAGCGAGCCAGTGCCTTTGTAGTTTTTATTGGGCGCGCTGGCCAGCTTGGTGGGGGTAGCAAATGCTTTGTGCGCCAGCACTTCTGTAGTAGTAGTCTTACCGGCGGGCTGCCCGTTCTCAAACGACGCCGCTTTCACCGTGGCCGATTTGGTGAGAGTAAATGGCCCCGTATAGGCGGTGGAAGTAGAGGTAGGCGCCGAGCCATCGAGGGTGTAGGTTACCAGCGGGCCGGTGGCGTCGAGCAGCAAACTCACCACGTCGCCGCCCTTGGTAGTATCGGGCAGAAACTGCTGGCGCGCATTGAAGGCGCTCTTGGCGTAGTTGGTGCCCAGGGCGGCGTAGCGCTGGTACTGCGGCTGCATCCGCACCTTGAAGCTCTCCCAGTTTTTTTGGCGGGCGGGCGTCCAAAGCACTTCGGCCAGGGCCGACATACGGGGCAGCACCATGTACTCGACCTGTTGCTCGGTGGGGATGTACTCGGTCCAGAGGTTGGCTTGCGCGCCCAGGATGTACTTCTTCTCGTCGGCGCTCAGCTCTGGGGGCGTGGGCTCGAAGGCGTACACCTTCTCCAGCGGCAAGTAGCCGCCAATGCTGAGCGGTTCGAGGCTAGCCTCGCCTTGGGCGTGGTCGAAGTACACAAACTCGCCGGGCGTCATTACCACTTGGTGCTTTTGCTTGGCCGCGTCGGTGCCGCCTTCCATCCCGCGCCACGACATCACCGCGGCGTTCGGGGCTAGGCCACCTTCCAGGATTTCATCCCAGCCCATGATGGTTTTGCCTTTGCCATTCACGAACTTCTCCATACGTTGCACGAAGTAGCTCTGCAATTCGTGCTCATCCTTCAGGTGCTCAGCCTTGATGCGGGCCTGGCACTTGGGGCAGGTTTTCCAGCGGGTTTTAGGCGCCTCGTCGCCACCAATGTGCACGATTTTGCTCGGAAACAAGGGCATTACTTCCGTCAGCACGTCCTGTAAAAAAGCAAACGTCTGCTCGTTGCCGGCGCAAAAAATATCGTCGAATACGCCCCAGGTCTGGCCCACTTTAAACGGGCCGCCGGTGCACGATAGCTCGGGGTAAGCCGTGAGTGCCGCCAGCGCGTGGCCAGGCATCTCGATTTCGGGAACCACCGTGATGTAACGGTCCTGGGCGTACTTAACGACCTCTTTTATTTGCTCCTGGGTGTAGAAGCCGCCGTAGCGCACGTTGTCGTAGCGCGGCACTTTCTCGCCGTAGTGGCCAATGAGCGTGCCCTCGCGGTAGCCGCCTAGCGTTGTCAGCTTGGGGTATTTCTTGATTTCGATGCGCCAGCCCTGGTCATCCGTGAGGTGCCAGTGAAAGGTGTTCATCTTGTGCATCGCCAGGTAGTCGATGTACTTCTTCACAAACTCATTCGAGAAGAAGTGGCGGCTCACGTCGAGGTGCATGCCGCGCCAGCTGTAGCGTGGCTTATCAACTACTTCCATCGCCGGCAGGCTGGCGGCCGCGGTGCGCTGGGGGGGTAGCAATTGCCGAATCGTCTGGGTGCCCAAAAACAAGCCCTGCGGCTGGCTGGCGGCCAGCACCACTTGCGAGGGCTGCACGCTAAGCGTATAACCCTCGGCCCCCAGTGAATCGGAGGGGGTAGGGGCGGCCAACGTGAGGTAAATGGAGCCTTGGCGCTGCTTGCCCGGCGCGGTTTGCACCACGGGCGGCTGCACGCCAGTAGCGCGCATGATTTCCTGGCTCAGGCTCTGCCCGATGCGGCGCAGTTCGTCGTTTTTTGGCCCCACGTAAATCTTGGTGGCTGCCGTGATGGCAAAGCTGCCAGTGCCCGGCGTGAGCCGCACAGGCTGCGGAATAACCGAGATTGCGGCCTGCCCAGCACTAGCTTGTTGACCATAAGCTGGGGTGAAGCAGCTGGCGGCGCCACTTAGGCCCAGTACAGTGGCCAAGGCGGCCAAGAATTTCGTATTCATAGCGTGAGCGCGTTGTGCGGGTGAGAAATAGGCTCTTGCTTCATGTGGCAAAGCGCCGCGGCGCCAAGCACCGCCGCATTGCCGATGGTAGAAGTCGCAATGACTAGTCGCTCCGTTACTTGCTTGAAGGGAAACTCCGCCAAGCTTTCGTACAGGCCACCGTGGAAATATTCGAAGCCCTGGCTCACCGAGCCACCCAGGAAGATGGCCTCCGGCGAGAGGCCGTATAGGATAATCTGAATGGCACTGCCGAGGTGCCGGCCAAACTCCGTGAAAAGCGCTAGGGCCACCGAGTCGCCTTGCTGGGCGCGAGCATACCACTCACCACCCGGCCGGCCGGTGCGCTGCACGAAAAACTTGCCGCTGCAATAGTCCTCAACCGTTTTGTCGAGGTAGGGCACGCACCCAAATTCGCCCGCGCTCGATAGCGTCCCCGAATACAACTGGTGATTGATGATAATGCCGGCCCCAAAGCCGGTGCCAAGCGCGATGCCCACCATGTTGGCGTAGGGCTGCCCCTGGCCATACATCTTCTCGCCCACGGCAAAGGCGTTGGCATCGTTGCTGAGAAATACTGGCTTGCCGAAGTGGCTGGCGAGGTGCTGCTTCAGGTGCACCTCGCGCCACGACGGAATATTCTGCACGTTGTGCACAATGCCATTTTCCTCATCTACCAGCCCTGGCACGCCAATGCCAATCCCCGCCAAGTCAGCATCAACCAGCGGCGCCAGGTTTTGCACCAATTCAGCTAAAATCTGCTCCTTAGACGCAGTCGCCGAGGTTTCGAAGCGGGCTTCGTGCAGAAGCTCGCCCGCCTGCACGACGCCAACGTGAACCTTCGTTCCGCCAATATCTACGCCTAGGTACTTGCTGTTAGTCATGCGGTTTCAAAGGGTGTGCGAGCGGCTGGGTCCAATGCAACAGAAGGAGGGGGGTAGCAAACGGGCGTTAAAACTTCCACCGCACGAAGGCCTCCATAGCCTCGTAGTTGGCCATGCCGAGGCGGTCGTATTGCAGCGCCGTCTCGCGGTTGCGGTGCTCGGCGCGCACCCAGAACTCGCGGGCGTCGTCGCCGGGGAATACCGGCGTGTCTTTCTGCGACTGGTGCTTGAAAATGGCGTTGCGCTTGCGAATCACCTCCTGCGGCGACAGCGGCACGGCCATTTCAATCTCGTAGGGCGTAAACTCGTGCCAAGCGCCGCGGTACATCCACACCCAGCAGTCTTCGACCCAGGCTTCCGTCTGCCGCAGGCGCCGCAGCGACTCCGTCACGATGTTAAAGCAGATGAGGTGCGTACCATTCGGGTCAGCAAAGTCGCCGGCCACAAACACCTGCTGCGGCTTCACCTCCTGCAATAGCTTCATGGTAAGCTCAATGTCCTTGTCCGTTACCGAGAGCTTTGAGGTCCTGCCTGACTCATAGAAGGGTAGGGCCTGGAAATGAATGTGGTCGTCGGACAAGCCAGCATAGCGGGCTCCCGCAATGGCTTCACTCTTACGGATGAAGCTCTTCACATTGCGAATTTCTTGGGTGTCTGGCTGGTTCGGTAGCTTCTGCTTAATGAACTGCCGCATGTTTTCGTATACCCCTTGCAACTCGCGGGTATCCTTGCCCATACTCACATCAAAGTCGATGGCGAACTCCACGTAGCGTAGCACATCATCGTCCCACACTGCGGTGTTGCCCGAAGTTTGGTAGGCCACGTGCACGTCGTGGCCCTGGTCGATGAGGCGGATAAACGTGCCGCCCATCGAAATCACGTCGTCGTCGGGGTGGGGCGAAAAGATGATGACGCGCTTCTTCTCCGGCAAAGCCCGCTCGGGACGCTGCGAGTCGTCGGCGCCCGGCTTACCCCCCGGCCACCCCGTGATGGTGTGCTGAAGCTTGTTGAAAATGTGAATGTTAATGGTGTAGGCCGGGCCGCGCTCGGTGACCAGCTGGGCCATGCCATTGGCGTTGTAGTCCTCGTCGGTCAGCTTCAGAATAGGCTTCTTAAGCGTGTTCGAAAGCCAGATAACTGCCTTTTTAATGAGCGTGTCGTCCCATTCGCAGTCTTTCACCAACCACGGCTTGTCAAAGCGCGTGAGCTCGGCGGCCGCGTCTGCGTCTAGCACAAACTCCACATTATCGGCTAGTTGTGGATAGGTAGCGGGCACTTCGCTCGATACCTCGCCCTCCACGGCCTTCTTAATGATGGGCGCCTTCTTACCGCTCCAGGCCAGCAGCACAATCTCGTGGGCCTTGAAAATGGTGCCAATGCCCATCGTAATGGCTTTGGTCGGCACGTTTTCCTTACCCCCAAAGTCGCGCGAAGCATCGCGGCGGGTCAGGTCATCGAGCGTGACCAAGCGCGTGCCCGAGTTGGGCGCCGAGCCGGGCTCGTTGAAGCCCACGTGGCCCGTGCGACCGATGCCGAGGATTTGCAAATCCAGCCCGCCGTGCGCTTCTATCTGGCGCTCGTAGTCTAAGCAGAAAGCCGCTACCTCGTCCGGGGCCAGCGTGCCATCCGGAATGTGAATGTTTTCCCGCTTGATGTCGATGTGGTCAAACAGGTTCTCGTTCATGAACGTCACGTAGCTCTGCGGCGACGTGGGCTGCATGGGGTAGTACTCGTCTAGGTTGAACGTCACCACGTTCTGAAAGCTCAGGCCTTCTTCGCGGTGCAGGCGCACGAGCTCTTCGTACACGCCCACTGGCGTAGCCCCAGTGGCCAGGCCCAATACGGCCGTTTCGCCGCGGCCTTGCTTTTCCCTAATCAGGGTAGCAATGCGCTCGGCTACCCGCGCAGAAGCCACCTGCTTATCGCGGTAAACAGTCACCGGCAGCTTTTCAAAACGAGTTTCCTCCAAGAGGTTAAGTCGGGTCATGATGGGGAGCGAAACGTGCTGCATAGCTGCGAGCTTAAAGGGTTGCAGAAGTGTTGAAACGTATAAATCGAGACCCGCTGGCTGGCTAGGTTAGGCCTAGCTGCGGCAAGTCGGTAGGGGCTTAGGCGAGTTCTAAGTAACTTTCAAAAATGTTCTCCATCACCGTCGCTACGGAGCCCAGAATCACGGCATTATTGCCAAGCTCTGACACTACGAGGCTGGTTTTTTCTCGCAGCTGGGCCATACAGTAGGTGTTGATGGCCTGCTGAATATTGGGCAAAATGAACTGCTTGGCCTGCGCCACCTCGCCACCCAGGATGATGAGTTCGGGGTTGAAAAGCTGCGTCAGAATGGCAATGCCTTTGCCGAGATTGGTACCAACCTCGGCGAGGATAGTGATGGCAAACTGGTCGCCGTGGTGAGCGGCTTCGTACACGTGCTCGGGCGCCAACTGGGCTATTTGTTGAGCTGGTAGTTGGCTGAGCATGGTATGCTGCCCCGCCTGAATGCCCGCCTTGGCTATGCGCACAATGGCGCTACCCGAGGCTACTGTTTCGAGGCAGCCCCGCTTGCCGCAGTGGCACAACGCGCCCCCGTCCACGAGCGGAATGTGCCCAAACTCGCCGGCAAAACCCGAAGCACCGCTCCGAAGCTTGCCGTCCAGTATCATGCCCATGCCAATGCCCCAGTCCATGGATAGCACCAGCACATCGCGCAGGCCGTGCGCTAGGCCAAAACGGTACTCGGCCAAGGCTGCGCTCTTCGCGTCGTTTTGCAAGAAAACCGGTTTGCCAAACTGCTGCTCCAGTAGCTGTTGCAGCGATTCTGGCGCGCCGGCCGTGAGCAGGTAGGTGTGGTTGTTGCCCTCTTTCGAATCGATGAGGCCCGGCATGCTGATGCCCACGCCGACTAGCTTTTTTACTTCAATTCCCGAAGCCTTGATTAACTCCTGGGCGTGTTCGTGCAGCTGCGACAGCGCCCCTAGGTCCGGCGTGAGCTCGATATCAAACGTGAGTACGCCGTTGATAATCTGGTTATTGTTGTCAAAGATGGCTATCCGCGTCTTGAATTGCTCCATGTGGACGCTGAGCACAAACAGCGACCTGTCTCGCAGCCCATAGAGCTCCGGCTTGCGACCTCCTAACGACTTCCCGCGGCCTTGTTTCTCGACCAAGCCCTCCGCCACGAGTTCGTTGAGAATGGCGATAGAGGTAGGAGAGCTGATATTGAAGCGAGTGCAAATATCCGCGTTGGTTTTAGCGCCTTTCACATACAAGTGCTTAACTATCTTAAGCTTCTGCACGTGCTTTCTCAGCTCAATATTATTGAGCCGAGCCAGGTGAGTTTCCTCTAGCGCTAAAAGTGAACTCATTAAAGATGAGATTAGATTTTTTTGTAAATAAAGTTACTTCTTTTCATAAGTGCAAGGACTTCAGTTAAATTTTTAGATAAGTCAGTCTTTAAAACAAAAAAAATGAGGAAACATGTCCCTCATTTTCGGTGCCCCCCTGCCCTTGCTGCTTAGTAAATTACTTCCTCTGTAGCACCACGTGCTTGATATTCTGTCGGTTGTAAGTGTACGTAATATGCACTTGGCCATTTTGCCCTTCGATAATAGCGGGGTAGCTATATTCTTCGGTGGTGCCGTTTTCAAGTACGGCTACATCGTGCCACGCTACCCCATTAGTGGACTGCGCCACGCGCAGCTTGCTGCGGCCATTAAACCAATCCTTGCCCGGCAGCGCGGGGTTGTAAACGAGCAGTTGCGTGCCGTTTTTCAGCGTCACGGCATCGGTACCAGAGTTCGGGTTGAGCAGCGACGTTTGCGACAGCTTGCCCCAGGTAGCGCCGCCATCAGCTGACCACGCCTGCACAATGCGCCCTTGTTTGCTGCGCGATAACAGCTGCAAGCGATTGCCCGGGTACGTCAGGATGCTGGGCTGGATAACGTCCAGCGGGGAGTCATTATCCACCGGTATAAGCTGCCACGTTTGGCCTTGGTCGGTCGATTTCTCTAGGTGGATTTTCCAACGCCCGCTTTCTTCCTCCACGCTCGACGGGGCCAGAATAGTCCCGTTGGCGAGCTGCACCGGCTTGTTCTTGATTGGCCCCAGCACGCCCGGCGGCAACCGCCGCGCGGCCGACCACGTGAGGCCGCCATCGGTGGAGGATTTGACCATGCCCCACCACTCTCGCGGGTTAGGCCCCACCTTGTAGAACAATAGCAGGTTGCCGCCGCGCACCTTGAACAAAACCGGATTCCAGGTGGGGTAGCGCAATGTATCGTTTACTACCCCATCAGCCACGCATTTCGGCGTTGAAACCCCTTGGTTATCAAGAGTAGCAAGCCAAATGGCCACGTCGGGCTTGCTCTCTTGCGACCCGCCAAAGCAGGCCACCAGAAACTTGCCTTTCGCCACCTCCACCAGCGTAGAAGCGTGACACTGCCGAAAGGGCGGCGCTGCAAAAAGTAGTTCTTGCTTGGCGATTGCCCAAGTCTGCTGGGCCATTCCTGGAGTACCGATTCCTAGCCCAAACGCGGCTAGTAGCATGAGCTTCTTCATGAGATTGCTGCCACAAGGGGGTAGGGACCTGAGTGACCAACAAATAAGTCAGTGCGCCGCACCATTCGGGCGTCTACCTTAATAGGGTTGATTTAGCGGCAGTTGTCGCACCAATTACCACGCAATATTCTCCACTGCCTGCGCTACGCGAAACTGCGTTTTTAGCCGGATATCCTCCGATGATGCCCCTAGTAGCAGAGTGAAATTGCCGGGTTCTACCGTCCATTTTAGGCTGCTATTCAGTAGCATCAAGTCTTGCGCAGTCAGCTCGAAAGCAACTTCCCGCTCTTCACCAGCCTTTAGGGTGAGGCGCTGAAATTTCTTCAGCTGCTTGACCGGCGTAACGACTGAACTCACATCGTCGCTTAGGTAAAGCTGTGCTACTTCATCGCCCGCGCGGGTGCTGGTATTCTTCACTTTGAAACGCACTGTTACGCGCACATCGCCCTGATTTTCGGTAGTGCTAGCCTGTAAGTCAGAATACGCAAACTTGCTGTAGCTCAAGCCGTGGCCGAAGCTGTAGAGCGGCTTGTTGTCGGTTTCGACGTAGTCGTGGGGGGTAGGGCGCTTCGCATTGTAGTACACCGGCAACTGCCCCACGCTTTTGGGCACCGAGATGGGTAGGCGGCCGGCTGGGTTATAGTCACCAAATAGCACGTCGGCCACAGCATTGCCGCCTTCTTGCCCTGGGTACCAGGCATCTACCAGAGCGGGTACGTGGGCCGCCATCCAGTTCAAGTTCAGCGGCCGACCCTTGATGAGCACGACTACCACTGGGGTGCCAGTCGCCACCACGGCTTGCAGCAGCGCTTGCTGCTTGCCGAGCAAGTCGAGGGTAGCGCGGTCGTAGCCTTCGCCACTTTCCATATCGCTGACAACCTGCCCGCCCGCAGCAGCCGTCACGGTCGCGGCACCGGTGCTTTGGTACTCAGTCTTAAAGTCACGAGCACTAGAGCCGCCGAGTACCACAATGACTACCTGCGCTTTACGGGCCGTGGCCACGGCTTCGGCAATGTCGGCGCTAGTAGTATCCCGAATGGCGCAGCCCTTCACGTACGTCACCTGGGTGGAGGCCGGCACCTTCGCCCGGATGCCTTCGAGCACCGTCACCACGTTGCTTTCGGGCTGGGGCGCCGTGTAGTCGCCGAGCTGATTGTACATGTTGTCGGCATTGGGGCCAATCACGGCGATGCGCTGTAAGGTTTTCGCCAGCGGCAGCAAGTCCTTTTCGTTCTTTAGCAATACTACCGACTCCTGGGCTACTTGCCGGGCCAACTGCACGTTGGCTGGCGTTTTCACCTGTTTGGCAGCCTTGCTGGGGTCTACGTAGGGATTTTCAAAGAGCCCCATCTCAAACTTTACGCGTAGCACGCGGCTCACGGCACGGTCTAGTACCTCGGGCGAAACCAGCTTTTGCTGGACGGCTGCCAGCAGTTCCTTGTCGTAGCCGTAGCCGCTCAGGTCGTCGTCGAGACCCGCGTTGATGGCGAGGGCCGCCGCCTCGACGGGCGACGCGGCGACGCGGTGGTTACTGGCTAGGCCCGTGATACTCCCCAGGTCGGACACCGTGAAGCCTAGGAAGCCCCATTGCTGGCGCAATACGTCGGTCAGGAGGTACGTATTAGCTGAGCACGGCACGCCGTCGATGGAATTGTAAGCCGTCATAATGGACTGGGCTCCAGCCTTCACCGCTGCATGGAAGGGGGGTAGGAAGCTCTGAAACAACTCGCGCGAACCCGTGCTAATGCTGCCGCCGTTGTGGCCGCCCTCAGGCACGCCGTAGGCCGTAAAATGCTTGAGCGTAGAGACTATGTTGGCGCCACTTTTTAGGCTGCTGCCCTGAAAGCCCTGCACCATCGCTACCCCCATCTGGCTGTTGAGCACTGGGTCTTCGCCGTACGTTTCCTCGACGCGCGACCAGCGCGGCTCGCGGGCGAGGTCCAGCACCGGGCCGTAGCCGATGTGGGCACCCTGCACCCGCGCTTCGGTGGCAATGGTGGCCGCCATGCGCTGAATCAGCGCCGGGTCCCAGGTGCTGCTTTGCCCAATAGAAGTTGGAAATACCGTAGTGCCAATGGCCATGTGGCCGTGCGGGCACTCCTCGGCCAGTAGCAACGGAATGTGGAGCCGCGTGTGCTCCACGGCGTACTTCTGCAAGGCGTTGGTGGCTTCGGCGGCTTGCTTGGGGTTGAGGCCCGTTAGCAGAGTTTTCTTGGTCCAGGGGTCGGCGCGCAGGGTAGCCCACAGCGCGCCGATGTGGCGCTCATCTACCGCCTTTTTGTACGCCGCGCTGTAGCTAACCTTCTGACCATCTTTCTGGTACATCTCCCACCCGAGGAGCGTCGAGAGCTGACCCACCTTTTCTTCTACCGTCATGCGGCCCAGCAGGTCCTTCACCCGGGCTTCGGTGGAGGCTTGGCGGTTTTGGTAAAGCGGCTTAGTGCCCTGGGCGCAGGTGGCAGTTACGCTGAGCAGGCACAGCCCTAGCGCTAGGTAGTTAGGCATAGAAAAGGACTAATAAATTCAGGATATGTAGCTCGGACTTTGTAGTCCGAGCTACTTGTTACTGCGTGCTTTCCAAAATAGGCTTGTCGGTGGTTTTAAGCGCTTGGTGCAGCACGTCGTTTTGCTGTTCCAGAACGACCACGTCGTTTTTACCTTTCGTGAGCCAGCAGCCGGGCACGTACAGCGTTTGCTGCGGGCCGACTTTCCAGTACCGCCCTAGGTGATGGCCATTCACGAAAACGATGCCCTTGCCCCAGCCGCGCATATCCAGGAACGTGTCGCCGGTCTGCGTTGTGTTGAAGGAGGCAGTGTACAGCGTGGGCCGGCCTTCGCGATTTTTGGTGGGGTAGCGGCTTAGGTTGGGCACCTTGTCGAAGGGCAACTTATACATGCTCCAATCACCGGTGATGTTGAGCCCATTGATGGTGACTGGTTCAATAATCCCCTTGGTATTGTGCACGATATCGGCCCCGTAGTTTATACGCCCCATGTTCTCGACCAGCAGCTCTAAAGTCGCATTGGCGGGAATCTGGATGTCTAGCTCGTACTTGTTTTGCTGGCGGTTTAGCTCGCCTACGAACTTGCCGTTCACGTACACCGTGGCGTAGTCGCGCAACCCTTTTACCTGAAGCTTGCCCTGCGCTGGCTGCGTGAAGCGCTTGCTATACAGCACGTAGCCGTGGCCCTGGCTTAGCTCCTCAAACGACAGCGGCGTGTTGTTGGTCACGGGCTTGAGGTCGCGTTTCAAGTCAAACAACTCAACCGTCTTGCTGAGCGCGATGGCCGGCAGCGTAATGACCGGGATTGGAGCCGGTACTGCTGGCACCGGGTACTTCACGTAGCGCTGCATCAACTCGCGCACGGCGGTGTACTTCGGCGTTGCCCAGCCCGCTTCGCTAATGGGTGCATCGTAGTCGTAGCTGGTTATGTCGGGCTGAATCTGATGCTCTGCGTTATAGTTTGCGCCCGCGTTGAAGCCAAAGTTGGTGCCGCCGTGCACCATGTAAAAGTTGAAGTTCACCTCGTTTTTGAGGTACGTCTCCACCTGCTTGGTCACTTGCTCGGTACCGACGCGAACGAAGGGCTCGCCCCAGTGGTCGAGCCAGCCGGGGTAGTACTCGGCCACCATATAGGGCCCCTGGTTGCCGTTGTGCTGGTTCACGGCCTTCTTTAGGTTTTCTACGTCGCCTTCACCATTGACGGTGGGTAGGGCGCCGGGCGTGGCGCCGCCTTCAAACAGCGTAGAAGCGTCTGAGGTGAAGAAGGGTCCCTCGAAGCCAGCGTCGGCCAGTTGCTGCTTGATGGCCGCGTTGTACTTGCGGTGCTCAGCCAGCGGAATGTCTTGGCGCTGCGATACATACGACCCAAACTCGTTTTCCACTTGGGTCATGATGATGGGGCCGCCTTTGCTCACCTGGTAGCCCTTCACTTGTGCCGCCAGCTTGCGCAAGTACACGTTGCACGAGTCCAGAAACGGCTGGTTGTTGGTTCGAATGACGAGGTTCTTGTTCTGCTGCAGCCACCAGGGGTAGCCGCCAAATTCCCACTCGGCGCAGGCATATGGCCCCGGCCGTAAGATGACGAACAGGCCTTCCTCCTGCGCCGTTTTCAAGAACTCGGGTAGGTTGTGGTTGCCCGTTTTGAAGTCCCATACGCCCGGCGTGGGGTGGTGATAGTTCCAGAATACGTAGGTGGCTACCGTATTGAGACCCATGGCCTTTAGCATCTTGAGCCGGTGCCGCCAGTATTCCTTGGGCACGCGGGCATAGTGCATTTCGCCGGAGTGAATTTGAGTAGGCTTGCCGTCGTAGCGAAACTGACCGTCCTTGATTTCAAACGTGTGTTTTTGCTGCGCTTGGGCCGCTGCGCTGGCTAGCAGTAGCACGCCCAGGCAGCCCCGAGTAAGCATCGACTGTAACATGAAGGAAGTCGGTTGATTAGAAAAGGCCAGCGGCTTACTCGGCCACGAAGGCAAAGGCCAGTGCCGGGTAGGCGCCTGCCTGCTTAGCTAGGCCAGTAGGCAGCGTAAGCGTCACTTTGTCGCCGGCCGCAGTCCACTTCACCGATTTTCCGGTTTGCAACAGCGTCATTTTGCTGCCTTTCTTAGGCACATTGCCGGTCCAGACTAGGGTAGTCGGCGCGGCCTGAGTTTCGGGCAGGCAAGCAATGGCGTAGCGCGTGCCCTTCTTGCCTTGGGTGAAGTAGGTGCTGCCATCCTTGAAACGGGGGGTAGCACGGGTATTGTAGATGGCGGGGCCGTTCACATCCAGCCACTTGCCTATCGCGGTGAGGCGCGTCACGGCTTCGTCGGCCAGGGTGCCGTCGGGCTTAGGGCCCACGCCGAGCAGTAGGCTGCCGCCCTTGGCTACCACTTCTACCAGCGAGTGAATAATCTTGGTAGGCGACTTATAGGTGTCGTTGGGCACGTAGCCCCAGTTGTTGGCAAGGGTCAGGCAGCTTTCCCAAGGGTTGGCCAGCGCTTGCTCGGGCACCTTTTGCTCGGGCGTCTGGTAGTTTTCGTAGGGGCCGTGCACGGTGCGGTCTACCATCAGCAGGCCGGGCTGGGCCTGTCGGGCCATGGCCGCGATGCGTGGCATATTCACATCTTGGCTGAACTCAGGAATCGGGGCACCCCAGGAGCGCACTTCTGCGTTCACGGTTTCTTTGGGCCGCACCCAGCCCCCGTCGAGCCACAGGATGTCCATAGACCCGTAGTTGTGCATCAGCTCACTTATCTGGTTGTAAGTGAAATCCTGGTACTTCTTCCAACGCCACGGATACTTGGTAATGTCGTAGTTGACATTGCGATTAGGGGTAGCATATTTCGACCACCAAAAATCCTGCGAGTGCCAGTCGGGCTTCGAGAAATACGCCCCAATCATGAAGCCTTCCTTGCGGAACGCCCCAAAGACATACTTGGCCACGTCAGCCCGCGGGGTGTCTTTAAACGGCCCGTTGCTAATCTTAAAGTCCGACTGCTTCGTGTCAAACATGTTGAAGCCGTCGTGGTGCTTGGTCGTGAACACCAAGTAGCGCATGCCCGCCTTTTTTGCCACGCTCGCCCACTGCTCGGGGTTGAAGTTTACGGGGTTAAACTGCTTGCTGTAGTCCCAGTACCGCTGCTTGTAGGCGTCGTAGGAAATGGTGCTGTCACGGTCAATCCAGTCCTCCGAGCATATCTGCCACGACTCCAGAATCCCCGGCACGGCATACAAGCCCCAGTGTAGAATAAGCCCGAACTTTTGGTCGCGCCATTTCTCCAGCTTTTGCACCACCAGCGGGTCAGTAGGTGCTTCGTACTCCGTCGATTGCTGATGAATGCCCTGTTGCTGGGCATAAGCGGGCAGGGCGCTAGCTGCGGTCAGCAAGACTAGGGCAAGGGTAGCTTTCTTCATGGTTAAGAATTGATTCTCAGAAACCTGAGCTTATTACTTGGTATCCGCTACGTCCGCCTGCTTGTAAAGCCCGATGGCCGCGAGGGTAGGACTGAGCCGCGAGGAGGTGATGCGTAGCCGCACGTATTGGGCCTCTATGGGCTCGAACTTGATAATTCGCTTGTAGCCCACGGTAGTGCCCGTCGCGGCGGTTTTCCACTCTGCGCCGCTCTTGTATTCGAGCACAAACTGCTCGATGCGCTGCCCCACCATGACGTTTTCCTGCAGTTGCAGCACGTCAAAGCGCTGCGCCGCGGGCAGCGAAAAGCTGAGCGTGGCCGTGGTGTCGCGGCCCGTGGTCGTCCAGTAGGTATCGTACTTGTTGTCGAGCAGCGCCGCCGCCTTGCTGGCGCCAAGACCACTCACGGTACTGCCTTTCAGTAGATTAGTAGCATAGGTCTTGCCTAGGACGCCTTTCCAGGCTTTGAGGCTGGCTATGTCTTGCTGCGTAATCAACCCATTTTTGGCGGGTGGAATATTCAGGAGCAACACGCCATTGCGGCCCACTGAGCTGTTATAAATATCGAGCAGCTGCGCGGTGGTTTTGACCTGGTTATCCTCGGCGGGGTGGTGAAACCAGCCTGGGCGGATAGACACGTCTATTTCGGCCGGATACCACACCAGCGCTTGGGCCTGCTTGATTTTCTCGCGGCTCCCTAGGTCGGCTTCCATCATGTTTTTGGGAGCAAAGGCGACTTCCTTCTGCGAAGTGGCGGCCACCTTATCCTGCCGCTGCGCGTCGGTGGGCACTACGCTCCACTCCATTTCGCGGCCGTAGCCCGACTCGGTGCCGACCCAGCGCACGTCGGGACCCATCACGGCGATAACCGCCGTGGGCTGGAGCTTGCGAATGAGTGCGTACCAGCGGTTAAAGTCGTAGACCTGCTTTTTGCCGGTGGGGCCTTCGCCGTTAGCGCCGTCAAACCACACCTCATCGACCCGGCCGTAGGTAGTGAGCAGCTCCGTGAGCTGGTTGACAAAGTAGTTGTTATACTTGGCCGAGTCGCCAAAATACGGCGAGTTGCGGTCCCAGGGCGATAGGTACACCCCAAATCCTACCCCCTGCTTGTGGCAGGCCTCGGCCACTTCTTTTACTACGTCGCCCCTACCCCCCTTCCAGGGGCTATTCTTTACCGAATGTTCGGTGTACTTGCTGGGCCACAGGCAGAAGCCGTCGTGATGCTTGGCCGTAATAATGACCTGCTTGATGCCGCCTTCTTTGCACGTCTTTACCCACTGCCCAGCATCGAGCGAAGTAGGATTAAACAAGGACGGGCTTTCGGTGCCATCCCCCCATTCCTTATTAGTGAAGGTGTTCATACCGAAGTGCAGGAAGCCGGTTAGCTCCAGTTGCTGCCAGCGCAGCTGCCGCGGCGAGGGCACCACATGGGCCGCTTTCTGGATGACGGCGCTAGAAGAGCTGCCGGGCGGCAGGGCCACGTAGTTTTGGGTGGTGTAGAGCTGCGCGGCTCCTACGAATGGCAGCAGCAAAGCCCCACTTAACAGCACCCCGGCCAACCCATGTCGTTTCGCCCTGCCTGAACAGTTCACTGAATGTACTTCCACTAAATTGCAAAATGTTAGGTGGATATGGCAGTAGTTGCTTGGCTTCACTCATTGGCTTACGAGTAGCGGCTGGCTGTCCGAGAGGAAGCGGAGGCTTATTACCGGTAAATCAAGACGGCTGGAGTGGTCAGCAACGAGCAGGAATCTTCCTGGCTGCTCAACTAGCTGACGCTTGGCAGCCTCGTGCGGGGCTCGAAGCCCACAACGAAGGCTGCAGTGAAGCTGGCCAAAGGAACTGAACTATTCCAAAAACAAACCTGAATTTTTAGAATTTATGCCAAAAGTCGAAAGTGTCGCTCACTCTGCTGCTTCCTTAGTATAAGATCGCCTGGCAGTTCATGCAGGCCCCAGAAAATGCCTGTCTTACTAGGTGCGGGCCCACATATTTGGGGTATAATGCCCCAAGGAGTCTCGCTCGGCCAGCGATAGCGCGGTTTGCGGTACAGGTAGGAGCAGTGAAGAGCATGAATCTTCAGCAGTACATTCCTCCGTACGGCCAGGGTTTCTACGGGCTGGGCGTAGGCTATAACCATAGACAAATACAGCCGCAACGAATTGTTGTTGCAGTAGATGATGGTCAGATGCTGCGAAGCTCGCCACGCTACCTTTTCTGGGCTTCAGGAAGCGGGTTAAGGTTAGCCGGAAAGCCTGTTGAAACAGGCATGCTCATCTAGCTTCCGTTTGCCGAAGCCAGATGAGCATGCCTGTTTTCTTACTCAGTAACCAGTCTGCGAGCTGCTGACCAACCTAAAACGGATTGTCTAGCTCGGCCAGCGTGGGTAGGATGGCGTCTTTGGGCGATACTAGGGCTTCGCCCTCGAAGCCCCAGGCGATGCCCAGAGCTGGGTCGTCCCAGCGCACGCCGCCCTCGGCGGTGGGGGTGTAGTAGTCCGAGCACTTGTAGAGAAACAGCGTGTCGTCTTCGAGCGCCACAAAGCCGTGGGCAAAGCCCTCGGGCACGTAGAACACGTTGCCGAGCGCGGCCGTCAGCTCCACTTTGGCGTGCTGGCCGAAGGTGGGCGAGCGGTGGCGCAGGTCCACCACCACATCGAGGGCGCGGCCCTGGGCCACGCGCACCAGCTTGGCCTGGGCGTGCGGCGGGCGCTGAAAGTGCAGCCCGCGCAGGGTGCCCGCCTTCGAGCTACTCTGGTTGTCTTGCACCCAGTGGTGGCGGGGCAAGCCCAGGTTTTCCATGGTGCGGGCGCTGAACGACTCGAAGAACGCGCCGCGCGGGTCGCCAAAAATCCGGGGCCGGAACTCCAACAAGCCCGGTAGCGAATGCGTGATAACTTCCATTAAAATTAATTTTTCTGGGTGTTGAGGGGGTAGGGTTCTGAAGACTACTGCTGGCGTGCCCGCCGCGGCCGCGGCTGCAAACTAAAAGCCAGAATGCCGGACTTCGCCACCGGCCGCGGCTACTTGCTAGGCCGCGCTGCCTCGGCCACGGCGGCCAGGTACTGGCGCAGCACCAGCTGCTCGTCAAATTTGTCTTCGGCTAGCTGGCGGCTGGCCTCCCCGAGGGCGGCCAGGCGGGCAGGTGGCAGCTGGGCCACCGTGAGCAGCTTGTCGGCCAGGTCGGAAGCCGAGCGCACCTGGCAGAGGTAGCCGTTGCGGCCATTCTGTACAGTTTCGCGGCAGCCGGGCACGTCGGTAGTTACTAGGGGTTTGCCGCAGGCCGCCGCTTCGAGCAAGGTTTTGGGCGTGCCCTCGCGGTAGCTGGGCAGCACCACGCAGTGGGCACGGTGCAGGTGCTCGGCCACGTTGTCGCTGGTGCCCAGATACTCCACGTGGCCTTCGGCCAGCCACTGCTCGAAGGTACCGCGGGGCATTCCTACCCCCCCGGCTTCGTCAAGGCTGCCCAGTAATTGTAGGCGCACTTGGCCGGCTCCCAGCGCCACGCGCACCTGCCGAGCCGCCTCAAAGTATTCGACAATGCCTTTCTCATAAAGCACGCGCGCCACCATTAGGAAGGTGAAGGGCGCGCCCGGCGCGGCCCCTACCCCCTCTTGCGGCCGAAAGCGCGCCAAATCGACGCCCGAGCCGGGTACTAGGCCCGTGCGCGCCGGCTTGATGAGTCCGTAGCGAATGAAGAGTTCGCGGTCGTCATTGTTCTGAAAAAACACCTTGTGTGGAAACTGAAACGCCAGCCGGTACAGCCCGCGAGCCACCTTGCTCACCAGGTTTTCGACGATGAAGACCGTGCCCAGCCCGCTCACGTTGTTGATGCTGGGCACGCCCGCCAGCCGCGCCGCCAGCGTGCCGTAGATGTTGGGCTTAATGGTGAAGTGCAGCACCACATCGGGCCGCTCGCGCTTATAAACTCCTAAAAAACGACGCGTTAGCTGGGCGTCTTTTATAGGGTTGGTGCCCTTGTTTTCCATCAGGATGGGCACGTAGCGGCAGCCTAGCTCGCTTTCAAGGCGCGCCGAATAGGCGTCGGGCGGGGCAATGGCTAGCACCTCGTGGCCGGCGGCCTGCAAGGCACGCACCAGGCCACGCCGAAAATTCCAGATGTTCCAGGACGTATTAATAACGATAGCAACCCGCACGCGATAAGGGAAATTAATTTAACAATAGAAAAACAGTGTAAAGGTCGGGCAGAAATCGGCGCGCCCGCCGCCCTGGGCTGGGTTGCCGTTACTTTCGGGGTAGTTTTTGTGTTACGCATCCGTTATGACTATTCGGAAGACCGCCGGTTGCTTGCTGGTTTTGTGGGGGGTAGGAAGCCGGGCGCACGCCGCCCCGCCCGCCCCTGGCCAGCTCATTTTTCAAAAAAATTGCGTGCGTTGCCATGGCAAAGACGGCCGCCTGGGCCTCAACGGCGCCCACGACCTGACCAAAAGCAACCTCAACGCCTTTGGGCGCACTTATTTGGTTACCAGTGGTATGGGTAAGATGCCGGCCTTTGGCAAAACCCTGACGCCGGCCCAGATAACGCAGGTAGTGGCGTACTCGCTGACACTGAAGTAGCCCGCACGCGGTGCAATGCTTGCCACACCGTGCGCATCTGGGAGGGGTAGGCGCCGAAGTAAGCTAAACAGCCGCCCTGCAAGCCTACCAAGTGCAGCGCGTCGCCAACCGCAACGTGGCCAGCCCCTAGGCCCGGTACCTCGCCAAAACCCAGCGCCGCACCTCCGCCTACGACGCCGAGCTGGAAAAGCGCATCGCTGCCCTCACGCCCGAGCAGGTGAGTGCCGCCGTTTGCAAATACTTGGACTACAGTAAGCTGACTATCGCCAAAGCCGGCGACTTTGCCCGTGGTGCAAAAGCTGCCGCCGGCGCCAAGCCCTAGCCGTAGTGCTGCAACCTAAGTACTAGCAGGCAGGCTAAAGGGAAAAGTTGACCTTAATTGGTGGGGTAGGAAGCCAGCAAGTAAAGCCAACCGTTTTGCTGTAAACTGCCTACTAGCTAAAGTGCTGCCTAAAACAGCTCATAGGCGATAAAATTCTCAACGATTCGTCCGTATTTGGCGTTCTTATTTGGGCGCGGTTTTCTCGTGCCCCTATTCTATGTCCAAATCCAAAGACAACAACGGCCAGGGCAGCACCCGCCACGTGGGCGCCACCGACCACACACCTGCCCGCCGCGATACTAAGCTCGACCGCCTACTCAAGACCAAAACCTACGAAACGGCCAAGGAAGTGGAAACTGCCGTGCTCGTGAGCGTGCCCCCGCGCCGCCAAACTGATGCCCAAACCACTGAATACCTGGACGAACTAGCTTTTCTAATCGAAACGGCCGGCGCGCAGGCTACCAAGCGCTTTGTACAGAAGCTCGACAAGCCCGACATCCGCAGCTACGTGGGCGAGGGCAAGCTAGCCGAAATCAAAGCTTGGGTGACGCACGAAAAAACCAGCATGGTCGTGTTCGACGATGACCTTTCGCCCTCGCAACTTCGCAACCTGGAGGCCGAGCTGAAGGTGAAAATCGTGGACCGGTCGCTGCTCATTCTCGACATTTTTGCGCTACGCGCCAAGTCGGCTACCTCGCGCACGCAGGTCGAGCTGGCGCAGTACCAATACCTCTTGCCTCGCCTCACTGGCCTCTGGACCCACTTGGACAAGCAGCGTGGTGGCGTGGGCATGAAGGGCCCGGGTGAGACCGAAATCGAGACCGACCGACGCATTGTGCGCGACCGCATCGCATTCCTGAAAGAGAAACTCGAAGACCTCGACAAGCAGGCCCATACCCAGCGCAAGACGCGCACCAACTCCATTCGGGTGGCGCTGGTGGGCTACACCAACGTGGGTAAAAGCACCATTATGAACCTGCTGGGCAAGGCCGAAGTTTTTGCCGAAAACAAGCTCTTCGCCACCGTCGATGCTACCACGCGCAAGGTGGTGCTCGACAACCACGTGCCGTTCTTGCTGTCTGATACCGTGGGTTTTATCCGTAAGCTGCCCACTAAGCTTATCGAGAGTTTTAAGAGCACGCTGGATGAGATTCGGGAGGCCGACTTGCTTATTCACGTGGTCGATATCTCGCACCCAGCCTTCGAGGAGCACATTGCGGTAGTGAACGACACGCTGCGCGAAATCGGCGCGGCCGACAAGCCGGCGCTGCTCGTCTTCAACAAGATAGACCAGTACCAGGCGGAGGAAAACCCGGCCCCCGTCTTCGCTCTCGACGACGAGGCCGACGCCGAATGGCCCACCGACCAGCACGAGCCCGCGCCGCGCCCACCGCTGGAGCAGCTGCAGGAAACCTACATGGCCCGGATGCACGACCCGGTGGTGTTTATCTCGGCCCAAGAAAAGGAGAATATCGAAGCCCTGCGCGAGCTGCTAGCCCGCCGCGTGGGCGAGCTGGCTGCCCAGCGCTTTCCGCATTTTCAGGTTGGCTACGGGGGGTAGGGCTCCGGCCCGCGCCTTATATTGCAGCTAGTTAAGTTGAAAAAGCCTGTCCAACCCGGACAGGCTTTTTTTGTGGCTGATGGTGGCGCACAGGGGGGTAGGGGCCGGGTGCAGAAAAACTTTTGGTGGAAGAAAATGCGCCTGCTTTCCTGAAATGAAGTTTTTGTTAAAAGGCTGAGAAAGGGCCGGAAGTATTCGGCGAAAAATTGAAAAATTTCCAATAGGTTTGGGCTACACTTCTATCCTTTTCTACAACCATTTATGAAGAAATACATTTACCCCATCTTGTGCGGGCTTTTGGGACTGAGCCTGACGGCCCAAGCCCAGCAAATGCCCGCGCACCGCGAGTGCGCCACCATGGAGGTGCTGGCCGCCCAAATCGCCGCCGACCCCAGCCTGGCCACCCGCCTGCAAGCCATCGACCAGCAGGCCGCTGCGTACGCGGCCAAAAAGGCGGCCAACCCCACGCAGCGCACCACGTCGGATGTTATCGTGACCATTCCGGTGGTGGTGCACGTGCTATATAACACGACTGCCCAGAACATTACCGATGCGCAGGTGCAGTCGCAGCTCAAGGTGCTAAACGACGACTTTCACAAGCTCAACACCGACCTGAGCAAGGTGCCGGCCGCCTTTGCCCCACTCATCGGCGATGCGGGCGTGCAGTTTGTGCTAGCTAAGCAGGACCCCAGCGGCCAAGCTACCACGGGCATTGTGCACAAAAGCACCACCGCCACCAGCTTCGACAGCAGCGATAAGATGAAGTACAGCAGCAGCGGCGGCGACGATGCCTGGCCTGCTGCCTCGTACCTCAACCTGTGGTGCTGCAACTTGGGCGGCGGCCTGCTCGGCTATGCGCAGTTTCCGGGCGGCGCGCCTGCTACCGATGGAGTCGTAATTCTGTACTCGGCCTTCGGCAGCGGCGGCTCGGCAGTGGCGCCCTACGGTCTGGGCCGCACTGCCACCCACGAAGTGGGCCACTGGCTGAACCTGCGCCACATTTGGGGCGATGCTCGCTGCGGCAACGACCAGGTGGCCGACACGCCTACCCAGCAAACCAGCAACTACGGCTGCCCCACTTTCCCGCACGTAACCTGCTCGAACGGCACCAACGGCGACATGTTCATGAACTACATGGACTACACCGACGACGCTTGTATGCAGATGTTTTCGAGCGCCCAGGGCGACCGCATGGACGCGCTGTTTGCCAGCGGCGGCACCCGCGCCTCGCTGCTGACCTCGGTAGGTGGGCTGGCCCCCGGCTCGTCGGCGCCTGCCCCCACTACTCCGACTACCCCTACGCCCCTGGCCTATTGCGCCAGCCAGGGCAACGCCACGGCTCAGTTTATCGACTACGTGAAGCTGGGTAACCTCAGCCGCACCAGCGGCAACGACGGCGGCTACTACAACGGCACGGCCCTGAGCGCCAGTGTAGCCACCGGCTCGGGTCAGACCCTGAGCTTCTCGGCGGGCTACGCCAGCAAGGCCACTACCGTGTACTTCAACGCCTATGCCGACTGGAACCAGGATGGTGTCTTCGACCTAGACGAAGCCCTCTTTGCTGCCGCCGGCAGCACCAGCAAAACCACTCGCACCGCCACCTTCACGGTGCCCACCACCGCCAAAACCGGCAATACCCGCCTGCGCGTGGTGATGAGCACCAATAGCGCCGCCACCAGCTGCGGCACCTACACCGGCGAAACCGAAGACTATACTTTGACCGTAACCGGGCCAGCAGCCCGCCTGGCCGCTGCCACTGCGTACACGCTGTATCCTAACCCGGCCGCCGACGTGCTCAACATCGAGCGCCCGGCTTCGGTCGATGCTGCCGCATCGCTCACGGTGCGCGTGTACGACCTGCGCGGCGCCGAAGTGCGTGGCGCCGTGCTCACCGACAACCAGCTGCGCCTCACCGGCCTGAGCCAGGGCGTATACCTGCTCAGCATCAGCGATGGCAGCTCGACTGCCCACCAGCGCTTCGTGAAAGAATAAGCGGCCTGCCCGCGCAAACAAAAAGGCCCGTCGCTTGCGACGGGCCTTTTTGTTTGCGGTACCTTTTTTAATGGCTTAGTGGGGGGTAGGGCCCATTAGGGCGCTACGGTTGGGAGCTTGGCGGCCAGGGTTTTGCCTAGCTCCTCCCCGCGCACATTCTTAGCTACGATACGGCCATCGGGGCCGATGAGCAAGTTTTGGGGCACAGCCTGAATACCGTAGAGCACGGCCGCTTCGTTTTTCCAAAACTTGAGGTCCGAGACGTGGGTCCAGGTGAGGTGGTCGGTGTCAATGGCTTTGAGCCAGGCATCGCGGCCAGTGGGCCGGTCGAGCGACACGCCCAGTACCGTGAAGTTGCGGGTTTTGTACTGGTTGTAGTTGGCCACTACGTTGGGGTTTTCCTGGCGGCAGGGGCCGCACCAGCTGGCCCAAAAATCGACCAGCACGTACTTGCCCCTAAAATCGCTCAGCTTTACGGGCTTACCGTTCACATCGTTTTGGGTAAAGTCGGGAGCCAGCGCGCCCACGGCCGTGGTCTTGGCCGAAGCCAGCTTGGCGGCAAATTCCTGGCCCGGCTTGCTGCTGCGCACGGCCGGCGCCAAGCCCATAAACAGCGGCTCGGCCGTGGCGGGGTCAATGGCGTAGCCGGTGTAGCGGTTGAGCGCCGTCAGGCTTACGATGCTCTGCGGCGTAGCCTTGATGAAGCTAGCCAGCACCAGTTTTTGGGCCTCCGTGATGGCGTCATACTGCTTGTCCAGCGCTTCGCTAAACGCTTTGTCCTCGCGTTGTGCGGGGGTAGCCGTCTGGTAGCTGGCCATAAGCTTGTTAATCTGCGTGGTAGTAGGCAGCAGTGCCGCCGTCAGCCGCGAATTGTCGGCGTTGAGGGGCGTACCCACCACCGTGGCATGGGGCAGCGAGTCGGGGCTGCTCACCTTAATAGTGCCCGGCTCCAGGTAAATGCTTAGAGGCTGGGGCATGCGCTGGCCCGGCTTGGGTTTGCGCTGCATCTGGCCAGGTTTGAAAGCATACAGCCCGGCTAGCGTACCCGCTGGCGCCTTGCCACGCAGCGTAAACTTGCCGCCGGTAATCTGCACCGAGTCGGGCTTGCCGCTGGGCGTATCGTACAATAGGTAGGCCATGCCCGTGAGTGGGCTGCCCAGCTTGCCCTGCACCGTGAAGGGTTGGGGCACTAGGCCCTGCGGGTTGGCGGCTACACCGTAGGGTGGGGGGGGAGGGGGCGCCTGCCCCCAGGCTAGCGCTGGGCCGAGCAGTGCCAGCGTAGCGCTGGCCGAGAGAAAGAGAGTTTTCATGCTAGCAAAGTACAACCGCGTCCGTAATTTTTGGTCGGGCCAATTGCCGACCAGTCACTTAGCTTCGCAGCATGAAAACCTTGTATTTAATGCGCCATGCCAAGTCGAGCTGGAGCTTCGACGAGCTCAGTGACCAAGAGCGCCCGCTCAACGACCGGGGCCGCGACGATGCCCCACGCATGGGCCAGGCCTTGGCCAAGCGCCACATCGTGCCCGACCTGCTGGTGAGCTCGCCGGCCGTGCGGGCCATGAGCACGGCCGTGCTCGTAGCCCGCGAGCTTAAGTACCCCTCGGCCAATATCGTGGTCGAGCCCGCCATCTACCAGGCCGATGTGGAGGCACTGCTGGCCATTATTAAGTCCCTGCCCGACACCGCGGCGGCGGTGCTGCTCACCGGCCACAACCCCACGTTTACCGACGTGGCCAACTACCTGCTGCCCTCGCCCCTGAGCGGCGAAATGCCCACGGCCGCCGTCGTTTGCCTGCGTTTTCAGGTCGAGCAATGGGCGAATATCGCGCCAGCCAACGCCGAATTTTATTTTTACGACTTCCCCAAAAACACCTAGTGGGCCGGTTGAGGCAGGTAAACTTACTGTTACCAAAGGGGGTAGGGCGGCGTGGCAATGGGCAGCCCGGCCCAGGAATTGCGTACACGGCCCTACCCCCTGCCGGGCGGGCAGGTTTTACTTTCTTTTCCAACCACTCCGTAGTCTTTTGAAAACCCTACCCCGCGACCTGAGCTGGCTGCGCTTCAATGCCCGCGTGCTGCAAGAAGCCCAGTGCCCTACGGTGCCGCTGCTCGAGCGCCTCAAGTTTCTGGCCATCTTCTCGGCCAATCTCGACGAGTTTTTTAAGGTGCGTGTGGCTACCCTGCGCCGGCTGGTCAAGCTCAAGAAAAAGACCCGCGCCCAACTGCCGCAAGAGCGCCCCAAGCGCCTGCTGGCCGAGGTGCTGGCCGAGGTGCACCGCCAGCAGGAAGAGTTTGGGCGCACCTTTCGCGAGCTGTTGCTGCCCGAGCTGCGGGCAGCGGGCATTCGGCTGCTTACGGCTGAGGAACTAACGGCTGCGCAGGCCGAGTGGGTCAAAACCTACTTTCAGGACAAGGTGCGCGACCTGCTTTCGCCCGTGGTGCTGGACGATACGCTGCACCAGCTTTTCCTCAAAGACCAAGCTACTTACCTCACGTTCTTTCTGAGCAAGCTCCGCAAGGTCGAGGGCAAGAAGAAAGCCAAAGCCGAAACCGAGCGCGTAGTGGTGATGGAGCTGCCCACCAAGCGCCACGGCAGCCGCTTTGTGGCGCTGCCCGGCGGCGCGGGCACCGAAGCCGACCCGCACCTGGTGCTGTTTCTGGACGATGTGGTGCGCGCCGGCGCGGCCGAGCTGTTTCCGGCCTATGCGCAGGTGGAGGTCAACTCTATCAAGCTGAGCCGCGATGCCGAGCTCGACATTGCCGAAGAAGTATCGGGCGACCTGATGGCCAAAATCAAGAGTAGCCTGGCTAAGCGCGTCACTGGCTACCCGGCCCGCCTGCTCTACGACCCCGCCACGCCCAAGGAGGTGCTGCGCGCCATCAAGCAAAAAACCGGCATCGAGGACGAAGAGCTGGTGGAGGGTAGCCGCTACCACAATTTCCGCGACTTTTTTGGCTTCCCCGATTTCGGCCGCAAAGATCTGCTGAACCCAGCCTGGCCCGAGGTGGCGCACCCCACGCTGCCGCGTACTGGCCCGCTGCTGCCCGCCGTGGCCCAGCGCGACCACCTGCTGCACCCGCCTTACCAGAGCCTCGACATTGTGCCGCGCCTGCTGCGCGAGGCTGCCGCCGACCCGCACGTGAGCGCCATCAGCATCACGCTCTACCGCGTGGCACCCAAAAGCGCGGTGGCTAAAGCCTTGCTAAAAGCCGTGAAAAACGGCAAGCAAGTGACGGCCGTAGTGGAGCTAAAAGCGCGCTTCGACGAGGAAAGCAACATGCACTGGGCCGAAAAGCTACGGCGCGCCGGCGCACACGTCATCTTCACGGTGCCCGAGCTTAAGTGCCACGCCAAGCTGCTGCTTATCACGCGCCGCGCCGAGGCCGACGGCAAGTTGCAGCGCTATGCCTACCTCAGCACGGGCAATTTCAATGAGGCCACCGCTCACCTTTACGCCGACCACGCCCTGTTCACGGCCAACGCAGAAATTGCGGCTGAGGTCGACCAGGTTTTCCGGTATTTTGTGACGGGTGAGACGCCGCACCACTTGCACCACTTGCTGGTGGCGCCCTTCACGCTGCGCAAGCAATTGCTCAAGCTCATCGCCGCCGAGGTTACCCGCGCCAAGCACGGCGAAGACGCGCATATCCTCTTGAAAGTCAATTCGCTAGAAGACCCCGGCATGATTGCCGCGCTCTACGCGGCTAGCCAGGCCGGGGTGCGCATCGAGCTGCTCATTCGGGGCATTGGCTGCCTCGTGCCCGGCGAGGCTGGTTTGAGCGATACCATCAGCCAGCGCGGCTTGCTGGACCGTTACCTGGAGCACGCCCGTATCTATGTGTTTGGCAACGGCGGCCAGGAGAAAGTGTACCTCTCCTCGGCCGACTGGATGAGTCGCAACCTTGACCGCCGCGTCGAAGTCGCCTTCCCCATCCTAGACGAAAACCTGCGGGCCGAGGTGCGCCACCTGCTCGACCTCGAACGCGAGGATAACGTGAAGGCCCGCGACTTCAACAACCAGCTCCCTACCCCCCCTGCCGCGGGCGAACCCGTGGTGCGCGCTCAGGAAGCCCAGCGGCAGCATCTGCTCAAGCTGGTACGCAAGCGGCGCGCAAAAAAATGAGGTTGGCCCGTTGAAATGCGGCTCTGACGCAATTACTAAAGAGCGCGTTAAGAAATCGAATGCTTCAAAAAGAACGTCCTGCTGAACGTAGTGAAGCAGGACGTTCTTTTTGAATGTTTAAACTGCCACTACCGCCGCACGCCTGCCTTTTCAAGCAGCTTGCGGGGCGGTACCGCAAAAAGCTCCGAGCTGACGTAAGGCGCGCCGCCAAGCTTGGTGCGGATGATGCGCTCACGGTTGGCATTGGTCCAGTCGAAGGCGTCGAAGGCGTAGTTGTAGCGGAAGCCACCTTCGGCTCCCAGCCACAGAAACGACAGTAGCTCGCGTTCCCAGCGCAGGCGAAATTTTACTTCGGTTTCGCGGAGCTCCAAGCTGCGTAGGGGCTGCTTGCCTGGCCCCAAAGGCAACTCCTGGCGCAGCGCCACGATGTAGTTGGAGCCATCGACCGAGTAGCCGGCGTAAAACAGCGAGCGCTCCGACGCATTGTAGCGGGCCGATATGCGGGCCGGAAACAGCGCCTCCATGCCCCAGTGGTCGCTGAAAGTGCGGTTGTAAATAATGGCCGGGTACAGGCTCAGCCGCCCGAAGGTGTAGCCATATTGAAAGCCTACCCCCCACGAAAAGCGCGGGCTGCGCTTCCAGCCATAAAAAGCCTCGGCCGAGGCGCGCAGGTAGTTAGTATTGCCGATGTCGGTGCTCGATGTATAATCGCCCGATAATTCGCCCTTAACCCGCGCCAGATACCAGTGCACGGCATCGACGGGCCGGATAATGGCGAGCTGCACGCCGGTGCTTTTCAGGCCCTTATTCTCAATATTATCAAACAAGCTGTAGTTGGTGGGCCGGGTGTCGAACTTGAATTCTTCGCGGTCGTAGTTCAGGCCCACAATGACCTTGAGGTGGGGCCGGTTCCAGGCTGGGATGTAGCCCTTTATGATGAGCCGGCCGTTGCGCTTGGCGTCGGTGTTGTAGTCGCTCACGCCAGCCACCTGCCCCGCGGCTGCCACGCTAAAGGGCGTAGTGCGCTCGTAGTGCACAATGATGCCTTTGCTGGGCCCCATACCCAACACGGAGGGGTTGGCAAACTGCTGCTTGTCTGCCAGAGCGAGCGAACTTTTGGCCGAATCGAGGGGGGTAGGGGCTGGGGCCGGAAAAATGCGCGGCACGTTTTGGGCGCGGGCTACCACAGACACAGTGAGCAGGCCTAGTAACAGATATTTCTTTGTGCAGAGAGGGGTAGGGCGAAGCAACATAAGCAGGGCAAGGACCAGCTAAAGAAGACGGAAACGGCCTGCTTACGTGAATATCTGGTGAATGGCTATGGCGCACCAGAAAGCCAGCGGACTAAACAAAGAAGTGTTTTACGCTGCCGCCGCCCTCTGCCTCGGCCAGATGGCCGCCGCTCATACGCTGACGCGGCCGGGGTAGCAGTGCGTGGCCTGCCATTACCTACCCCGCCCAGACAGTGCGGGCATGCAGAAGCTGTGTGAAAAACCAGCGATTAACTCCACGCTTCTCATCCTAGAAGACGCCACAGTAAAAAGCCCCGGCTGCGCGAGCAGCCGGGGCTTTTTACTGTGGCGAGTAATCAACTGCTTAGAATAAAAAGTCGAAGCCTAGGAACACTAGCTTTTCCTCGCCCACGGTGTGGGTCACGTTGATGATGGCCTGCTTGAGGATGCTCACAAAAGCACCGCCGCCGAAGCCGGTGTGCAGCGCCTCGATACCCGCGCGTGTGTCGTTGTCGGAGTACACGCGGCCAGCGTCGGCCAGGCCTAGCACGCCAAACTCGCCGGGGAAGAGGTAGGCGTTGAACTTGAATAGGTGCAGGCGTGCCTCAAAGTTGCCATAGACGCTGCTGCGGCCCGCAAAGCGCGTGCGGCGGTAGCCGCGCAGGTTGGTGGTGCCGCCCAGCGTGTTGGCCTGGTAAAAGCGGTAGTCGCCGATGTTGTGCGCCACCCCCAGGCGTCCGGCATAAGTGAGGCGAAAGGGGAAATTAGGCGTGAGGTAAGCACTGATTTCCGATGAGAGGCGGCCGTAGCGAAGCTGCTCCCCATTGAGCTGCCAGTTGTACTGGGCCTCGTTGTGCCACCGAATGCCAATGCGCGGGTCCTTGGGTGAAGACAGCGCGTCGATGTTGGCGTAGAGCAGCGCGCCGAGGTATTGGTTAGCCTGGAAGTCGCTGGCGCGGACGCCAAATGAACTGTTCTCCAAGTCAGGCCCGATAGCTTTCTGAATCTCGCTGCCGATGGGGCCAGTCTCTACCCGAAACCGCTCATACTGCGGACCAAAGCCTATTTTACCAAAGCCAAACAGGCTACGCTCCAGAGTAGGAGCTACGTAGAAGCGGCTAAAGCGCACCCGGTACAGGTCGTTGATAGCACTGATGGAAGCGTTATCGGTGCCGGCAGCAATGTTCTGGGTGTTGTTGCCTATGCCGAAGAAATTGTAGAGCAGCTGCGGGCCGTAATACTGCGAAGCCACGTGCAGGTCGGTTTTGCCACCAAACACGCTCGTAAACTGCCCGGTATAGCGCAGGTTATACGCCTGGCGGGTCGGGGCAAAGTTGGCCGTCAGGGTCTGCTCCGAGCCGAAGGGCTCGCGCCGGAAGGCGTAGCGCCGGTGCGTAACGCCGCCGCCAATGAGAAAACCGTCGTCGATGTTATAACCGAAAAACAGCGCCGGGCCGGTGTAGTTGAGGCGGTAGTCTTTGAGGTCGAAGCGCTTGGGATGGTCGTAGCGGCTCACGTCGGCGCCGGGTTCGAGGCGCAGGCGGGCCTCGCCACGCTTGTTGATAATCACGTTGCCGGTGTCGGCGTCATAAATCTGGGTGCGGTGCCGAATGCCCACTACCCGCGAGTCGTCCGCGATGCTATCGCGGCCGGTGCCGCCAATCACGCGGATTTTGTGGCCCAGGTGCTCGTCGCCGCGCAGGTCATACACATCCTCTCCACTGATGCCGTAGAGGCGAATCTCGTCGGTAATGCGGTCGAAAGTGCGGTCGTAGAGCACCTTGGTTAGCTGGCCCTTCTTACTGATTTTTTGCATCACCACGCGCGTGTGGTGGCCGGGTAGGCGCGTCACCGTAAATTTCTCGCGCTTCTGCGAACCACGCACTTCCACGATGTCCGACATCAGGTTGGAGTACTTGGCGGCCACGTCGGGCAGCAAGTCGCGGCGGCTTTTGAGCTTAGCCACGATTTCGGCGCCGTGCGCGGCATAAATCTGAGCCGGCCACTTATCGCGGAAGGCTTTCTCAATCACTTCATCGGTGAGCTGGGCCTTCATGATGTTGGCTTGCTTCACCCACTCCTCGCGGCTCACGTTGCTCAGAAAAAGCCGGTCGTTGCACAGGCCCGTCTGGTTAAGGCCCTTGTAGTCGGCGTAGTCGTAGCCAAAATTCTGAAAGTTGCGCACCGCAAATTTTCGCGAAATCAGGAAGGGTAGGACCCCATCGCCCTTGAAGAAAGCGATGTCGCGGTCTTCGGGCACGGCCGTGTACACTTTGTCGCCGTCCTTGGTTTTGCGCTGGGCCCAGCGCCACTGGTCTTCGTGGCGGTCCCAGTCGCCAATCCACATATCAAACAGGCGCGAGCGGGCAAAAGCCGACTGGTCTACCTGGTTGTCATTGTCTTGCAGTAGCTCTTCGAGCATCTTGTCGGTGCTCACCAGCTTCTTGGCGTAGGCCAGGCCAGCGTCTTGGTCCTGGCTGCCCTTGGCGTCTTCTTCGAGTGCGGCCGGGGTGTTAGCAAATTTGGCCTGGTACTGGCCCAGCGCCGGGTCATTCGGAATGAAGACGTAGTGCGGGGTAGTGTGCAAAATACCTGCCGCCGCCGCCAGCGGGGGCAGCACAAACGAAGCGTAGGGGTGCTGAGCCGATATCTGGTCTTGCAGTACGGCCTTGGCCAGGCCCGTGCGCAACTGCTCGGGCAGCACGGCGGCGGGGTCCTTGTCGATGCCGCGCACCGTGAAGTAGTAGCCATCCTCGTTGCGCACCTTCAGTGAAGCCGTTTGCTTGCCACCACCCGTTTTGTAAGGAATGAGGCCGCCTTCGGCTGTCTTGATGTCGAGCACCGGAAACTTGACGGGGGTAGCCCACTCCTGGCGGTAGTGCTCGCCCAGCAGCCAGTTATGAAACTTGCTGTGCTGGTTGTAGCTCGGGTTCACGGCTACTGTCACGGTGCTGTCTTGGTAGCGGGGGCGCTTGGCAGCGGAGGTTACCACGGGTGCGCCCTCCAGGCTTTGGGCAGCAGCGGTGTCAAGGTCGTCAGTGCTTTGGTTGCCCTTGCGGGTTTGGGCAGTGCCGGCCGGGGCACGGGTGCCTTGCACAGGGCCAGCATCGGGTTTTACTTGGGTCACGGTACCGCCTGGCCCCTTGGTGCTAGCGGTGGCATTGCCGCGGCCTAGCTCGGCATACACCTGCTTGCGAAACACACGCCGGGCGGTCTGGCCCTTGTTGGCGTCGCTCGGGATGAAATACTCGACCCACACTTGGCCGTCGTCGTAATAGTTGAGCCGGGCCAGACCCTTCTCCTTGTCCGAAAACAGCGCGTCGCCGCCTTTGCCAGGCTTCACGTGCTGAGTTTTGCAGCCCGAGCCGCTAGTAATGAAGTGCGACTTGGTTTTCGTCTCGTCGTAGTACTGCAGGTTGTGCTCGTGGCCGTTGGCGTACACCACGTTCGGGTACTTAGCAAACAGCGCCAGCAAGTTCTTTTTATAGTCTTGGTAGGCAGGGTAGGAAATATCTTGCGAAATGCCGCCATAGGCCCGCGCCAACGGATAAATCGAGCCAATAATAGGCAGCGGCACAAAAGCGTATTTGGCCACGATGCTCAACGGAAATACGTGGTCGGCAAAGGTGAAGTAGCCCCCGTGAATGCCGTCCGAAAACAGCGGGTGGTGCGTCACAATCAGAATGTGCTTGTCTTGGTTGCGCTTCAGTACCTCATCCAGCTGCTCATATACATCACCTTCGTTATCAGCGCCACAAGCCGAGCCGAAAGGCCGGTTAGCCTGGTCCGTAACAAACCACTGCGAGTTGATGGCAATCATCACGAGGTCGTCGCGCAGCCGGATTTCGTAGGGGCCGGGGCAACCATCGCGCGGCACCAGAAAGTCGCCAGTGTAGGCAAAATTGGTCGAGTCTTTGGCCAAGTATTGCTCGGCATAGGTCTGTTCCCGAATTACCTGGGCTAGCCCACCCTTGTAGCCCTGAATCCAGTCGTGGTTGCCGGGCACCATGTATTTCTCACCCGCGTAGCCCTTCAGCACGTCGAGCTGAGCGTTGAGGCGCGCCTCGGCCGTTTTGCGGTCGTACTTGCCCTCGGGCGGCATGCCTTGGTTATAAATATTATCACCTAGATACACCACTGCGCTCTTGCTGCCGGCGCGCAGCATTTACTGGCGCATGTAGTTGAGCGACGGCTCGCCGCCCTTTTCGGCCAGGATGGGGTTGCCCACGTCGCCAATCAAGAATACCGAGTAGCGAATGCGGCTCGAATCGGGGGGTAGGGATTTTTCCCAGCCCACGGCACTGCGCCGGTAGTTGGGTTTGGGGTTGATGGGGTTGAAGTCCGACTCGCCGGCCTCACCCAGCTCCTCCAGCTGAGCCGCAGCCGTATGCGGTAGAATAGCTAGTAAACTCAGGCAGCAAAAAAGGCGAAAAAGTAGCTTCATAAAGTAAAATTACGAACAAGGAGCAGGCACTGCGAGCGAGTTACCCCAGGCCAGCACGTCGGCATCTATCCCAGCCTAGGTAAGCTGCTATTTCATAGCGAATAAGTGCCACCGTGCACAGGTAGCAGAAAGCTGCAAGAAGCGTACCCGATGTTTGGCTCGAAAGCTGCTACGTAAAGTGCAATTAGGCGGTTAGGCCTGCGTTACTAACCCGCGCCCCAGGCTTCGCGTTGAAAGCTTAATGGCCGGGCCGAACCCAAGGCTCCCCGGTTGTTGTTTCTTGCGTTGAATATGGCTATTACTACCCTCCCCGCCGACGTCGAAATGCCGGCCGCCGCCACGGCTGCCCCGCCGCCCAAGCCGCCCCGGTCGGAGGTGTCGGTGCTGGTGCAGCAGGCCCAGGCCTACGTCGAGCCCCTGCTCACGTCCGGCCTCGACCCGCGCCTCACTTACCACACGCTGACCCATACGGCCTACGTGGTGAAGCAGGCGCATGCCTTGGCTGATGCCGCTGCCCTACCCCCCGCCCAGGCTGAAGAATTGCTGCTGGCCGCTTGGTTTCACGACACGGGTTACCTCGATACCTACGACGGCCACGAGTACCAGAGCCTGGCCCGCGCCGAAGCCTGGCTGCGCGAGCAGCGGGTAGCGCCTGCCCGTATTGAGGTGATTAAGAACCTTATACGGGCTACGCACCGCGACGAGCCAGCCAATACGGAGTTGGAAAAAATGCTCGTCGATGCGGATATGAGCAACCTTGCGGCCGACGATTTTCGGGCCCGCGCCGAGCTCATTCGCACCGAGTGGGAACTGCGGCTCGACAAGCTGTACACCAACGAGGAGTGGGCCGAATTGCAGCTAGCCTTTATGGTGGGCCACAAGTATCTGTCGGAAACGGGCAAAGCACGCTTCAAAAAAGATTTCAAAAAAAATACCGAAGAGCAGCGCGACCTGCTCAAAAAGGCTCAGAAAAAGGCCAAGAAGAAGGAAAAGCAAGCCACTGATACCCTCGCCGAGCCTAAGCGCGGTATCGAAACCATGTTCCGCACCATGTATTCCAACCACATGAAGCTCTCGGACATGGCCGATAAAAAAGCGGGCATGATGATTCAGCTTAATGCCGTAATCCTGTCCATCATTATCACGTATCTCGGGGCCAAGTCGTCGATACTGGCCCCTACGGGCAATGCCAGCTTCACGCGCAACCCTATTTTGGCGGTGCCCATGACCGTGCTGCTCCTTACGGCACTGGGCTCGGTTACGTCGGCCATCCTTTCGGCTCAGCCTGATGTTACGAGCTTTAAGTGGCTGAAAAAGAACCCCGAAATTGCGACCAATCGCCGCGTCAACCTGCTGTTTTTCGGGCAGTTTACCAAGCTTAGCTTGCAGCACTTCCAGGAAGGCATGCGCGAGTTGATGCGCCAGAAGGACACACTCTACAACAACATGGTAACCGACGTGTACTACCTCGGCGAAGTGCTCGACCGCAAATACAAGCTGCTGCGCGTGAGCTACTCCATTTTTATGGTCGGGCTCATTCTCACGGCGCTTTCATTTGGCATCGTGCTCGCCTATAAGATGTAGGCACCGCTCGCGGGCGTAACTTTGGAGCCTGGCTGCGTAGTTCAAGGGATAGAATAGGCGTTTCCTAAACGCTTGATAGCAGTTCGAATCTGCTCGTGGCTACATGCATACGTTACTGAACACCCCAGCTTTTTTGGAAGTTGGGGTGTTTTTTTGTGGGTACGCTATCATTTCGTTACTCATGTAACATTCATGTGATTGCGGAATGAAAAAACCTAGCTTTGCCACCGCATACGCTATCTTTTTCTAATTCCTTTTCCATGAAACAGTTACTCCGCTACCTGGCCGCGCCGCTGCTAGGGGCTACGCTGCTGGGTGCCTGCGCCCGCCAAGAGCCTACCCCCCAGCTAGCGCCCGCCATCAATAGCAGCCAAGATGCCACGGCCCCGGGCTTCCCCGAAGGCTTCGAAACCGGCACTAAAACGGCCTACACCACTGGCAGCGTCACGCTCGGCTCGGGTTCTTGGACGCTCAATGACGCGCTTTTGGGCAATACCACGGCCGACGCGCACACCGGTAGCCAGTCGGCCCGCGTGCGCAACAGCGGCACGCTGAGCATGAACTTCGACTTGAGCGGGGGGGTAGGGGCCGTGACCGTGGGCCACGCCCGCTACGGCACCGATGCTAGCGGCACCTGGGAGCTGTGGGCCTCGGCCAACGGCGGTTCTTCCTACGCCAAGGTGGGCAGCACCATCACTAGCAGTACTACTACGCTCAGCACGGCCAGCTTTGCGGTAAATATGGCCGGGGCGGTGCGCCTGCAAGTGCGCAAAACCGATGGCAGCACCAACCGCCTCAACTTCGACAACATCACGGTCGAAAGCTACGCGGGCACCGGGGGCAACACGCCTGCGCCCAGCACCGGCGGCAAGAAATTCTTGTTTGACGCCAGCCACGCCGAAACGGCCGGCAACGCCGACTGGGTGCTCGATGTAGATGGCGGTGTGGTGCCGCGCTACCCTACTCCGGCGGCCTCGGGCATTACGGCTAGCACCCCAGAAACCTACTGGGCGGCCGCCCTCTCGGCCTGGGGCGTGGCGCTGGTGAAGCTCGGCAACTCGGTCGAAAACCTGCCTACTGGCACGGCCATCACCTACGGCAACACGACTAACCCACAGGACCTCAGCAACTACAACGTCTTCGTAATCGACGAGCCCAATACACTCTTCACGGCTACCGAGAAAACAGCCATCCTCAACTTCGTGAAAAATGGCGGCGGCCTGTTCATGATTTCCGACCACGATGTGTCGGACCGCAACAACGACGGCCAGGACTCGCCGGCCATCTGGAATGATTTGATGAGCAACAACTCGGTGCAGGTCAACCCGTTTGGCTACAGCATCGCGCTCACTAATATTTCTGAAACGAGCACCAACGTGCTGGCCAGCAGCACCAACGTCATTCTGCACGGCTCGCAGGGCAACGTGACGCAACTCAAGTTCTCGAATGGCGCTACCATCACCAAAACCAGCGGCTCGGCGGCCGTGCCGCTCGTGTGGCAGGGCAGCTCGTCGCAGGGCCTCAGCAATATTATGTGCGCCAGCAGCACCTTTGGCACAGGCCGCGTCTTCTGCATCACCGACTCGTCGCCGGCCGACGATGGCACCGGCAGCCCCGGCAACACCGTGTACCCTGGCTGGACGGAAATCGGCAGCCACGCCCCACTTCACCTCAACGCCTCGCTCTGGCTGGCTAAGCAGCAATAGGGGGGTAGGGCCCTACCCAGCACCAAAAAAGCCGCCGACCACGTACGTGGTCGGCGGCTTTTTTGGTGATTATTCTATCAAAAAAGGAGGGGTAGGGCTTAGCGCTTTTGCAGTTGCTGCGCGGCGGCTTCGTCCAAAAACCAATCTGCAGGGCCGCTGGTAGGCTCGATGAGCTGAGCGGGGTAGTTCTCTACGTCGCGGGGTAGCTCGAGTATCTGGTGCACGGCTTCGGCCTTGCCTGCTCCGTAAACCAGAAAAGCCACAGCCCGCGCCTGGTTGATGAGCGGTGCGGTAAACGTAATGCGAAATACTTGCTCCACAGGTAGCCATACTTCCTTCACGCCCACGGCCTTGTCGTGCAGCACGGGCGTGTGCGGAAAGAGGGAAGCCGTGTGAGCGTTGTCGCCGAGGCCAAGTAGCACGAGGTCAAACTCCGCTTTTTCTTCCCCAAAAAATTCTTCCACAGTTACGCCATACTGCGCGGCGGCTTCGGCAGGGGGGAGGCGCGTATCGACGGCAAATACCTGCCCGGGCCGAATGGCCAGCGGGTCAAATAAGGCCGTTTTAGCCATCAAGTAGTTGCTATCCGGCGAGTTTTGGGGCACGTTGCGCTCGTCGCCAAAGAAGAAGTACACCTTCTCCCAGGCTACCTGCTCGTGGTAGGCGGGCGAGGCCAGTAGCTCATACAATTTCTTGGGCGAGCTACCGCCCGACAGGGCCACCGCAAAACGCCCGCGGGTGGCTACAGCCTGGCTGGCCGCTGCCACAAAATAGTCGGCTAGCGCGCGCAAAACGTCGTCGGCGGTTGGTGATATGTGCAAGTTCATGTGCTTATTTTTTGCCGGCCAGCGGGAGCGTAAACCAGTGAAAACCATCCTTGGCCACTAAGGCCTCGGCGGCTTCGGGGCCCCACGAGTCGGCCGAGTAGTTGGGGAAATCCTGGCTAGTGCGGTTCTGCCACGAGTTCAGGATGGGCATCACTAGGTCCCAGGCTTCCTCTACCTGGTCGGCGCGCATAAACAGCGTCTGGTCGCCCAGCATCACGTCCAGCAACAGCGTTTCGTAAGCTTCGGGCGCCTGGTTTACATAGGTGCCTTTGTAGTCAAACACCATGTCCACGGTGTTCAGCATCATGTCTACGCCGGGGCGCTTGGCCTGCACCTGTAGCCGGATACTCATTTCAGGCTGGATGCTGATAATGAGTCGGTTCTGGCGTAGCGTTTCAGCCGTTTCGGGCGAGAAGATGAAGTGCGGTACATCCTTAAACTGAATCGTGATAACCGATGCCGAACGGTGCAGGCGCTTGCCGGTGCGTAGGTAAAACGGTACCCCCTGCCAGCGCCAGTTGTCAATAAAAAACTTGACTGCCGCGAAGGTTTCGGTATTCGACTGCGGGTTGGCGCCGGGCTCTTCACGGTAGCCAGGCACCTCGTTGCCCTCCAGCCAGCCTGCGCCATACTGCCCACGCACGGCCTGCTCGCGCACGCTTTCGGGTGTGAAGCGGCGCATGGCACGCAACACATCTACCTTGCGGTCACGCACTTCCTCGGCGCTAAAGCGCACGGGTGGCTCCATGGCCACAATGCACAGCAGCTGCAAGAGGTGGTTCTGAATCATGTCGCGGAGTGCGCCCGAGCCGTCGTAGTAGCCCGTGCGCTCGCCTACCCCCAGGTTTTCGGTCACCGAAATCTGCACGTGCTCGATGCTATTGCGGTTCCAGAGCGGCTCCATAATGGCGTTCGCAAAGCGGAAAGCCATGATGTTCTGCACCGTTTCCTTGCCCAGGTAGTGGTCGATGCGGTAAATCTGCTTTTCGCGAAAGATGCGTCCTAGCAGCGCATTCAGTTCCTTGGCCGATTCGAGGTCGTGGCCGAAGGGCTTCTCAATCACGATGCGCGTGCGCTCGGCGTCTTCCGTCAGGCCGGCCTTGGCCAGGTTTTCGGCAATGATGGGGAAGAAGTTGGGCGCCACCGCCAGGTAATACAGCACGTTGGCTGGTGCTTTCCAGTCGCCTTCCAGCGTCTTTATTCTCTTGCCAAAATCCCGGTAGGTTTTGGCATCCTGCACGTCGGCGGCCTGGTAATAAACATTGGGCGCAAAGCCTTGCCACTGCTCATCGGTAACCTTGCCGCTGCGCGAAAACTCGTTTATGTCGCCCAGGATGCGTTCCCGAAACTGCTCATCGGTGAGCTTGGTGCGGCCCGTGCCGATGAAGGCAAACTGTGTGGGCAGCCAGCCTTCCAGGTACAGGTTGTACAGCGCCGGCGCCAGCTTGCGGGCATTCAAATCGCCGGTGCCGCCAAAAATGACGAAGACGGTCGGCTGGGTTTTCAGAAGCGCGTTCATTTATAAGTGCGAGTTAGTTGGCTCCTCGTTCGATTGCTTGGTGCCAGCCACGGGGGGCGTGGTGGGCTGCTGGTTGGTAGCCGGGCCAGCTGGGGTCTCGGGCTTGGAGCGTAGGCCGGTCCACTGGGTGTGGAAAACGCCTTCTTTGCCAACGAGCTCGTAGGTGTGCGCGCCAAAGTAGTCGCGCTGCGCCTGAATGAGGTTGGAGGGTAGGCGTGCCGTGCGGAAAGCTTCGAAGTAGCCCAGCGAAGCGGTGTAAGCCGGCAGGGCTTGCCCAGCCAAGATAGCTGCTGCCACTACGGCGCGGGTACCACCCACACTACCCTGCACCAGCGTCTGCACGTTGGCATCGAGTAGCAAGTGTGCCAGCTTGTTGTCGCGCTCAAACGCGTTGAAAATGTCGTTCAGGAACGTGGAGCGTATGATGCAGCCACCGCGCCAGATTTTGGCAATGCTGGCCAGGTGCAAGTCATACTTAAATTCTTCCGACGCCTTAGCCAGCATGTGCATGCCTTGGGCGTAGCTCATAATCATGCTGAAGTAGAAAGCTTCCTCCAACTGCTTGATTAGCTCCTCCTTATCGCCGGCCAGGTGTTCGGCGGGGCCATACTGCTGGGCCAGCTGCTCGCGCAGCTGCTTGTACTTCGACAGGTCGCGCATCGACACAGCCGCGTCTACGGTTGGGATAGGCGCTTGCAGGTCCATAGCCGCCTGCGACGTCCACTTGCCGGTGCCTTTGGCCCGCGCTTCGTCCTTAATGTCGTCGAGCAGCAGGTGATCGGTGCCGGGTGCGTCGAAGGCGAAAATATCCTTGGTAATATCGAGCAGAAACGACTGTAGCCGACCCTCGTTCCACTTCGTGAACACCTGGCCAATAGCTGCGTTGTCGAGGCCCAAGCCATTTTTGAGAATGCTGTAGGTTTCGGCAATCAGCTCCATCAGGCCATATTCGATGCCGTTGTGCACCATCTTCACGAAGTGGCCAGCCGCACCAGGACCCATGTAGGCCACGCAAGGCGCCCCATTGACCTTAGCCGCGATGGCTTCAAACACGGGCTGCATGGTTATGTAGGCCTCGGCGTCGCCGCCCGGCATCATGCTGGGCCCAAAGCGAGCGCCTTCTTCGCCACCGCTCACGCCCATGCCGAAGAAATGAAGGTTTTTGCTTTCTAAGTCTTTGGCGTGGCGCTCGGTGTCGGTGAAGTGCGAGTTGCCGCCGTCAATCAGGATATCGCCGGGGGCGAGCAGCGGCACCATCTCGGCAATTACGCTGTCCACGATGGCGCCGGCAGGCACCAACATCATAATGGCGCGCGGCGTTTTAATGCTCTGCACGAAGGCCTTGGGGTCGGTAAAGCCCTTCACGGGCTTGCCCTGGCCTTCCTGACCCAGCAGGTCTACCTGCTTTTGGTTTTTGTCGTAGCCGGCCACGGCAAAATCGTGGTCAGCCATGTTTAGCAGCAGGTTGCGGCCCATGGTGCCGAGGCCAATCATGCCGAATGCGTAGTCCGTGGGGGTGTCGCTCATCGTGTGAGGGAGTAGGGTGTGAAGGCGCAAAGGAAGGGTATACGCGAAAAAACGCAGCGGGCTGCCTTAGCTAAAGTGGCGCAACAGGCACGACCCAAGCAGCCGGCCCTGCGTACTTATTAAAAGCCTACCCCCCCTTTGGGTTTAGAAATGTCCGTAATCCACCAGATTTTTTGTGTACTCGGTGCCTTGGCGCTGCCAATGCTAGCGGCGCCCGCTCCCGTCGATTTGGCGGCCACGTTGCGGGCTAGCCGCTGGCAGCACCGCCTGCTGCTGCTGGGCGCGCCTACGGCTGGGCAGGCCGAATTACAGGCGCAAAAGCAGTTGCTGGCCGCTGCGGCTACCGGCCTAGCCGCGCGCGACTTTCGGGTGCTGGAGGTGCCCTACGACCAGCTCACGCCCGCCGACCGCCAGTGCTGGACGCAGGAATTGGGCCAGCCCTTAGCTGGCTTTCGGGTGGTGCTCGTAGGTAAGGATGGCGGCGTGAAGCGTGCCAGCGCCCAACCCCTACCCCCCGCCGACCTCTTCAATTTGGTAGATAAAATGCCCATGCGCCGCCAGGAAATGCGCCGGCAGAAAAAGTAAAAAGGCTACATAGGAAAGGGCCTGCTACGCGTGTAGCAGGCCCTTTCCTATGTAGCCCAGCTCTGTAAAGCTTACCCCACTAGCACGGCCTCGCTGGCCGCGATTTCTTCTAGAATGGCGTATACATCGGCGCCGTTTTCGGCATCGACCAGGCGGGTGCGCCACTGCTTGGCCCCTTCTAGGCCGCGGAAATAATGGGCGTAGTGGCGGCGCATCTCAAAGATGCCGGCCTTGGGGCCTTTCCACTCCAAGCTTTTATCGAAGTGCATGCGGCACATGGCGATGCGCTCGTCGAGGGTAGGCGGAGCCAGCTTTTGGCCGGTGGCCACGAAGTGCTTTACTTCCCGAAAAATCCAGGGGTAGCCGATAGCGGCGCGGCCAATCATGACGCCGTCGACGCCGTAGCGGGTCTTGTATTCGAGCGCCTTTTCGGGCGAGTCGATGTCGCCATTGCCAAAAATCGGGATCTTAATGCGCGGGTTATCCTTGATTTTGGCAATGAGGCGCCAGTCGGCCTCGCCTTTGTAGAGCTGCACGCGGGTGCGGCCTTGCACCGTGAGGGCTTCGATGCCCACATCTTGCAGGCGTTCTGCTACTTCCTCCACATTTAGGGTGTCGTTGTCCCAGCCGAGGCGGGTTTTGACGGTTACCGGCAAGTGGGTGTTTTTGACGACGGCGGCGGTCATGGCTACCATCTTCGGAATGTCGCGCAGCAGGGCCGCGCCGGCGCCACGCATGGCCACCTGCTTCACGGGGCAGCCGTAGTTGATGTCAATCAAATCGGGCCCGGCCTCGGTGCTGATGGCCGCGCACTCGCCCATCGTGTCTACATCGGAGCCGAAGAGCTGAATGCCGATAGGCCGCTCGTAGTCAAATACGTCGAGCTTTTGACGGCTTTTGGCCGCCGCCCGGATGAGGCCTTCGCTCGAGATAAACTCGGTGTACATGAGGTCGGCGCCGTTGGCCTTGCACACGGCCCGGAAGGGCGGGTCGCTTACGTCCTCCATCGGGGCGAGGAGCAGCGGAAAGTCGGGCAGCTGAATGTTACGAATATTGACCACGTGAAAGCAAAAAAATTAGAGTATTAGGCGTAGCGACGGCAGGAAAAAGAACGTCAGGCCGAGCGTAGTAGAGTGGCTCACCTGCAGCACTTACTCCGTCGTCGGCTCCGCTGCCCGCTGGCTTGGCGGGGCGAGCGAGTGGCTTCACTGCGTTTAGCATGACGGTTTGAGGCATACCAGTATATGCGTGCCGCCCGCCACCGAGAATTTATTGCGCAAATTTACACCCCCTTGAACACTACCCTCCCTATGAAAGGTTTGCCGCCCCGCCCTATGCACCCCGCCGCGCAACTGCTCATGATGCTGGGGCTGGCTGTGGCGGGGCTGTGCCTGGCCAGCCTGCTCGGGTTGGTGCTAGCCAATGCGTGCTATGGCCTGTCGATGGCGCAGTTTGGCGCGCTGTCGGCCGCGCCCGAGCAAAGCCCGCACGGCTGGGAAGTGCTGATGCTGTACCAGGGCCTGTCGCTGGCAGGGGCGGGGGTAGGGGCGGCGCTGCTGCCGCGGCTGCTGGGGCAGTCGGTAGCCAGCTACTTTGCGCCGCGTCGGCTGGGGGCGGCATGGTGGCTGGCTGCGGCGGGGCTAGTAATTCTCTGCTCGGTGCCTTTTTTGTCGGCACTAGTGGCCTGGAACGCGAGCGTGCACTTCCCTACCTCCCTACACGACTTTGAATTGTGGGCGCGCGGCATGGAGGACCAGGCCGCCGGCCTCACCAAGTTTCTAACCGATTTTAATACGCCGGGCCGGTTGCTGGTGGGCCTCGTGGTGATTGCCATTGTGCCGGCGGTAGCCGAGGAGCTGGTGTTTCGGGGCGGCGTGCAGCGCAACTTGGTGGTGTGGTTTGGGTCGCGGCACGTGGGCGTGTGGCTGGCAGCGGCCATTTTTTCGGCCATTCACGTGCAGTTTTTTGGGTTTGTGCCGCGCTTTGTGCTGGGGCTGGTGCTCGGGTATTTATACGAGTGGAGCGGTAACATTTTAGTGTCGATGGCCGCGCACTTCACCCAAAACGCCTTTCAGCTCATCCTGCTTTACTTGGCCCAGGGCAAGCAGTTGCCATCCTATTTCGACCCTGACGCGACGCAGCCTTTGCCCTGGCCACCCGTCTTGCTCTCGGCCGTGCTCACGGCGGGGCTGCTCTATTGGCTGCACCAGCGCTGGGTAGCCTCTCCCGTCTCTCGCGGGTAGGGGCGCCATCTCGCGTTTCTGCTCTGCCATCTCGTCTTTTACTTAGCCTCTACCTCGATTTGAACCCCGCCGCTACCCCTACCCCCCCTCACCCGACGATAAAGCCAAAGGACCTAGCAACCTGCGCCTGCGCGTGATTTGGGGCACCCTGGCGGCGGCGCTACTCATCGGTTGCACCTTCGGTGGGCCTATTTCGTTCGCGGTCTTTTTTGCCGCTGTGCAGGTCGTGATACTGAAGGAGTTTTACCGGATAATGCGGGCGAGCGGGTACCGGCCGGCAAGCTGGACGGGCGGCGTTATGGGGGTAGCCATTTTTGCGGCCATCAACCTTATTACGGGCTGGGCTACCTACGGCGCGCTGTTCCATTTGTCGCTCAGTACCACGGGGTATCCTGTATCGTCGGCACTGCCGCAAACGGGGCCCGGCCCATTCAGGCTGTTCGATTTGGTGATGATACTGCGGAGCGTACCCATCTGGATGGCGGGGGCTATTCTCCTGTTGCTGACCCTGACCATCCGGGAAATAGTGCTGTGGCCTACACATGGCCAGCCTTTTGCCAATATTGGGGCTACGCTTATTGGCTTGTTCTATGTGAGCCTGCCGATGGCTTTGCTGAGTCTAATAGCCTTTGGCTCGGGGCACTTCGAGCCGGGCCGCGTCTTCTGCCTCATCTTTTTTGTGTGGGCGTCCGATACGGGCGCCTATTTCGCAGGCAAAAACTTCGGTAAGCACAAGTTGGCGCCCAGCATTTCGCCTGGCAAAACTTGGGAAGGCTGGGCGGGCGGCGCGGCCCTTACGCTACTGGTGGGCTGGGCGGCGGGCTACTTCTTGCCCGATATTCCGCTGAGCCACCGGTTGGTAGCGGCGGGCGTGGTGGCCGTGTTTGGCCCGCTCGGCGACCTTGCCGAGTCGATGCTCAAGCGCAGTGCGGGCGTAAAAGACTCGGGCACGTTTTTGCCCGGCCATGGTGGCCTGCTCGACCGGTTTGACGCTTTCCTGCTGGTGCTTCCAGTGCTGGCACTGCTGCAAGTACTGCTAGGGTAGAGATAAATAAGGTAATATGCGGCGGCGTAAAGCGCTGTTAGTGAAAAGAGTGGGGCGTTAAGACGTATTTAAAAAAGAAGGGAGCGAGTGAGTAAGGCATGCGAATTGCACTTTGCTCATTCGCTCCCTTACTCATTTGCCGCCGCTGTACCTTTGCAGCGCTTTTTCGTAAGCATCTACATCTTTCTCTTTCCCACCCCCCCCTCACCATTTCCCTCTTCACATGGCAGCCACCACTGTGTACAAAGAGCCCGCCCCGCAGGTTGGCCATACCGAAAATCCGCTTGAGTCCATGATGTCGCGCTTTAATATTGCGGCTGAAATTTTGGGGCTCGACGACTCCACTTACGCCGTGCTAAAGGCGCCTGATAAGCAGGTAATTGTAAGCCTGCCCGTGTCGATGGATAACGGCGAGGTGCGCGTATTTGAAGGCTACCGTGTGGTGCACAACACCATATTGGGGCCTAGCAAAGGCGGCATCCGCTACGATAAGAATGTGAATATCGACGAGGTGAAAGCCTTGGCCGCCTGGATGACCTGGAAGTGCGCCGTGGTTGACATCCCGTATGGCGGGGCCAAAGGTGGTATCATCTGCGACCCCACCACCATGAGCGTGGGCGAGCTAGAGCGCCTCACCCGCGCTTATACCGTGAGCATGAAGGACGTTTTCGGCCCCGACCGCGACATTCCGGCTCCCGATATGGGGACTGGTCCTCGCGAAATGGCTTGGATAATGGACGAATTCTCGAAGACTGTAGGACAAACAGCTTCGGCTGTCGTGACTGGCAAGCCCTTAGTAATGGGTGGATCGCTGGGTCGCACCGAGGCCACCGGCCGTGGCGTTATGGTCTCGTGCCTAGCAGCCATGAATAAGCTGGACATGAAGGTAGAAGAAACGTCAGTGGCTATTCAGGGCTTCGGCAACGTAGGCTCGTGGACGGCCAAGCTGATGTTCGATAAAGGGCTGACCATCAAAGGCGTATCGGATATTTCGGGTGCTTACTGGAACGACAACGGCATCAATATCGACGAGGCTATTGCCTACAAAAATGTCCATGGTGGCCGCCTCGAAGGTTTCGCAGGAGCTGACCCGATGGACCCCACCAAGCTTCTTACCTCGGCTGTAGATGTGCTTGTACCCGCTGCCGTAGAAGACGTTATTACGGAGCATAACGCGCCCTATATCCAAGCCAAACTGATAGTGGAAGGGGCAAATGGCCCGACTTCGGCCTCGGCCGACCCCATTATTTACGAAAAAGGTATTTCGGTGGTGCCCGATATTCTAGCCAACTCGGGCGGTGTGACGGTAAGCTACTTCGAATGGGTGCAGAATAAGCAAGGTTTTAAGTGGAGCCTTGACATGGTAACCGAGCGCGCCGACCGCATTATGACCGATGCCTTCGAAAAGGTGTACGCGGTGAGCCAGAAGTATAATATCTCGCTCCGCATTGCGGCCTATGTAGTAGCTATCGATAAAGTAGCCCAGACGTATAAATACCGCGGCGGTTATTAAACCCACGGATTAAGTGGGGTTTACGAAAAGTGGACGACTATCGGCAAAGCGCTGTGCTGCTTTAGCTGGTAGTCGTCCACTTTTCGTAAGCCCGTTGGCCAGCCTCGCCGTTACTTTGTGGCTTAGTCCTCGTATCAGGTTAGCCAGATACAAGCTGTGCTGTTTAGTGACTATCTGTTGTTCCTTGCCTACCCCTCGTTTCTGGTTCTAACACGGAGAAAAAAGGCGTTAGCGCCATTTACAAAATCCGTGACACCCGTTAAAATCCGCGTAATCTGAGATTAAGATACACAAAGAAGGCCGCCGCATCCTATTCGTGACGCTGCTGGTGCTGCTGGCCCTCAACCTGCTACTGAGCCGCTACAACGGGCCCAATGTGGTGTTTAACCGCATTTTTGCAGGCGCATCGGTAGTGGCGTTTCTGATGCTGCTGCAGTTTTTTCGTTCGCCTTTCCGGCGCTTGCTTACGCACGAAGACCTGCTGCTGGCCCCGGCCGATGGCAAAGTGGTAGTGATTGAGGAAGTATTCGAGCCCGAATACTTTGAAGATGCTCGTCGGCAAATCAGCGTGTTCATGTCGCCCATCAACGTGCACATTACGCGCAACCCAGTGTCGGGTATTGTCAAGTATTTCAAGTATCACCCTGGCCAGTACCTCGTGGCGTGGCACCCCAAAAGCAGCACGCAGAACGAACGCACTACGGTGGTAGTAGAAAGCGACGCTGGCCCGCTAGTGCTCTTCCGGCAGATTGCCGGAGCCATGGCGCGCCGCATTGTGTGGTACGTGAACGAGGGCGACGAAGTAAGCCAGGGCGAAGAGTTTGGCTTCATCAAATTCGGCTCGCGCGTTGACATTTTTGTGCCGCTCAATGCCGAAATTAAAGTAGAGTTAGGCCAGAAAGTAAAGGGTGGTGAAACCGTGCTTTGCCAGTTGGTGAGCTAGGTCCTACCCCTTCCCAAATAGCCAAACGCCCGGCTGCACTGAGTGCAGCCGGGCGTTTGGCTATTTGGCTTGTTGCTTCAGTAGCTGGGCTGCACCCGGAACGTGCGATAGCAGCAGTCCCAGCCCCATAATGATGATGAAGCAGATGAGCAGCGGTGCTAGCCAGCCGCGCGGCTGAAACTCGTGGGTGCCCACGTAGCGTGGCCAAAACCAGAGGATATACGCCAGGATAGCCGGCAGATTGAGCAGCGACACAAACAGCGGACTCAGTGTATACGACTTCATAAACTGATTCACTATCACCGCCTCAGCCACTAGGTAAGCCAGCACAAATCCCACCAGCAGCCAAATGGCCTTCGTGTTTTTCAGGCGGCGCAGGTTGATGGCCAGGAGTATTGCCCCCGTAATAATGGTGTTGAATAGCACCGAAAACAGCACGATGACGCCCGGTGTATACAGCGCGGGCTGTTCGTCGGTAGCAGATGGGGTAGGGGCCTCGGCCGAAGGACTGGTGACGGTGGCCGGCACCGTGGCTGCAGCTAGCTGCACCGCGGCTTCGAGCTGGGGGCGCAGGGTGGTTTCTTCGGGAGCGGGCTGGCCGCGCTGCCGCAACTCGGCCAGAGCCGCTAGCACGGCTTCTTCGCGGTACTGTGTGTAGCCGGTCACGTACTCGCGTAGCGCCGCCACAGTTTTGAGCGCCATTTTAGCCGCGTAATCTTCCATAGTAAACTCAGTAGGCAATGTGCAAAATGTGGGAGCTAGCCGCCAATAGCGGCCACTAGCCCCTACGTCTTACGCACTGTAAAAGTGGGAAAGGGCCGCGCCCGCCCGGTATACATCCTCAAACGAATTATAGAGCGGTACGGGTGTCAAGCGAATGACGTTGGGCTCGCGCCAGTCGGCTACTATCCCCCGGGCAGCCAGAAAGTCGAATAGTTCGCGCCCACGCTCGTGCACCAGCAGCGAGAGCTGGCAGCCGCGCTCAGCAGGATTAGCGGGCGTAATAATTTCGATCCGCGAAGTAGGCAAGCCGAGGTTGTGAATAAGAAATTCGAGGTAGCCAGTCAGCTGCGCGCTCTTGGCGCGCAGCATGCCTACCCCCCCCGCCCGGTCAAACAACTCAAGGTTGACGCGGTGCACGGCCATGGGTAGTACCTGCCCGCACGAGAGTTGCCAGCCTGCTGCGCCGGCCGCCGGCCGAAAGCCCTTCTGCATTTGAAAGCGCTCGGCGGGGTCGTTTCCCCACCAGCCGGCCAGCCGCAGCAAGTCGGGCTGGTGAGCAAAGCGCTCGTGCACAAACACGCCCGATGTGCCGCCCGGCCCCGAGTTGAGGTACTTGTAGGTGCACCAGCACGCAAAGTCCACGTCCCAGTCGTGCAGATGCAGTACTACGTTGCCAGCCGCGTGGGCCAAGTCGAAGCCTACCTTGGCGCCCACTGCGTGCCCCGCCCGCGTAATGGCTGCCATGTCGAATACCTGGCCCGTGTAGTAATTGATGCCCCCAAAAATGATTGTGGCCAGCGAGTCGCCAAGCTCCGCGATTTTGGCCTCGATATCGGCCGTACGCAGGGTGTGCTCACCGGGCCGCGGGTGCATTTCCACGATGGCATCGGCGGGGTCCAGGCCGTGCAGGCGGGCCTGGCTTTCGAGCGCGTATTGGTCCGACGGAAATGCGCCGCCCTCCATCAGCACCTTATAGCGGGTGGGGGTAGGCTGGTAAAAGGAAATGAGCAGCAGGTGCAAATTTACCGTGAGTGTGTTCATTATCACCACTTCTTGAGGCTGGGCGCCTACCACGCGCGCCGCCGGTCCGGCCAGCGAATCTTGGTAGTACATCCAGGGCGACTCGCCATGGAAGTGGCCTTCTACGGCCTTCGTTTCCCAGGCCTGAAACTCGGCCTCGACCGCCCCGCGGGCAGCGCGGGGCAATAGCCCCAGCGAGTTGCCGCAGAAGTAAGCTACCGGCTGCCCATCGGGCCCCGGTGGGAAGTGAAATTCTTGGCGAAAATCTTTTAGCGGGTCAGCTGCGTCTTGGGCAGTAGCAAAAACGGCGGTAGCATCGTAGACCATAGTGGGTGGGGTAGGGAGCATGCTGCAAAAATCGGCAGAAAATGCGCGGCTCAGCGTGCGCTGTCGGCTAAAGGCGAGGGTAGGCGAAAAATATCGAACACGCGCCGGCCTTCTTTCTCTACTCGGAGGCCATATACGGGCCGACCGTAGGGGTAGGGCTGCCAGTGAAAGCGATACGTAGTGAGGAGGTAGTCGGCCGGTGCCGGCTCACGCACGATTATTAGGCGCGCCTGCTCGGCGGGCGTCAGGGTGTAGTAATTCATCACATCCGCCAGCACGTTGTTGCTGCGCACTCGGATGCGGGGGCGCGCATCGTGGCGCACTATCCACTCCAGCCCCTGCCGAAAGCTGAGGTTCCAATAGTCATACTCATAGCGGCGCTCGGGGTGAGTACCAGCAAATTTGTTGAAATACAAGCATTCGAGCGGATGCAGGCGCACCATATCGCGGCTGATAGCGGCTAGGCTGGCTGTTATGCCTACCCCTACTACCAGCGGCCAACTTGCCCGCAAACTCAGCCAGGGCGGCTGCCAGCGCCAGGCTGCTACCAGCCCGCGCAAGGCCAACAGCAGTAGCGGCGGGTATACAAAATAGAGCTGCCGCCAGCCATCGTACAGCACCGAGTGCAACACTATCACGGCTAGCAGTGGCCCTAGGCCCAGCGCCCAAAACAACAGGTCCTGCCACTCACCGTCGCTCGCATACAGGTGCCAGCCTCGCCGTACCAATTGCCGCACTAGCAGCCCAAGGCTCAGTAGCAGCCCCGCCAGGTAGAGCAGCGGGATGGTGATACCCAGCCAAACCGGGGCGTAGCTACGGGGTAATAGCCGCACGGTAGGAATGATGCGCCCCTGGTGCAGAATGGGCGAATCCCATTTGTAGTGGCTCATACTGGCAAAAACTTCGGTGAAGTGTGCCCAAGGTGCACTCCACAAGTAAGGCCAGAAGGCAATGGTGGCCAGCAAAAGCAAGCCTAGGTAAAACCCAACGGGCTTTCCTACGCGTTGCCCAGTGTAGTCGCCGCGCATGGCCCGCACAGCCAGCAGCCCGAGGGTGCAGGCCGGTAGAATCACCCCCACTACCCGCACATCAATGGCTATTGCGCAGGCCAGCGCGTGTGCCACCGCCGTGCGGTAGCGCGGCCGCCGCAACAGGGCCACGGCTGTGGATGTGGCCACCACGCAGCACGCCAGAAAAACACCATCCTTGGCATTATAAAAAAAATCGGCAAACTGCCGGGGGCTGAGCACCAGCAGCAGTACGCCGAGTAAGCCGGCCCGCCAACTGCCCAAGCGTTGCGCAGCCAACCAGTAAAAAGCCACCAGGCCTGCGAAGCACACCAGCAAAACGCAGGTGTGCCGCAGCAGCAGCACATCCCGCATCTGGGTGTAGCCGCTGGCTTTCTCCACGAGCGTCATGGGTAGCTCAAAGGCCACGCCATAGTCGCGGTCGGGGTAGTTGAGCAGGTGATACTTAAGTGGTACCGCGGCCACGCGGGCAGCCAGCCGGGCTGCTATCGGCGCCGGCAGCCACCTAATAGGCAGCACTTCATAGAGGTAGACTAGCGACACTTGCCCTGAGTCCCGGCACAGCGTTTCATCGCCGAACGAGCCGTAGTCGCGCACGATGCTTAGCCCGCCCACTAGCAGTAAACTGAAAAATACGCTCACAATTACCCGTCGGTAGCGGTCGGGCAGCAAGCGTGCTGGCCACAAGCGACTGCCGGCTGTGGCCGGCGCGTGGGCTGTCGTTGCCAAGCTACATCTTTTCTATTACCATGGCCACGCCTTGGCCTACCCCCACGCACATGGCCACCAGGCCATAGCGCACGCCCTCGCGGCGCTGCATCTCGTGCACTAGCGTGGCCACGATGCGGGCGCCGCTGGAACCCAGCGGGTGGCCTAGCGCGATGGAGCCGCCATTCACATTCAGCTTAGCCACGTCGATGCCCAGCTCTCGCACTACAGCCACGCTTTGGGAGGCAAATGCTTCGTTTACTTCCAGCAAATCCATATCGGCCAGGGTGAGGCCGGCCCGGTCCAGCACCTTGCGGATGGCTGGCACCGGCCCCATGCCCATGATGGATGGGTCGACGCCCGCCACGGCCGACGCGATAATGCGGGCCATAGGCTTGAGGTTGTAGCGCGTCAGGGCGTCTTCGCTCACCAGCAAAGCGGCCGCCGCACCGTCGTTGATGCCCGCCGAATTACCGGCCGTCACGGTGCCGCCGTCGGGTTGGAAGGCGGGCTTGAGTGTCGCCAGCTTTTCGAGGGTCGATACGCGGGGCTGCTCGTCGGTGTCAAACAGCGCCGTGTCACCCTTAGGCTGGGGTAGGAATACTGGCACCAGTTCCCTACGGAAACGACCTTTTTCGGCCGCACGGTGGTACTTGCGCTGGCTCTCGAAGGCAAAAAAGTCCTGGTCTTCGCGGCTGATGTTGTACTGCTTGGCCACGTTCTCGGCCGTGTCGCCCATGGTGTAGGGGTAGTGATCCTTAGCCAAGCGCTGGTTCACAAAGCGCCAGCCCAGCGTAGTATCGTGGGCCATAAAGTCGCGGGCAAAGGCCGTCGATGACTTAGCCATCACGAAGGGCGCGCGCGTCATGCTCTCCGAGCCACCAGCCAGGTACACGTCGCCCTCACCGCACTTGATGGCATGAAAAGCATCGATTATACTCTGTAATCCGCTAGCGCACAGGCGATTGACAGTGCTGCCAGGTACCGTTACGGGCAGGCCAGCCAGCAGGGCAGCCATGCGGGCCACATTGCGGTTGTCCTCACCACTTTGGTTGGCGGCGCCCATAATGACGTCTTCTACCGCATTTTTGTCGAGGCTAGGGTTGCGGCGCAAGAGCTCGCGGAGTACAAGCGCGGCCAAGTCGTCGGGGCGAACGCTGCTAAGCGCACCGCCAAATTTTCCAATCGGGGTGCGCACGGCATCCACGATATACGCATTAGGCATTCTGGAAGTATCGTTGGGGCGAAGCGAGTCCGCCGGTTGGGGGCTAATTTTGGCCTGGCTACGCGCG
>Ga0160428_1000264_pt1 | contig 63644 bp, 84 predicted proteins | sample SolpanmetagenomM_FD_108198 | JGI IMG/M metagenome (GOLD analysis project Ga0160428, IMG submission 108198) | Solar panel surface microbial communities from Lawrence Berkeley National Laboratory, California, USA - M | ecosystem: Engineered > Built environment > Solar panel > Unclassified ... | reverse complement strand
TTCCCAGAACGCCCACTGCAAGTCGGTGTCGATGTTCATCTTGATGGCGCCGTAGCTGATGGCCTCGCGGATTTCCTCCTGGCTCGAGCCCGAGCCGCCGTGAAACACGAAGTCAATCGGCAGGGCTTCCTCGATGTTGTGCTTCTGGCGCAGGTGCTCCTGCGAGTTGTGCAAAATCTTGGGCTCCAGCTTCACGTTGCCGGGCTTGTACACGCCGTGCACGTTGCCGAAAGCCGCCGCGATGGTAAAGCGCGGGCTCACCTGGCTAAGGTGCTCGTAGGCGTAGGCCACTTCCTCGGGTTGGGTATAGAGCTTGGAGCTGTCCACGTCGGAGTTGTCCACGCCGTCTTCCTCGCCGCCGGTCACGCCCAGTTCAATTTCGAGCGTCATGCCGATTTTGGCCATGCGCTCCAGATATTTTACGCAGGTTTCGATGTTCTCCTCAATCGGCTCCTCCGACAGGTCGAGCATGTGCGAGCTGAACAGCGGCTGGCCGCGCTCAGCAAAGAACTTCTCACCCGCGTCTAGCAGGCCGTCAATCCAGGGCAATAGTTTCTTAGCGGCGTGGTCGGTGTGCAAAATCACGGGCACACCGTAGGCTTCGGCCATTAGGTGCACGTGGTGGGCGCCCGAAATGCCGCCCGCGATGCTCGCCTGCTGCTTGTCGTTGGGCAGGCCTTTGCCGGCGAAAAACTGCGCGCCGCCGTTCGAAAACTGAATGATAACCGGCGAGTTGAGGTCGCGGGCGGCTTCGAGCACGGCATTCACGGTGTCGGTGCCGGTCACGTTCACGGCGGGCAGGGCGTAGCCGTGGGCTTTGGCGTGTTGGAAGAGGGCCTGCACTTCGTCGCCGTGCAGCACGCCGGCGCGCAGGCCGGTCAGGGTGGAATTTGCCATGAGTAGAAAAGGCGGGGCAAGAGGCTCCGCATCCGCAAAGAAAACAACTGCGCCGCCGTTTTGTGGCCGCTAGCCCAAAAGCTTGGTTTTTAGCCGCGGCAAAAGCCGGTCAGGTGCCCGCCGCCTCCGAAAGGCCACAACTACCCAGCTGGCTAGCATTTGCCTGGTGAATGCCTGGTGAATGAGCGACGCAACTAAACTGGCTGCACCAAAAAGCAGCGGATAGTGCGAAAAAGCCCCGCCTGACTTGCAGGCGGGGCTTTGTGCGGGGGCTACGCGAGGCTTACCTCAGGATGTAGCCTGGCCGGTGCCCTTCACGAGTGAGTGCCCGCCGCGATGCCGTGCTGGGCCAGGGTCTGCTTGAATTGCTCTACCGCGTGCGCGAGCAGGCTGCCATCGCCGGCCGAGCGTGGTAGCTGCCGGTGGCCGCCCGTGTAGGCTGGGTTCGTTTGCTGAAGCCAGCTAGTGGCGTCTTCCAGGTCAGAAAAGACGCCGATATTGAGGTGGGGCAGCTGCTCAAATACCTGCAAGCCCAGGCCCATTGCCAGCGTGATGGGGGCGTGCACCCAGGCCAACTGCTGAATGCCGGCCAGTTCCAGGTAGGGCAGCAGGTGCTTGATGAGCCAGGGCAATACTTCCGGGGGCATGGCCGTCACCTGGGAGTTGCTGTTGAGTACGCGCGGGTAGGCGTGCTTGATGAAGCACTCGGCCACTTCCAGGCAGGCATACTGCACGGTGGGCAGGGTCAGGTCGCCCTCCCACTCAATGTAGAGCCAGTTATTCCAGGAATCGAAATAGATGGTGATGTGGGGAGCAGTGCATAAAAGTGTGAGATTCATAAATGCGGGGCTAATAAAAAGACAAAAATCCTAACCTGCGCGCAGCAATAAAATAGTGGATAAATGCAAAAAGCCCCTGCTGAGGCGCCAGAGGCTTTTTTAAACGAAAAATAACGCGAGAACTTAGTAAAAATTCGTTGAACGATAAGGTATTACCCGGGTTCACGCGGGAAGGCCTGGCCACAGGCAGCAGCGCGGCCGGCGAGTGGTCTTCACCGCGCGGGTGAAGCTGCCTGCACCGGGCCAGCCTTGCCACCCACGCGGCCGGGCTCCCGGCGCGGGCGGCCTACTCGTAGGGCCGGTTCAGGTAGCGGATGAGGTAGTAGAGCAGGGCAATAAAGTGTGGGGGCACGAGCAGCACGCACAGGTAAAAAAAGCCAATCGTGAAGCTATAAGCCCACCACCCAAACCACTGGTTGGAAATCTCAACCAGCAGCAGGGGCAGCAGAAAACCCGCCAGCACCGCCGCAAAAAACCAGAGCAGATAGGGCAAAGGCGGGGGCAAGCCGGGCTGCGGCCGGGCCGCCCAAACCACGCGGGCGGCGGGTGCAGGCGCAGCCGCTGGCGGGCGCACGGGCGGTGGGCAACTGGGCGGGCTCGGCGCTGCTGGCCGCGAGGAGACGGTACGCGCCTGCCCGCGGCGGGCGAAAAAAAACAGCCCCGCGCCGAGCACCACCGCGCCGATGGACCCGAAGAGCAGCGTGGTAAGGGCGCGGTCGAGGCCGCTACCCACCCCCGCCGAGCCATCGGCCAGGGCTAGCCTCGGAAGCAAGGCGGCGGGGAACAGGAGCCACGGGCGGGCTACGGTACGCGGCATGGGGAGCAGGACTGCGGGATGTTACGGGTAGACCTCCCAGGTGGTGCGGCAGCTTGGGCAGGTGCCGCCAAGCGGTAAAAGGGTGGGGGCGCAGGCCGGCAATTTTAGTGAGCAAGGCGAAGCCTGGCGGCTAGCGCGGGCTAAAACCTGGCGGAGCAAAAACGTAGTGATGCCAGCGGGCGCGCAGCTAGTTTTTCTTCTTCACCGGCAGGCGCATCATCATATCCGTGGGCTTGCTTTTTTGCACCATCTTCCGGCCCAGGGCTTTGCTGTCCTTCACCACTTTGGGGCCCTTGTAGGTGGCGGCGCGGCGGGTGGCCTGGCTGTCTTTCACAGCAGGTGTGGTTTGGGCGTGCGCGGCACTCAGCAGCGAGCCTAGGGCCAGAAAAAGAATAGTAGTTTTCATGAAGTGGGGTGGTTGTAGCTGGCGGGCAGCAGGGTGATGCGTTTGGTTAAGGTCAATCTTAATCGAATAAGGGCGGGGTATCGGGTATGGCTTTTGTGACGGCTTTATTTTCCGCTGGGCCCCGGCGCGGTAGCACTACTACCAACACAATGCGCTAGCAGTGATGCCGTCTTTCTGGGCATGTAGCAGTCTTTCAGCAGTAGAACGTGTGTAGGAACTAGAAGTTAGTAGCTCGTCAGGCGGGCGTAGGTAAGTTATCTAAGGCCTTCCGTACGGAAGGCAAAGTCGTTCGAAAAATAGTAGTTTTGGCAATGGCTCATGTCTCCCAAGGGTACCAGACGCTGCTTGCTTTTATTACGAGTTTGAGCTACACCGATTTTAGCACCGTTAGCTACTCGCTTGTCACGCAGCTGCTGCAAGAAGCCAGCGTAGCTTTTGAGCAGGATGCCTACATCACGGACGTTTTTCCGTATACCACGCCGGCAATTGACCTGTGCTTTGAGCTGCGCCAGGCAACGGGACACCGCACTAAAATCCGGTTGACCTTCACGGAACAGCAAGAGCTGCATGAGCTGCACCTGCGCACCACTCTGTAAAACCCACCAGCAAAATGAGGCGCGTCCGCTTCTAAAAACCAGTCGTTTTCTGGATAAATTCTGTGCGTGCTTGACCAGCCCGGCAACGCAGGCTTTGGGGCCGCTTTATTGCTACCCGGGATGAGTTGCGCGGCCACCGGCGCTTACTATTTTGTGCCCGGTGAGCAGGCGTGCGGCCCTTACAGCTTCCGGGCGAGGGTCAAACTCTGGCCGGGTAAGTTATCTATTTTGCCCCTCCCTTGCTGACGCGTAACTTTTAAGCCTACCAGCCATTTTTGCTCCTTGCCCAAGCCTACTTCCAGGTTAGCGGAGGCACTGTAGCCTATCTGCGACCCACTGCGGGTCGTCAGATGATAATGGGTCACTTGGTTATTAACAATAGCTATCGTGTCAACGCTATTGTGTTTGTAGCTGCCGAAGAACGCCCCGAGTCCGAGTGCAAAGCGCACGCGGTGCGTAATGCCGAAGGGGTAGTAGAGCGCCTCAGCCTCCAGAAAGCCAGCTCGGTAATTTTGATTCGGAATGGTCTCAATCCACGGGCCGTAGAGGGGAGTTGCGGCAGTAGGGTGCCCCGCAACGCCGGCTACCCGCCCCGCTAGCCCAAATCGAGGGCCCAGCATAGGGGCGTATTCCAGGCCCACGCGGTAGCAGGAGTATTCCCAGCCCAGCGTGGGCATGGTGCCAAAAGTGGCGCGCAGGTAGGCTACCCGGGGAGGATGTGGCTGGGCTGCCTGAGAACGTACGTCCTGGGCCTGTGCCGCAAGTGCATAACTACTGGCAAGTAGAGTAACGTGTTTGCACTTCATAGTTGGTAGGTAGCCGCAGGCTGGCTCGTAAAAGTAGCCACCCTGAATAGGAAGGAGTTTTATTTTTGAGCAGGCAAGTAGCTGCCCACACTCGCATGGCAACGAAAGACAGAGGGCAGGACCCGGCCAATCAGTTGCACCAGCTTCGCGAGTTTACCGAGTGCCACGGCACAGTTGTGTAAATTCGAGCAGATTCGCCGGCTCAATGGTAGGGGCATGTCAAATTATATCATCAGCTGGCACTGTAGCAACAAGGCAGGCGAGTAAAACGCCCGCCTATTTGAGATGGGGGGCTACGAATCTGTACCGCTCAGTGTAAGTGTATAAACTGAGCGAGCACAGCAACGTAGCCTAAACCCGCCACCACTAAATAAAAAAAGGCTCTCACAGTGTTGTGAGGGCCTTTTTGGTGGTCTCGTTAGCTCTTTCGGAATGTTGCCCCGCGTAGGGCCTTGCCGCAACTTGCGGCTTACGTAGTCGTGAAGGCCGATTCCGGCTGCAAGGCAAGGCCCCCGCTATCGGAACAGGGCAAAAATACTGCCCTACGATTTGCCCCATTAGACGGCCCAGCGGCGTTGCGATTTGCGCATAAAACGCTTGACGATAGTAAGCGATGCACGTGCTGTTCTCGGCACGCTAGGCAGTAGCTCGCCCCTAAGTAGCCAACCATAAAGCCTACCGTTAGGATGTTCTCACCAGGAAATCTCGTCGGCCTGTACTGAATAGTTACCTGTAGCATTGAACGGCCGGCCACGGCCCGCGGAAAGTATATTTTAGCGGTCGACCACGTAGTGTTATCTCGAAAGTATCCCGTGACAGGCGCTGAATTATAGGTATGTTAGGTACGGGGCCAACTGACAGGTCGTAACGCTTAGGCTGCCATTGCCAAGGTGTTTGGTGCATGTACCATACCCGATACTGGGCTTCCCGGGGTGGGTTGTGCTGCATATCAAAGAGGGGCTCAATTTCCAGCCAGGTATGCGCCTGCGTAGAAACAATGACGGTATAGAGGCCATCGTTTGAAGGAGCGCAGCTAGCTAGAACGGCTAGCAGGCCTGCACTTGCGTAGCGTAGCAGCGAACGGAAACGAAACAGTGGGAACGGAGTGTAGCGCATCTTAGCCAATGTAAAAGTCCGACCTCTTACCGGAGGCTTTTGTGACTCTATGTATCCTTCGGAGCTTGGCCTAACTTCTTGCGAGCTAATAGGAAATGTCACGCGGCATTAAGTTTCATACTGCGAATCTAACGAATATGTAAGCTGCGCGATTGAGCGGAGTTAGAATTGATAAGCAGGTCAATAAGGTGCGCTATTCTAAGATTCCTTCTGCTAAATGCTAATAGCTGACCCACGGAGCGATTCAGTAGCTCAAGTGGTAGCGTCTGAATTACCCCACTACGCGGCCCGCCGGCGCTGGGATTTGCGCATAAAACTCTCGACGAGCTTTGGCTCATCCACGCCCACGTAGGCGTTGAAGGCTTCCTCGGTTTGGTGGCCGGTGGCCTGCCTGATGGTGCGGGCCGGCACGCCTTGGTAGAGCTTGAGCGTGAAGAAGGTTTTGCGGCCAATCTTGGTCGTCAGATTCAGCCGGGTGAGGCCCACGAGCTGGCCCACCACCTTGAGAAACTCGTTGGCCCGGTAACACTCGGGCACAAGCAAATCGGTGGGGTAGCGGTGCTCGTAGCGCTCGGCTAGCTCCACGGGCTTGAATAAGTCGTCGTCGTAGAAGGGGATGTAGGCTGTCACGTCGCTCCTGGCGATGTGGTCGAGCACGAGCAGGTTGCCGCGCACGTGCTGCCAGGCGGCGCGGTTGGCGTCCGAGATGCGCAGGCCCGTGTAGCAGCACTGCAAAAACTTGTCGCGGGCCAGCTCCACGTGCGTGAGCCAGGCCTCGGCCCACTCGGCGCTCTGGGCGGCGCCGGTGGGGCGGCCCAGCTCCACGCGCAGCGCGGCCAGCCGCGTGCGCAGGGCCGCATCGCGGAAGTCGAGGTCGGCAAGCTGGTGCAGCCCGGCCTCGGTGAGCGCGTCCACCCGGCCGCGCTGGTTGGGCACGCTGAACTTGCGGTAGTGCCGGTGCACGGGCAAGTCCTTTTCCTGCTCGACCCAGCAGAGAAACGTTTTGAGCCGGCTGATGTGCTTGCCGAAGGTATTGACGCCCTGGCCCAGCTCCTCGACCAGGTAGGAGCGAAAATCCTGGTAGAAGGCCAAATCCAGGGCCTCCACCCGCCGGGCCACCTGCCAGGCCTCTTGATACTTGAGAAAGCGCTCCAGCGTGGCGTTGAAGCCCGCGATGGCCTTAACCGAGAGGGGCCGCCCGTCCCGGCCGCAGGGCTTATGGGTGTGCTCCTGGAGCCACGCGGCGTAGAGGCTTCAGGGGCCACTGGCCGGCGCCGCTACGGGCGCGGCGGCTTGCTGCACCAGCGCGGGCGTGAGGGCCAGGGCCGCATCGAGGGCCGCCCGCAGCTCAGCCGCCGGTAGCTTGCGGCCCTGCTTGGTGGCCAGGGCCTGGGCTTCCTCGGCCGCCTCTTGGGCCCGGTTCAGGCGCGATTCAGGCGCGGTTGAGGCTGGCGTGCGGGGTGCCCTTCTGGGCCTTTACCTACCGGGCCTCGGCGTCCCAGTGCTCGGGGCGCACCACGGCCCCGGTGCCCAGGCGCAGGCGGTTGCCCTCCCAGGTGATGGGGAGGTAGATGGGGGCAGTGCCGTCAGCGGCCAGGGCGGCCAGGCGCAGTTGGCGGGTGATTGTCATGCGGTAGGTAGGGTTAGAATCGGAAGTGGCCCGCTCATGCGAGGGAAGTGTGCCCGGCGCCGGCTGGCTCCCGGCCAAAGACAACGTGCGGGTGAGGGGCAGTGAGCTGCGTGTCGAGTACCTGCCACCCCTGGGCCAGCCACTGCTGTGAATGAGCCGATTTGTCGGTCCACCAAGAACGCTGCTGGTAAGCCGCTTGGGGAAGTTTGCCGGTAAGCGCGCGTTCGAAATCAGCGAGGCTGACTACTAGGGTAGTACGCTGAGTCGGAGCGCTGTGCTTGCTTTGGTAGCGGGTCAGACAGTCACCCAGGGCTTTTCCCAACTGCGTAGCGAAGGCATCGCGGCTGCTCGTAGAAGCCGCGGCGCGCTGGCCGGCTGCGTTAACCAGCAAAAGAAGACCGAGAATAACCGCGCCTATCGCAAGTAGGGTGGGACCTGCCAAAATCAGCCAGATACTGAAGTCGCGCGATTGCGTGCTAGGAATAAGCCAGCCTAGCAACTGTAAGAAGCCCAGAAACCCGTACCTGCCCAGTACGATGACCACGAAAAGTAGTACGAGACGGGATTTTGTAGAAGCTACGGGCATGGCAGCGGCGGCAGGTAGTTAATGCTGGGGTAGTGAGGGGGTTACCAACGGCCCGGGTGCAGGCGGGCTACTGGTAGCGTAGGCGAGTACGGTTCTCCCCTCCCGGCCGCAACTTCGGCATCGGGGGCTACTTGGGGGCGATTATACCCGCCGCATAGCAGGCTGATGAGTTCCTATTTCGAGGCAACAAGCGCACCTTACGGGCTATCGGCGCAGAAAAACTCTTAAGGTGGCCCAACCCATTTGCTTATTGTTCGGGTTCATGGAATAGCCTAGGCTAATTTGTTGGCTCCGCCATGAGTATACCTTAGCAGCTCTCTGCTTAAACTTGTAGGGGCCATAATGGGCTTCTAGTGCCTGGAGCAAGTGGACACTGCGTACGCTATCCTCGACCCTGAATTCAATACCCGCGATGCCTGGGCCTGAGTCGTTTAGCGTATACACCCGGAAGGGGCGAACGCGGTAGCCAAAAAGGCGTGCTTTTTCGGCTCGGGGCGAAAAGCGATTGTCTGGGGTGTGGTGGGTGTTTAGCCGGTCGTATTTGCGGGGATTAATTTCTTGTCCCAAGCAGATGCCACCGAAACACCGTTGCTTGTCGAGGCGTTGGCGCCCCTTCACCGAGTCTGCCTGCTGGGCCAGGGCGGTGGTCGTCGCAAGTAAGCAAAAAGGTAGAAAGCGCATATAAGTTAAGGCGGTTAGCTCTACTCCGCCGCAACGCCGGCATCAGGGGGCTACTTGGGGCGGCTGTAAGTAGCGCGCAGTGGCAGTGGTTTTTCTGGCGTTAGTTAATTGAGGGGCGGGGCCTCAGGAATATCCTTGGTTGCTTCCTTCAATTCCCGTTGAGCCTTGGCACTGAAGAAATATTTTTCTATTAACTGGCTGGCTTGCCGGTAGGTAATCCCCGTGCTGGGGAGTTTCTGGCTGTAGTTGGAAGAGGTAGCGATAGTGGGGTAAGCGCGCAGGTGCTTCCAATGCAGCTCATCCAAGCTGTGTTCCTTCTTGATGTCGGCCAGGTCGCGCGTGAAGGTGTCGGCGTCGCGGAAGCTATGCGTGTAGGGGCGGTCAAGGGCCAGCTTGCTTTTGCCTTGGAAGGCAGATAGCCCGAGCAGGAGGGCGCTGGCGCAAAAGGCGCGGGAAAAGTGGCTAAGCATTAAGTAGGGCGATTATAGGTGGTGCGTAGCAGCGTAACTCAGGAAAGGAGGCGTTAGGTGCTTATAACCCCGCTACGGGCGCGCACGGGAGAAGCTACCCGCCGTGATTTCTTGATAAGCCGCTGGAATTTTGCCCGCATCCTTGGCTGCAAACGTGCCGGAAAAGCTGCCGTCGGCGTTGGCCGTCACCGCTCCCGAAGTGCCGGTAAACCCACCGGAGAGCGTAACGGTATTCTTTTCGAAGAGGGTGGCCTCGCTAAATTGATAGGGCGCGCTGGGGCTGGTGCGGGAGTAGGTGAGTAGCAGCCGCTGCTCGCCGCTGGCGGGCACGGGTATGGTAAAGAGCTCAACGTTAACGTATTCGCGCGTGATGCTCCCGTTCGTAAACGTGGAGGTCGTCGCCCGCGCCTGGCAGGTGAGGGCCTGGGTGTCGAGCTTGTAGCTGCCGGTGCTCAGGCCGGTGCTCACGGGGGTGGGCGTGGGCGTCTCCTCTTTTTTAGCGCAGCCCAGCGTGCTCAGCAACAGTCCTGCTGCTAGTAGAGGCGTGGTGAGTAGGCGTAGGGTCATCGCAGCTAGGTGATGGGGAGGTGGATGGAGGCGGTGCCGTCAGCAGCCAAGGCATCCAGGCGCAGCTGGCGGGTGATTTTCATAGAGCCGCCAAAATACGGCAGCCAGGCTAGCCAGCGCTTTTCACGAGGCGGCGCCGGCCATGATGCCGTGCGCGGCCAGGGCCTGCTTAAACTACTCCACGGTGCCCGCCAGTTGGGCGCCCTCGCTGGCCCGGCGCACCAGTTGCCGGTGGCCGCCTAGGTAGACCTGTTTCGATTGCAGCTGCCCGCTGGCAGCGTTTTCCAGGTCGGAAAAGACGCTGCTGTTGAGGTGGGGCAACCCCTGGCCAGTGCAGCCTTGCGGAGGCTATACTTGTGCGCTTGCCCAGGCGCGGGCTTCGGCCAGGGTCGAAAAATTGGCTATCTCAAAGCCCAGTGCGGGCTGGGAGCGGCTGTACATAGTGCCGACCATATGGCGGTTGAGTGCGTCCAGGGGCTCTACGTGCGCAAAGCGTTGCAACCCGCTCTGGCTGAGCGGCAGCAGGATAGCCTGCTCGGTCCAGTCTAGGTCGCGGGGGCGCACAGCGCCCAGGTGGCGGTCGTCGGCAACCCAGGCCCGCACCCGGTGCTGCTTGCTAAGGGCCAGGGCCTGCAGCGCAACTGCCCGAAACTCAGTGCTGCCGATGTAGCTCAGCCACTCCAGTTCCAAGACGGGGGTAGGGCTTTCGTGCAGGTGCACGTTGAGAAAGGGTAGGGCTAAGAGCGTGCGCATAGGGCTAGAATGAAGCAGTGGCCCAGGCCCGCGCCTGCTCGATGGTGGGGAAAAATTGATTATTGAGGTGGGTGCCGGGAATCACTGCGGAGAGCAGCGCCGTGACGCCCATGCGGTTCATGGCGTCCTGCGACTCGACAACGGCCATGCGGCGCACGCCCAACTCGCTCATGGGCGTAATGATTTCCGGGCCTGCCCACGCCAAATCGGTCGGGCGCATGGCCCGCAGCAGGCGGTTGTCCACGACCCAGCCCGTTACCTGGTGCAGCCGGGCCAGGCGCAGCATTTCGAGCATGCTGGCCCGAAAGTCGGCGCTCGGCACAAAGTCCAGCCACTGAATCTCCAGCGTAGGGTGCGGCGGGCCAGGGTGCAGGCTGATGTGGATGTAGGAACTGGAAAAGAGCAGATTCATGAACGGAGGCGAAGGCCGAGCTAAGCGAGGAGAGAGGCTGCAAGGATTACGGCAGGCTTTACGGGCGTAAAGTGCAGTAGTTATCCTGCTAGGTAAGGGGAGATGGGTGGGAGCGGTGCCGTCGGCGGCCAGGGCGTCGAGGTGCAACTGGCGGGTAGTCTTTAGGCTGCCTCCATTGCCCAGGCGCGGGCTTCCTGCATCGTAGAGAAATAGTGCTGCTGCCTCGTCGTGCCAGGAACTACCTCAGATAACAGGTCTTCGATGCCCATACGGTTCATGGCATTGAGCGACTCGACCACGGCCAGGCGGCGCACCCCTAGCTAGCCCATGGGCACGAGTAGTTCTTCCGCTGACCAGCCTAAGTCGGCTGTGCGCATGGCGTGTAGCAAGCAATTGCCCACAGTTCAGGCTGTTACTTGGTGCGTGCGGGCTTGCTGAACCATCTCTTGCCTGCTAAGCCGAAAATCGACACCGGGTACGAACCCCAGCCACTGAATTTCGATAGTTTTTGAAGGGCCTTGGGGTAAGTTGATACGGATATAAGGGCTAGAAAATAGTAATTGCATGGGGCACTATAGTCGCGCAGCTCAAATCACTACGTGCCGGCTATTACGAACCGAATAGGGGCAGTGCTGTCAGCAGCTTTTAACCAGGTAACTGCCGCTGAAAGTGAAGCTGGAGAATATTATCTATCTTCTCCTTCGTGAGTGGCTTGCTCACTAACCCCGCAATGTTGAGCTCGTCGAGGCGGCTTAGGTCGCGGGCGTCCATCGTGGTGGTGAGCATGATGATAATTGTGGTTTCTCGCTGCGCCTGGGGCAACTGCTGGTAGGCCTCCAGGAACTGGATGCCATTGAGGCCAGGCATATTTACGTCAAGCAGAAGCAGGGCAGGCTCCTGGAAATCAGTCCTGTTTTGGAGCAGGTCCAGGGCCTGCCTGCCGTTTTCAGCTACCATGACAGTATCCGTAACATTCAGGCTTTTAAGTAGTAATTGATTAAGGAAATTATTGGTGGAATCATCATCCACTAGCAGTATGCTGGAAAGCTTTTTCATTAGGGGGTAAACTAGCTAATAGGCTTGCTGCCCTTGGGCAGGGGCAGCGTAACAAGGAACGTGGAGCCTACATCGGGTTGGCTGTGCACGGTGAGGGTACCGCCCGCATTGTCAACCATCTTTTTAACCATGTAGAGGCCCACCCCCGAGCCGGAAACGTGCGTATGCAAGCGGCGGAAGAGTCGGAAGAGTTCGCCTTGCTGGGTTTCATCGAGGCCCAAACCGTTGTCTTGCACGGAAAGGACAAGCTGGTCCCGCTCACCTAGATAGCAGCACAGCCATACCTGGGCCGGGCGCGTGGCGGCCCGGTACTTGATGGCGTTGCTAAGTAAGTTGTAGAGAATACTGCGCAACATCTTGGCTGAGAAGGAAACGGCAGAACAATCGTTTACTTCTACAGTAAGCGTGGCCTGCGCGGCCGTTAGCTCGGGTAGAATATCCAGGCGCACGTCTTCTACCAAAGCGGGCAGGTCTACAGCCTGCACCGGCTGGTCAAACATGACTTGTTGCAGCCGCGTAACATCCGTGAGGTGCCCCAGTGTTTGCTGAAAGCGCTGCACGGCTCCATCCATCATGTTCAGCAGCGTGGAGACTAGTTCGGCCTGGTGAGCTTGGGGCGGCAGCTGCTGGCGTAGCGCAAGGAGCAGGCCTTCGATGTTGGTGATGGGAGATTTGAGGTCGTGGGAGGCCGAGTAAACGAAGGTGTCCAGGTCGGTATTGGTGTGCGTAAGGCGGGTGTTGCTGTCGAGTAGCTCCTCGTTGGTGGCCGTCAACTTCTCATTAAGCGCCGCCAATTCTTCGTTCAGGTTTTGTACCTGCTGGCGGCCCAGCACCTGCGCAGTTACCTCCGTAGCCACGCAAACTATGGCTAGGGTGCCAGAAGGATGCTGGAGCGGGTGATAAACAAAATCGAAATAGCCAACTTCCCCTGGCAGATGCCGCGCTAGGTGAATAGGCTGTGAATGTGCCCGAAAGGGTATGCCGGTGCGGCGCACCTCATCCAGCAGGGGCCGTACTCCCTGGGCATCGAGCTCGGGCAACGCCTCGAAAAAGGGGCGGCCCGTAAGCCAGGCTGCATTATGCCCCAGCATTTCTCCCATGAGCGGGTTGACAAGCTCCAGAACGTAATCCAAGCCTCGAAACACGCAGATGGCTACCGGGGCTTGCTCAAAAAGGGCCTGAAATTCGACCTGTTGCGCCTGGAGCTGCTGGCGCGTCAGCACTTGCTCGGTTACATCGTACACGAAGGCTGCTACCCCCACGATGCGGTCTTGCTCAAAGTAAGGCTGATAGGCAAAGGTGACGTAGCGTGGGCTACCGGGCTGCAAATCAGCCAGCGGCATTTCCAGCACTGTTTGGGGCTCGCCGGTGGTAAAGACGCGGTCGAGTAGTTTCACCAGCCCAGCTAGTTTCAAAAGTGGGTACACCTCCGCTATCCTGTGCCCCTGCAGGGAGTCATACTCCTGCTCGGGGGGAAACAACTCGAGAAACGCCGGATTGAAGTAGTCGATGCGGTGGTCGGGCTCGCGCAGCAACACGATGGCCACCGGCGTCTGCTCAAATATCTGGTAGAGCTCTTGCCGCTGCTGGGCCTGCCGCTGCGCCACGGCCAGCATGGCGGCTTGCAGCGTAGCGGCTTGGCGGCGGGCCAGCACCTGCGCCGTAACATCGACGGCAAAGACCAGGATACCTTGCGTTTGCCCTTGCGGGTCGGTCAGTGGCTGATAGGTAAAGTCGAGATATTGGGTAGAATCGGTCGAGTCGGCCTGCTGAAGGATAATGGCAATCTCGCGGCCGTAGAAAGGCTCCCCGCTGGTGTAAACGTGGTCCAATAGCTCAATAAAGCCCTGTTCCACTACCTCCGGCAGGGCCTCGGCTACGCGCAGGCCAAGCGTAGCCCGGCCATTTGTCAGGCGCTCGTAGGCCTCGTTGAAAAAGGAAAAGTGGTGCGCCGGGCCGCTAAGCGTTGCCACGGCGGCGGGCACTTGGCTTAGAATCTGACTCAGCAGTTGCTGCTGCTCGGCGAGCTGCCGGGTGCGCTCCTGCACGCGGGCTTCCAACTCCTGATTGAGCGCCTGGAGCGCTTGCTGGGTGCTGGCCAGGGCCGCGTTGGTGGCTAAGTACTCCTCGTTGCTGGCGCTCAGTTCCTCGTTGAGGTGCTGCACCTGCTGGCGGGCCAGCACCTGGGGCGTTACCTCGTAGGCAAATACCAGAATGCCATCAATGTCATGAGTAGTACTGCGGTGCGCCTGGTAAATGAAGTTGTAGTAGCGCTGCTCTAGCTCCTGCCGGCCTTCGTTGTGGTGGTCGAGCTGCACAAGCATTTCGGAGGCGTAGAACGCTTCTCCTGTCTGGTAAACGTTGTCGAGCAGGCCAAAAATAGGCTGGCCTGCTAGCTCGGGCATCGCCTCGGCAATGGGCAGGCCCACGAGTGGGCGGTCGCCAACCAGGGCCTGGTAGGCCGGGTTCACGAACTGAAAGACGTGCTGCGGCCCCCCGAAAATGCAAATCATCGCCGGGGCCTGCTCAAACATTGAGTAGAGCTGCTGGCGCTCGCGTTCGGCCTGCTCGCGTGCAGCATGCTCCTGGGCCAGGGTCTGGCTTGCCTGCAGGGCTTCTTCCTCGGCCGAGAGCGGCTGGCTGCTGGCGTCGGTGAAGCTAACTACCAGCCGGGAGCCCTGGCGCTGGGCTACGACGTGAAAATACCCGTCCAGGCCATCGTGCCGATAGCTAAACTGATGCCGTGCAGGCTGCCCCGACAAGAACGTGTCGCGATAAAACGCAAAAATTCCCTCGTGATGAGCTGCCGAGGGAAACAGCGTCAGAAAGGACTCTGGTGGGCGCGCGGGCAGCCCTAGCAGCTGCTGGGCAGCGGGGTTGAGGTGTTCGTAAGCTAAATCAACAATAGTGGCTCCTGCGGCATCGTAAACGGGGCGAAACAAGATGATGCCGGTAAGCGAGATGTTGAGCAGGGTTTCTACTAAGCCAGCGGTGTCGGCCGGCTGCTCTAGCCACGCTGAATCAGGGATAGTGGACATAGACTAGCAGAAGCTTATGGTTAAAACGCTAAGGGCTGGGGTATAAAAGGAGTGGCCGCTAGGCTGTTTAATGGGAAAAAGGAGTTCGATAGCGAGGTAGTAGAGATAGAAGAACGTGAGGCAACAGATGGCCAGCGCCGCTAAAAAAATGGCTGTTTGCTTGATTTTAGTTAGCGCAGGGGTACCCTTTGGCCAAAAGCGCATGCGAGTGAGTAAGCGTAGCCAGCGCTGGTCGATACTGGCTTGTGGTGTATGCTTTTTAATCCATAAGATGAATGGGCGCAGTATCATCAGCGGTTAGTGCGTCGAGGTGCAGCTAACAGGTGATTAGGCAGTGCCAGAAGTATTTTTAGTGGTTTTTTGTTTCTTTCTGAAATAGTAAAGCCCTCCGAAAACAGCTAGCCTCGGATTGTTCCATTGCTGAAAATATTCAATAAAATAGGTGTCAATGTACGTACTAGACTATTTTATTACCTGTTTGAATAGCTGAATGAGCGGCTTGCGGTCAGGCCATAAGTCTCTGACTTCCTTGATTTTTAGCAGTAAGTGCTCTTCCGGCCAGCCTTTCAGCATCTCGACGCTTCGCTACCTCAATCGCTTCAACGATTCCTTCTCGGCCAGGTGAAGAGTGATGTACCTTCTCGTGAAGGTCTCCCAGTTCGTGATACTGCGCGAGAAGAATAGGCGGTGGTAGTTGCTTCGCCATAGTACTTAATACATGAATTATAACATATTATTTGAAGAAAAGCCTTAGCTAAGTCACGCCTGCTCTTTGGTACGGCAGCTATAGAAAAGCTCTCCTGGCCATTCTGCTCAACCTGAACCGTTAAGAGCGATTTATCAGATTCTGTTTTTTCTCCATCCTTCAGGCCAGTCATTCCACCTACAATTGCCCCTACTGGCCCTAGAAGAAGTGCCTCAAGCACTGCGCGGCTAATTATTGACCTCTCTTGCTTTGTCTCGGTGATAATTTCCTCTGGCAATTCTAATTCCATCTTTTTATATCTGGCAAGGGTAAACCTACCGTATGGTATTTGCACTTGTGCATTATGCTTATTTCAAGTCCATTAGGCAATAGCTTCAAATTTACTGGGTCCAAGTCCGAATATGTCAAATGGGACAAACAGCGTGAGTTTGTGACACGACACGACAACGCACCTGCAAGAAAGTAGGTGGCGCGCGGAGTTGATAGGTCAGCTCCAGCAAATGCGCCAGCGTATTACCGATACGCGGGCTGAAGTCAACGGCCTGGTGCAGTCGCAGGAGCATGATGGCAAGCTCACCGACGGCTCAGGCTTTGCCGTGGCCGGCGTGGTGCACGAGAACGAGTACGTGATTCCGAAGTGGCAACTGCAAGACCCGCAGGTAGCAACCGTGGCGCAGTGGCTGGAGGCCCGGCGCCGGCGCTGGCGGGGCTTTGCCGATGGCGGCTACACCTCGGCCAGTTCCGGCGCCACGCTGCCGGTGGCCGCCGCCTCGCCCGCGACCGATGGCGAGAAGTTCTACGCCGTCATGGCCCATGTGCTCGACGCCAACCTGGCGATGGTGCAGCAACTGGGCGACGTGAAGCAGTGGCAGCGCGAACTACAAGTGTGCCTTGACCTGCGGGCGGCCCAGGTCCGCACCGACGAGTACAAGCAGGTGCAGTATAACTCAGCTATCCGGAGCAAAGCAGGCCCTGGTAACTAGTCCAAAAAACGGTGCACGAAAACAGCCCGGAAAACCTGCGTTTCCGGGCTGTTTTCGCGTCTGGAAAATTCATCCAGAATACGACCGTTTTCTGGACTATTACACGAAGCACGAAAACACCCCCAAGAACGCAGGTTTTTGGGGGTGTTTTTCGATACCCTTTTTTGGATGGTATTTTCGGGTATGAGAAATATTCGGACGGGTCTGGTTTGCGCCGCGCCAGGACACGTGCTGCGCACGGGGCGCACTTGCTTTTACGAATGGGCAGCCTCGTTCCTCTGGCCACCTGCTCAAAATTATAGTGAATGGCTGTGCGCACAGCCTAACGGAAACCCTGAGCCGCGGAAGGAATCATTCTCGCAATGGTTCTTCCGAGCCAACAGTCCTGAGCTATTTGCAAAGCTACGGGCCAGCTATCGCGAGAACTTTTCAGAGATAATCGTTGAGCCATTATCAATAGAAATGCAGTACTGCGGTTGGGATGTTAAAAAAAAGTAGAGCCGAGTGAGAGTAGCTATTTACGCCCGGGTGTCGACGAAGGATAAGGGCCAGGATACCGACAATCAGCTCCACCAGCTCCGCGAGTTTGCCGAGCGTCACGGCACCATCTATAAAGTATTTACCGACCAGGAGTCGGGCAGCAAGGCCGACCGCGCGGAATTCAAGGCCCTGCTGCTCGAGGCCTACCAGAAGAAGTTTGACCTGGTCGTGTTCTGGCGCCTCGACCGCTTCAGCCGAGAGGGTGCCCTGGCCACGCTCCGCTACCTGAAGGAGCTGAAAGACCATGGTGTGAATTATAAATCATTCACCGAACCCTACCTCGACAGCCTCGGCCCCTTCGGCGACGTGATAGTGTCGATGCTGGCCACCATTGCGGCTCAGGATTTGATTAAGATTTCCGAAAACACCAAGGCGGCGCTGGCCAAGAAGAAGGCCGCCGGCGTCAAGCTCGGCACACCTGGTAAGAGCCAGGAGCAAATCGAGCAGATTCGCCGGCTGAAGGGCGGGGGCATGTCGAACTACGCCATCGGCAAGGCGATGGGCATCTCGGCCAGTACCGTGGCTAAGTACGTGGGCTAAAACGCTGTCCTTTTTGAGGCGTGGGCGACCGCGAACCTTTGAGTCCCATTCAAGGACCAAAGTTTTCACCAACCCCAACCTCATGAAAGTTTTTGCACTGCTTGCCCTCTCGATGGGCGCCTTGCTGGCCACCACCAGCGCTGAAGCCCACAGCCACCCGCGCCCAGTGACCGGCCTGGAGCCGCCGGTGGCCCGTACCGTGAATATTACTATCGACTCGGTAGCTGCGCTGGCCAGCCCGTTCACTGGCCCCACGCCCCGCGCCAGCTTCAGCGCCCCGCGCGTGTCGACGAGCTTCCGGAGCACACCCACCTACCGCTCGTTCTCGCCTACGCCGTCGCGCACCTACACCTTCAGCCGCGCCAGCTCGCCGAGCATCAGCACGCGGCCGGCCGCCACGTCAGCCCCGCGCACCTACAGCTACCCGCTCACGCGCAGCGCCCGGCCATCGACACCGGTGTCGAGCCCGGCTGAGGTGCACCACTACCACAATAGCAGTGGGGGCGGGGGCGGCCTAAGTGCCACTGAGGTCATTTTGCTGAACCAGGCTCTCAACAGCGGCCACCAAAGCCAGCAGTATAGTGAAGCTGGAGCCATCCGTCACACTCCGGCGAGCGATATCGGCGCCACTGAATTAGCTGACAAAGACGAAGGAATTTCTGGTTGGGGCATTTTTGGAATAGTGCTCCTGTGCCTCGGAGTTGCAGCCCTATTTGGATTTTTGCTGAACCGGCTTGCAAAGTAGTAGATAGGACTGGCACCCAAACTGGCACCCTTATAAATGAAAAAGGCCCTCACGCTATCGTGAGGGCCTTTTTTGTGGTCTCGTTAGGGTAGGAGTCTGTTACCCTAGCGATGTGTTTTTGCAGCTTTTCGCCCGGCGGGCAGGCGGTATGTCGCCTTTATGGTCGCCCTTTGGGGTGAAAAAAATAGAGTAGCTCAGCCGCCGTAGCTCACTGCCAGCCCGCCCGAGGGGGCGAGCGGCGGGAACCAAGTGCGGGCTGCATCGGAGCTACTCATCAACTTTCCCAGTTTCTGCGGAATCATATTCCACAGCCGGTCAATGAGCTTGTCTTTATCTGCTAGCTGCTGACGCAACAGTACATTTTCGGCCTCAGCTACCGTGGCGGGGCCAGATATCAACCCAGGCGTTGGCAGAGACTCATTAGCAGATTGTTTTACCGAGCCAATGAGCATATCTCCTCGGCCAGTTAGCAGCCAATTAAGACTAAGCTTTGGGAATGTATTAGCAATCTTCTCAAGCGTCTCAAATGAGGGCTTATTCACGCCGCCCTCATATCGACCATAAAGGCCAGGGTCTAAACCGGTTTTATCAGAAAATGCCTTTTTGTGTAGGCCAGTGCTTTCACGAAAAGCCAATAGCCTGTTTTCAATATTATCCATTTTTTGCGAATTATTTATGAAAGTGTACGCAAATTGTTGTGAACTTTCGTATATTTACAGCCCCAGCACAGGCTTAAGCCCTGTGATGTTGTACGCAAACATACACCAATAGTAGCAAACTCACAATGAAAAGCGAAAAAGTTGTTTTCGGTCGCCTTCCTGGCGAAAGTTATAGCGACCAAAAAAAGCGCTTTCAAAGCGCTCTGGATGTGGTTGTTCCCAAAATGGATAAGTACTTTTCTGGCCCAACCGCTCGAAAGTTTCCTTCTCTGAGTCGTGACCATATCCGTGTTGTTAAACAACGTGGTGCTGTTAACTGGCAAGTTTTGGAGTATTGGTACAATGAATACATGCCTGATGAGAAGCTGGCAGAAGCGAGATAGGCCTTTTTTTGGCCTTTTGTTTGTGAACTTACAACATTTTATTGCTAATTGTTGTAAACTATCATAAATTTGCTAAACACTTCACCCCTCATTCCCAACCCATTCACAGATGGAAGACCAGGCCCCCTACCACGTGGCAATGCTCGTCACCCCACCCGCCACGCACCAGGAGCTACTGGCCCGGGCGGAAATGGCGGAAGCCAAGCTGGCACTCATCCGCTCGATGGCCACGCGCTCGGTGCCCAACTGCATCAACCTCACGGCCATCGACGCCATCCTAGCCAGTAAGTGACCATGTTAAACCCCGTCACCTGGCTACCCGCCCGCACCCTCGACGAGGCCGAGGGCCAACTCGCCCGCTGGGAGCACAACCTGATGCTAGCCGAGCGCGGCGACGATAAGCAGGCCATTGAGAAAGCCACTTACCGCCGCGACCACGCCGCCGTGGAGTGCGCCAAAATCCGGCACGGCCGCACCTGATGGCCCGCACCGACCTCGAAAACTTGGAAAATCGCCGCTGGGCCAGCAAGTACCGCCGCGAATTGCCAGCCAAGACGGAGCTAGCCAACCTCACCCAGCACGAGCTGCTGCGCCCGGCCGAGCGCCGGGCCTACGAGCAGGAGCTAGCGGCGGGTGATGCGGAGCAGCATGCCCGGAGTCTGAAGGCCCTACGCGCCATCCTCATCATTCGAGAGCGCGAAAAGCTAGCCTTCGAAAAAGCTTACCCCACTATCACCCGCCTGCGGGCCGCTGCCTAAGTCACCACCTATTTCCACCCACCTCATGCCTCCCATTCCCAACCCTTACCTGAAGCGCATTGCGGTGCCCGCGCCGCCGGTGCCCATGCTGCCCTACGACCAGCAGCCGCTGTACCGCCGCATTGAGAAGCTCAAAGCCGCCCTGGCCATCGTGGTGGGGCTGCTGGCGCTCACCATCATCGGCGCGGCCCTCTCCCCATTCGGCGAGCCCACCCACCCGCTGCGCGTGGCCGAGGAGGCGCCCGCCGCCGGGCTGGCCAGCACCCGCTAAAAAAGAAAAGCCGCTGGGCGCACACCCAGCGGCCAATCCATTCAACTATTTCCTCGACAAAGGTATGACACTCAAATCAACCGCCCTCACCATTGCCCCTGCTGCCGCCCCGGCTACGCTCTCGGTTGAGCAGGCCAACATCATCGCTGACCTCGTACTCGGTGGCGACCTCTCGAAGATGAATCCGCAGGCACGTGTGAAGTACTACGTGCAGCTCTGCAACTCGCTGAATCTGAACCCGCACACGCAGCCTTTCCAGATTCTCAAATTTCAGGGCAAGGAAATCATGTACGCCACCAAGTCGTGCACCGAGCAGCTGCGCAAGCTCTGGGGTGTGAGCGTGACCAACATTGAGGCCCGCAAGGAGGGCGACGTGTACTTGGTTGTGGCCTCAGTCACGGACGGTACCGGCCGCACCGACGCCGCTTCGGGCGTGGTGTCGCTTATTGATGGGCGGGGCAACACGCTAACGGGCGAGAACCTGGCCAATGCTTTTATGAAAGCGGAGACCAAGGCCAAACGCCGGGCCACGCTCAGCATCTGCGGCCTGGGCATGCTCGACGAAAGCGAGCTCGATACCATGCCGCAGGCTACGCGCGTGAGCCTACCCGCCGCAGCCGAGTATGGCACTGAGGCCTCGCTCGTCGAAGAGCCGGTTGGCCAGGATGCGGGTGTGGCTGGCCCCCTGGCCAGCGTAGAAGGTGAATTGCTAAGCGCCCAGACTCGCAAGCTCATTCTGCTGGCCGTCGATGCCTTCGATGCCAACTATGCCGGCGGCGAAGGCTATGAAACCAAGCTGGTCGATAACATCGATATGCTTACTGAGGCGAAGGGCAAAACAGTTCTGGCCTGGCTGGAGAAGCAGCCGAAGAAGAAGCAAAGCAAGCGTGAGGTAGCGACGCAGGCGGCCGCTCCAGCCGGCAGCACGGCGTTGGTAGCTGGCTTCCGCGACCAACCCACTATTGATGGGAATGCCCCGCTGGTATTCGCCACCGACGAGCAGAAGCGAAAAATCAAGCAGTTGATAGAGATACCTGTCATCACGCGCGCAGAAAGGACGGCGGTTTTTCTCTTCCTCAACCGCCTCGATAAAGACCGTGCCCAGCAACTGATTGCGACCCTCGACCAGGCTATCATACAACGAGAGGGCGGAGCCGGCGCTGCCGTGGCTCAGGCCGCCTAACCGTGCTGGGGGTGAAGCCGCAACGGGCGGCGCTGCATCCGGGCAGTTCAGCGGGTTCGAGCCCCGTCACCCCCACGAGAAAAGGCCACCGCTGTCACGGTGGCCCAACTCACTTTTTAACCACTTACCCCACAAAAGTATGACAACAACTGTTTTGCGGCCCGCACGCCGCAAGGGGGCTGGCCCGCCAGCGCCACCACCTACACCCAGCAAGGTGCTGCCAGCTACTGACGCGCTAGCCCTGGCCGAGCAATTTATGAACGACATGCGCGCGGCATCCGAGCCGCAGCTAGCTACTATCGTGGCTGGTCTCAGCGCCTTACCTAATCAGGAGCGCACGGTCGCTATAAACGTGGCCTTGGCCCGCGCGCGGGTGCAGTTGGAGCGGCACCAAAAACAGACAGCATCTGCGGTGGTAGTTACCGCGGCGCCCGCGCGCGCCCTAGCAGTGGTAGCACCTGCCGTGGTGGTGCCGCCCTCGGCCCCGCCCCTTGCGAAGCAAGTGTTCACCGAGCAGGAGCAAACCAATATCCAGCGGCTCTACTCCACGGCTACCTGGCCAGATTTGCTAGCGCTAGCGCCCGGCCGCAGCCGGCAGCAGATTATGAGCTGGGCCGCCAACCGTGGCCTCAAGCGCACCAAGGAAGCCAAATCGGCCGCACAAAGCCAGGCCACCAAGGGCAAGCCCAAAGCCAGCAGCCAGAAGAAAGAGCGGGCGCCTCGTGAGGTGGCCACGCCCGTGCTCAATGCCCGCGTGAGCGCCAAGACGAAAAGCCCCGGGCTCACCCCGATGGGCCGCATGCTGGAGGAAATGCGCAAGCTGCTACCCAGCCACCCGCGCCGCATGGCCTACGCCCTGGCGGCCCGCACGGGCACTGGCCAGGATGCCTACCTGGCTTGGAAGAACTGGAAACCACAACCTCAAGCTGCTTAGTGATGGCTACTAAAACTAAAAAAGTACCGGTGGCCACTGAGGCCGATGTGATGCCGGCGCCGGCCCCAGCACCAATTCAACCTGAACCTATCTTGCCCTGGCTCGACTGCGACGGTAACGAACTGCTCGAGGGCGACATGGCGACGGTGCTGCCCGACGTGAGTAAGCGCCTGTCGGGCAAGCTCGTGAAGGTACTGGGCGACTATGACCCGCAGAAAAAGAGCGTGCAGGTAGAGCCGGTAGGCTGGGAGGGTGATGACTTTGGCATCCTGCTATGCTACCTGAAGCGTCTGCCCGACCTGGGCGAGAACCTGAAACAGCCTCTCGACGAGGTTGCACCCGCTCCATCGGCCCAGCCCGAACTGGAAATGAGTATAGCAGCGTGGAACCTGCTGGAAAGGACGGTAAGGGATGGTGAGCTACTGGCTCACGCCAAAGACTTTACCCAGGGCGCTGAGCTAAACGAGTTACAGTCCGCTGGACTAGTAGAGCTATTGCCCTTTGCCAACGGTAGCACCTACAAACCTACTGCTGCTGGCATTGCTGAAATAAAGTCAGAACAGACCGAGCCGGCGCCCGCACCTAGCCCCGCCGCTAAGCAGAAGCTTACCCCCGCCCACTTCACCGGCATACTCGATACAGCTGCGGCTGGCCTGCGTGTGGTGTCCATCGACAGCATCGTCGTGACCACCAACACCCGCAAGGTATTCGACGAGACCGCCCTGGCTGAGCTAGCCGAGAGCGTGAAGGCCCACGGCATTCTACAGCCCATCGTGCTGCGGCCCCACTCGGTGGCTGGCCAGTATGAGCTCGTGGCCGGCGGCCGCCGCTACCGCGCGGCCCAGTCGGCTGGCCTAGCCGAGGTGCCGGCGACGGTGCGCAACCTTACCGACCGCGAATTTCTGGAGGTGCAGCTGCTGGAGAACTTGCAGCGCGTGGATGTGCGCCCGGCCGATGAGGCACATGCCTTTGCTGAGCTACTAAAGAATGGGTTTCCCCTCGAGGAGATTGCAGCGAAGGTGGGCAAGCCCGCGCGCTTCGTAGCCGAGCGCGCCCGGCTGATGGAGTTGTTGCCTGAGTGGGTAGATGCTTTGCAGCATGGCCGCCTGCTTATCGGCTCAGCCCAGCAACTAGCCCGGCTCACGCGTGCCCAGCAGACCCAGGCTCATCAACAGCTTGATGCTGGCTACGGCGATAAAGTAGAGGTAGCCGGCGTGATGCGTCGGCTTTACAGCGCGGCGGATATCCGAAATTACATCGAGCGCCAGTTCAAGACGCATGATTTAGAGCAGGCAGCCTTCCCGAAGGATGATGCTACGCTCTACCCTGTGGCCGGCGCCTGCCTTACCTGCCCCAAGCGCACGGGCAACACGCCCTACCTCTTCGACGAAATGGGCGGTAACATCTGCCTCGACGGTGGCTGCTTCGGTGAGAAGGTGACGCGCTACGTGGCGCGCATGAGTGAGCAGCTGGCTACTAATGGCCAGCCGGTGCTAAAAGTAGCCGACCACTGGAGCCGAGTGCCGGCTGACGTGCTCAACCTCAATAAGTTTAAGAATACGAACAGCTTTCCTGATGCCCTTGTAGACCAATTTCGGGCCCAGGGCCGGGTGCGCCCTGCGCTGATGACGGAGGGCGCCCGGGCTGGCCAGATAGTGGAGGTAGTGCTCGATGCTGCCGTAGCTAGCCAACCCGATGTGGTGGCCGCTATCAAGCAGGAAAAGGCTAAGGAAACCCAAAAGGAAAAGGACGATGCCGCCAAGGTGCGTGCCCTGGGCGCGGCCCGTCGGCAGGCTTACTATCAACTCACGGCTGATGTGCATGGCCAAGGCATCTACACGGCTGTGCTGCTGCGCCGCATGCTGCTGAGCGACTTGCAGTATGGCCCGCACAAGGCGGTGCGCGAAATGCTGCAACAGGTTTACGGCTGGGGCGAGATGTCTACTCGCACCTACATGGATGAGTCGGAGCGCAAGCAACTAATTGGCTATCTGGCTGAAATGGAGACGCCTGCTTTGCAATCGCTGCTGCTCGACCTGCAACTCATTACCTGGCTGCACGAAGAGCACCCGAGCAACCTGCCAGCCCTGTGTAAGGAATTGGGTTGGTCGGATGAACAGCTGCTAGCCGCCCACTCAGAGCGCAAACAGGGCCAAAAGCAGGAGGTAGCAGCATGAGCAGCGCGCAGGCCTTCTACTTTCTGCTGCACTCCTCGATGAGCCACAGCAAGTACTCCTGGAAACGGGAGTACTTGAAGCTCACGCTTGGGGGCAAGCGCGACCGCCTGGAGTCTGTCGTCGAATACGAGGATAAGACCATGTTCCGGCCGGCGGGCCTGGGCTTTGGCCTGCCCTTCGGCGTGCAGCGCTCGACCAAGCTCGAATACACAAAGGCGCTGCTGCGCTTTCGCCAGGACTCGACAAAGCGCAAGCAGCAGGCCGCGTTCGAGCGTGAGCAGCGCAAGCTGGCCCAGGAAAAACTCAATGGCATCCGCGGGCTAGCCAGTGCACCGAAGACGGCGCCGCTGCTCGTGGTCACCACGCCCGACCCCGAGCCCGAGCCCAGTACTGGGCTGTTCGACGACTTCACCATCATCGACACCGAGTACCAGGGCGACTTTATGCTGGAGCTAGCGGCCATTCGCTATAAAAACTGGCAGGAAGTGGACCGGTACCAGTCGTTCGTGCGCTTCACCGACTGGCTCTGGCCCAAGACCACGGAACTGACCACCATCACGGAGCAACAGGTACGGCGGGCCACGCCGGAAACGGCTGTCCTGCAACGGTTCATCACCCTAGCCGGGGACTCGCTGCTCATCGCCCACAACGTCGGCGCCGACCGCAGCAAGCTCCAGCATGCCTGTATGCGCCAGGGCCGGGAGATGCTGCCCAATAAGTGGTTTTGCACGCTTCAGTTGGCGCGGGCCCGCTCGGCCAAGGGCGCCAAGTGCGGCCTGACCGACCTCTGCGACCGCCTAAAGTTCAGCAACCAAGGTGCCCACCGGGCCATGTCTGACGTGGAGCGCACCTTCAAAGTGCTGCGCCATTTCCACCTGGAGCAGCCGCTGCTCTCCCTCGACCCCAAGGCTAAGGCAGCCGCCCAGTCCCAACTCTTTACTGCCTAACGACCCATGTCCTATTTCGAACTACTTGAGCAATTCTGGCAACTGGACGCCGAGCGCACGATTGCGCCGGCGGCCAGCAAGCTCTATTTCTATCTGCTCAACGAGTTCAACCGCGCCCGCCCGGTGCACTGGCCCAGCAAGCTCTACCGCCGGGCCTCACAGGTATATGCCGACCTGCGCATCGACAAAAAAACCTTGCCCTCGGCGGTGGCAACACTTGAGGAGCGGGGCCTGATTCGCCACTACAGCGGGGATACAAGTCGCTCCGGAGAGTGGCATTTGAACTATGAGCCGGCCGCTAAATGGGTCGGAAGTATGGGGAAAAATTCCCCACAGGAGCAGCCAGAAGAGGGAGATGTAAGGGGAAAAATTCCCCACGACTTTCCGGAATTGGCTGAAGATAAGGGGAAAAATTCCCCACCTATAAGGAATAGACAAGACAAGAATAGAAAAGACCACACCCTTCCCGCGAGTGCGTGTGTGGGCGAGGCTGCGGAGGAAATAACTGCCGCCCCTCTGCCCGCCAAAATTTCAGAGTTAGTGCCCCCCGTTGCGGAGCCCCCCCACGCTGCCGAGTCCCGGCCCGTGGCGGCTGCCGAGCTACCGGCAGCGCTGCTGACTGAAGTCAAGGCACTCGCTACGCAGATGGGCCAAATGTGGGGCTTTTCGGAGCAGCAGGGCTTTCCCGGCTGGAGCCGACTCTACGCCTTGGCCAAGTACCAAGCCCAGCAGGGCAAGCTCGCCGAGTTGCGCAACCAGGTGGCCGGCTACCAGGCGGGCCACATGCGGCCCGGGGTGCGGGCCCACAAGCTGGCTGACTGGCTAGGCGACCCGCAGCATCCGGATGGCCCCTACACCAACGGCGTGTGGTGCAGCTGCACCTGGCCCGCCATCGCTGCCCAGGTGCAGGCCCGACCTGCCGGCCCCGGCCAGCCGCTGCCCCCGCCTACCCAGGCCAAGCTCAATATCAAAACCGCTGCCACCGCGCAGCAGCAACCCATCATCTAGCCATGCAACCTTCCAAATTCACCCTACCGGCGCCGCGGCCGGCCCGCACCGAAACGCTGCCCCCGCCCAACGCGCCCGACATCGAGGCCGCCGTACTGGGCGCCATGCTCTTCGAAGCGCCGGCCGTGCCCACGGTACTGGCCCTGCTGCGCGCCAATGCCAGCGTCTTCTACATCCCGGCCCACCAGCACGTGTTTCGGGCCATCGTCACGCTGAGCACCAGCGGCCAGGCCGTCGATACGCTGACCGTCGTGCAGCAACTGGCCGCGGCCGGCAAGCTCAGCGAGGCGGGCGGCCCGGCCGGCGTGGCGGGCCTGGCCAGCTACATGAGCGGCGCCGGCATCCTGCCCACGCACTGCGCCATGCTGCTGGAGCACCACGCCAAGCGCGAAATCTGGAACGTGGCCGTGCAGCTGCTGGCCCAGGCCCGCAACCCGATGGTGCCGGCTGATACGCTGCTGGCTGATGCCTACGCTACCCTTAACAACCTGAGCACCTCGATGCAGGTGCGCCGGCCTCAACTCGTGGGCGAGCTCTACGACCGCGTGGTCGATAAGATTATCGCTGCCAGCCAGGTCAAGTCGGGTATTACCGGGGTGCCGTCGGGTCTGTGGGCGCTCGACCGCATTACCGGCGGCTGGCAGCCGGGCAACCTCATCATCGAGGCCGCCCGGCCCGGCATGGGCAAAACCAGCCTGATGCTGGCCACGGCCCGCAAGGCGGTGGCCGCCGGCTACCCGGGTATGATTTCGAGCCTGGAGATGAGCAGCGAGGAGCTCGTGACCAAGATGCTGGCCACGGAGCTAGAGTACACCACCAACCAGCTCACCCGTGGTATCGGTCTCACCAAGGAGGAAGCAGAGAGCATCCGGGTGCGCGGGGCGGCCCTGCGCAAGATGGGCATGGTGCTCGACGATACGCCCGGCATCAACATCGAGGAGTTGCGGGCCAAGGCCACCAAGGCCAAGCAGGAGCACGGCATCACGTGGCTGGCTGTGGACTACCTCCAACTGGCCACCGCGCGCGCCGGCAAGGGTGGCAACCGCGAGCAGGAAATCAGCGCTATCAGCCGCGGACTCAAGCTCATCGCCAAGGAGTTGCACATTCCCGTCATTGCCCTCTCGCAGCTTAGCCGTGATACGGAGAAGCGTGGCGGTGACAACAAGCCCAAGCTCAGCGACCTGCGCGAGTCGGGTGCCATCGAGCAAGATGCCGACCTCGTGATTTTCCCTTACCGGCCGGAGTACTACAAAATCATGGAAGATGAGATGGGCAACCCCACCACCGACCTCACCGAGCTCATCGTGGCCAAGCACCGCAACGGCGGGCTGGGTACGGCCTTGGTGAAGTCGGTGATGCGCACCGGGGCCTACAGCGACCTGCCGGAGAATGAGCCCCACGTGGTGGGCGCCATTGAGACGGTGCCCGACTACCAGCCCACCGGGTTGCGCATCGGTACCGCCGGCGACTTCGGCCAGCCTGCGCCCTTGGCTGAAGTTCCCTTCGACGCCAACGCGCCCTTCTGATGAGCACCGAGGCCTACAGCAAGCGCATGGCCGTGGCCGTGCGCCGCGAGCTACGCCAGGCCGACGGCGCCCGCTTCGAGGCGCTCCTCGGCTACTACCACCGCCGCGGCGGGCCAGGCCTGGAGCTGGCTGAAGCCGAAGCCACCGCCCGTGCCCAGCGCAAAACTCTCAACTATCCACCTCAAGCGGCCTAGCCAACACAAGATGCTTACTCCGACCCTGGGAAAGCCCCTGGACACCAGCCCTATCGCCTGGCTACGCACCCCGACCGTCACGCAATGGCTGCGCACGCCTGCTACGCAACTGCTGAGCATCGCCGCGCAGGCGCGGCAGCTGGGGGTGGCGCACGGCAGCCTGCATGCTTACCTGCGCGACGAGCTGCGCCTGCGCGGCACGCCCCGGCCCGTGCCGGTCCACTGCAAAGCGGCCGCCGGGGAGGTGCGCGTCTGGGAGTCGCGCGGGCGGCCCATCGCCCAGGTCAAGGTAGACGGCAAGTGGAAGCGCGCTGGCCGGCATTTCTGGGAGCAGGCCTACGGCGCGGTGCCCGCCGGCTACAAGGTCATTCACCGCGACTCAGACCGCAGCCACTACGCCCTCAACAACCTACAACTAGTGCCTACGGCCGAGGCAGTTGTCAGCGGCCCCAGCGGGGGGCGTGACCTATCCGACCGCTACGTGGCCACCACGCTAGTCGACCGCCGCCTCGCCACCACCCAAGCTGCACGTCAGGCGCAGGCCCGCCTTTTCCAGGCCCATCCCTCCCTCATCAACCTGAAGCGCGCCCAACTGCTGCTACAACGTGCGCTTCGCACTACCCCCTCACGCCATGCATAAAAACGATTCGCCCGCCGCCCTCATTGGGCCCCGCATCCACAAATGGTTCAAGTACCGCCCCGACTCCTCGCTGCACCAGTTTCGCAGCTTCGAAGTCAAAGGCAGCCTCGTCATCTACGCCACGCACCTGAGCCACTTCACGTGCTCGGTGGAAAAGTGCTGGGAGGAAATGGCGGATTGGAACGAGGTGGAGCCGCCGGCCACGGTGCCGGGCACTATCAGGTACGAGCCGCAACTGCCGGCCCTGCCCCCGGGCATGGCCGACAATTTCGAGAAGCTCTTCGGCCTCGTGATGGCCACTACGGAGCGTGTGGTTGCCGGCACGGCCAAAGTCGAGGAGGCCAACGCCATCAATAACCTCACGCAAACAGGCATCAACCTGGGCCGGCTGCAACTCGACACGTACCGGCTGCTGGTGAGCGGCAAATAGCAAAGCGGGCGGGTATCCAAAAGGCCAAGGAGGTAGACTTTAAATCTATCGGTGCTTGCACCAGTGCGGGTTCGATTCCCGTCCCGTCCATCGCTACGCTCTTCAATATCAGCATTTTGTTAAGACATCCTTTTATGCCTATGAACCCCGACACCCATTGCCCCGAGTGCCACGAGCCGCTCAGCGAGTACGGCCACTGCTGGCAGCACCACTGGCCGCCGATGGACCCCGCCCAGGATGCTACACCCCAAACCTCAACCTACTGCCCCAAATGAAAGCCATTAGCCTACTCCAGCCATGGGCCACGCTCATCATGCTGGGCTACAAAGAGTACGAAACCCGCTCGTGGGGTACCACGCATCGGGGGCCACTGGCCATCGCCGCCAGCGCTGGTAAGCCGGCCTGGGCCCGCGAGGTGTGCGAAACCGACCCCATCATTTCCAGCATCCTAGCCCAGCACAATCTCACCTTCGACACGCTCCCGCGCGGCGCCGTCCTGGGTATGTGCTCAGTCGATGAGATGCACAAGATGGATGAGACGTGGAACCTCGTGCTCGGTGAGGTAGAGCTAGCCTGCGGCGACTACTCCAATGGGCGAGTAGCGTGGGCACTGAGCCACGTGCAGCCCTTCGCCACGCCCATCCCCTGCAAGGGCAAGCTCTCGCTGTGGGAGGTGCCCACGGAGGCCGAGGCACAGTTTCCGCTCTCGGCCAGCCCAGTGCCCGCGCCCTACTGCAACGGCCAGTGCGAATCATTATCACCTCAATCAGAAGCCTAAAATGGATAACAGCGCAACGTTTGAGGCTCGTTTCTGGGCCAAAGTAGATAAGGCAGATGGGCATGGGCCTGCTGGCGACTGCTGGGTCTGGACTCAAAGCTTGGTAAGCAACGGCTACGGCGTCATCAACCTAAATGGCAAGATGCTGAAAGCGCCCAGAGCTTCATATGAACTGAATATTGGCCCCATCTCACCCGGCTTATTGGTCTGCCACAAGTGCGACAACAGGGCTTGCGTCAATCCCGCTCACCTATTCCTGGGCACTCCAAAACAGAACTCCGAGGATATGACCCAGAAGGGTCGGGCGGCCAAGCAGCAGCAAACGCATTGCAAGCACGGGCATGAGTTCACGCCTGAGAATACCGTCCTGCGACACAGGCCTGGCCGGGCTCCATATCGGGTGTGTAAAACCTGCAATCTGGCCGGCACCCATGCTTTCCGCGCTCGTCGCCGCGATAGCACTACCCCTTACTGCGAGGGGACTTGCGGCATCTGCTCGTGTATTTCTTCACCCTCAACGGCTACGGCCACCCCAAGCAAATGATACCAGCTATTGCAGCCCTGAACGAAGCCTTCCAAGAATTGAGCGAGTGGTGTGATGACCACGAGGATACAGTTGCTGACCACCTAATGCCCTCTGCGCTCGTGCTCACAGTAGACCCGCGCAATACCCCCAACAGCAGCGCCCGCATTTGCGGCACGCCGGACCACCTAGTGCAGGCGCTGCTTATCGCGGCGCGCGGCAATGAGGACTTCCGGGATGCGCTCACCGATGCGCTGCCTCAGATACTGAATCTGGCCAGCCAACGAACCTAATGCGCACCGCCGCCAAGGTCGATGCCAACCAGCCCGCAATCGTGAAAGCGTTGCGGGCTATTGGCGCCACCGTCCTACACCTGCACCAGCTCAAGAACTGTTTTATAATTACTTGTTAATCTGCATTTTAATTCGTAAATTATAGCATGGAAATCAACATTCAAAACCCCTTTTGGGCGCAGGCAGAAAAGACCGATACCTGCTGGAACTGGACTCGTCAAATAAGCACAGAGGGTTATGGCCGCGCCTGGCATGAAGGCAAGGCGGATGGTGCTCACCGTGTGGCCTACAAGCTTGCCCACGGCCCCATTCCCGACGGCCAAGTGGTGCGCCACACCTGCCACAACCGGGCATGCGTCAACCCCGCCCACCTCGTGCTCGGCACGCAGGCTGATAACATGGCCGACATGGCTGAGGCGGGTCGGCACCGCAACACGGTGAAAACCGAGTGCAAGCATGGTCACCCGCTCACCGAGGAGAACATCTACCGCTACGGCAACAGCCGCCAGTGCAAAACCTGTCACCAAAACCGTGGGCGAGAATACCGCGCCCGTCACGCTGCTTAGGACATGAAAAGAAAACTAGAATATACCGACATGAAAATCGGGGCCTTGCTTGAGGGCAAGCCAAAATCTACCTCTCCAACTTATTTACCAGGTAAACTTTTTAAGGTGCATGCTTCTGTTCGACAGCATTGTGGTGTGGGCTACGCTACGCACTACACTTTGGAAGATGTAGCTACCGGCAGAGTATTCAGTGGTAGGCTGCCTTTGTCGAGTCTGCGCCAATATCTGCACAAACCAAAGTCATAATGCTCCGAATGGCATCCCGAGCGGATGCAAACCAGGCCGATATCGTGCGAGCATTGCGCGGTATCGGCGCTTCGGTTTTGCATTGCCACGTCCTGAAAAACGCATTCGACCTGCTCGTCGGCTACCGCGGCCGCACCTTCCTGATGGAGATAAAAGCCACCGAGAAGGACAAGCTCACCCCCGGCGAGGCCGAGTTTCGAGACAGCTGGCGGGGCTCCAAGTACCACATCGTCTACACCGTGGACCAGGCCATTGCCATCATCACAAGTCCGCACTAATCGCTCAGGTTATCAGTTCATTTCGTATCTTACGCACACGCGCTACCTCTGCAAAAATGTCTCTACCTACGATACTGCCCACCTACAATCCAGCCGACTACGTGCCGCCCCCGCGTGGCCTCTTTCCCAGCCTGCGCATTGCCCCTACCAAGCGGCCCGGCACCTACCGCGTGTACCTCTCCACTGCCCTGGCCCGGGCGCTGGGCCTGCGCGCTAACCAGCCAGCCGACCTGCTACCACCCAGCGCCGGCCACCCGTACTGGCACTTCGACCTGCGCCCCGCCGCTACCAACCGCGTGCGGTGGTACGCCGATACCCGCCCCCGCCTGCATGACGTGGAGCTACCCGCTGCCACAGTGGGCGCGGCCGAGTCGCTTACGCTCTGCCTCGTGCCCGGCGACCCCGCATTCCCTGGCTTCTTTCCGATGCTGCCCGATGCCTTCTTTGCCCCCAAGCAAGCGTAGGCCTTGGCAGCCCGCGCCTCAGAAGCGCACATACCTGCAGCACGCCGCCCGCTCTGCCGAGTATGGCACCGCCCGCTGGCAGGCCGCCCGCGCTGCCCAGCTAGCCCGAGCCCCGCTCTGTGCTGAGTGCACCAAGGCAGGGCGTACCACGGCCGCCACGGTGTGCGACCACATCACGCCCGTGCGCCTTGGTGGCGACTTCTGGGACAGCAGCAACTACCAGAGCCTGTGCCGCCCCTGCCACCAGGCCAAGAGTGCCACCGAGCGCACCATTCAGCCTAATCAACAATGAAGCGATTCACTACCTCAGTCACTCACTGCGCCCGCTGTGGTGGCGACCACCTAGCCGTTGAGTTCGTGCCCTTCGCTTACCCGCCGGCTTGTGCTACCCACTGGGGCACCTGCCAGAAGACTGGCGACCCCATCCTAATGGTCGTGCGCCAGGTGGAGGTATTGGTGCCCGCAGAAGTCCCGCAAATGCCCCATAGGGGGTAGGGGGTCAAAATCCTCAGGCATCGTCATCACTAGACCGTAGTCCAGAGTCACAAACACACGCGTGCATAATTCGCTTAGAAAATTCTGATATGGCAGCCGGCCGCCCTCCCAAACCAACCCACCTCAAAAAGCTCCGCGGTACGCTGCAACCTAGTCGCACTAATTCGCAGGAGCCTATACCCGACGTTGCACTAGGCTTACCGCCTGATTGGCTGACACCTATGGCCAAAGAATACTGGCAGGAAATCGGTGGTTTATTACTGCAAATGAAGATTGTTTCGTACGGTGACACGGCCGCCATGACGCTGCTCTGTGACGTGCTCGCACAGTGGGTAAGCGTGCGGGTCACTATTGCCAAAAGAGGCCGTGTCTACGAACTATTGAGCGACGGGGGCAAGGTGTTCCGTGCACGGCCCGAAGTCGCTATGGAAGCCGACTTGTGGCGTCGGGCCAAGTCCATGCTTACCGAGTTTGGCTTGACGCCAGCCAGCCGATCCAAGGTGTCGGCGCTGGGTGCAACGGAAGAAAAAGACCCGCTGGCAGCACTTATCGACGAGGCCCGATGAAGCTGATTCTCCAACCCGAGGACTCTACTGTCTGCGGCCAGTGCTGCGTGGCCATGATAGTCGGCGTGTCGCTCAATTCCTGCCTCACGGTATTCTGCCACGACTGGGCCACGTCGGCTAAGGTGCTACGCTGGGCGCTGAAGTACTACCATTACAAGCCAGCCAAGCGGCTGCTACGCTTCAAAACGCAAGCGGCCTTACCCGCGCTGTGTATTCTCAAGCTTACCTATCCCTTCCAAATGGGGAGCCACTGGGTGGTGTACGACACAGGGGACATTTATTGCCCACTGCACGGCATAGTCAATTACGATGACTATGAAGAGACGGCAGACGGCACCCTTACCCACTATCTAAGTTTTACCAAATAAATCAGCCCGTGTTTACTTGCTCTAAATGCCAGCAACAGCAGCACTTTCCACGCAAAGCTGTGCGCGAGCGTGGTTACTGTGACGCCTGCGCCCTCGCTGAATGGTCGCCCGAAAAGCGCGCCAGCATGCGCGATGTGATTCGTCTAGCCCTGCGCAAGCCTGGCTCAGAGGAGGCCGCGCAAGCCATGACCGACCATCTGGAAAAGTTTACTACGCCCGAATGAGCACCCTCGCCCCCTGGCACCAATACGCCCACGACGTGGCGACCGCCGGCCGCGCCGAGGCCGCCGTGCAGGAGAAGCTGCGCCCGATGGTGCTGCGTATCGCTAATCTCAAAAAGGAGAAGGAGAAAGACCACACTGCCCAAATAGCCGCTCTGGAGCGCAAGCTGGAGCCGCTGCGCGCGCAACTGCGTAGTCTCCCCGTACGGGTGGGGCGCTACACCTGGCTAGCCGCTGAGCGTCACCTGCGCGACCTCGAAACGGGCCACGAGCGAGGCCTGCGTTTCGACGAAAAGGCTGCTATGATACGCGTCAAGTTCTTCAGCTTGCTCACCCACAACAAAGGGCGCTGGGCTGGCCAGCCCCTTACGCTAGAGCCCTGGCAGCAATTCTTTATTGCCAGTCTTTTCGGCTGGAAGCGGGCCGATGGTACCCGGCGCTTCCGGGAGTCTTACCTGGAGGTAGCTCGCAAAAATGGCAAAAGCACGGTCGGCTCGGGCGTGTGCTTGGAGTTACTGGTGCTTGATGGTGAGGCGGGTGCCGAAATCTATTGCGCGGCCACTAAAAAAGAGCAGGCTCGCATTGTGTTCGACGACGCGCGCAACATGACCAAGAAATCTACGGCCTTACTCAAAAAGGTGGCCGTGCAGCGCAATGCCATTTCTGTGGCCAGCACTCTGAGCACGATGAAGCCGATGGCGGCCGACTCGAAAACCGAGGACGGCCTTAACCCGCACGGCATCTACATCGACGAGTACCACGCCCACCCTGACGATGGGCTGTACTCGGTACTTAAATCAGCCACCGGCGCTCGCTCGCAGCCCCTGCTGAGCATCATCACAACGGCCGGCTTCAATCGGCTGGGCCCCTGCGCCCAGCTGCGCAAATCACTGGCCGGCCTGCTGGAAGGCCAGCACCACGATGATTCTTATTTCGTGCTTATCTACTCGCTCGATGAGGGCGACGACTGGCAGGATGAAACTACCTGGCAGAAGGCCAACCCCAATCTGGGTGTGTCGCTGGGCCTGGAGTATTTGCGGGAGCAGTACAAAGCTGCCGTGCGCCTACCCTCCCAACAGGTGCCCTTCAAAACGAAGCACCTCAACTTGTGGACGGACTCGGCCGAGGTTTGGCTGCCGGCCGAGCTATGGGCGCAGGGCGCGCAGGGTACCCCGCCGAGTGAGCTGGCGGGCCGCAAGGCCTGGGGCGGGCTGGATTTGGCCAAAACACGTGACATCTCGTCGTTTGTGCTGATTTTCCCCAAGGATGGTGGGCAATTTGACGTGAGATGCTGGTTCTGGGTGCCTGAGGATAAGGTAGACGAGCGCACCAAAAAGGACGCTGTGCCTTACCGTCAGTGGGTAGATGAGGGCTATTTGATTGCCACACCCGGTAACGTGACGGACTACGCCTTCATCAAAAGCGAGATTGAGGCCACCTGCGCCACCTATCAAGTGCAAATGATTGATTACGACCCTTGGAATGCTTCTATGCTAGTAAGCCAGCTCATTGAAGAGGGTGTACCTATGCAGGAACTGCGGCAGGGCTTCGCTTCACTCTCTGCCCCTACGGTAGAACTAGAAAACCTGGTAGCCGACGCGAAGGTGCACCACTACGGCAACCCAGTACTGGCGTGGATGTGTGGCAACGTGGTGCTGGCCCGCGACCCGGCGGGCAATATCAAGCTAGACAAGGGCAAGAGTAAGGAGAAGATTGATGGTATGGCAGCGCTGGTCAATGCCCTGGGCGGCTACATGACGGGCAAAGTCGTCAGCGAATACATTTACCAAGACCACGATTTATTTAGCTGGGACTAGCCATTCCCCGCTTTTCCCCGCCCGCATAGGGCCCCCGGCTAGGGTGCATCGGAGCTTTGATGAAGCTAATCCGACCCCGTGGGCCTCTTCGACTTCCTCAACCGCAAAGCCAAGCCGCTGCCCGTAGCCGGCGACCCCAACCAGCCGGCGGGCGGGCTGGCCACACACGTGGGCAGCGGCAGCTACGGCGAGGCCGACCCGGCCTTCCTGGCCTGGCTGGCTAACGGTGGTACTGGCGCGGCCGGTTCGGGTGCTGTTACGGTCAGTGAGCAAAGCGCCGTCACGCTGAGCGCCGTCTGGGCCTGCGTGCGCGTCATCGCCGAGAGCGTGGCCCAGCTGCCGCTGCTGATTGTGGATGTGAGCACCCGCGGCCGTAACCGTCTGGCCACCGAGCACCCGGCGTACCTGTTGCTCACGCTGGAGCCCAACCCGCGCCAGTCGGCTTTCAACTTCTGGGAGCTGATGATTGCCACCTGCGCGCTGTGGGGCAACGCCTACGCCCTGATTGAGCGCGACAACCTCTACAACCCCACCGGCCTGCACTGGGTGCACCCGCGCAACGTCACCGTCTTCGAGTTCGAGGGCGAGCTGTGGTACCAGGTGAGCGGCGAGGCCCGGCCCCGCGCGGCGGCCGACGTGCTGCACATTCCCGGCCTGGGCTTCAACGGCGTGACCGGCCGCTCGGTGCTGAGCGTGATGCGCGAGAACATCGCCCTCGGCCTCTCGGCCCAGAAGTTCGGCTCCAATTTCTACGAGAATGGCGCCAACATCGGCGGCGTGCTGGAGACAATCAACAAGCTTGATGCCCCAGTAGCCGAGCGCCTCAAGAAGCAATTTGAAGCACAAACCACTGGGCTGCAAAACAGTCACCGGCCCCTTGTGCTGGAGCAGGGCCTGACCTATAAGCGCGTGGGCATGCCCCCGGCCGATGCCCAGTTCATCGAAACGCGCAAGATTCAGGCCGATGAGATTGCCCGCGGCTTCCGCGTACCGCCTCACAAAATTGGCATCCTGGAGCGCAGCACCAACAACAACATCGAGCACCAGGGTATCGAGTTCGTGACCGACTGCCTGGGCCCCTGGCTGGCCCGCACCGAGCACGAATGCCGCCGCAAGCTGCTGCGCCTCGACGAGCGCGCCGGCTACCGCATCAAGTTCGACCGCGACCCGCTGCTGGCCGGCGACTTCGCCGCCCGCTCCAACTTCTACAAGACGCTTTGGGGCGTGGGCCTGATGTCGGCCAACGACATCGCCGACATGGAGGACCGCGACCACGTGCCCGGTGGCGACGAGCGCTACGTGCCGCTCAACATGGTGCCGACGCCCCTGGTCGAGAAAGTATTGCTTAAAAACCCGCCCAAAACGGGCAAAACCGACCCTAAGCCAGATGAAAACGCCCCTAAATAACTCCCAAAACGGCCCTGAAATCCGCTTTGCGGAGGGGCAAAAAGTCGGCCTGGAGTACCGTGCGGCCGCCGAAGGTGAGCCCAAAACCCCCGAATACTTCGTGGGTAAGGCCATCGTGACGGGCGTGCGCAGCAAAAACCTGGGCGGTTTCGTGGAAATCATTGACAAAGACGCGCTGAAAGACGCCGATTTGAGCGATGTGAAAGGCCTTTTCAACCATGACCGCAACTACGTGCTCGGCACCACCGGCGCCGGCACGCTGGAGCTCACCATCGACGCCGACGGCGGGCTTTCCTACCGCATCACCTACGACCCGCTCGACCCCGACCACGTGCGCGTGATGCGCAAGATTGAGCGCGGCGACGTGGTGGGCTCCTCGTTCGCGTTTCGCGTGGCCCCCAACGGCGCAAGCTGGGACTACGACGAGGATGGCATCTACGTGCGCACGGTAGGCAAAATCAGCCGCGTCTCGGACGTGTGCCCCGTCACCGACCCGGCCTACGCCGACACCGAGGCCGCCCAGCGCAGCCTCACCGACTACCAGCAGCAGCGCAGCCAGGCCCCTGGCCCCACGCTGGCCAGCCGCCGCCGCCAGCTGCAACTGCTGGCGCTCGCCGCCTGATTTCATCTCCGTTTCTCACCTTTTTTTTCTGCTACCTACCCCATGTCTAAAAAACTCAAACAGCTTCAGGAGGAACGCGCTACCAAGCTCAAGGCCAATAACGTCCTGTGCGACACGGCCGACACCGAGAAGCGGGACCTCTCGGATGCGGAGGCCAAAACCTTCGACGACACCACGGCCGAAATTCGCGCCCTGGATGAGAAAATCGCGCGTCAGAAGGAAATCGACGAGCAGCGCGCCATCTCGGCCGGCGAGCACGGCACCCGCCACGAAAGCGGCCTGAGTGACACGGAGCAGCGCGATTTGAGCAAGTTCAGCTTCCTCGAAGCCGTGCGCGCGGCCAACGAAAACACGCCGCTCACGGGCCTCTACAAGGAGATGCACGAGGAAGGCATCAAGGAAGCGCGTTCCAACGCCCAGTTTGCGGGCGCCACCAAGGGCGTGATGATTCCCAGCCTCATCCTGGAGCACCGCTCGGTAACGGCCACCGGTGGCGCCAATGGCAGTGCCGGCGGCGCTGCCATCGCCACGAGCCTGGGCAGCTTCATCGACCAGCTGCGCAACGCCCTCGTACTGGCTGGCCTCGGCGCCGACTTTATGACGGGCCTAGTGGGCAACCTCGACTTTCCGGTGGAGGATGCCGTGTTCGCGCCCAGCTTCGTGACGGAAACCGGCGACGCGCCGGAAAGCACGGTCACGTTCAAAAAGCTGAGCATGACGCCCAAGCGCCTGGCCGGCTTCATGGACGTGTCGGAGCGCATGCTGCTGCAAACCTCGCCCAGCATCGACGCCCGCCTGCGGGCCCAGATGATTCGCGGCGTGCAGGAAGCCCTCGACCGCGCCGGCCTGATGGGTTCGGGTTCGGGCGAGGAGCCCACGGGCGTGCTCAACACCACCGGCATCGGCTCGGTGGTCGGTGGCGCCAATGGGGCCCAGCCCACGTTCGAGCACGTGAAGAAGCTCATCGGCGCCGTGGACGTCAACAACGCCCTGCTGGGCTCGCTGGGTTGGGCCACCAACACGAGCGTGCGCACCCAGCTCCAGCTCACCAAGAAGGATGCCGGCTCGGGCATCTTCGTCTGGGGCGACCAGGCCGACAGCCTCTCGGGCTACAAGGCGGGCGTGAGCAACATCCTGCCCAACACCTTGCAAAAGGGCTCGGCGAGCACGTGCTCGCCCCTGGTTTTCGGCAACTGGAACGACCTGTACATGGGCATGTGGGCCGGCATCGAAATCCTGCCCGACCCCTACACCCAGGCCAAGAACGGCATGATTCGCATGCACGTCAAAACCTTCGCCGACGTGCTCGTGGCCCGCGCCAAGAGCTTCGCCGCCATGAAGGACGTGCTGGGCGCCAACAACTAGGCCACCCGAGTAGCCCGGCCGGCTGGCGCTGGCCGGGCGCATGGTTTTACCCACTCATTTCTACTTCTTATGACTGCTCAAGAAAAAGCTGCCGCAGAAAAAGCTGCCGCAGAAAAAGCCGCGGCCGATAAGGGTGCCGCTAGCGAAGCCGCTGTTGGTACGCAGGTCAAGTTTATTAAGTCGCACCAGGCCTACGCGTACCACGCTGGCGAAACGGGCGAGCTGCCCAAGGACAAGGCGACCAAGCTAGTAGCCGATGGCTATTGCCAGGCCGTGACCAAAACCGACGAAACCCGCTAGCCCGCCATGCCCGCCCCGCTCACCCTGGCCCAGGTAAAGGCCCACCTCAAGCTATCGCCCTCGGCTACCGAAGAGGACAGCCTGCTCGTGGACATCTACCTGCCGGCCGCCGTGGGCGCCTTCAACAAGGAAAGCAAGCGGCGCTGGCCGAAAGAAGCTGAGCCCACCGACCCTGACACCGGGGCCTACCTCGACGAGGTGGTGCTGACGCAGGACGAGCAGGCCGTGGGCAAGGCCTGGCTGCTGCTTACGCTGGGCCACTTGTACGAGAACCGCGCCAGCGTCTTTGTGGGCGTGAACCTGACTGAGTTGCCGCTGGGCACGGCGAGCCTCATGAATCTGATACGAGTCCCTACGCTATGAATTTCGGCAACTTCAACCGCCTCGTTATGCTGCAAGCGCCCCAGCCCGCGCCCGCCAATCAGTTTGGCGGCGCGGGCCAGCAGGTGCTGTTCAGCGACGTGGCCGAGGTGTGGGCCGAGCAGAAGCCGGGCCCTGGCACGGAGGTAGTGGAGGCCAACCAGCTCACGGCCGTGCAGCAAAGCACCTGGCAGCTGCGCTACCGGGCCGACGTGACGCCCACCTGGCAGCTCGTCTACAACGGGGCCGTGTACGCCATCACGGGTGTGCAGGAAATCGGTCGCCAGGCGGGGCTGCTCTTAACGACCTACCGCCGTGGGTAATCAATCCGGTATCAGCTTCCAGGGGTTCGACGACCTCGACGCCGTGCTGGCCGGCCTGGGCCCCAAGCTCGGGCCCAAGGCGGTCAACCAGGTGCTCAACAAAGCGGCAAAGCCGCTCGTCAAGCGCGCCAAACAGCTCAGCAGCAACGCCGATGTGACGGGCGAAACCACCCGCAGCATCGGCGTGCTTAACAACCGCAAGCTGGGCGGCATCTCGATTGGCCCGCGGCGCGGCAACGGCTACAAGGGCCACCACGCGCACCTGCGGGAGTATGGCACGGCGCCGCACGTCATTCGGGCCAAGGCCGCCGGCGGGCTGCTGCACTTCGCCGGCACCTACGCCCCCGAGGTGCAGCACCCGGGCATCGCGGCCCAGCCGTTCATGCGCCCGGCCGCCGATGCGACGCTGCCGCAGGTGATTGAGCTAGCCGAGGAGGGCTTGCGGGAAATTATAGTGTCCGAGTTTAAATCAGTTTTCAAGTAATGAAATACCGCGAATACTTTGCAATTGAAGTACAGGTGGAGTCTTGCGGGCCTCTGGCTAGCCAGCGCGCATTAGAAGAAGCTATGCGACAGGCCAAGCTGCGATTCCAGTTTCCAGAGCCTATCTCTCATTCAGTCCTCGTGTTTAACTACACGATGTGCATGTCGGTAATATTTGGAGCTAATATCTAGATTGTAAAGAATAGTGGAGCCCGGCGAAATCATCAACACGCTTTTGCAAGCCAACGCCGCCGTGGTGACGCTGCTGGGCGGGCGCATCTACCCGCTGCGCGCCCCGCAGAACACGCCCTATCCCTACGCCACCTACCAGGTGGTGAGCGGCCAGGGCCACAGTACGATGGTCTGCGACCTCGACGACGACGCCCGGGTGCAGCTGAGCCTGTTCGCCAAAGCCTACCCGCAAATCGGCCAGCTGCACGCCGCCTGCCGCAAGGCCTTGCACGGCCAGGACGTGGGAGCGGTGCACGTCGCCTTCGATACCTATCAGGAAAGCTTTCAGGATAACGCGCTCTGCTTTCTGCGCACGCAGGACTATCTGCTCGACGGGCTAGCCGCCTAACTCAACCTCACCTTTTTTCTGTAAAAACAATGGCAAAAACCCCAATTAAAGGGCGCGACGTAGCCTTTTACGTGACCAAGCCCGGCGCCAGCAGCCCCGTACGGGTGGGCTGCGTAGGCGACGTCGGCCTCGACATCAACACCGAATCCGACGAGGCTACCTGCTCCGACTCGGCGGGCTGGAAAGAGTTCGTACCTGGTCAGAATGACTGGAGCGCCACGGCCAACCTCACGGCCCGCGAAATCGACGCACCCGACGTCGATGCCAACGTGTCGGTGGCCGAGTTCGTGCAGTACCAAATCGACCAGGAAATCCTGACCATGCGCTTTTCGCTCGGCGACACGCGCTACCAGGGCCAGTGCTTCATCACCAAAAACGGGCTCAAGGGCCAGCTCAAGGGCCCGGCTACCGGCGCGCTCTCGCTGCAAGGCACCGGCCCGCTCACCGTCGTTACCTAAGTGTTTCATGTCCACAAAACCCGGCCGGCTTCCGGCTGGGCTTTGTGGGTGTGGCTAGTTTTTCTTCCTTTCTTTCTTCTCAACACATGAACGCCCCCACCATTTCCAATACCGCCCGCGGCGAGGCCACCATTACGATTGCCGGCGCCCCCCATCTGCTGCGCTTCGGCATGAACGTCATGCGCGACGTAACCAAGCTCACGGGCCTGGGCACGAGCGAATTTGCCGCCTTACTGAGTACCGATTTCAACGAGGCCGCCACGGCGCTGGTGGCCTGCGCCGTGAAGCGCTACGTGCCGGGCTGCGAAACCTTCAGCCAGGACGATGCTGGCGAGCTGATTGACGGGCTGAGCCCGGCCGAAAACGACGAGCTGGCTGATGCGCTGAAAGAAACGCTGTCGGTGGGCCCTCTGATGGGGGCCCTGCTGGCGAAGGTAGCCCCCCAATCCGGCCCGTCTACCTCAGCGCTGCCCACGAATGGGACCAGCACCTTGACTTTGCCTTCGGCGAGCTAGCCCTGTCGGCGGCCGAGTTCTGGGAAATGACCCTCTCGGAGTTTGACCGCCGCTGCCGCGGCTACCACCGCCGCCACGCCGCCAAGGTGAAGCCGATGCGGCTGCTGGCCACCATCCTACTGAACGTCAACCGGGCCGAGGGCGAGCCCGCGCTGGCGCCCGAAGAAGTAACGTGGCTCTACGGCGACCCCCTGCCCGAAGTGCCCCAGGTGCTAAGCGCCGCCGAAGTAGAAGCCGAATTTGCCCGCGTGGCGGCCCTTGATAAAGACTTGTTTTAAATGGCTGATATTCTTGCCTCCGTAAGTGTCGTTCTAGGTGCCGAAATCTCGGGCTTTCGCGCCGCGATGGCCCAGGCCCGGCGCGAGCTCTCGGGCCTCGTCAAGTTCAGCGAGGGGCTCAAGGACGTGGGCACCAGCCTCACCCAGTACGTGACCCTGCCGGTGGCCGCCCTCTCGGCGGCGAGCCTCAAGGTGGGGGGCGACTTTCAGGCCGCCTTCAACCGGGTGCAGGCCGCCACCCAGGCCAGCGGCGCCGAGTTGCAGGCCCTGCGCGAGAAGGCGCAGGGCATTGCCCTTGACCCGAAACTGCAATTCAGTAGCGTGCAGGCCGCGCAGGCTTTGGAGAACCTGGCCAAGAACGGGGCCAGCACCCGCGACATTCTGGGCGGGGCCGTGGACGCTACCACGGCCCTGGCCACGGCCACGGGTGCCCAGCTGGCCACGGCCGCCGACATCACCACCGACGTGATGAACAACTTCGGTAAGAGCGCCCAGGATGCGGCGGGCCTCGTGAGCAACATCACGGGCGCCACCATCGCCAGCAAGTTCAGCATCGACGACTATCGCCAGGCCCTGGGCCAGGCCGGGGCCGTGGCCGGCCAGCTCGGCGCCAGCTTCGAGGACTTCAACACGGCGCTCAGCCTGACGAGCAGCGGCTTCTCGTCGGGCTCGGACGCGGGCACCAGCTTCAAAACGTTCTTGCAGCGCCTCGTGCCGCAGAGTAAAGAGGCCGAGCAGGCAATGAAAACGCTGGGCCTCAATTTCTTCGACGCCGGCGGCAAGTTGCTGCCCCTACGCGACATTGCCGGGCAGCTGCAAAAGTCATTTGCGGGCCTCTCGGACCAGGCCAAGAATACGTTTGGCACCCAGATTTTCGGGGCAGATTCTATCCGTACGGCCCTGCTGCTGGCCAAGGCTGGCAGCGAGGGGTTTGACGAGATGGCCGTCAGCATCGGCAAGGTCAACGCGGCCGCGCAGGGCAGCATCCTCAACCAGGGCTTCACTGGCGGGCTCGAGGCCTTCAAGAGCGCGGCCGAGGGCCTGGCCCAGGCCGTAGCCGATAGCGGGTTGCTGGCCTTCTTCGACGGGCTGTTGCGGCGCGGGGCGGCACTAGCGGCGGGGCTCGCCCAACTCAACCCCGCGGTACTGGCTACTGGCACGGTACTGGCGGGCCTGGCGGCGGCCGTAGGGCCGGCGGCTGTGGCGTTGGGCACGCTGGGCGCCGCGCTGCCCGCCATTCGCGCCGGCATCGTGGAGGTAAAGGCCGCCACGTTGCTGCTGCAAAACAATATGGTGGTGCTGCGCGGGGCGCTAGCATCGGTACTGAGCCCAATGGGGGCCATCGTTGCCGTGGGCTTGACGCTGGGCGCCGTCATTTACGCGGCCAGCACCGAGAGCCAGCGCGCCTACGAGTCATTCCACAAACAGGCCGAGGCCACGCGCCAACTCGACACCACCCTCACGCCGCTGCTCGACCGTTACGACGAACTCAAAAGCAAAACCAACCTCAGCGCTGCCGAGCAGGAGGAACTGCGCAAAGTCGTGGAGCAGGTGACGGCCCTCATGCCAGAGGCCGGCACCAAAATCGACCAGTATGGCAACTTCATTGATATTGCGGCCGGCAAAGCGCGCCAGTCGGTGGCCGCGTTCAAGGAGATTGACAAGTCCATCGCCCTGGCTAGCCTGCCACAGGCTCGGCGTGACTTGCAGGAGTTGCAGCAGGCCTACGCGGCCGCTCAGCAGCGGGCCCAGGACTACAACCGCGAAAGCCAGCAGCGGGGCGAGAGTGGCAACTTCCGGGCCCAGCAGCTGGGCTATCTGCGCGAAAGCATTGCGCAGGTGGGCGACGAGCTGGAAAAGCAGCGCACCAAGGTCAAAGACTTTGAGCAGGCGGCCGGCATCCTGGGCAGCACCATCAGTGGGCCACTCACCCAGGCCCTGACCGAGGCCGACATTGCCCTCAAGTTTTTCGGGGCTAGCCTGAATGACACCGCAGCCAAAACCGGCCTGCTAGCCGCCTTAGAGGCGCGGCTTCAGGCTGCGAAAGACGCGAAGCCGAACCTTGGCACCGAGGCGGAGATTGCCGCCAGCAATCAGCTCATAGCGTCACTCGAAGAGCAGATTGCGCGCTTAAATGCGCTTGGACTGGCCTCGAAAGAAATGCAGAAGGCCTACGCCGACGTGCAGAAGAGCCTGCGCACGGTGGCCAATGAAAGCCAGGCGCTGGGCGACCAGTATAATTACCTGCAAAGCCGGCAGAGCGCTACCGAGTCGGGCATCAAAAAACTGATTGGGGCTGGCTTTTCACCCGCTAGCTCAGCCGTGCGCACGCTCGTGGCCGACCTGCGCAACCTCAATAGCACGCTGCTAGGAGCCAGCGAAACGCTGGAATTGCGCAAGCTGAAAGGGGCTGACAAGCTATTCGAGACCCCAGAGTTTAAGCTGAAAACGCCGGACGCGCTGCCGTTGCCTACCAAGCTGAAGCCAGTCGATGTATCTGCCTTTGTTTCCTCGCTGGGAGAAGCGACGAAGGCAATGGTGCAGGCGCAGCAGGTTGGTGAGCAAATAAGCTCAGGCATCGGCGACGTGCTGTCGCAAGGTTTTCAAAATGCTGCTACAGGCATCGGCGAGGCTATCAGCGGCATGTTAGCTGGCACGGCAGGGCTCAATGACATTGGCGCGGCGCTACTGGGTGCCCTCGGCGGCATGATGGTGCAGCTTGGCCAACTGGCCATTGGGGCGGGGGTGGCGGTGCTCGGCATCCGGAAGGCGCTCGAAAGCCTCAACCCCTATGCCGCAATCGCAGGCGGCATTGCGCTCGTGGCTTTGGGTGGAGTTGTGAAAGGCGCAGCTAGTAGCATCGCTACAGGCGGCGGGAGTAGCAGTGCACCTAGTTCGGCAGGCTTGAGCACGCCTAACTACGGCCAGAACAGCAGCCAGCAAACCATCAAAATTGAGATTCCAGAATTGCGCCTGCGCGGCAAAGACATGGTGGCCCAGGGTCGCACGATGGAGTACCGTGCGAAGCGGGTTTAGGGCTCTACCCGGTAGGCGATTATACCACCTGGATAAAGCCTGGCAACCCGCTCCAACGCATTCCAGGCAGCCTGCGTGGCACTTCCGCCTTGCCCAATATTCTTTATTGGCGTGCCGAGCGGAGTATCAATGAAATAGGTGCCCCGAATTTCAATTGCGGTGCATTGAGGTTGCCTTAACAAGGCAATGCGAGTTCCAACTGATACCGCTTTGCGCTCAGCCGTAGCCAGTGGGATGGTTTGAATATAGGCAATGTCTTTATCGCTTTTCTCAATCCCGTACCCAGCTGCTACCAGAGCCCGAGCTAATTTATTATAAGCAACTGCTAGGCTGTCATCGGTGCGCACCACAATAACGCTGGCCTTTTTAAGCGGATAAGAAGCAGACTGGGCTGAGGCATTGCCAAATCCTATCAGCAGCAGCAGCAAGCTGAGTAACAAGTTTTTCATAGCACCAAAGTAGATACGAATACGCCAATGTCCTATGTCCTGCTCCGCCGCTTACTGCTGCCCAATCCCAACACTACCGGCCTGGCCCTGCTGCGCTTAGAAAAGTTCTGGGACACAGTAGCCCGCACGTTCTACAACACCCAAACGCCGGTGGCCAGCGGCACCCCGTTCGAGCTAGCGTTGAACGCGGAAGTAGACCGCTGGACCGTGCGAGCGGGCAAGGTGCGGGTAGTGCGTTACATCGGCGCCGGCCAGGTCGCCACCCGCAACCTGGCTGGCGCGCTGGGCTGCACCATCGCCCTGCCCTTGGCGGTGCCCGAATTTGCGCGCATTACCGTGGACACCAACTCGGCCCCGGTCGGCGCGCCCGACGGCTACGTCAAGGTATTCGGCCAGGCCGGCGTGCCCCCCTACCAAATCACGGTCACAGACGCCAGCGGCACGGTGGTGGCCAGCGGCGGCCGGCGCTCATCGGCCATTCCGCTGGAGGTGTTCGGCATGGACACCGCCCGCCAGCCCTACAACGCCCGCGTGGTCGATGCCCAGGGCTGCGTGGCGAACCTGACCATCCCGGTAAAGCTGGGCGCGCCCGACGGCATGCCCTTCGGCGAGTTGCTCCAGGATGTGCACTTCGGCGACGGCAGCACCGGCGGGCGCGGCACCAAGTCCATCTGGAATTTTACTACCAAGGCTGTCGAAACCTACAATTACGAGGACAACAATCCCTTCGATAGTCGCTACGAGCGCCCGGCCGGCGACTTTATTGATGGCTACCTGCTGCCCGACGGCGTGACGTTTCGCACCGTCAGCACCTACGGCGGGCCGGACGTCTACTTCAAGGACGATACGCTCGGCGGCTCGGTGCTGACGCTCGACAACCTCATCGTATTCCATCCCGACAGTGCCGCCGAGCAAAACGGCGGGGTGCTGCTGGAGGTCAACGCCACGGCTCTGCCGGTGAGCTTCACTCTGGGCGCCAGCACCAACGACACCGGTAGCTTCGACGGGCTGGCCGCCGGCGACCACGAGGTGGTGGCCACCGACGCGGCCGGCGCCGTGCTGCGCGTGCCCTTCACCCTGAAGCTGCGCTACGGCCTGCGCTGGCAGCGCGACTTTGCCGACCCGCGCGGCGTGCCGCAGCGCCTGGAGCTGTGGCTGCGCGACTACGCGGGCCCGGTGGAGGAAATCAAGGGCAACGGCAGCGCGCCGGTGGTGCTGCAAACCGACGGGCTCAACGGCAGCCTTGGGGGCCAGGGCGACGTGCCGGCCATCGTGGGCACCAGCTGCGAGCTGAGCCTGCGCGTGCTCCCCGGCACACTGGAGGAAGTCGTGGTGAACGATGACCGCGCCTGCCGCTGCGACGTGTACAGCGCCGGCCGCTTGCAGTTTCGCGGCTACGTGCTGCCCGACATCTACACCGCGCCGCTGCTCAGTGGCCTGCTGCCCATTTCGCTCACGGCCACCGACGGGCTAGCCGGCCTGAAGGACGTGGACTTTCTCAGCCACGAGTTTCAGCGCCTGCAAGGCCGGCGACCGCTGCTCAACACGCTGCTGCACGCGCTCAGCCGCTGCGACGTGAGTTTGCCCGTGCACTGCCTGGTCAACCGCCGCAGCACCGAGATGAGCGACGACGACGCGCCCGAGCTGGCGGCCACCACCGAGCGCAACGGCTACTACGACAGCGAGAAAGATGAGCCCCGCGACCTGCATACCGTGGTGCAGGCCCTGGCCCAGACCATGGGCGGCACCCTCTGCCAGCGCGAAGGCTCGTGGCAGGTGCGCAGCTTTTTGGAGGTGCTGGCCGATGCCCCCGGCCGGGCCTACCGCCCCGCCGGCACGCCCGCGGGCAAGCTGCTGGCCGTGGCGCCCAGCGGCCTCATCGCCCCGCTCAGCAAGCCCGGTACGGTGTGGGGCTGGCTCAAGGCCGCGCAGCAGCAGCAGGTGCGGCCGGGCTGGAAATCGCTCGTGGGCGCTACCGATGCCGGTTGGCTAAAAAACGCATTCGCGGCCGGCGAGGTATTTTCCGACAAGTACGCCTGGCTGGAAAACGGGGCCCGCCTGCGCCCCATCGCCGGCTGGCAGCCTGGTACAGATGAAGGCTTTCCGCTCGTGCTGCGCGAGGGCGGCGAGAAAAGCACTGACTACAGCACCCAGTGGCCGCTGGCGCAGGCTGGCGACACGCGCTACCTCGTGAGCCCGGCCCTGCCGCTCGTGCCCCTACCCGAGTCGTGCCCGGCTTTTCTGACCGTAACCGCCCGCTGGCTGCCCACTCGCTACCTGCCCACCGGGGCGGCCACGGCCGACGCGGCGGTGAGCGCCACTCTTACCGTGGCCGTGGCCATCGATGGCCAGCGGCTGCTCGCCCCTTTGGTGTTCACCTTGCCGCTGGCCAAGAAAGCCACCGATAAGCCTACGGTCATTACCCTGCCGCTACCGGCTGTGCCCACCGGGGCCCGGCTCACCGTACTGCACGTGCTGCCCGCGGCGCCGCTGGCCTTCACCCGGGTGGGCACGGGCGACTACGTTGAGAGCAAGGTGTACGGATTGCTGAGCTCCTATGCCGCGGGCGACGTGGTGTACCAGGATGCCCCGGCGGGCCAGCGTGTGTACTTCCAGGCCAAGCGCGCCCTGTTCGCGCCCGTCGTCGAGCCCGGCGGGCTGCCGCTCGGCACCCGGCCATGGGCAGAAAAGGCCAATTTCACGGCGGGCAACTACGTCACGAGTGGCCCGCTGTTTTACAAGGCCCTGCGGGATATGTTCAACCCCGTGCCACCACTGCCAGCCAGCGGCAGCGATACCAACTGGCTGCTTACCGACAGGGCCGACATTCCCGACCTCAATTGGGAGCCGCTCAACTTCGCAGCCCCCAATGCGCAGGCCTTGGTCACGAGCATCGGCATCGAGCTGCGCCCGCGCCAAACCACCTGGGACGGGCAGGATAATTTCCGCGCCGAGGGCCGCGCCGGCACCGTGCGGTCCACCGAAGTGCTCGACGTCTACCACCCCGACATTCCCATCGAGGCTGGGCTGTTCGAGGGAAACCGCTTCGCCTTCAGCCGGGCCGTGGCCCTGGCCGATGGCACCCCCAGCACGGCGTGGGCCCGCGCCATTGACCTGCGGCCCGCCCCGCTTTTTGAGAACAGCGTGTACGACGCCCTAGCCCTGCGCGAAGGCCCCAGCCGCCTGCTCACTGGTATCATCAGTCACCACGCCCACACTGGCCCGCGGCTGCTCGATAGCGTCGATACGCCGTACGACGTGCGCGGCCGGCGCTTCGGAGTCGCCAGTACCAGCTGGAACCTGCGGCTAGCCCAAACCGAAGTCAGCCTTGTGGAGGTCGGCCCCGGCGCCGACGCGCCCGACCCGCTCGACGAGCTGCCCGACGGCGTGCGCATTACCCACGAGGTGTATGAGTACGCCCCGGGCAAGTTCACGCCCTACGTGCGCATGACCCACGACGGCTACGTGCGGGTGCGCCACTAGTCCGTTTCCCCGCTTTTCCCCGCCCACGTTCCCGGCTGGCTAAGGGCCGGCCGGAACTTCGGGGCATGGCTAAAGGCAAATACATCTCTGACTTACTGAACGTCCTCTCGCCAGCCACTGAATTACCGGGCGGGCTGTTTGAGGTCGAGGTGCTGGCGGGGCCCGTGGTGGGGGCCTACGTCAATAAGAAGCTCACAGCCGAACAGCTCACCGAGTTCCTGGGCCTCAAAAGCGCCAACTCGGCCAAGAGCCTGCTGAAGGAGTTTCGTTTCTACCGGGCCGTAGACCGCGATGCCGACCCGGCCGGCGGCGCCTGCTTTGAGACGGACATCGACTACGCCACCTGCTGCGCGCTTACGCGGGCCCGCATTGAGTTCTACCGGGAAGATGACAGCGAGGACTTTCGCCAGCAGGATTTGGAGTGCGTGTACGACCCGAGTCCCACGCCGGCTGGGCTAGCCTACGTCGATGGCAATTTCAGCGGCGCCCGCAACCCGAGCAAGTTCGTGAAGGTGGTTGGCGGCGCCGGCGGCGGCTACACCGACGCGCAAATCAACGCCTTCCTGGGCACCAAGCTTGACACGCCTGTTGCCGCCGAATTACCGGGTATACGCCAAAGCATTATAGGCCAAGAGGAGGCGCTATCGCCTGGCGTGCGCTACGACATTACGGGCCTTTGGAACGGCGCCAGTAGTGCCAGCACTGTGTACGTGGTGGCGCTGGACCTCAACACGCTCAGCCCGAACGGTATCCTGCGCACGGCCGATGGCAAGCTCGCGGTGGTGACCGTGGACATAGTGGCCCGCACCACGACGCCCGTGGCCAGCTACACCGTGCAGCAGCAGCACGCGCTGCAACTGGCCACGCTGGGCGTGCAGGCCAGCCCGGCGATGGCCTACCTCGAAAGCGGCGACGTGGCCGGCTTTGCGACGCTGGGCGAGGCCCTGGCTGACACGCGCCCCAAGACGTTCATGCGCTTCAACGTGGCCACGGTGACGCTGAACGCCAGCAACGACCCCCAAAACCCCGGCTGGGCCAGCTACGTCGATGGCGCCGGCGCCACCCTGGAGCTGGGCGACAACGTGGTGCTGAGCTTGCCGGGCAGCGACCTGGGCTCGCTGCTGTTCAAGAACTTCTTTATTTTCCCGGTGCCCGGCACGCGGGGCAGCAAGCTCAAGCTGCTGGCCACCGGCAACACCAACACCGCGCCCGGCCTGCTCCCGCTGTTTGATGGCCAGTGCTCGGTGCCGCTCGAACTGGCGGGGGGCGCCGTTGCCCTGCGGGGCTCCTACGTGAGCCTGCTGGGCACGGGCACGGTGCACCTGTTTGAGCCCTACGATTACGGCTACGTGAGCCCCGGCATCACGCTCGTGGAGCACAAGGCCGGGGGCGGCGGAGCGGGCACGGTCAAGAGCGTGTTCAACGTCGGGCCCGATGCGGCGGGCGATGTGTCGCCGCCCGTGGTCGATGTCTACAACGTGCCGCAGGCCGTGCGCGACGCGGTGGCCGGGGGCACCTTCGGCGGCGGCGAGCTACAGGGCGCACAGCCCGACGGCAGCCTGCCCAGCCAGCGCTTTACAACCGCCAACTATGGCTACCAATTCGAGCGCGGCGCGGCCGGCGGCTTGGTGTGGTGCCGCTACCCCAAAGGCTAGCCATGAGCTTACTCCTACGACGCGCGGGCGCCAACCTGCTCACGAGCGGCGGCGTGCTGCTGGGCGCCAGCCCCAGCTACAGCGCCTACGGGCTAGCCCCCACGCCGGGCTACACCCTGGCGCGCGAGACGCCGCTGGCCAGCGCCAAGCAGCTCTACACCCTGCCGGGCCTCTCCACGGCCTCGGTGGCCACGGTGTTCGTAGTGGTAAGCAAGGTGCCGAGCATCGAGGACCTGCGCATGATGTGCTCCATCATCACGGCCGGCGACGGCACCCGCACCTGGGCGGGCTACACGGGCAAGAACTACATGTACAACGGCGGAGTGACGGCCAACACCTACAACCCCGGCTTTGTCAATGTGGTCGATAAAACGGTGCTCGACAATGGCCGCACCCTGCTGCTCACCATCAAGTTCGCCCACGGCGGCGTGGTGTTCTACCTCAACGGCCAGCTGGCCGCCATCGAGTCGAGTGGGGAGCTGGGTAATCGGCCGTGGTCGGACGACTTCATGCTCGGCGGTGAGCCCAGCAGCTCCACCTACGACTGGCAGGGCCTCATCAGCGCCTGCTACGTGTACCTCACCGACCTCTCCGACGTGGACCGCACCCGCACCGAAAGCTACCTGCTGGCCAGCTATCCGGCTATCTCCTGATTTATAGCGCCTTTTCACCGTGCTCACGCCCCAACTCATCGCCCTGCTCTCGCTCTCGCTGGCCACCTGCATGGCGGCTTACAACATCTTCTTCGTGCCCAGCCGCGCCGACCGCGCCGCCGTGGAGGCGCGCCTGCACAAGCTCGAAGTCAGCGACGCCAACCACGAAACCCGCTTGGCTGGCTTTCAGCAGTCGGTGGAGAAACTCGCCGATACTCTGCACCAGCGCTGCCAGGCCATCGAGCATCAGCTAGGCGAAGTAGGCCGCATGCGCGAGGACATGGCCGGCGTCAAGGCCGAGTTGCGCCACGTCGTGGAGGGCTACAACAATATCAGCAACAAGCTCGACCGCCTGCTGGAGCGGCAGAGCAAGTAAGTTTTTCACCCTTTCCCTTTTTTCTGTATGCTGCGCAAGCTCACTCCCTTTTTCCTGTTCGCCGCCCTCGGCCTGGCCATGCTCGCCGGCGCGGCCTACGCGCCCGGACTCATCGCTAAGTTCTACCACGTCGTGCCTGCCGCCGGCCCGGCCGCCAGCAGCGCCGAAATCGCCGCCGGCCAGCAGGCCAGTGGCTGGGTGCCCTCGGCTACGGTGGCCAGCAAGTTTATTGCCTTCGCCGGCATGTACCTGCTGCTCGTGCTGCTGACCTGGACGGTGCAGCACCTTACCCACCCGGCGCCCACGCGCTGGGCCAAGACGCGCTACAGCCGCGAGTTTCTGGCGCTAACCGATGAGCAGCGCTTCGCCGTGTACGGCCGCCTGCAACTCGTCATTGTCATTCGGGCCGTGGGCGCGGCGGTGTTTGCGGCACTTGTGGTATGAGGAAGCTACTTATACTATGTCAGGTGCTAGCTATGCTATGTCACCTGGCACAAGCCCAGCCCACACCGCGCACCCGTCAGGCCCAAGCCGGCGCCTGCACCCTCAAATATCTGGAGCAGCACCAGGCCGCCCGTGAAACCAACGCCAAGAACCGGGGCCCGCTCGTCGATGCCATTATCAAGGCCGGCGGCGGGGTGCCCGCCCAGCGGCCGGAGTGGTGCGGCTTCACCCAGGCCGCGGCCAACCGCAGCTGCGGGCTGCCGATTCCGCGCAATGGCATGCAGGGCGCGGCGGCCGCGTGGTTTCCACTCAAAGGGCCAGACGCCGCCCGCACGCTGTGGGACCGCAAAACCGGCCGGGGCTCCATCGACAGCATAGCCGTGGCGCTGAAGGCTGGCTTCGACTACGGCCGCGGCATTCACCACGTGGCGGCCGTGGCTGAGTTGGGCCGGCCGGTGCGCGCCGGCCGCGCGCCCCGCTCGGTATGGACGTGGGCTGGCAATGAGGGCACCGGCACGGCGGCCGGCCTGAAGCGCAGCTTGTACCCCATCGGCGCCATTGATGCGCTCAGCAACTGGAATTACTGATATGCTGCTCGCATATACACTATTAGCCTTCGCGCTGCTGGGCCTGCTCGCGTTTCACCTCTCTACGCTGCTTCAAGCTAAGAATCAAGAGCTAGAACGCTTAGCCAGCCCTCCCCGCCCACCAAAAAGATTCTCTCATAAATGAATCTGTTCGCCTCCTTTCTCACCAGCAAGTGGCGCTGGCTAGCCTTCGCGCTGGCCATCATTTTCGCCGTGCTGCTGCTCACGCAGGCCAGCGACTACGCCAGCACCTGGCTAGCCCACCGCCGGGCCGCCAAGGCCGTGCAGGCCAGCGAGCAAGCCGCCGCCGCCCGGGTCACGGCCGAGCCTCGCCACCAGCACCACTTTGATAGCACCTTTTTCAGTTTGGCCGGCCAGCACCGGGAAGCCGTGCGGGCCGGCCGCCTCAACCAACAACGCTATGACTCGCTCCGCGCTCTGTTCCCTGCTGCTCTGCCTCAGCTGCCTGCTGTGCCGCCCCGCTACCGCCCAAGCCATTAAGCCGCTTCAGCCCGTGCCCATCGCGGTGCAGTTGCTGCCCGGCGACGTGGTGCGCGAGCGCCTCATCGGCCTCGACTCGGCTTCCTACCAGGCCGGGCGCCGGGCGCTGGAGCTAGTGCCCGCCGGCGATGCGGTGCAGGCTGACCTGCGCCACCAGGCCGCGCTGGCCAAACAGGAGCTAGCCGCGCTCGATGCCGAGTTCAGGCGCTGCCAGGCGGCCCGTACCACGGCCGAAGCCGACGCCGACCGCATGCGGGCCGCTGCCAGGGTGGTGCTGGCTAGCCCGCCGCGCCCGCCCTGGCTGCTCGACGGCCGCACCTACAAAGCGGGGGCCGCCGGCGTGGTGGTGGGGCTGCTCTTATCAGTTTTCATTTTTCACAATTAAAATCTTTTCTGCCATGAAGTACCTCGTAGTTGCATTTCTCGTCTGGGTCGGCATGTCGTACCCCATTTACCGTTTCGTCGCGCCATGGGCCGTGGTAGTGTACGGTGTCATTTCGCTGGCCTGCCTGCTCATCTGGGCCGCTGGCCGTAAAAAGCCACAAGCCTAGTGCTGGCCACCCTCTACTGGCCGGCCGCCGTGCTGCTGATGGCCTGGGCCCAGGGCCTGCTCATGCTAAGAGAGCTTGAGCTTCTTAACTAGAAAAGAGCTAGGACCAGGTTCGCCCGCCTCCACAGCAAGCTGCACCAGTCGCTCATATTCAGCATCTGTGAGGGAGATGGCGCGGTTTCGCTTCTTGTTGGCCTCAGCAACGGCAGGCCGCCCCTTGCCTCTCTTAATAGGTTCTGTCATGGCACAAAGGTATGCCAGACCCATTTACATTGTGATTAAAAATTATTTTTAAATCACATTAAAAATACTTGATAAAGGCGAGACCTGTATTATATTTGTGACGTTAAAATCACAAACAAAATCACATCGCCATGACAACCTGCACCACCGCCCAACTACAAGCCGCCATCAAAGCTGACCTGAAAGCCACCTTCGGCACCACTGACCTAACCAAGGTAAAAACCATCCTAAAAGGCAAGTGTGATGCCGATGGCGGGGCTCGGGTGCAGGGGAAGCAATTTATCTTCCGCTATTCGCGCAATACCAATAGCTGCTTCACCTACTCGGTATCCTGGCAGGGTAACAGCAAGGCGTTGGACGGTGGCTCATTTGGCAAAGGCATCGAGCGCAATCTAGGCGATAGCTACCTCACTACGCCGGTCTTTGGCAAGCCTTACGAAGTAGATTTTCTTGCTCGTCTCGTGCGCAAATAGTCGCCAAGCAATGAAGAACGCACTCAAAACGCATTGTATTCATGGCCACGAATTCACGGCCGTGAATACAATGGTGCAGGGCGGCAAACGCAATTGCCGCATCTGTCATAATCTACGACGTAGCCGAGGGCCGTTGCCAAAGAAAATGGTGCAGGAACGATTCTGGGAGAAGGTTGACAAAACGCTGGGCCTAGGCCCGGCTGGTGCGTGCTGGGAGTGGACAGCCGGAGTTAATGAGTGGGGCTACGGCTGCTTCCTCCTTGCCAATGAAAACATGAAGGCGCATCGGCTTTCTTATGAATGGGCAAATGGTGGCATCGATGAGGCGCTACAGGTTTGTCATCAATGCGACAACCCAAAATGTGTTAACCCCGCCCACCTTTTCCAAGGCACCAATGCTGATAACGTGGCCGACAAAATGGCTAAGGGGCGCCATCGAAACGGCCGCGACGAATGGACACACTGCGCCAAAGGCCACGAGTACACGCCTGAAAATACATACCTGGTCAAATCTGGCAGAATCTGCAAAACGTGCCGCAAGGCAACTAAAGCTGCCGCTAAAGCTCGAAAAGCATTGCTATGATAACTTATCTATACTGGCCTGTGGCTGTACTGTTAATGGCTTGGGGACAAGGTTGGTTGATGAGCGCCATCCGACGCACGCCACCGGGGGCCGAGGCGAAGCGCCAGGCCTTCGCGCTGCACTGGCTTCTGACGCTGCTCTACTTCCTGCCGTTGGTAGTTGTGCTATGTCTGGCCCCGCATTATGTCATAACTCACGGCATCATAGCGGGACTAGCCCGCCTGCTGCTCTTCGACCCCGTGCTGAACCTGGCCGCCGGCGACCGCCCTTTCGCCGTCGGGCGCACGGCGGCCAGCGACCGCGCCCTGCAATGGGTGGCGGCGCGGCTGGGCTGGCCCGCCGAGCGGGTGCGGGCGGTGGTGTGGGGGCTTAGTGTAGGAGCTGCCTGCTACTTGCTTATTATTAATTGGAAATAGAAAAAGCCCGGCCAATCGGCTGGGCTTTTTTATGCTTCAATAAATAATTTAAATTAATTTGTGCAATCTGCACAACTTGCATTACCTTTGACACGTTAAAGAAGCAGAAACCCACTCACACTCAAACCCCGCCGGCCGGCAGCCGAAAAGCAATAATGAATACTGCAACCACCACCATGTTTACTTGCTTTGGCTATCAGAATGTACGCGATTATAGTGAGCGTGGCGTAGCATTCCCAATCAGCAAGAGCCAAGTTCCCAATGAGCATGCCCACGCAGTAATGACGTTCACCAATGCTCGCGATTTTTCTGCCGAGGAGTTGGTTGAATCCCTAAAGGAGGCCGCAGGCGTTAACACCTTGCGCTATGAGTTGGTAGACTAATGCAGCCCCGCAACCTCCCCGCCGAAGTGGCCCACCTACAAGCATGGTGGGCCGACCGGCCCCTGCTCACTACTTCAGCCGTAAGCGTGGCGGCTGGCCTCCATCGCAACACCCTGCCCCAGGCTCTGCGCACGGGCAAGGTCACGGCCGAGCTGCTTGATACGGTTTACCCGATGCTTGGCAAGTATGGCTACAAGCCGCTAAGTAATGACTACCAATTTTTATAGAAAGAGCCCCGGCCAGTAGGCGCGGGGCTCTTTTTATTTCTGAAAGCACTTCTTAAAATCCGCCTTACTCATCTTGGCCGTGCGCCCCGGCGCGTGCGGCAGCTGCACCAGCACTTGGTCGCCTTCCTCGGTGTAGGTGAGCGCGTAGGTCTGGCCCACGCGAAAGCCGGCCCAGCCGTCGAAGTGCTGGCCGCCAGTGTCGCCGTGGTAGGTGAGGGTTGCAGTAGTAGGCATGGGGCAAAATTAGGCGGCAACGTGCATAGCACCCCGGCGCACCAGCTGCAAGGTCTCCAGCGTAATGCGTCTCTCCGAAATCCGTGAGTAGTGGCTATTCATCACGGTTACCGTGTCGCCCATCATGGCGGCCACCGCCTCGTCGGAATAGCCCTCATCGCGCCGTAGCTGCGAGAACGTAGCCCGAGCAAGCTTCGTGGTAAGCGACTCGCTCAGGCGCAGCAGGTCCTCGACCTGGTGCAATAGCTTATTCGTATTCACGTCGCCCGTGTGGGGCAGGCAGCCGCCCCAGGCCAGCAGCAGCGTAGCGGCTGGCTCGAAGAGCGGTACCGAGAAGCCCTTGGGCTTGCGCTTCTTCATCTTCTGGCGCACCATCCGAATCCAGTGCGTGGGCGACTGACCCAGCTCGGTGGCGGGCTCGGTAAATAAGTAGTCGGCGGGCGTCTGACAAAACCGGCGGTAGTCTACCCAGCTCAGGCCTGTATAGCAGCAGAACAGCCACCCGACCACGGCCCGCCGTTGTGGCCCGTCCAACTCGCGGCACACGTCCACAAGCATGGCCACCTCCGCCGCTGGCAGTGAGACGGGCGGGGGGAGCTGGGCGCGCACCTGAAATTCGTAGCCATGCAGGCGCTTCTCGCTAAGCCAGCCCTCGGCCGCCGCAAAGCTGAGCGTGCGCTGCACAAAGTTTACCGTTTTGTGCATGGCCGCCGCCTCGTGGTTGCCCTCTGGAGAGAGCAGCCAGCGCTCGTAGCGGCGCGCCCAGGGCATGTCAATATTTTTTGCTAAAATTTCTGACTCGCTCTGCGTTTTCAAGTAGCGCTCCAAACAATTGTAGCGGCTCACGTAAGATTTTAAGGTCGATTCGGTAAGCCGCACCTCGGCCGGCATACTGCGCAGGCTCGCCATGAAGTGGCTCGCTATTTCAAGTAGCTGGGTAGGGTGGGGCGGACGCTCGGGCGTGGCTGGCTTGGCCTTGATGGGCCGCACCTGAGCGCGCACTTCGGCCACCGTCACGGGCACGGCCGCGCCGCGCGGGTCGGGCTTGCGCAGGCGCTTATAAATCTCGTTCACGTCCCGCTTGAACTGCGCTAGGTCCTCGTTCATCTGGGCCACCACGGGCTGCGAAAACTCAGGCAATACCTGCTTGTCCTTTTCGAGTGGGAACACTACTTTTTTGGCCCCAACTGGCCAATAAGCGGCCGGACAGAACGCGCCCGTCGCTAGGTCACAGCGCACGCCCGAAATAGTGATTCGAAGCTGAATAGGGGCTAGGCCGCTTGCATTGGCACGGTTGTGCCGCCGCTGTAACGTCGATTTCATATTGTAGTCTATGTACATTGCTAGCCCCGTTAGTCGCGCCCCTGTTGGCTCGACAATACTAACGACGTTGGCAATTGCTAGTTTATATGGTCGCCTCCGATTGTGGAAAAGTGATGAAGATGCCGGGGCGACCAGTACGCTTAGGTGTGGTGGTCGCTGGCAGGGTCGCCCTAGGGACGGGCGAGGCGCAGAGATGGCAAGAAGGCCAAAAACAAAACCGCCCGGCTATCTCGAAAGGGCCGGGCGGTTGACTGCAAAAACACACTGGTGGTCTCGTTAGGAATCGAACCTAAATCTAGAGCTTCGGAGGCTCCTATACTATCCGTTGTACTACGAGACCAGTTGCGGGGCTGCAAAAGTAGCCATAAAAGTGGCTGTGGCCAAATACCCGCCGTGATTTTAGCCGGGTCAGCCGCTCACAACACAACCCTGCAAGCCAAAAATCGGTTAGCCTACCCTGAACCTGCCAATTTTCATTCTCCGCATGGAATCCACAAAAAAGACGCTTTACACGGCCGACGCTACGGCCGTTGGTGGCCGTAGTGGCCACGTCCGCTCCGCCACTGGCATCATCGACCTCGACATGTCGGTGCCCGAAGGACTCGGTGGTAAAAAAGGTGCCACCAACCCCGAAGAACTGTTTGCTGCTGGCTATTCGTCGTGCTTTCAGCAGGCCCTGCTCGTTATCGCCACCCGCAACAATGACCGCCTTGACCCTGGCACGGAAGTAAAGTGCTCGGTATCGCTGTTTCAGGAGGGCGAGGGCTACGGTCTGAGCGCCGTGCTCGACGTTGACTTGAAATCGTTTGACCGCACTAAAACCATCGAAATGGTGCGCCAGGCTCACAAAATCTGCCCCTACTCGGTAGGCACGCGCGGCAACATGGAAGTAGAGTTGAAAGTGCAAGGCCAAACCGTGCCGGTGCAAGCCGAAGAAAACGCTGGTGTTGCCGAAGGCAAATAGGTATTGCTGAGCCCAAAAATGTAAACTAACGAAGGGGTGAGCCTGCTAAGCAGGCTCACCCCTTCGTTAGTTTATTTGCGTAGCTAGCCAAGCTGCAAGCGTAGCTTGCCTGAGTAAAAAATAGCGCTATGGTAAGACCTGTTTAGGCTAGGCGCGTCGGCAACAGGCCGGGCAGCCGGTGCAAAGATGACCAGCAGCATAGCGCTGATAACAGGACTCAGTGGCTTGATTGCTAGCCATTTTTGCTTGGGCGCTGGCGCAGTAACTACCAAGGCTGATAGAGCCTGAAGGACGCAGTATTATTGCACATTTAGGGGAGTAGCCACACCTTTTAGCTATCCGCTTGCGTAAGAGGGCCGTTACCTTTGGGCTTAGCTGCTTGCAGCGGCTCCTGCGCATGTTTATGAAAAAGACATTCTTAGTGCTGAGCGCCGCCGTAGCGCTAGCCTCCTGCCGCGAAGCCAGCACTGCTGTGCAAAGCCAGCCTTCGGCCGCTGGCGCCGCTGCCAAAGTGCTGCGCCTCGACACCACGTTTTTGAAAACAGCGGGCGCACGCACCTACTCGCACACGTACACCGGCAACCTGCTGGTGGGCCATAATAAGAAGGTAGGCCTGCCGGTTCAAATTGACTGGACGACCACCGAGCAAGCTGGCTGCTCGCAAGTAGCGGCCGTGCGCGTGTACCAACTCAATGGCAACGACCGGCGCAGTGTCCTCATGGCCAGGGCTATGCGCGATGCTGTGTGCAAGCCCGGTCCCCGCGCCGACGGTGCCGCCCGCCCCGCTGGCAAAGCGCCGGCTTACACCGGGGCCGCTTATCTCAAACTAATGGGAGAGTCGCGCGAAATTCGCCAGACTACCACCGTACTTTTCACGCTCAATGGCCTGGGCTACCACGACACGCTGGACGGCGACTCGACGGCAGCAGCCAGCACCGTGCGGTAGTACTGAGCTACCGCCTGGGCTGCCCGGCCTAAAAGCTAAAAAAAGCCCCGGCTAGCAATGGCCGGGGCTTTTTTGGATTAGTTCAGGTAGATGCGGTGGGTGAGCTCGAAGCGGTGCGGCGCGAAGGCATTGTAGTAGGGTGCCGGGCCGTCGAAGGTGAGCACGTGCACCAGCGGGATGCCTTCGAGGCGGCTTTCTACTACGCGCACGGGGTATACCTCACCCACGGTGGGCCAGTCGCCGCTGTGGTTGGCGGGCCGGTTGTCGGCATCGACGCAACGGCCATAATCGAGGTAAGGGGCCGCCGTAGTGGCTTCGGCCAGGGTGTAGCTCGCAACTTCCATAGGGCAAGGGTATGAGGAGCAAATAAATACGAAATAACGCCGCAAATGTTAAACTGCGGATAACTTAGGTGCAGCAGCTTTAACAGCTACCCTCGGGTAGAAGTTTAGCCCCCTCCGATTTTTACCTATATTCGGGCTAGCATCGGCCCTACTCGGCCAACCGCGGCAAGATGTATTGCTTGCGGTTGAGCACCAAGTAGCCACTTTGCCAGTAGCGCCCCAGGTGGCGTGGCGTAAGGGTGCCCGAGCCTGGTACCTGGCTCAGTATATCGAGTCGCTGCGTACGGCCATTGAGCCGATACTCCTCCAGGATGAGCTTGCTGTTAGTCTTGATGTAGAAGTGCTCCTGCACGCGGCCGTTGCGGCGGTAGCGTGTCACCTGCCTCCAGTAGAGCGCGGGGGAAGTGCCTGCCGTAGCCGGCGTAGCCGTACCGCGCATCACTTGCCGCCGCAGGCGCCGCGTGTGCCCGTTCATGGTGAAAAAAGCGCTCTGGCCCTGCACCTGCTGGCGAAGCTGGGTGGCTTGCCGCAGCAGGGTGTCGCGGGCGGCGGTGGCCCGTGCCGGGTCGTTGATAAGCTGGGCTTTAGCGGCCGTAGTAGTCAGCAGGGCGGCCAGCAGCCCCAGTCGGTATAGCATTGCGCAAGGCGAAAGTGAGCGGCGAAGATATTCGCGTGCCGCGTCGGTTGCACCCAGAGTAACCAAAAAATAACCGGGCCTTCCGCACCCAGTGGCTGCGAAAGACCCGGCTAACCGGCCACCGCTAGCTAAAGCCCAGCACCGGGTGCGGCTGGTAGGGCTCCTCCAGCCGCTTTATTTCGTCGGCCGAGAGCCTGACATCTACCGCAGCCACGGCGTCTTCGAGATGGCCGGGCTTACTGGCGCCCACGATGGGCGCCGTGATGACGGGCTTGCTCAGCAGCCAGGCCAGGGCCACCTGGGCGTTGGGCAGGCCCCGCTCCTGGGCAATTTCCGTCACGCGGTCGGCCACCACGAAGTCATCGTCGCGGCCGTAGAGGCTTTTGCCAAAGGCGTCGGTTTTGGCGCGCTCGGTTTCGTTGCGCTCCTTCGAGCGCCCGCCCGTGAGCAGGCCCCTCGCCAGCGGCGACCACGGAATGACGCCGATTTTCTGGTCCTCGCACAGCGGCAGCATCTCGCGCTCCTCCTCGCGGTACACCAGGTTGTAGTGCGGCTGCATGCTCACGAAGCGCGTCCAGCCATGCTTGTCGGCCAAGTACAGCGCCTGGGCAAACTGCCAGCTAAACATGCTGCTGGCCCCAATGTAGCGCGCCTTGCCGGCCTTCACCACGTCGTGCAGCGCCTCCATGGTCTCCTCAATAGGGGTGTCGTAGTCCCAGCGGTGAATCTGGTAGAGGTCCACGTAGTCGGTGCCCAGGCGCTTGAGGCTGGCGTCGATGGCGCTCAGTATATGCTTGCGCGACAAGCCTTTGTCGTTCGGCCCCGGCCCCATGGGGTTGAAAACCTTGGTGGCCAGCACCACCTCGTCACGCTTGGCAAAGTCGCGCAGGGCGCGGCCCACCACTTCCTCGCTAGCCCCGTTGGAGTACACGTCGGCCGTGTCGAAGAAGTTGATGCCCAACTCCAGGGCTTTTTGAATGAAGGGCCGGCTGGCCTCTTCCTCGAGGGCCCAGGGCCAGCGCTCGGTGGGCGTGCCGTAGGTCATGGTGCCCAGGCAAATTTTGGAAACCTGCAAGCCAGTGTTTCCTAAGCGGGTAAATTCCATTGGAAAAGGGGTAGGGGAGTAAGAGTTGGGAATCCTAAAAAACGTCTGTCATGCTGAGCTTGTCGAAGCATCTCTACCGCGTCGCCCCAACGATGCGGTAGAGATGCTTCGACAAGCTCAGCATGACGTTCACTGAGTTTAGGTAATAAACCAAAAAAGCCCGCCTGGGTTACCAGACGGGCTTTTCTTTGTTGAAGCAGGCTAGCGAATTACGCCGTGGCCAGCACTTCTTTCACGCGCTCGGCGGCGTCCTTCAGCAGGGTAGCCGAGTACACTTTCAGGCCGCTTTCGTCGATTATGCGGGCGCCTTCCTCGGCGTTGGTGCCTTGCAGGCGCACGATGATGGGCACGCGGATATCGCCGATTTTCTTGTAGGCTTCTACCACCCCATTCGCTACGCGGTCGCAACGCACGATGCCACCAAAGATGTTGATGAGGATGGCCTTCACGTTCGGGTCCTTCAGGATGATGCGGAAGCCCGCTTCAACCGTCTGGGCGTTGGCTCCACCGCCTACGTCGAGGAAGTTGGCGGGCTCGCCGCCGCTCAGCTTGATGATGTCCATGGTGGCCATGGCCAGGCCGGCGCCGTTTACCATGCAGCCCACGTTGCCGTCGAGCTTCACGTAGTTGAGGTTGCTCTCGCTAGCCTCTACTTCCAGCGGGTCTTCCTCGTTGAGGTCGCGCAGGGCTACGAAGTCTTTATGGCGATACAGGGCGTTGTCGTCCAGGGTCACCTTGGCGTCTACGGCCAGGATTTTGTTGTCCGACGTTTTCAGCACGGGGTTAATCTCGAACATGGCCGAGTCGGTTTCGTCGTAGGCCTTGTAGAGGGCCGTTACGAACTTCACCATTTCCTTGAAGGCATCGCCCGAGAGGCCGAGGCCGAAGGCAATTTTGCGGGCCTGGAAGCCTTGCAGGCCCACGGAGGGGTCCACAAACTCCTTCAGGATTTTATCGGGATGCGCCTCGGCTACTTCCTCGATGTCCATGCCACCCTCGGTGGTGTAGATAATCACGTTTTTACCCGAGGTACGGTCGAGCAGTACGCTCATGTAGAACTCCTGGGTGGGGCTTTCGCCGGGGTAGTACACGTCCTGGGCGATGAGCACCTTGTGCACCTTGCGGCCTTCGGCGCCCGTCTGCTTGGTTACGAGCTGCATGCCGATAATCTGGCCGGCGATGTCTTTTACCTGCTCCAGGTTTTTGGCGAGCTTCACCCCGCCGCCCTTGCCCCGGCCGCCGGCATGAATCTGGGCCTTAATAACGTACCAGCTGGTGCCGGTTTGCTCGGTGAGCTTTTGGGCGGCTGCTACGGCTTCTTCGGCAGTGTCGGCGGTGAGGCCTTCCTGCACGCGCACGCCGTACTTTTTCAGGATTTCCTTGCCTTGATACTCGTGAATGTTCATCGGAGGGGGTAGGGGTGGAGTATTTT
>Ga0160428_1000261_pt1 | contig 63959 bp, 52 predicted proteins | sample SolpanmetagenomM_FD_108198 | JGI IMG/M metagenome (GOLD analysis project Ga0160428, IMG submission 108198) | Solar panel surface microbial communities from Lawrence Berkeley National Laboratory, California, USA - M | ecosystem: Engineered > Built environment > Solar panel > Unclassified ... | reverse complement strand
GCCAGCGCGGCCACGTCTTTGAGAAACACGAAGTTGCGCGTCCGGCGCATCCGGCGGCCCGCCCGGCGCAGCGGGGCCAGCATGGCTGGAAAGTCGGGGTAGGAAGAGGAATTATCGGACACGGCGGGCGCGAAATGCTACACCGAAGATAAAGCGAATCAAGGAGCTAGCAGGCTGGGCCGGGCAAAAGAACCTACGCTGCCCAAAATAAAAACGTCATGCTGAGCTTAGCAAAGCAGCTCGCTCGCATCGCTAGGGTTACTAACTCCAGCGGTGCGAGCGAGCTGCTTTGCCAAGCTCAGCATGACGTTCTTTTTACTCCAGAGGCAGGCTATTTCTTCTTTAGACCTAGCTCAATCAGGCGCTCATTCAAAAACTCACCGGCCGTGATGTCGGCTTCTTTCTTGGGGTTTTCGGCCGTCACGAGGTGGGGTAGGGCCGCCAGGCTCATTTCCGAGCGCGGGTGCATGAAGAACGGAATGCTGTAGCGTGAGGTATTCATCTTCTCGCGGGCGGGGTTCACCACGCGGTGAATGGTGCTTTTGAGCACGCCATTGGTGAGTCGCTGCAGCATGTCGCCTACGTTCACCACAATCTGGTCGGGTAGGGCCGTGATGGCAATCCACTGCCCGTCGCGGCGCTTCACCTGCAAGCCGTCGGCGCTGGCGCCCATAAGCAGGGTAATCAGGTTGATGTCGCCGTGCTCGGCGGCGCGCACGGCGTCGGCGGGCACCGCATCGGGGTCTTCAATGGGGAAGTAGTGAATGGGCCGCAGGATGCTGTTGCCGTTCTTCACCTTGTCATCGAAGTAGTTTTCGGGCAGTTCTAAGTACAGCGCGATGGCGCGCAGCACATCCTGGCCAGCGGACTCCAGCGTGCGGTAGGCCTTCATGGTGCTTTGGGCAAAGCGGGGCACCTCCTGGGGCCAAATGTTGGCCGGGTAGTCATGGCGCACGGGGTCTGTCTCGTCCAGCACTTCTTGGCCCACGTGGTAGAATTCCTTCAGGTCGCCGGTGTTGCGGCCCTTGGCGTGCTCCTTGCCTTTGCTGATGTAGCCGCGCTGGCCAGCCAGCGCCGGGTTTTCGTAGGTTTGCTTGGCTTGGTCGGGCAGCTGAAAGAACTCCTGCACGTCGGCGTACAGCTCTTTAGTTTGCGCCTCATTGAGGCCGTGGTTTTTGAGGGCAATGAAGCCAATGCTCTGGTACGCAGCGCCCAGCTCTTGCACAAACTTGGCTTTGCGGGTGGGGTCGCCCGAGCGGAAGTCCGCGAGGTCGAGCGAAGGGATGTGGTCAGGCAGGTTATCAGCCATAAAAAAGTAGGGATGGGTTACTTGCTGATTATGGATAGCTAACTTCTGGTAGCGGGCCGGGCAGTGGCGAGTTACGCTCGTAACCAGTCCCTTACCCAGCCTGCCAGCAGCAACCAGTAGTTACCTTCTGCGAAGTTACTACAAAACCCTAAGGTGGGCAGTTCGCGTACAGCAGCCGATTGCTCACCTCTTTCTGTTCCTTTCACATGTCTCGCTTCACCGCTCCGCTTACTGGCTCTTTGGCGCTGGCTACCCTCGCCTTTTTGGCCAGCTGTAGCACTTCCCAGCAAGCCGAATCAACTACGGGTCCCGTCGACCGCCCTGCCGCGCTAGGTGCCCAGACCACAGCCTCTACGGTATCGGGCGCTGCCCAAATGAAGGGTGGTATCACGCTGACGCCCTTTAACGACTCGCCCAAGTTTCCGACCGCCGGCCTGCGCCTCAATGCTCCTATCGATGGCTCGTCGCTGCCCAGCGGCCCGGTTGCGTTTTCGTACGAGTTGACCAATTTTCAGCTGACTAAGATGACCGAAAGCGAGCACGCCACGCACATGGCTAACTCGATGAAGGGCCAGCATATCCACAACATCGTGGACAACCAGCCTTACACGGCACACTACGAAACCAAGTTCAGCAGGCCCATTGCCGATGGTCAGCACGTGGTGCTTTCGTTTCTGTCGCGCTCGTACCACGAAAGCCTAAAGCACAAAGGCGCTTACGACTTGCGCACCATCACGGTGGGCACGCCGGCCGCCGGCACCGCGCCTTCGACGTTTGACACGAAAGCACCCGCGCTCTTCTACAGCCGCCCCAAGGACACGTACGCCGGCAACGACGCGAAGAGCATTATGCTCGACTTCTACCTGGTGAACACTACCCTGGCCCCGGACGGCAACAAAGTGCGTGCTACCATCAACGGCACCGAGTTTATGCTCGACCAGTGGCTGCCCTATATGATGGAAGGCCTGCCCGCTGGCCAAGCTACCATCAAGCTAGAACTGCTAGATAGCAGCGGCACGCTCATCCCTGGCCCCTACAACTCCGTCACGCGCACCATCACAGTTGCCCCGTAAGGAGGGGGTAGGCTAACCACAAACAAGAACGCCACGCTGCTTAGCGTGGCGTTCTTGTTTGTAATACGTAGTCAACCAGCTAGCTACTCACTAGCATCGCCTGCCGCACTAGTTCCTGCGCCTCGGGCTTGTCGTAGTCGGGCTCGCTTTCAATGAGTGGCATGAGGCGCGCCATGATGGCCTCCTGGCGCTGACCGGCGGCCCAGGCATCGGCATACGAAGTGTCGGGCGAGAACGTGACACGCGAGTACAGCGGCACCCACTGGCCAGCATACTGGGCGGCTATCTTGCTCTCGATACGCTTTTGCAGCAAGAAGCGTGGGTCGGCCACGCGGTCGCGCATCTCCACAAAGTTGTAAAGCGCTAGGTCAGCCATAGCGTCGGTATTGGGTTTGCGCTGGTGCTCAAACTCATCCATGACCTTGTCCCAATTGGCCTCACCGTATTGCTCCAACAGTTGGTTGAGCACAGTGCAGTCTTCAAAGCCGGCGTTCATGCCTTGCCCGTAGAAGGGTAGAATAGCGTGCGCCGCATCGCCGAGCAGTAGCACCGTATCGCGGTAGGCCCACGGGAAGCAGCGAATGGTGACGAGCGAGCCCGTAGGATGGTCAAAGAACTCATCCGTAAGCTGTGGCATTAGCGGCACCGCATCGGGGAAAGTCGCGGCGAAGAAGCTGGCTACATCGGCGGGCGTCTGGAGCGCGGCAAACGATTTATCACCTTCGTAGGGAAAGAAGAGCGTCGCATTGAATGAGCCGTCGAGGTTGGGCAGGGCAATCATCAGGAAGTTGCCGCGCGGCCAAATGTGCAGCGCGTTTTTTTCGAGTTGCCAGCTCCCCCCATCGCCCGCCGCAATGGTGAGTTCCTTATAGCCGTACTCCAGGTACTGCTGCGAATAATCGGTGCGGTCGGTGCGCTGCAAGGCCGCCCGCACCGCCGAAAACGCGCCATCGGCCCCAAACAGCCGTTCATAGGCCACCTCATACTCGTGGCGGCTGGCCACGTCCTGTAGGTGCAGGCGGCGGCCCGGCAAGTCGAGCTGCGTCAGCTTCTGGCCAAAGGTGAGCTGCACGCGCGGCTCCTGCTCTACCAGGTCGAGCAGGGTGCAGTTGAGGCTGCCGCGGTTGATGGAGTAGATGGCCTGGTTTTCCTGCCCGTAGGGCTGAAAGGTGAGCTGGCCTTGCCCATCGTGCATCACGCGCCGGTACATCGGGATGCCCACCTGCCGGATGTCCTCTACCACCCCTACCCCCGCCAGCCCGCGCCAGCCTCGATCCGACAGCGCCAGGTTGATGGAGCGGCCGCCCAGCAGGCCTTGCTGGCGCGGGTCGGGCAGGCGCTCGAATACTTGCACCGGGTGGCCGCGCCGCGCCAGGTATAGTGCCAGCAGCGAGCCTACTAGGCCGCCGCCCATCACTACTAGCGGTTCGGTGTGGGGCTCAGTACCGGGGGCTTGAGACTCGGGCACGGATGATTCAAAACCAGTCATTTCTATCACAATTAGATTAGCTACCAGCCATTCTTTTCCCTACCCCCTATCGCTAACCGCAAGTTTCTAAAACCACGCGGCCGCGAGCTGCATTAGGTGCTCCAGGCCAGCTTGGTCGGCAGCGTCAAAGTCGTTCAGTTGGTTACTGTCTACATCTAGTACGGCTACTACCTTGCCATCTTTGAACACCGGCACCACTATTTCTGATTTGGAGTCGGAACTGCAAGCAATATGGCCCGGAAATGCCTCTACATCGGGTACCAGCACCGTGCGGCCCTCTGCCCAGCTGGTGCCGCACACGCCACGCCCACGCCGGATGCGTGTGCAGGCAATCGGCCCCTGAAACGGCCCCAGCACCAACTCTTCGCCGCGCACGACATAGAAACCTACCCAAAAAAAGCCAAACGCTTGCCGCAGCGCCGCTGCCGTATTGGCTAGGTTGGCCGTCAGGTCGGGCTCAGTGGTGGTCAGGGCTTCGAGCTGGGAGTAGAGCTCGGCGTAGTGGCCAGCCCGGGCCAGGCCGGGCGTCAAGAATAGGTTTTCGGACATGATAACTAAGCAGCCGGGGTAGCGCACTGGGCGGCCGGGGCGTAAAAGTACCCGCCGGCCGCTACCCACGTGCCTGGCCTTAGGCGGCGGCAGGCTGGGCCGCCGGCGCGCTCACGCTTGAGAAGATGCCACCTTGGCGCTCACTGGCCTGCACCAAGCGGTAATTAAGGTCTTCTTTGGTGTCGAGGTACTCGTCGTAGCTCGTCGTTTCTATGAAGTATTGCACCGTTACTTCCTTGCCGCTGGGCGTGATGCTGTTGAACTTCATCTGCACGTCCTTGGTCACAAGTGGGTGGGCTTCGATGGCTTCTACCGACTCGCGAATGATAGCCTGCAACTGGTCGCTGGTCGTTTTGTGGTCAAACAACAGCGTGAAACCTACTCGCCGGGCCGTGCGCAAGCTCAAATTATCCAAGGGCTTGTCAATCATGCTTTTATTAGGCACCGTGAGATAGCTTTTTTCGGCGGTGCGTAGGCGCGTGCTGCGAAAACCAATTTTCTCAACCGTACCGCTCACACTGCCGGCCGTCACGAGATCGCCTACCCCAAAGGGCTGGTCTAGAAAAATAGTGAAGGATGCTAGCAGGTTCTCCAGGCTTTCCTTAGCTGCGAAGGCTACCGCCAAGCCCCCAATGCCGAGGCCGCCTATCAGAGCCGTCACGTTCACCCCAAACACCTGCCCCAACGCTATCAGCAAGCCGATGACTACAATAAATACCTTCAGCAGGTCTTTGGCAAAGGGTAGAAACTGACTATCGAGCCGGCGCACGCTACCGGTAGCCGTCAGCTCAGCGCGGCGCTGCATCACGAGCAGCGCAAAATCTACGAGGCGGGTAATTACCCACACAATGGTGCTAATGACGCCCAAGTGGAATAGCCCCAGCAGCACCACTTTCGGCCAGGGCTCTACTCCCTGCACAGCCAGTGGTGGCTGCGGATAGCGCAACACACTGAAAGCCAGATAAAAAGAAACCAAGAACAACAACGTGTTCAGTGGTTGAATCAATAAGTCATGCAGCTCATCCTCTGTGACACCAGCCGTGTAGCGCTTTGTTAACCGGAATAAGCCTTTGCTCAGCAGCCGCGACAGGATCCGGTTTAGGAGCGCCGCCATCAGCATGATGACAATTGCAATCAGGTATTCCAGTAGCTCGTTGCCTAAGATTTGCCGATGTAGAAAGGAAGGTATTTCCATTAAATAAAAAGACAGTAATAAAAGGAATTGCACACTAAGAGGCATTGAGGGGATAGGAGCCTATTGCTTTTTCTAAAGAAATAATCGACCGGCTAATCCCCGCATTTGCTCAAAATTCACTGTTATTACAAAAAGCAATAGCAGAATTTGAAGTGTCTGTCATTTACGAAAAGTATTCCTTACCTGTTGGCATGCACTAAGAAACACCTGACTTAATGTGCTCCTCCATTTCTGAGTAAATTCTAAATAACGTGACTTATTCGCCGCTTCGCTTGTTCATTCCTAGTTAGTTAGCGAGACCAAAAAAACATTTTTTTCTGCGCAAATCGCTTTATCTAGAAAACAGAAAAAGTGCCAATTGACACTGCAATGCACCAAATTGCACTTCACCAAGGCTTATGACCTATCAATAGCTTCTATTTTTATGTTACTAAACCAGTGAATAATGGTATTCTTTGGTTTACTTTGCAATGCCGAGACTCTAGCAATGGAGCGGAGGCCTCACTCTTCTATCTCCCCTTCTACCATTTTTCAATTTAACGCTATCATGAAACCATTGCATTCTCGCGTCGAAGCAGACCAGTTGGACCGCGCCGCCGCCATGCTTAAGGTGCTTTCGCACCCTAAGCGCCTAGCAATTGTCGACTTACTCGGTAAAAGCAAAGGCAACAAAGAGCACCAGATGTCGGTGACTGAAATCTATCAGGCCCTTGATATCCCACAAGCCATTGCTTCACAGCACCTTATAACGCTAAAAGACCGCGGTGTGCTTAAATCGAGTAAAGTGGGCACCAAAATTTATTATTCATTGGCTGTTCCCCAGCTTTTGAAGATAATTGACACCTTAGAGGATTACTCTATTCACATCTAGCTTAGCACACTCCATTAAGCTTAGTTGCATTATGTCAGCTAAGTATCTATATGGAAACAACTAAAAACTAACATAGGCTTAGGATTATTCTAACAAAACATATTGAGTGGCGAGTAAGCCACACGTAATTTTTGCAGGAAAGGTCCTAGACAAAAAGGAACGTCCCGTTGCTAGCTTGAGCTAGCGGCGGGACGTTCCTTTTTTTAGGCTTTGTAGCCAATCGCTGTTAAGCCAGAGTTGGCTGATGCTCTAGGTCGAAAATATCGGTGAGCAACGATAGAAGCTGTTCAGCTTCGTCACGGCGGCAAGCTGCTTTCAAGTGTAGTACATGCTGCTTTAGTACCTTCTGCATAAAAGCACGAGTAGCATCGTCGAGCAGCTTCACCTCCGAAGGGGTAGCCTTTTTCTGAAAGCGCTCTAGCTCTTGCTGGCGCAACTGCTCCAAGCCAGCTTTCATGCGCTGAATCAGCGGCGACACAAGCATCTCACGGCTCCAGTCGGCAAAGTCGCGCAGGCTTTCGGCCACAATGGCCTGTACTTGCGGCACGGCACCCAGGCGCTGTTCTAGCGCTGCCGAAGCTTTGCTTTGAATAGCGTCTACGTTGTAAACCAGCACGCCAGGTACCTGCTCTACATCGGCCGCTACGGAACGCGGCACTGCCAAATCAATGAAAAACTTGTAGCTCAGCACATCTAGGCTCGCCACTAAGTCATGGGTGAAGAATGGCGTGGCAAGGTTGATGGACGAGATAATAACGTCAGCTTCGCGTAGAGCAGCAGGCAGCTGGTCAAAATCGGCGATGCGCAGCCGGCCGGGCGCAAACTCGGCGGCTAACTCCTCAGCCCGAGCGCGGGTGCGGTTGCAGAGCGTAACGCTGGCAAACGCCTTGCTATCAGCTAGGTGGCGGCACACATCACTCCCAATCTCACCTAGGCCCACCACTAGCACACGAGGGCTAGCCACATCGGCCGTCAATTCTTCGACCAGTTCAAGGGCAGCATAGCTCATCGAAGCGGCACCGTCTCGGAAGCTGGTTTCTTGCTGCACACGCTTGTTGGCAAAGAAGATGGTGTGCAGCAAGCGGTGCAGAAACGGACCAGCGGCGTCCGCATCGGCCGTCCACTGGTAAGCATTCTTCACCTGATTGATAATCTGCATATCGCCTACTACCTGCGCATCGAGGCCTAGCGCTACCTCAAACAGATGGCGCGTCGCGGCCTCGGCATCGTCATACAGGTCGAAGTAAGGCGCGAAGCTCACTGCATCTGGTCGGTTTTTGAGCTCGCCCAGCGCCCGGATGATGGCGGCCGAATAGTCGTCGTCGTGCGCGTAGTAGATTTCGGTGCGGTTGCAAGTGCTAAGCACCAGCAAGTCACTCAGGTGCAGCTCGGTACGCAGCTGCTGTAAAAAACGGCGGCAGGCGCTTTCATCCAAGGCAAGCAGCTCACGAATGGCAAGCGGGGCGTTGCGGAAGGATAAACTAACGGCCTTAAACGAATGAGACATAGCACGGGCCAACCCGAGGTTGGCCTGCAAAATTACGGTATAAATAGCAGTTATGGGAACAGGTAATTAGGCCATTGGGTTCGGCGGCGGGGGGTAGGGCTGCCCCTTACCCAGTGCTCGTTGAATGCAAGCGCTTACTCTCCGAATGCCAGGCCCGACCTTTGCCCCTATCTATGCTCCCTCCCCTCTACGACCAGAAATCCCGTATCAAGCTGCTGGTTCTACTGTTGGCCTTGCTCATTGCTGGGGCTACCGTGGTATATACTAACACGCTAGTGCAGCGCCTGTCGGAGCGCGAGCAGCATCAGATTGACTTGTACGCCAAAACGCTGCGCTACATTATTAATACGGAAGACACCAAAAACCTGCCCTTTTTGCAGGAGCAAATCATTGAGGCCAACACCACCATCCCGGTTATTCTCACGGATGGCGAGAATATCAATGACGCCAAAAACCTGGGCCTGGGCGCTCACCTGTCCGAAGCCGACTCGGTGCGCAAAATGAATTTTGTGCTGCAAGAAATGCAGAAGCGCCACCCGCCCATTGTGATTGAGCTGGCAGGCGGCACCCGCAACTACGTCTTTTACCAAGATTCGCGCCTGCTGCGGCAGCTGCGTACCTACCCCTTGGTGCAGCTCGGCGTCATTGCCTCGCTGGCCGTGATGGCGTATATCTCATTCAGCTACTCGCGGCGGGCCGAGCAAAACCGCGTGTGGGTGGGCCTGGCCAAGGAAACGGCGCACCAGCTGGGTACGCCGCTGAGCTCGCTGGTAGGCTGGCAGAGCTACCTGCGCGAGTCGGAGCGCTTTCACGATGAGCCCATTGTGGAGGAGCTGGGCAAGGACATCAAGCGCCTGGAAATTATTACGGAGCGCTTCAGCAATATTGGCTCGGTGCCGGTGCTCAAGGCCGAAAACCTTTACCACACCACCCGAAATGCCATTGCCTACCTCGAAGCCCGCGTGTCGCGCAAGGTGAAATTCACTATCGAAACTGACCTGCCGCTCGACACGCCGGCCCTACTCAACGTGCCACTATTTGACTGGGTGGTAGAAAACATCTGCAAAAATGCCGTAGATGCCATGGATGGGCGCGGCTCCATCACGCTACGGCTGCGGCCCGTACGCGCGCAACGGCGCTGGTGGCGCCGCCGCCCACCGCGCCCGCAAGTAGCCATCGACATCACCGATACCGGCAAGGGCATTCCTAAGAATAAGCTCGAGAGCGTGTTCCTACCCGGCTACACCACTAAGAAGCGCGGCTGGGGCTTGGGCCTAGCACTGGCCCGCCGCATCATCGAAAACTACCACGAAGGCCGCCTCTATGTGAAAGGCAGCGAGGTGGGCAAAGGCACCACGTTTCGGCTAGTGCTTAATCAGTAGCACGCAATATATGTGAGGAACAAAGAGTACAGTCGCTAAAAAGCCCATCATGCTATGTAAAGCATGACGGGCTTTTTAGTAGTCAATTCTAGGCGAAGCCCTACCCCCCCATTACCAGTTGGTCGGGCAGATTGAGCAGGTAGTCGCCATAGCCACTTTTGCGCAAAGGCTCGGCTATTTTGCGTAGTTGCGCGGCGTCGATAAAGCCTTGGCGGAAAGCGGCTTCCTCAATGGAACCCGCTTTGAGGCCCTGGCGCTGCTCTAGCACGCGCACAAACTCGCCGGCCTGCATCAGGCTCTCGAACGTGCCGGTGTCGAGCCAGGCCGTGCCTCGGCCCAGGATGCCCACTTTCAGCTTACCACGGCGCAGGTACTCGCGGCTCACGTCCGTGATTTCATACTCGCCGCGTGGGCTAGGCTTCAGGTTCTTGGCAATCTCTACTACTTCATTATCATAGAAGTACAGGCCTGGCACAGCGTAGTTACTCTTGGGGCTGGCAGGCTTTTCTTCTATACTGAGGGCCACCTTGTTCTCATCGAACTCGACCACGCCGTAACGCTCGGGGTCGTGTACGTGGTAGGCATATACTACCCCCCCTTCGGGGCTATTATTGGCTTTAAGAAGCTCCTCCATGCCTTCGCCATGGAAGATGTTGTCGCCCAGCACCAAGGCCACCTTATCCTGGCCAATGAAGTCGGCACCCAGCACGAAAGCTTGCGCGAGGCCATTGGGTAGCTCTTGCACTACGTACTGGAAATCGCAGCCCAGGCTCTGGCCATCGCCGAGCAATTTTTTAAACTGCGCTTGGTCGTGGGGGGTAGTGATGATGAGAATCTCACGGATGCCCGCCATCATCAATATCGACAGCGGATAGTAAATCATCGGCTTGTCGTAAACGGGCATAAGCTGCTTCGAGACGGCAAGCGTGAGCGGATGCAGCCGGGTGCCGGAGCCGCCGGCGAGGATAATGCCTTTCATAAGCGCAAGGTTTTCGCGAGGTTAAAAGAGGTGTTGCAAGGTTATTTACGGAGTGTTTTTTAACTTAAAGACTTCGCGAAACCTTGCTACACCTCGCGAAACCTTGCGCGCTAATTGCGCTCTTTAATAAACTCTTGGTTGTCTTTAAACCAACTCAACGTTTGCTGCAAGCCTTCGCGGATACGCACCTGGGGCGCGTAGCCCAGTCGGGTTTCGGCCTTGGTGATATCGGCCAGCGAATCGCGAATATCGCCGGCACGATTGGGGCCGAACTTGGGCGCCAGTTCCGAGTGGGCTTCTTCGCGCAAGATGTCGTACATCTGCACCAATGAGGTGCGGTCGCCGACGGCGATGTTATAGACCTGGCCCAGCGCCTCCGGGTTGGTGGTGAGGGCCGCCCGAATATTGGCCTGCACGCAATTGGCCACGTAGGTAAAATCGCGGGTCTGGCCGCCATCGCCATTGAGCGTGGGCGCATTATCCTCCAGAATGGCGTCGATAAACAGCGGAATCACCGCCGCGTAGGCTCCACCGGGATCCTGGCGCGGGCCGAAGATATTGAAGTAGCGCAGGCCAATAATCTCCATGCCGTAGGTACGAGCAAACACATCGGCGTACAGCTCATTGGCGTATTTCGTAACGGCGTAGGGCGAGAGTGGCTTGCCGATGCGGTCCTCTACCTTGGGCAGGCCAGGGTGGTCGCCATAGGTCGAGCTGCTGGCTGCATACACAAAACGCTTAACGCCCGCTTCTTTGGCTGCGAACAGCATTTTCACGAAGCCGCCTACGTTCACCTCATCCGTCGTAACGGGGTCATTGATGGAGCGCGGCACCGAGCCCAGCGCCGCTTGGTGCAGCACTATATCGATGCCCTGGCAGGCACGGGCGCACGCTTCGCGGTCGCGAATGTCACCCTCCTGCACCTCCAGCGCCGGGTTGCCCTCAAACAGCCGCAGGTTTTTGCGAAAGCCGTTGGAGAAGTTATCCAGCACCCGCACCTTCCCTACCCCCTGTTTTAGCAGGTATTCGACCAGGTTAGAACCAATGAAGCCCGCACCACCGGTTACAAGGAAGTTGAGGCCGTTAAGTGATTGGTCAGTAAAAGCTTGTTCGTACATTTTTTCAATTAACAAGTAGCAGTCAGCAATTAGCAATTTCAGGCAACAATTGCTAATCGCTGACTGCTAATTGTTAACTAGGATTAACGGCCAGCGTATTGCTTGGTATTATAGTCCTGGTAAGCGCCGCTGGTCACGTTGTCGAGCCACGCTTGGTTGGTCAAGTACCAGTCTACGGTCTGGCCCAGGCCTTGCTCGAAGGTGACGCTTGGCTTCCATCCCAACTCGTTCATTATTTTGCTAGAGTCGATAGCGTAGCGCATGTCGTGGCCAGCGCGGTCAGTCACGAAGGTGATAAGCTGACGCGAAGTGCCGGCAGGTTGGCCGGTCTTCTCATCTACTACGTCGCAGAGTAGTTCGATGAGTTTGAGGTTCTGCCACTCGTTTACGCCGCCAATATTGTAGGTATCACCCAGTTTACCCTTGTGAAAAACGGCATCGATAGCGGTCGCATGGTCTTTCACGAAGAGCCAGTCGCGCACGTTTTCGCCTTTGCCATACACCGGCACCTGCTGGCCGGTACGCAGGCGATGAATAGCCAGTGGAATCAGCTTCTCGGGAAAGTGATTAGGGCCATAGTTGTTCGAGCAGTTGCTAAGCTTCACAGGCAGGCCGTAGGTGTGGTGCCAAGCCCGCACAAAGTGGTCGGAGCTGGCTTTAGAAGCCGAGTAGGGTGAGCGCGGGTCGTAGGCCGTTTCTTCGGTAAACAGCTCGGGGCCGAAGTCGAGCGAGCCGTACACCTCGTCGGTGCTCACATGGTAGAAGGTGTGGCCCTCAAAACCTTTTTCTTTCCACAGGTCCTTGGCTGCGTTCAGCAAGTATACGGTGCCTAGCACGTTGGTACGCACAAACGCCAATGGGTCGGTGATGCTGCGGTCGACGTGGCTTTCGGCAGCCAGGTGAATCACGGCGTCGGGCTTTTCACGGCTAAACAACTCCTCGACAAAAGCCTGGTCAGCAATGTCACCTTTAATAAATTGGTAGTTGGGTGCCTGCTCGATATCACGCAGGTTTTCCAGATTACCGGCGTAGGTAAGAGCATCCAAGTTCAGAATCTGGTACTCAGGATACTTAGTAACGAACAGACGCACTACGTGCGAGCCAATGAAGCCGGCCCCGCCGGTAATGAGAATTTTCATATTGTTAAGCATTTATTCAGGCTGCCTACAGTGTAGCAGCGCGCGTGGGGTAGTCGTTTTGCTCATTAGCAATTACTGCTCCATGCCCGTTGCTGCACTATAGGCAGCCAGCTGGTTTAGTTAGCTATCCTACTTGCCCAGAGTCTCTTGCCATTTCCAAGCGCTGGCTAGCGAATCAAACAACGACGTGGTGGTTTTGAAGCCTAGCACATCCGCCGCTTTGGTAGCATCGGCGTAGATGGCGGGCACGTCGCCGGGGCGGCGCGGGCCGATGCTATAATTCAGCTTCTGGCCGCTGGCTTCTTCAAACGTCTTCACAACTTCCAGCACTGTGTTGCCGTGGCCGGTGCCCACGTTAAAGGTTTCGACTACTTCGCTGGCCTTGCGGTCGAGCAGGCGCTGCACGGCTACAATGTGGGCCTGAGCCAAGTCTACCACGTGGATGTAGTCGCGCACGTTAGTGCCATCGGGTGTATCGTAGTCACTACCAAAAATGGTCAGCTTCTCACGAATGCCGGCAGCCGTTTGGGTAATGAAAGGTACTAGGTTGTTGGGTGTGCCCAGCGGCAGCTCCCCAATTTTAGCGGAATCGTGCGCGCCGATAGGATTGAAATAGCGCAGCAGAATGGTGTGCAGCTGGTTGCCGGGCGCACCTGACACATCATGCACCACGTCTTCGCACATTTGCTTGGTGCGGCCGTAGGGCGACGAAGCGGGCTTGGTGGGGGTAGCCTCCGTCACAGGTAGCGCGTCGGGAATACCATACACGGTGCACGACGAGGAGAAAACCAGGTTGTTTACGCCATTTTCCCGCATCACCTCAATGAGGGTGAGTAGCGAGCCTACGTTGTTTTGGAAGTATTCCAGCGGCTTCTGTACCGACTCGCCGACTGCCTTGAAGGCGGCAAAATGGATAACGCCGTCGATGGTGCCTTCGGCCTGAAATACCTGACGCAGCGCGGCGGCATCGCCACAGTCGATCTGGTGGCACGGTACCTCATGACCCAAAATAGCCTTAATTCCTGCCAGCGCCGACTCTTTCGAGTTACTGAAATTGTCGACAATGATGGGCTCGTAGCCGGCCTGCGCCAGCTCAACCACGGTGTGGGAGCCAATGTAGCCGGCGCCGCCGGTAACCAGAATTTTCTTCATAATTGTTAAGCTAGTAGCTATTAGCTGTTAGCTGATAGCTTGATTGTTACGAAAGGGCTATCAGCTAACCGCCAATAGCTAGCAGCTAAAACCTACAGGCTCCAGTAGTGAATCTCTTCCATGGGCTTGGTGCGGTACAAGCCTTTGATGTCGACCAGCACGGCATTGGCAGCCGTGATGGACTGAAAGTACGCCTCGTCTTTGTCAAGGTAGGGCTGATGACTTACGGCCACAATCACGGCGTCGTAGTCGGCCCGGATTTTATCTGGGGCCGTTAGGCGGAAGCCGTACTCGTGGTGCAGCTCGTCGGAGCTAGCGTGCGGGTCCACGATGTCCACATTCACTGAGAAGTTTTTTAGCTCGTGAATAACGTCGGCCACCTTTGAGTTGCGGATATCTTCCACGTTCTCTTTGAAAGTAGCGCCCATCACCAGCACACGGCTTTTGGCCACGTCCTTGCCGCGCTTAATCATCATCTGCACGGTTTTGCGGGCGATGTAGGCACCCATGTTATCGTTGGTGGTGCGGCCACTCAGAATAACTTTCGCGTCGTATCCAAGCTCCTTGGCCTTATAGGTGAGGTAGTATGGGTCAACACCGATGCAGTGGCCGCCCACTAGGCCGGGGCTAAATTTCAAGAAGTTCCACTTGGTACCGGCCGCCTCGAGCACCTCATAGGTATTGATGTTCATGCGGTCGAAAATCATCGACAGCTCGTTCATCAGCGCGATGTTAACGTCGCGCTGGGTGTTTTCGATAATCTTAGCTGCCTCAGCTACTCGAATGCTGCTGGCGCGGTGCACGCCGGCATCTACTACCAACTCGTAGACTTTGGCGATGGCTTCGAGCGCTTCGTCATCGCAGCCGCTGACCACTTTTATAATGCGACGCAGCGTATGCTCCTTATCGCCGGGGTTGATGCGCTCGGGCGAGTAGCCCACCTTGAAATCACCGTTGGCAAAGCTCAACCCCGAGCATTTCTCCATTACCGGAATGCAGTCTTCCTCGGTGCAGCCAGGGTACACGGTGCTCTCAAACACCACGTAATCGCCTTTTTTTAGCACCTTACCTACCGAGCTGGAAGCTCCAAGCAGCGGCTTGAGGTCGGGCTGAGCATGCTCGTCGATGGGGGTAGGCACGGCCACAATAAAAAACTGGGCCTCGCGCAGCACCTCCAGCGAGTCGGTGAAGGTGATATCGCAGCCCTCAAAAGCAGCGCTGTCGAGTTCGCCGCTGGGGTCCTGGTTTTGGCGCATCATCTCCACGCGGCTCGCGTTGATGTCGAAGCCGATAACCGAGAGTTGCTTGGCAAATTCGAGAGCGATGGGCAAGCCTACGTAGCCGAGGCCAATCACGGCCAGCTTGGCTTCTTTGCGGAGGAGTTCGTCGTACACTTCTGAGTAATTAGGAGTTATAAAATTAGGAGTTATGAATGAACGCTAACGGATACATTGGCTTGACTCATAAGGCTTACTAGTTTTTTATTGGGACTTAGCTGGTAGACTTCACCGCTTTCGGGGCAGGTGGCGCGGCCGGCTGCGTCGAATGCCAGCCGGTGGCCAGCAGCGCTCATCCAGCCTTGCTGCCGAGCAGGTGCCCCATAGACTAAGGCATAGGCCGGTACATCTTTGGTGACTACGCTGCCCGCGCCCACGAAAGCGTAGCGCCCCAAGCGCACGCCGCACACCAGCGTAGCATTGGCCCCGATACTGACGCCACGCTCCAAATAGGTAGGCTGGTAGTAGTCGGTGCCCCGGCGCGGCACGGCACTGCGCGGGTTCTTGACGTTGGTAAAGACTACCGACGGACCCAGAAATACATCGTCTTCGCACACTACCCCAGCGTAGAGGCTCACGTTGTTCTGCACCTTCACGTTGCGGCCCAGCGTCACGCCGTCGGCTACAAACACGTTTTGGCCCAGCGAGCACTTCTCGCCTAGCACTGCACCCGCCGCCAAGTGGCAAAAGTGCCAGATGCGGCTGCCCGCCCCCACGCGGCAGCCCGCGTCGAGCACGGCAGTAGGATGAGCATAAAAATCAGCAGTGGATTCGGCCACGGGGCAGGGGTAGGGCTTTGCGCTCGCAAAGGTAACAGGCTAAGTGGGGTTGGGGGGTAGGGCGTCTTTTTGAATAAATTGTATTCTTCTCGCTAATTGTCTGTTTTTATGAGACTACTTGCTCCTAGAGCCGACTTGTCAACTCCTTTGTTGCTCGAAGCCTACCTGCATCTAGAGCACGACGCGGCTCATAAAAACAAATACTAAGCTGGCAAAATCCGGACGATGGTCCGGGCCGTGCACAACCGGCTCTGCGTTAACCTAACTAGTCTGTTATTTCCGCAACTCGCTGGGGCCAGCCTGCACTAGTAGTAGCTGATGCCCGACTTGAAAACAGTATAGGCTGAGCTTTTACCCGGCACGACAACGACTAGTAGCTACTTAGTAAAAACCACGCTCCTCGACCTGCGCGGCGTGAGCGCTACGCTGGCGCGCCTCTACTAAAGTTTGGGGTAAGGCGCGGGGGTAGGGCGCCGCGCTACGGGTGCCACACCTCGGCCGAATCGGCCACCAAGGCCGGTCGGGAGAGCAGCACTAGCTGGGCATCTTCGTACAGCACCCGGTAGCCGGGGCGGGCGCGCAGTACCTCGATAGCCTGCTGCGCCTGGTCCTGCGAGAGGGGCCAGGCGGCGTGCTCGTCGGGCTCGCGCAGCAGGGCTACCAGCCGGGCCGTGCGCAGCACCGGAAACAGAAATAAGTCGCGCCGGGCCAGCAGATGCGGGGCCAGGCTGGAAGACGTACTGAGGGCGGCGCCAGCCGGCACATGGGCCAACGCCACCCTCAGGCTAGCGCAGTCGGGGTAGGGGCTGCGGTAGTGGCTGCCAATAAGGAAATTGCCACTAGCCCGGTCGTACCACTGGCTGCGGCGCGTGTAGAGTGTGACGATGGTAAACACCGCCACGCCACCCAGCGCCAGCGCCCACGCGCCGCGCCGAAAAGAGCCCCTACCCCCCTGTTGGGCCCGAAGTTCATCGACCACAGCCAGCGTGAGTACGGGCGCAAATTCGATAGAATACTGGCCATTAATACCCCAAAAGCCGTAGTCGTTGGCCAGTAGCTTTTGGGCCAGGATGGGCACTAGCATGAGCACGTACCAGGGCCGGCGCCACAGGGCCCAGCCGCCCGACACCAGCACGGCACCCCAGGTTTCGAGCTTGATGTAGTCGTAGCTATCCTCTGGCAAGGTATTGTAGAACAGCGCTGCCCACAGCCGCGTGGGGTGTGTGAGCACGTTGGCCAGCACTGCCGGCAGCGAGGCGCCCCACTGGCTATAGCGTACCAGCTGCATAAAGGGGCGGTGCGTGGTATCGAGGGCCGGCATCACGTAGTGCGTAATTACTTGATAGTAAAATACCGAGCCCACGGCGGCCAGCGCCAGCCACGCCACCCGCACCCGGTACGTGCGGTGCTGCCAGGCCAGGCCTAGCAGCACGCAAGCCAGCCACAGCGCCATGTTCTCTTTGCTCACTAGGATGAGCAAGGCGGCCAGGGTGGCCCTACCGCCCCTACCCTGCCCTACCCACAGCGCCAGCCAGGGCAGAGCCATGGCGCCCAGCACATTGTCGTGGTAGTCGTAGCTGAAAGCCGAGTACACGCCCCAATGGCAGCCTAGCAGCGCCAGCGCCCAGTTGGCGGCGCGGGGGCTACCCCCCTGAGCGCGGGCGTAGTGCCACGCGCCCAATAGCCCCAGCAGCACCGCTCCGATTTGTAGCAGCAGCAGGGCCCAGGCACCGCCTACTAGGTAGTAGAGCGGTGCGGCTAGCGCAGGCGTCAGGCTGAAATGGCTAGCTAAAAAGCTGGTAGGTGGCGTGTCGAGCAGCAGCGTCACGCGTGGGGCCCGCAGGTGGGCAAAGTCGGCTACGGCCTGGGCTGTGAAGCCCAGATCGAGGGCGGCCGTGCGAAAATTCCACTGGTTGACCAGCGAAATCAAGCTATATGTTAAGCCAAAGACCAGCAGTAGCACCGCACGCCCACGCCGGGCAGGCCAAGTGGGCAAGGATGGATACTGCGGCGAGAAGCTATGAGCCATGCAAGAAGTTAACAGATTATAATAAAGCGATTCGACGGCGTTGAACAGCATTTCTGAATTTGAATCTATCCAGCACTTTTTTGCGGCTTCGCGCCTTGGGGTTAGCCTTACGTTACGGAGCTGACGGACCCATCAGGAGCAGACGCGTAGCAGCAGCGGTCATTTCACCGGCCCAAATGGCTCGAATAGTTTCGCTTTGGCCAGCTTCAGTAGCCCAGTACACATCGCCGGGGTAGTAGGGCAGCGTGACACCGCGCGCGCCGGGCATTTGGAAATACGTATCAGTATCCAACTGCCGCACTCGGGCGTGGGCGTATATCAACCACTTATTGCGGTAGGCAGCGGGTTGGTTGACAAACCACGATATTTCTTCTCGGCCCCACACCGTAGGCCACTGGCCGGGCTTATCGGGAACACCGCTAGGACCATTGTCAAATTCGGCCTGGGCAGGCAGGTGGCGGCAATACCATCCGCCAGGGGCCCGCCCACCGGCACTGAGGCCATAAATTGCCCCGGCCAGATTACCCGGATCGCCGAAGTCAAGGTATGCGCTATGCGTGCCGGCACGCACTGTATCGGCCTCAATAGGACGCAGCGGGCAGGAATGAAAGTCAAACAGTAGCTGGCGCACTGAGTCGGGCAGTGGGGCCGTGGGGTGCGGGTCGTAGTATTCACCATGGGTATGCGCATCGCAGAGCACAAAGCCTCGGTTGCGGGTGCGGGCGTAGCGCCGTACCCGTTGTAGCAAGCCCCAAACGGCGCGGTGGCCGGGGTCACGATTATCAATAAGACGAATCTGACCGAAATGCAAGGCCTCACAACCAGCGTCTATTTGCCGCACGGCACAGTAATAAAACCAAAGCTGCGCCTCTGGGCGGCTCAGGTCGGGGGTACCAGGCGCCTGCCCAGGGGGGCGGCCATCCCAGCGGTAGTGCTTGCTATCTGTAGCTGAGTAGTAGTCAGGATACATCATGTCGGCGAAGCGAAAGTGCCGCACGGCAGGCGCTAGGGTGTCCTCTCCAAACTCAGCCCGCAGGCGATTAGGCACGGTCAAGTTCTTAACTGTTGGCTCTACTATCTCAAATACGCAGCCCTGTGCTACAATGTCGGGCTGCCGCGCGTGCAATACCTGGATGTTACGGCGTAGCGTATCGAGAATAGTCTGTGCTACAGAATCGCACCAGGGAGTAGACCACCACCCGCCCAAGCGGCCTGCTAAGCGCATCCCGGCGGTAGTAGACCAACGCATCAACGCGTAGCGCTGGGCTACGACAGACGCCGAAGGCAGCTGCAACGACTGCACCGACAGCGAGCGGGCTAAGTAATGCCGCACCAAAGCCTCTGACACAGGAGCCAACGTATCGGCTGCTGGCCGGGGCTGGGCGGCCGCGGGCCGCCACCCCAGCCAGCAGCCCACTATCAGCCAGATGGTTCTTAGCCAGCGGCCAGCTTGCCGCGACCCTGAACACGTACTAGTTGTGTCGGAGCAATAACTATGCATAACCTACCTTTTTTTCTTGCAACCGAAGCCAGCTAAAGCTCGGTTCCCCTACTCCTCTAGCGCAGAGAAACCGGGAACTGGCAAATTGCTTTCCGATACAATATAGAGTGGGCGTTGTCGCACATTGGCCCCCAGCCGGGCCAGGTATTCACCTATAATACCAATAGCAATTAGCTGCACGCCACCTAAAAACAAGATACTGACCATTAAAGAGGGCCAGCCCGGCTCGTAGTGTTGCGTTACGAAGCGTGAGTACAACGTGTAGATCATAACGAGAAAAGCTACGCCCGACACGAGAAAACCACCCACCGTGGCGACTTTCAGGGGCACGTCGGAAAACGCCGTAATGCCATCGAGGGCAAAGCGCAGCATCTTGCCATAGGTATAGCCGGTTACGCCGCCGGCGCGTTCTGCCCGGTCATATTCCAGAAATGTTTGTCGGTAGCCAATCCAAGAAATCTGGCCGCGCAAAAATTTATTTTGCTCAGGCATTTGGCGCAGGGCGAGCACTACTTTACGGGAGATAATGCGAAAGTCACCCGTATCAACTGGAATCTCAACGTGCGTAAGTGCGCGCAAAATTCGGTAAAAAACCTTAGCCGTCAGCTTTTTAACCTGACTTTCACCCTGGCGCGAGCGACGCCGGGCATACACTACCTCGTATCCCTCGCGCAGCTTATCGTAGAGGGCAGGTATCAATTCGGGCGGGTCTTGCAAGTCGGCGTCAATGATAACGACGGCCGCACCTTCGGCCCGGTCGAGGCCGGCAGTGACGGCAATTTGATGACCAAAATTACGGCTGAAGCTCAGGTAACGCACGTGCTGCGGGTCGTGCTCAGCTAGCAACAGTAACTGAGGCAGCGAACTATCGCGCGAGCCGTCGTTCACAAAAATGAGCTCATAGCCGCCAGGTATATCCAGCGGGGTCAATAGCGCGGTCAGCCGGCGGTGCAGCTCCCGAATGTTGGCCTCCTCATTATAAATCGGAATTACAACCGATAGCGTTGGGGGGGGGTAGGGATGCACAGTAGCAAAAACATTAAGCGGGCTTGACAGCCAGCGCAAATACACTCACCCCCACCGGCAGGTTGACGTGACGCAGCACGGCATTCTCGGCGCGTACCCAATTCAGCAGCAGTTTATTAAGTGGCCCAGCGAACTGGTGCAAGTCGCCGGTCGAGCCAGTGGCTACCTGTGGCTCTTTAGCCCCAGCCAGCCAGCGCCGAGCCAGCCGCAGCGCGGTCGTTGGGAAGTACAGCGCGGCGTTCCAGAACGAGCTACGCTGCGGGCGCAGGCCTGCCCCACGCAGGGCGGCTAGCAGCCCCGCCCGCGAGTAGCGCCGAAAATGGTGGTTCACTACGTCGTGCTCGCTCCAGAGGTAGGCATGAGCTGGCACAAACACCAATAGCTGCCCGCCCGGACGGAGCACCCGCGCCCACTCGCTCAGGGCGCGGCCCTCATCTTCGATGTGCTCCAGCACGTCGGAGGCAATAACCAGGTCGAAGCGGGCATCCTCAAAAGTCAGATTAGCCCCATCCATCACCGAAACATGGGGCACGCCCCGCGCCTCGGCCAGCTCGATAGCCGGCTTGCTCACGTCGATACCCGTCACATCGGCGTAGCCCTGCTGGCGTAGGCGCTGCATGAGTGGCCCGCCCGAACAGCCGATTTCAAGAATGGCGGCCGTAGTTGGTAGTTGCAGCTGCCGAATGAGGTCGTATACCGCGTCGCGGCGGCTTGCGAACCACCAGTGCTGCTCCTCAAGCTGGTGGTATTTGGCTTCGTAAGTCAGGTCCATACTGGGTAAAGGTAGGGGTTGCTTACCAGAGCTTTGGGGGGTAGGGGGGGGTTGACTAGGGTAAAACAGGCCAAGCGCTATACTTTTGCAGTTGGTGAGCGGCTCACAAAATTACGATAGTACCCCCATGCGCTTTGTTCGTCTTCTGCCTTACCAGCGCCTAGTCCGGTATCCTTACCACGTAGCAGCGGCAATTCTGTTTGCGCTGATGGCGGCAATGCTCTACAGTCCCTACCTCCATACCATGCCCGAGGGCATTCATGTGTGGCCCCAGGCCGACCGGCTGTCGCTGGCCATTAATTTTTACGATGGAGGCTTCAATTTCTGGTATCCGCGCACTTCTTCCTTCTCACCGGGGCCATTTTCCTCTATTGGTGGCGTCAATGGCGTCGAATTTCCCATTCAACCTTATTTAGCAGCCCTGTGTGGGTTGGTAGTAGGCCGCGACAATATCCTGCCATCCTTCCGGCTACTGGATGCCGCAATGGCCGTGGTAGGCTTCTGGTACCTGTTTCGGCTGGTATTTGAGCGTACCAGCAGCTTCGGCGCAGGTCTTCTACCGGGGGCAATGCTGCTCGCATCCCCCACGTTCATTGCCTACGCAGGCAGCACGATTCCTGACCCCTTTAGCCTATCACTTACGTTTATCGGGTTTTATTATTGGCTGCGCTACTTTGGGCCCCGACAACGCTTTGGTGATCTACCACTGGCCTTAGGCATTTTGAGCTTGGCGGCACTTATCAAGACTACCTGCGTGCTGCACTTGCTAGCCGTAGCGGGTATCACCCTGCTGTACGCTTACTTTGAGCCGCTACGCTTCACTACCCGGCAGCGCCTGCTGCTGCTAGCTGCTTTAGGAGCTGGCCTAGGGGTAGTACTGGTGTTTTACCTGCACAATCAGTGGCTCAACAGCACGTACCGCGCCGAGCAGTTTTTGGCTGCGCCCATGCCTGTGGTGCCCATAGAGACCTGGCACACGCTGAACATGCGTTTTTTCGACTTGTGGCGCTACGAGTATCTCAGCCGCACCGATTACGGTATTCTGGGCATCTGTGTGCTGGTCAGCCTAGGTTTAGTGCGGCGCAGTTGGCGACAGTTTCGGCAGTTGCTGTTGCTGCTGCTAGCTACGTTGGGCGGCGGCTACCTGTTTTACCAAGTACTGGGCCCGCAGATAAGTATTCACGACTACTATATCATTTGCTCTTACCTGCCATCGGTGCTACTGGTCGTGGTGCTAGCCCTAGCTCTACTTGGCAGCCTGCCCATGCTGCAGGCCAAATGGCCCCATCACCTGTTTAGCGCTAGCCTGGTAGTACTAAGCGGCTACCTAGCTCATTCGAGCTTCGCGAAGCTGGCGGGGCGCATGAGCGATTATTATCCTCCCGCCAGTGTAGGGTACACCCACCGCTGGATGCGCGGCGGCGCCAACTACTTACGGCAGGCGGGCGTGCCGGCCCAAGCCCGGGTAATACTGCTCGGTGACTATGGCCCCAATACAGGCCTGGTGTACTTCGACCGCCGGGGTGAAACCTGGCTGAACTGGGTACCCGACATGCCCATCGCCGCGCTAGAGGAACGCATGTCAGCCGATAGTCTGCAATACGTCATCATGCCAGCCGAGGTCTACGCGCAGTTTGCGCCGCGGCGGGCAGAGCTACTCGAAGCGTTTGTGCCAGTGCTGGAGCAGCCAGTAGCCGTGCTGCGCCGCCGCCACCCCGAACGCCGGGCGTGGTAGCCCTTTTTCGTATTTCTTATCCCCCTGTGTTGAATCTGCTTTCCCTTTCATGGCTTAGTCGCCCGGCTGGCCCTACCCCCCTGGCAACCACCAAAAGAGGCACCAGGACTCGGAGCAGGCAGCTGCTGGTAGGCCTGGCCATCTCCACCGGGCTGCCGGGCTGCCACTACCAGGCTGCTTACCCCGAAGTGCGCGAACACCGGGTGCTTTTCAACGATTTTGAGCAACTGGATGGCTGGCTTCCCGAACCCTCCTCCACGCTTACGACCGAACGGGCGCACTCGGGCCGCTACTCCGTGATGGTAGATGCCGCGCATCCATTCTCCATTACCTACCACGCCAAGTTAGGCGAGCTAGTGTCGCTGCGGCCCCGACGCATGCGCCTGAGTGCCTGGATATGGGTGGAAAGCTCAAGTGACGATGCCAAACTTGTCTTTAGCGCGACCTTACCCAACGACTCGCAAGGCAAATCGAAAGCCTACGCCCAGGTTTTCTTGGTAGATAACTGGCCTTATCGCCGCTGGACGCACGTGAGCCGCGATATTGACTTACCGCCCGAGGTTTCTTCACAGGCCGACTTATCCATCTTCTTGTGGAATGATGGAGCACCCGACCGCGTATTTGCCGACGATTGGGAGCTCACAGACCTCCACTAGCGGTGCTTTTGTAGGTCTTTGTCTTTTCTTGACTTCCTCTTATTTCTGGTCATGCTTACTAGTTCCTCACAACGTTTTCTGCGCGGCTTTGTCGGGCTTACTATTAGCGCATTCTTAGCTGGCTGCTCCGCGCATCCAGACTCGACCTACGACACCGACTTGATGCACAACGACTTTGATAGCCTAGCGGGCTGGCTGGGCATGACGCCACCACCCTCCCTAACGCGCGAGAAGGCTCACTCAGGCACTTATTCTATCAAAGTAGATAGCAATACTGAATACAGCATTGGCTATACCAAGCCACTGGGGCAGATGTCAGCGGCGCGCGTGACCAAGCTCAGGCTTGAAGCCTGGGTTTGGGTACCTAGCCCTGCAAGCAGCGCATTGCTCGTTTCTACGTTGGCTGAGCCAGGTGCCAAGCCTCTCAGCTGGAACGGGTTTGATGTGGCGAAAGCGGTGACAAAGTATAGCGAGTGGGTGCACGTGAGCAAGGTAATCGATGTACCGGCCGCTGCTACTATCAATACGCTATTCAACATCTACTTGTGGCGCGCCACGGCCCCGCAACCGATTTATTTGGACGACCTGAAGATTTCGGCAGTTAAGTAGCCTATGGCTTTTGGGCCCGGTGCCGCCGGGTAGCATTTATGTCTCCTTCTTCACTTGTGGCTTCCCTAAAAGCCTACCCCCCTCGGTGGGTCGCACTTTGGCTCTTTACTGGGCTAGCGCTCCTCTTTTATGGCCCATATCTCACCCACCTGCCCGAAGGCTTGCACGCCTGGGCGCAGGCCGACCGGCTATCGCTAGCGCTCAATTTCTATGATTTTGGGCTTGATTTCTGGCACCCGCGCACCTCTTCCTTCGTCTCCATAGGTGGCATAACGGGGGTAGAATTTCCGCTTCAGGCATACCTAGCCGCGCTGGGTGGCGTACTCTTCGGCCGCGGATCTATTCCTACGTTATTTCGGCTGCTCGACGTAGCAGTGGCTGTGCTCGGCTTTTGGTACCTTTTCAGAATAGTGTATGAGCGCACGGGCAATTTTGTAGCAAGCATGATACCGGGAGCTTTCTTACTGAATGCCCCGACGTATGCTTTCTACGCGGGCACCTTTCAGCCTGACCCCGTAAGCCTAAGCTTAAGCTTTGTAGGCTATTACTACTGGCTGCACTTCTTTGATAGTAGGCGCTTTCGTTACCTCCTGGTCGCGCTACTGGTGCTTACCCTAGCTAGTCTGATAAAGACTACCACTGCCCTGTACCTGGCGGCGGTGGTGGGCATCACTCTAGTGTGGGCGTGCCAAGAGCCTGCCTTATTTACCACTAGGCAACGCCAGTGGCTGCTGGCTGCAGTAGTGGCTGCTTTTGGCACACTCGCTTTATTTATTCGGCATAACCAAGCCCTCAATGCCGCCTATGCATCGGAGCAGTTCTTGGCCACCGTTCGCCCTATCTCGACCCCGATCGAGTACCATCAGGTGTGGCTGAACATGCGCCGAGCTTGGCTGGCAGAGTACGCCACCGATGTGATGTATGTGATGCTGGCAGGCTGCTTTGGGCTAGTGCTATGGCGGTTGCGACGCTACTTGGGGCGGCCCCGCTTACCCCTGCTACTGTTGCTGATAACGTCCTTTCCCCTGGCATACTTATTCTACAAGCTGCTGGGTGCGCAACTCGATGTGCACGACTACTACATAATTTGCTCGTTTGGGCCGCCGGCTTTGCTGCTGCTGCTGCTCGCACTGCTAGACCTAGGGCAAGTGAGTGGCCGGGGGCGGGCACTTGTTACAACGGGCCTAGGCTTGCTCGCGGTTTGGTTGATAGGCAGCGGCTACCACCGGCTGCAGCAGCGCTTCAGCGATGACTATTTGCCTTTCAGTCAGTTTTATACGCACGGCTGGATGCGTGGCGGAGCTAATATACTGCAGCAACTAAAGGTGCCCACTACGGCGCGCATCCTAGTTGTTGATGACATAGCGCCCAACTTAGCGCTGGTATATTTTGACCGCCGAGGACTAACCTGGCAGCCCGAATTGTCTCATTTGCAAAGCGCGGACCTAGTACGTAAGATGGTCGGTGACAGCCTAAACTATGTTGTGATGCCGCAAAGTGCTTACCAGAAGCTTCCCGAGCGGGCCGCACTACAAGCCGACTTTGTGGTATTGGTTGAGCGGCCGGTTGCGGTGCTGCGTCGCCGCAAAGTAGACGCCGCCTGGTAGCTTGGCGGCTACCCAGGGCCATTTGGGTAGGTAGCAGTTCACTACCCGACCATTCGCACACTTCTTTTTTACTTATATGCGCAACTGGCTCCTCCCCTTTTTTTTGGTCGCACGGGCTTCTGCCCTTCTACTAGCCGGGCTGCTGGGGCTGGCTACGTCCTGCCGCCAGTCGGCGGCCCCGGCCGCAGCCGATGCTGCTGTACTAATGGCCAACGACTTTGAGCACAACCTAGGTTGGGGCGGCGAGCAACCCTCGTTGACTACGGCGCTTGCCCACAGCGGGCAGGCGGCTGTACTGGCAAGCCCGCAGCAGCCGTTCAGCTACACCTTTGCGCGCTCGCTGGGCGAGCTATGCCCCAGTACTCTACCCCACCGCCTCGAGCTCACGGGCTGGGTGCTACGAACAGCCGCCGGCAGCACGGCCCGGCTGGTGGTACAGGTGGTGGCCAGCCACACTAGCGAGGCAGCAGTAGCCTACGCGGCGTTGCCGCTTGCCCCGGCCGTAGCCACCTATGGCGAGTGGGTGGCCGTAAAGCTACCCCTGGAGCTGCCAGCTACAGCCACGGGTGCCAACCTGCTGAAAGTATACCTCTGGAACGACCAGGGCACCTTGCCCACCTACCTCGACGATGTGGTGCTGCGGCGTATGGCTGACTAGCCCGGCGCTGGTTGAGGCGGCTTTTCTGAACTTTCTATCTACGCTATGCAAGCTTACCCTTCTGTGCTCGGCGCGCCTCGCTCGGCGCGTGGTCCTATTTCGCTGGCGGCCATCTTGCTGCTGTTTGTGCTGCTGGTGCAGGCCCGGCTGTGGGCCCCGTATTGGGATACGCACAACGTGCAGGCCATCCTGACCTGGGACGTGATGGGCTACTACCTCTACCTGCCCGCCAAGTTTATTTACCATGACCTGGGCCGGTTGGCGTTTAGCGACGCCATCCTGCGCGAGTATGCGCCCACGGGCTCGTTTTACCAGGCATTTCAGGTGCCGGGCGCGGCAGCGGGGCAGCTCGTGGTGAAGTACCCGATTGGCCTGGCGTTGCTCTGGACGCCCTTTTTCTGGCTCGGGCACTGGGCGGCCGGCTGGTGGGGCTACCCGCAGGATGGCTTTTCGGCGCCCTACCAAATTGCCATCGCCTTCGGCGGCCTGCTGTATGCGCTGCTGGGCCTGGGGCTGCTGCGCCGGCTGCTGCTGCACTACTTCACCGACGCCGTAGCCACGCTGGTACTGGTGTCGCTGGTGCTGGGCACCAACTACTTTCAGTACTCGGTGTTTGACACGGCCATGCCGCACAACTACCTATTTACGGGCTATGCGGGGCTGCTGCTGCTAGTGCGGCGCTGGCACCTGCGCCCCACGCGGGCGGGAGCGTTTGGCATTGGGCTGGTGCTGGGGCTACTGGTGCTCATCCGGCCTTCGGAAGCGGTGGCGGCGGTTTTGCCGGTGCTGTGGGGGGTAGGGAGCCTGGCCGCCGCCCGCGCCAAGCTGGCGCTGCTGCGCACCCGCTGGCCCGATGTGCTGCTGCTGGCCGCGGGCGGCCTGCTGGGCGTGCTGCCCCAGGGTATTTACTGGAAATGGGCCACCGGCCACTGGCTGTTTTACAGCTACGGCGACCAGCATTTCAGCTTTTTGCGGCCGCACATCTGGGCGGTCCTGTTCAGCTTTCGCAAGGGTTGGCTTATTTACTCGCCCATCCTGGCGCTGGCGCTGGCGGGCTTTGGGCCGCTGTGGCGGCAACACCGGGGCCTGGCCGTGCCGGCGCTGGTGTACTTTATTTTGAACCTGTGGATAGTGTCGGCCTGGGACATTTGGTGGTACGGTGGCAGTATTGGCTGCCGGGCGTTGGTGCCAAGCTATGCTGTGCTGGCGCTGCCCTGGGGCGCTGGCGTAGCGTGGCTACTGGCGCCAGGCCGGCGGGTGCGCTGGCCCATTGCGGCGGCCGCAGCGGCCGTACTATTTATCGACCTCAACCTGTTTCAAAACTGGCAGTATGCGCGCTCCATCATCCACCCCGAGGAGATGAACCGCGCCTACTACTTCGCCATCTTCAACAAAACCATGCCTAGCACGGCCGACTACGCCAAGCTCGACGAGGCGCACAGCGGCCTGCCCCGCGCCGAGCGCTACTACCACCCTCGCTCGCTGGGCAAGCTCGACTTTGAGCAGGCTACGGTGGAGACGCTGCCCGGCGTGAGCAACCAGCAGGCGTACTACAGCCGACAGTCTTATTTCTCGACCGGCGAGCGCCCCTACGGCCCCGCCCTCACCGTGGGGCTGGGCGCGGCCGGTGTGCGGCCCGGCGACTACGTGCGCGCCGCGTGCCGGGTGTTTTCGGACTACGGCGCCTGGGGCAACAAACTGGTGATGACCGTAGAGCGCGATGGCAAGGCCTTAGCTTGGTACGGCGTGCGCTTGCACAACCCCGGCAGCATCAGTCGCGGCTGGAATCAGGCTTACTTCGACGCCCGCGTGCCCGCCGAGGCTATGCCTACCGATGTGCTCAAGGTGTACGTGCTGAATGAAGGCGGCGCCGCCTGCTTCGTCGACGACATTGAGGCCACCGTGATGGAGCCGCAGCAGTAGCCCACCGCGCCACCATAAGCACCGGCCGCCTTTGGCGCGCTCCAGAGCCCAGGTGTAGCCGCTACTTAGGAGGCTGCCTACGTGCCTCGCCTACCCTACCCCCTCGCCGCCAGCCAAAATTGGCTGGCGCGCGTCGCGCCCAGTTAGTGAGCTAGAGGTCCATTGTCAGGGCCCGCCCAGCTTGTTGGTGGCAAGAGGGGGGTAGGGAACAGGCAGCAAGCCGGGCGCTTGCCGGGCGGCCCCAACAAAAGGAGCCCGGCCGCAGTAGCTAGCTTTACCGCTTCACCTTTTGCGTTTTGCCATGGCCATTGCCCGCCCGTTCAATTTTCAGCAGTGGATTGCCGACCACCGCCACCTGCTCAAGCCGCCCGTGGGCAACCAGCAGGTCTACAAGGATAATAAAGATTTTATCGTGATGGTGGTAGGCGGCCCCAACGCCCGCAAAGACTACCACGTGGACGAAGGCGAGGAGCTATTCTTTCAACAGGAAGGGACGATGACCGTCAAAATCATCGAAGATGGCCAGCCGGTGGACATCGTTATCGGGCCCGGCGAGATGTTTTTGCTGCCGCCCGGCGTGCCGCACTCGCCGCGCCGCCCGGCCGGCACCGTGGGCCTGGTGCTCGAGCGCTACCGCACGGCCGGCGAGCTCGACGGCTTCCAATGGTACTGCGAAAACTGCGGCCACAAGCTCCACGAGGAGTACGCCGAGATTACCGACATCGTGACCCAGCTGCCACCCATCATGAACGCTTTCTGGGCCAATGACACCCTGCGCACCTGCACCGTGTGCGGCACCTATATGGAGGCCCCGGCCGCCGCACCGGCCGAGTAGCGCCCCTAGACTACCCTAGACTAAAAGCACAGAAGTCGGAGGGGGGTAGGGAAAACTCCCTACCCCCCTCCGACTTCTTAAAAACTACTTACTCGGCCAGAAACCTACTCCGGCTTAGTAGCCGGGGTTCTGGGGCAGGTTCCAGCTCTGGGCATCGTTCAGCGAAATGGGCAGCAGTGGGGTCGGATTAACCGACGTTTCGGTAGCCACGTGCGACATGGCGCGTGCCCGTACATCGGCTGGCAAAATGCCCATGTAGCGACCCGTGCGAACCAAGTCCCAGAAGCGCAGCGACTCTTCGCCAAACTCGACCCGGCGCTCGTGCCAGATGGCATTGAGCAAGGCTGGGCCCGACAGACCCACCAAATCCGGCAGGGTGCCGGCCGGCGCGTTGGTAGGCTCGTAGGCTAGCGAGCCCAGCGTGGTGCCCGGCGGGCGCGTCGACATGCGAGCGCGAGCGCGCACCTGGTTTACCAGTGCCAGGGCTTCAGTAGGCTTATTGAGCTGGGCGGCGGCTTCGGCTTTCATCAGCAAGATGTCGGCGTAGCGCAGCTTGCGAATGTTTTGGGGGCCCGACTCCGGAGCATTAGGTGCGATGATAGCCGCCTTCCGGTTGAAGTAGCCGGTAGCATTTTGCGTGATATCGACCGGGTTAAGGATACCCAGCACGATGTCGTTGTTCTTAATGATCGTGACTTCGCGGCGCGGGTCGTTGGCCTCAAACTCATTGAACAGGCTCTGGGTAGGGTTATTAAACCCGTAGCCCCAGGTCTTGCGATTGTTCTGAAAGATGTTGTTGGTCGTACCAACCGAAATAGGGCCGTAGGTGTCGTTGGAGGTCGCAAACTGAATCTCGAACAACGACTCGCTGCTGTTTTCGCCAATCTCCTGGTGAATGGCCGCGTAGTTGGCCAGCAGGCTGTACTGCTTTGACGAGATGATGGTGCTCGTCACGTCGTACACATCCTGCCAGGTGTGGTTGTTGCCATTCACAGTACCCAGCTGGTACATGATGGCGCGGGCCAGGTAGCCATTGGCCGCGCCCTTGGTAGCCCGGCCCAGGTTGGCGGCAGCGTAAGCGTTTTTCTCGGGCAGCAAGGCAGCGGCGGCCTTTAGGTCCTTCTCGATAAAGGCGTAGGTCTGGGCGATGGTAGCACGGGTCACATTGGGTGCTTCCGTCGGGGTTACACTCTTTTCAAACAGCGGCACACCCCCAAAAGCCTTCACCAGGTTGAAGTAAAAATACGCCCGCAGAAACAACGCTTCGCCTTTCAGGCGCGTTTTCAGGGCCGCGTCGATGGTACCAGCATCGATGTTATTAATCACCGTATTGGCCCGCGCAATACCCGTGAAGCTGTGCACCCACAGCGTGGTAATGGTCTGGTTGGAAGGCGGAATATTCCAGGTTTTAAGCTCAATTAGGGGAAGAAAGTCGCTTTCTGAGCTACCCCCCTTTTCAGAGTCATCGGTCATCAAGTCCCCGAACATCCATTCGTAGGTCTGGGCCACGTACTGGCCGCTGGGGTCGCCCCACTTGGGGCCCTGGTCCCAGGCGGCTACGTCGTACACGGCGTTGATGGCCTGCACGGCGTTAGTAGGGTCTTTAAAAAGATTGTCCTGGGTAGTGGTACCGAGAGGCTCTTTGTCCAGAAAGTTTTTGCAGCCCGGAGCAAGAGCGGTAGTCAGCAGCAGGCCGAGTAATATGGCGGCGCGGGTGGGTTTCATATAGGGTAGGGTGGGTAGGAAATAGCTGATTAGAACTGCACGTTGAAGCCTAAGCGGTAGGTGCGGGCCTGCGGGTAGTTGCCGTAGTCCACGCCGTACGACAAGGGGTTGTTGTAGTTAGCGACAGTCGATATCTCGGGATCGTATCCAGTGTACTTGGTGATAGTGAACACGTTATCAACTGAGGCAAACACCCGGGCACCCCGCACCTGGATTTTGCCCAATAGGGCCTGGGGTAGGGTGTAGCCCAGCTCCATGTTGCGGGCGCGCAGGTAGCTGGCGTCTTCCACGTAGCGGCTGCTAAAGCGGTCGTTGCCGTTGGTATCGTTCGAGGTCACGCGGGGCTGGTTGCTGTTGGGGTTGCTAGGCGTCCAGCGGTCCATGCGGCTGGCGTAGAAGTTACTCCACACGCCCACAAAGTCGGCAGACTTCGACAGGTTGAAAGCGCCACCGTTGATGGCTTCGGCGCCCTGAACTCCGTAGAGCAGCACCTTAAAATCGAAGCCCACGTAGCTCAGGTTCAGTGAAGCACCGTAGCTGAATCTTGGCGTGCCACTGCCCAGGTATGTGTTGTCGGAAGCCGTAATGACGCCGTCGCCGTTGGTATCTACATACCGCACATCGCCGGGCTTAGCACCAGGCTGCACCAGCGTCCGCACCCCAGCGGCGTTGGTATATGTATACGCATCAATCTCGCCTTGATTGTGAAACACGCCCTGGGCCTGCAAGCCGTAGTAGTAGGCTATCTCGCGGCCCACGCTAGTGAGGGTAGTGTTGCCAATTTGCGGGAGCACGTTGCCGGCAGCAATGGCGTTGCCACCTCCTAGGCTAGTTACGATGTTGTTGATTTTAGTGAAGTTAACTCCCACGTTGTACTGCAGCTTGCCAATGGCATTGCGGTAGTTCAAGGCCAACTCTAGGCCGCGGTTGCGCAGCGAACCTACGTTGGCAGAAGAAGGAGCCTGGCCTACGTAGTCGGGCACCGGCAGTAGGGCAATCATGTCCTGGGTGCGGCGCTCAAAATAGTCGGCTGTAAACGTCAGCTGGCTGTTAAAAAACTCTGCATCGAGGCCAACATCGGTAGTGACGGCCGTTTCCCACTTCAGCTCCGGGTTGTTTATCTGGCTGATGGCCAAGCCAGGGGCCGGCAGTCCGTTGAAGGAATAGATTTGGTTGTTGCGCGCTACTGAGGCGTAGCCATAGTTAGGCGCAGCGTTCTGGTTGCCCACCTGTCCGTAGCTGGCCCGCAGTTTCAATACAGACAGGTAGCTGACGTCCTTGAGGAAGCTTTCGTTAGAGACGTTCCAGGCAACGCCCACTGATGGGAACGTGCCCGTGCGCACCGGCCCGAGGAACTTGGAAGTCTGGTCGAAGCGCAACGTACCCGTCAAGAGGTAGCGGTCGCGGAAGTTGTAGTTGGCTCGGCCGAAGTAAGAGGATAAGCTACCGTCGTACTGGCTGCTGCGCACCACGTTGCCGGTGCTGCGCGAAGCCGAAGCGTATTGCAGCGAGGCATCGAGCGGCACGTTGTAAGCCGTGATAGAAATACCGTTGCCGTAGCCGCGCTGTGCCTCCTGGCCCAGGGTAAAGGAGAGGTTGCTGTTAACAGCAAACGTTTTGTTGTAGTTGAAGTAGTTCGACCACACCCACGAGATATTTTCGTTGCGCGTTTCGATGAGCGCGCTTTGGGCCCGCTGGTCTACCGGCCCGATGTAGTACTGCGGCTGGTATAATTTGGGGTGGTTGTTGAAGTAATTGATGCCAAACGTGGAGCGGAAAGACAGGCCCTTAAACAGCGAAACATCGAGATAGCTGCTGCTGAACAGGTTGTTATTCTGCAGCTTGTTGTACTTCTGCTCGTCGAGGTAGCGCGGCACGTTCAGCGCGTTGCGCGTGATGACGTCGTCGTTGTAAGTCCCGTTGGGGCCAAATGGGTTGAGGACCGGGTTCGTTTGCAGCGCGTATTGCAGCACTGCGTACGGCTGTGAGCCACCCTGGCCATCGCCGCTGCCCGTTTGGTTGTTGTTGGTAAACGTAGCCGCCACGCCTGCCTTGATGCGGTTGGTGAGCACCACGTCGTCATTTACCCGAACCACGAACTTCCGAAAGCCCGAATTCTGGATGATACCATTCTGCTGAAAGTAGCTGCCGCTCACCAGGTAGCGGTTTTGCTCGGTACCGCCCGAGGCAGACAAACTGTAGTTGGTAATCAGGCCTTTCTGCGTCACCAGCTTCTGGTAGTCAATGCCTTCGGCGTTAGTCGCAATGGCGTTTTGCAGTTGGGGGCCATAGTCAGGCAGCGGCTTCCCGGCGTTGGTGAAGGCCTCCGTTACAAGCGTCGCGTATTGGGCGGCGTTGGTGAGAGGCAGCGTGCGCCGGATTTGCTGAAAGCCAGTGTAGCCAGACACATTAAACTGGGTAGCGCCCGCCTTGCCGTGCTTGGTGGTGATGAGTACTACGCCGTTGGCGCCGCGCGAGCCATAGATGGCCGTCGCCGAGGCATCCTTCAGAATCTCCGTCGATTCGATGTCGGCGGGCAGCAGGAAGCCGATGTCGCTGGTTTGGATACCATCCACCACGTACAGCGGGTCGCTGTTGTTGATGGTGCCTACCCCCCGCACCCGGATGCGGGTACCCGAGCCAGGCTGGCCACTGTTAGAAGTTACTTCGACGCCCGACACGCGGCCCTGTAGGGCCTGCACGGGGTCAGAAGTTGCTACCTGCGTCAGCTGGGCGCTGTTTACTGAGGCCACGGCGCCGGTGAGGTCGCTCTTGCGGGCCGTACCGTAGCCGATTACAACTACGTCGTTCAGGCTCTGGGCGCTTTCGGCCAGCGTCACGGTCAGGTTGGTGGCCGCACCAGTTACGGGCAGTTCTTGCCGCGTGTAGCCCACAAAGCTGAACACCAGCACACTGTTCTCAGGAGCGTCGATGGTAAAGCTACCGTCGGCGCCAGTGCTCGTGCCCGTGGTAGTGCCTTTCACCAGCACCGTTACGCCGGGCAGTCCGCCGCCTTTAGCGTCTACCACCTTACCCCGGATGGGCACGGCCAGGGTAGCGCTACCCCCCTCGGCGCCCGAAACAGACTTGGACGGTAGCCGCAGCACCACGCGGTCGTGGTTTATTTCATACTCGATTTTGGAAGGCGCGAAAATCTCGTCCAGCACGGTGGCTAACGGCTGGTTTTGGGCGCGCACCGTCACCTTGCGGTCGGCGCCTACGAGCTGCTGGCTGTATACGAAGCGGACGTTGGCTTGCTTCGCCAGTTGGCTTAGCGTAGCCTTAATCGTTTGGCCTTCAACGGCCACGGTTACGGTGCGCTCTAGCACCGTTTGGGTGGCGCGCCCATGTGCCAGCGCGGGGCTGGTTTGGAGGCAGACCACCACGGCCGGCAGCAGCAAGCTTCGCAGCAATGGCCGCAAGGGTGGGGAAAACTGTAGTTGGTTATTCATAAAGGGGTGGGAAATAGGAAAAGGAGTGACGGGGCAGCGCTCTCCCGAACGCTGTTAGTAAAAAGTTAAGACCTGAAGAAATCTTCGTGTATCGGCGAAGGGTAGCCACTAGCTAGGTCCTTAGGGGTGCCGCTGCAATCGTTGGTAACTTGGGCGAGGCCAGCCACTAGCTGCCTCCCACGGGGCGCCGCTTAACTGTGCGGCGGGGCGGGTTGGGGCTGGCAACCCATACTATGAATCGTAATGTGGGTATCCCTTAGGGTGTAGTAGGCTCCCAGCGATTTGCAGAGCAGACCCAGTCGTTCAAAAAGTGGCTCATCATAGAAGGTGATGCTAACTGTGCAGCCTGCTAGCTTTTGCTTGTCGTAAGCGATGGGCACGCCGTAGGCTTTTTCGAGGGCTGCGAGCACCTCGGCGACGGGCCGCTCTTCAAACTCGAAGGGCTGGGCCACCAGCACGGCGGGCTTGTCGACCAACTCTTTCTTGAGGTGGTGGCTGGCTACCGAGTATACTACCTGCTGGTTGGGCAGCAATAGCACACCGTCTTTGGGCGGGTGGGTAGGGGTAGCGTCGAGTTGGGCCGCTTGCCGGGGCTGCACGGCCACTTTGCCCTCGCGCACGGCCACCAAGGCCTGCGCACCGCCTGGGTAGGCCTTTACATCGAAGCTGGTACCCAGCACCGTAGTTACTACCTGGTTGGTAAACACCAAAAAGGGCCGCGCTGGATTTTTATGCACTTGGAAAAAGGCCTCTCCTTCTAGGTGTACTTCGCGCCGAGCGCCGGCTAGGGCGGCGAGGTAGCGCAGGGTGCTTCCTGGCTGTAGCGTCACCTGGCTGTCGTCGGGCAGGCGCAGCACTTGCGGCTGCTGGGTAGTATTGCGGTGGCTCGTCCAGCCGTGGGCTATGGTAGTAGCGAGGGTAGCCGGGGCCGCCTGCCAGTGCCGGGCCAGGGGCAGCAGCCCACCCAGCCCCAGGGCCAGCAGCCCGAGGCCGGCCGCCCAACGCATCGGAGGTAGCTGCCACAGAGCGGAAACATTGCGTCGGCCACGGGGGGCGGGCTCGGCAGCAGCCGGAGGTAGCCGCAGCCGCTGCCAGATGGCCGCCTCTACTGCCTGCTGGTGCTGGTGGGGCAAGAGCCGCGCAGTCGCTTCCTGCGCTTGCAACTGGTCGTACCAGCGTGTCACCCGGGCCTGCTCGGCGGGCGTGCAACGGCCATCGAGGTAGCGCTGCAGCAGCTGGTAGAATTCGGCTTCCGTCACGGGTGGGCAGGAGAGGTTAGGTGGGCTTCTGCCTAACAAGTCAGCCAAGCCGGCCCTACCCCTAATGCAGCAAGCAAGTTTTCATCAAAAATAAATTTTTTTATCCTGTTTACAATTAGTAATCAGTCTTTTATTTTTTAATTGGCCAGGCTAAAAATGCCACCACGCAGCCACCACTACTACCAAAAAATCGCGTAGGTAGCTGCGCAGCAGTTTCATCGACTTGGTTAAGTGGTATTCTACCGTCTTCTCGGATAGGTTGACGCGCCCCGAGATTTCGGCCACCGAATATTGCTCCAGGCGGCTCAGCTGAAATATCTCGCGCGACTTGGCGGGCAGCCGGCGCACGCTGGCTAGTAGCGCCGCGCTCAGCTCGCTATGCGCCAGGGTTTCTTCGGTATTGGTGTGGGCTTCGGAGGCGGCCAAGCGGCAATATGACTCGTAGCCGGTACGCACTTGCTGCGCCTTGACGTGGTTGATGATGCGATAGCGCAGGGCCGAAAACAGGTATTGCTCTAGCTGCTGAATATCGTGGCTGGCACGCCGGCTCCAAAGGTTCTCAAACAAGTCTTGCACCAGCTCTTCGGCGGCTTCCCGGTCTTGTAGCTTGCGGTGGGCTACGGTCAAAAGCCGGTAGCAATAACGGGCATAAATTTCGGCAAAGCTGCCCCCATCGTCGGTGCGCAGGGCGGCCAGCAGGTCGGCCTCCGAATAGGAAGCGTAGCCACCAGGAGAAGAGGATAACACGAAAACGAATCGTAGGAGTGGGAATAAGAGCTAATGTACACGTGAACATCAACTTATTGCCAAATAATTTCTTGCCAGTTCCTACCCCCTTGGTTGCGGCCAAAGAAGTAGATGCGCGCCGCGCCGGGCAAGACGCCTGCTACTTCTGCTTTTGCCCTGGAGTAGCTACAGGAGGCAGCCAATGATTTTGAAATACTGCTTCCGTGTAAAATAATCCATCCATGACGAGCGGCAGCTTCATACGCATTTCCTTATACCCGAAACTCCTGGTAATCAATGGATCTCGCAGCCATTGAGGGAGCATAGGCTTGCGGAAATCGAGCAGCAGAAAGGGCTGCTTCGTTTGGCCTAATGCGTATTCAATACTGTTCGGCTTGTGTTTTTTCACGTTTAGCACGTGAAAGAACAAGAGCTTCCCAAATTCCCCCGGTAGCCCGTAAACCCCATGTTGTAGTAGTGGTCACCATAGCGTTGCTTTATATAATCTCCCAACCGAAGGTTCTGGTGGTAAAACGCTTTGTCTATGTTCGCCCCGTTGTAGGTGAGGTGAGAGCCGGCCGCCCACACCACCACTTTTTTACCCCGGTACAACTCCTGCTGCAAATAGCATAGGTTGTTTTCCATTTGCCGGTCTCGCAGCCGCTCATTCAAGCTTTGCCCGGCTCGCACTTGCTTGTTCGGAAATTTTCTGGCTATTTCGGCCAGCGAGCTCCGACAGAATTGCTGCCAGAACAGATTCTCCTGTGGCTTGGCGGCTGGCAAAGCCGCCTTTTCTTTTAGCTCGGCCAGGATGCCTTTCAGGGTGGGATTTAATACCAGGGTATCGGCGGCGCTTGGCTTTGTATAATAATCGGAGATGGCAATAACCCGCCCCAACGAAGCGCTGAACGCCTGCCAGTTAGCGGCATCCTGCACCATAGCGGAGTTGAGAGTTCGCAGGTAACTCGTTAAATCGGGCAGCAGATTTTCGGTGGAGTAGGAGCCGGTAAATTTGCAGTCGATACCAGCCAGTATCAGCGGATTAGCTGTGTTTTTCTGCTTATCAATGTAGGTGAATAGCTCTTCGGTTTCTGCGCTAATCCAAAACGGGTAGAGCGATTTTCGGGCGGCATCTATAGTCGCTTTTCCGCTTTGTATTTCCTGCCACGCTTTATAGCAGTCGGTGAACCCGCTCTCAAAGGCGATGATACTGAAGCCCAGCTCCTGGTGCAAAAATTTAACGAGCCTGGTTTTGGCCTTGAACGTGCTGCCATCGTAGTGAATGGGCTCGCCCAAGCCCACAATAGTTACCTCTTGTAAGCTTTGTTTAAGCGGAGCCAGGTCTGTGTAGTCCTCGTTGGTTGGCTCCACATTGCGAACCACCAAGGCATTGGCTTGCAGGTAGGCCACGCGAGCGGCAGTGTCTTGTGCATTTGCCTGATTGACATAGCACAGCAATAGCAGGAGTAAAAGTTTACTGATTCTCATGCTTTTACGGTAGGGGCGACTAGTGAATTCAGGAAGGTTAAGGCGCTATTGCTAAGCAAGGGGCAGCCACTGCGAGGGATGCACCAGCGCCACAAGAAGGTTGCAGCCACCGGCGGCGCCACGCAAAATCTTGAACGAAAGCAGGATAAGGACCTTGCTTTCTGGCTAGGCTCCGAAAGCAGTACTGCTTAGGCTCGGCCGGCGATTTGGCAGGTGGCAAAGGACATGCTTAGGAACGGGGCGAGCACTTTAACTGACTTCGCACCTTACATTTAGCGCTTCGCTCTTTCCTGTCAGCTATGTTCTTTGCCCGCCCCAAGCGCCCGGCGCCCAGCGCCCTACCCCCCACGCCCAAATCAAACTCTCGGGAGTGGGCCAACTCGCTGCCTTTTGCGGTGGTGGTGGCCTCTTTTGTGCGGTGGTCGGCGGTGGAGGCCTACGTCATTCCATCGGAAAGCATGGAGCAGTCGCTGCTGGTCGGCGACTACTTGTTTGTGAGCAAGTTGCACTACGGGCCCATTACGCCCCAAACGCCGCTGCAAGTGCCGCTTACCCACCAAACGCTGCCCGCCGTGGGTTGGCAGAGCTATTCGGACCTGATTCAGCTGCCGACTTACCGGTTTCCGGGGTTTAGCACGGTGCAGCGCAACGATGTGGTCGTGTTTCATGTGCCGCACGAGCAGCAGCGCCCGGCCGACCTGCGGACGTTCCTCATCAAGCGCTGCATTGCGGTAGCGGGCGATACGCTGGAAATCCGGCAGGGGCAGGTATTCCTTAATGGCCGGCCCGGGGCCGTGGCGGGCCAGCCTCAAACCACGTATTTCATGCGCGTTGCCCACCCAAATGACGAGGTGCGCCAGGCGCTGCACGACCAGCAAGTGGTCGATTATACCCAGCCCGATGGGATTCCGGCGGCCGTGGCAGACCCCGAAACGGGCCAAACCGGCTACCTCATTAGCTGCCCTGCCCAGGTAGCGGCCTACTTTCAGCGGCAGCCTTACGTGCAGGCGCTCACGGTGGCGGGCGGCGTGCTGCCCGCCAATACGCTGTTTCCGGATGCTGCTGATTTCCACGTTTCGGACGCCCACAGTACCGCGCCGCGCGGGTGGCAGCTCGATAGCTACGGCCCGCTGCCGGTGCCCCACAAGGGGCAAACTATTAAGCTGACGGCGGCTAATGCGGCTATTTATTACAAGATAGTGGCGCAATACGAGCATAACCAAGACATTACGTGGCAAAACGGGCTGATTTATCAGCGCGGCCAGCCGCTGACGCAGTACACCATCAAGCAGAATTATTACTTCATGATGGGCGATAACCGGCACAATTCTGAGGACTCCCGGTTCTGGGGCTTTGTGCCAGAAGACCACCTGGTGGGCAAGGCCGTGATGGTGTGGCTATCGCTGGACCCATATGCCGATTTGCTGCACAAGGTGCGTTGGAATAGGCTCTTTCACACCGTTAGCTAAGGCCATTAAAGAAAGGTACCACGGCTAGTAAAGAAAGGTACCACGGCTAGGCATACCCACCCAACGTGCCTGACTAACTACCTGCTACCGGCGGTGATCCGTAGGCTTGCGGCCAAACTGCTCAGCGTAGCGCGCGCTGAAGAACTTGGGGTTGGCAAAGCACGCCGCGGTCGCCACCTCGGCTACTGAACTAAAAGCACCCGCTTCGAGCAACCTATAGCCGGGCATGCCCGGCTATAGGTTGCCTCACTCTAAGTACTCGGTGGACACGCTACCCAGTTCGTTGTAGTAGAAGGAGTACTAAACCCCTTGGCTAGCTCGGCGGCTTACAGCAGGTAGCTGATAGCGCCGTTGTAGTTGCCGATGTTGCTGTAGTAGCCCGTCAGGGCGTGGCAGCAAGCCGCCACGTTTTCGACGGCGCCTTGCTGCTGGTAGTGGGCCAGCTTGTAGGCGTAGTAGGCGCGGCGGGCCGGTGCAGGTCGATAAAAAAGAGCCACGCCTCTTGCTCGCTAAGCTTGCCCTGGCTGGCGATAAAGCCAGCGTATTGCCTGAGTTGGCGCGCGGTGCCGAGAGCAGTGCCATCAGCGGCCCTACCCCCTCTCGGCCTGGCAATAATCGGCTCAACACCGAGGGCTTCGGCATCGGACATAAAAGGGAAATGTGCCGCTTCATGCAGCCAGCGGGGCAGCACGGTATCTTTGCAGGCCCCTTCCTCAGTGGCTTTTGCATGAATAAACTATTGTTATTATCCTTTGTGGCCTTGCCAGCGCTGGCACAAAAGAAGGCCCCTACCCTGGCCCGCCCCAAGCTGGTGGTAGGCATTGTGGTAGACCAAATGCGCTACGATTACCTCTACCGCTACTGGGATAAGTTCGGCAAGGGCGGCTTTAAGCGGCTGATGGGCGAGGGCTTTAGCTACGAAAGCTGCCACTACAACTACGTGCCCACCTATACTGGACCGGGCCACACCAGCGTCTACACTGGCACTACGCCCTCGACCCATGGCATCGTGGGCAACAACTGGTATGAGCGCGAAACGGGCCGCACCACGTACGTGACCGACGACAAAAGCGTGCAGGCCGTGGGCGGCACCGCGGCGGCGGGCCAGATGTCTCCGCGCCACAACCTCACCACTACCATCACCGACGAGCTGCGGCTAGCTACCAATTTCCAGAGCAAGGTCATTGGCGTGTGCATCAAGGACCGGGGCAGCATCCTACCCGCCGGCCACGCCGCCAACGCTGCGTATTGGTACGATGGCTCGAACGGGGGCTTTATCACGAGTACGTTTTATGCGCAGGCACTGCCCGACTGGGTAGCCAAGTTCAACGCTGCCGGCCACGCCGCCGAGTACCTCAGCCAGCCCTGGAACACGCTGCTACCCATCGGGCAATATATTGAAAGCACGCCCGACGACGTGCCTTGGGAAGCAGCCTTCCGGGGCGAGACCAAGCCGGTTTTTCCGCACGACCTGCCCGCGTTGAGCGCTACCCCCCCCGCCGCCGTGAAGGCCAACGAAAAGGCCTCGGGCGAGAAGCAGCCCGCCGCGCCTACCCGCAACCTCGACCTCATTCGCTCGACGCCCTTCGGCAACTCGCTCACCACCGACTTTGCCCTCGAAACCCTGCGCCAAGAGCAAATGGGCCAGCGCGGCCAAACCGATTTTCTGGCCCTCAGCTTCAGTAGCACCGACTACGTGGGGCACCAGTTTGGCACCGCCGCCATCGAAACCGAGGATACTTACCTACGCCTCGACCGCGACCTGGCCCGCCTGCTCGACGCGATTGACAAGCAAGTAGGCAAGGGCCAGGCGCTGGTATTTTTGACCGCCGACCACGCCGCCGACCAGGCCGCTGGCTTCTTGGAGGCCCACCGCCTGCCGGGCGGCGGCCTGGGCGTGACGCCGCTGCGCGACTCAGTGCAGCGGGCCCTAGTGCGCCTACACGGCCCCGGCCAGTGGATACTGGACTTCGAAAACCAGCAGGTGTATCTCAACCGCGACCTGCTAACGCAGAAGAAGCTGGAGCTGGCCAAGGTGCAGAACGAGGTAGCCGAAATCCTGCGCCAGCAGCCGCACATTGCGCAGGCCATTTCGGCCACCGACTTGCAGCGCAATGCCTGGCCAGTGGGCCTGAGTATGTACCAGGCCAACGGCTTTTATGCCCCACGCTCGGGCGATGTGTTGTTTGTGATGTCGCCGGGCTGGCTCGAAGCCTACTCCTACCCCGTGGTGAAGGGCACTACGCACGGCGCCTCGTGGGCCTACGACACCCACGTGCCGCTGCTGTGGTGGGGCTGGCACGTGAAGCACGGCGAGTCGGCCGAGGAGGTCAAAATCGTGGATATTGCGCCTACCGTGGCCCGGTACTTGCACATTCAAGAGCCCAGTGGCTGCAGCGGCGTACCCTTGCAAGAGGTGTTGCGCTAGGCAGTTCGGCGATTAGCCGTTTTTTTACGTAATTATCTTCTTTCCCTTACCCTTCACCCCCAACCAAGTGGCCCAATTTAACCCCTGGCACGACGTCTCGCGCGGCGACAATCTTCCCACCACCGTTACCGGCGTCATCGAAATTCCTAAAGGCAGCAAAGGCAAGTATGAGCTAGACAAAGAAAGTGGCATGCTCATGCTCGACCGGGTGCTGTTTTCGGCCGTGCACTACCCCGCTGCCTACGGCTTCATTCCGCAGACGTACTGCGACGACCACGACCCGCTCGACATCTTGGTGCTGTGCTCGGTTGATATTCCGCACATGTGCCTAGTTGAGGCAAAGGTTATCGGCGTGATGCAGATGCTGGACCAAGACGAGGAGGATGATAAAATCATCGCGGTGGCTGCCCACGACGTGAGTGTGAACCACTACAACGAACTGTCGGACCTACCCCCCTACATGATGCTAGAAATGCAGCGCTTCTTCGAGGACTACAAAGCCTTGGAAAAGAAGCACGTAGAGGTAAAGCAGTTCTTGGGTCGCGAAGATGCCTACCGTATCATCAACGACAGCATCAAGCTCTACGAAGAAACCTACGGCGACCGCGCCAAGCACTCAGCCTCTGGTAGCCAGCCCGGCTAGCCCAGCAAAACTGGCCTACCCCCCTCCCAAAACGTCATGCCGAGCAGCGCGCGGCATCTCTACTGCCCCGTTGATTAGGAACGGTAGAGATGTTTCGCTTTGCTCGGCATGACGTTCTTTTGGGTCATTACTTTCCCTTTTTCCTGCCAAATGCCCGCTGCTCGCCGCGCCCTACCCCTGCGCCTGCTCGATGCGCTACTATATAGCAGCATGTGGCTGGCCGCGGCCGCCGCGGCCCACACGGCGGCCACCCTACGCCAGTGGCCGGGCCTGGGTGGCGTGGCCGGCCTGCACGTGGTGTTGCTCGTGTTTGCAGCCACCCTGCTTACCTATAATCTCGACGCGGCGCTACCCTTCAAGCATGGGCAGCCGCCGGGCGCCTCGGGGCGCAAGGCTTGGCAGCAGCGCCACCGGCCGGCGATGCTGGCACTGGCCGGCGCGGCGGCGCTAGGGGGTGCCTACCTGCTGCTGGCCGATGGCTGGGTGCATTTTCTCCCCATTTTGCTGCCGCTGGCGGCGCTGGCCATCGGCTATTCGTGGCCGCTGCTGCCGTGGCGGGGCCACTGGCGCGCCATCCGGGAGGTGCCGCTGCTGAAGGTATTTCTGATTGCGGGCGTGTGGGCCGCCGTGACGGGCGGCCTGCCCGCCCTGGCCCTGCACCAGCCGCTGGCCGCAGTGCAAGGGCTGCTGGCCCAGCGCTTTTGCCTGGTGGTGGCCCTGGCCATTGTGTTTGACATCCGCGACTACGGGCGCGACGGGCAGGCGGCCCTGCGCACGTTTCCTACGCAGTTGGGGATAGGCGGGGCCAAGACGGTAGCGCTGGGCTTCTTGGCCGGTGCGGTGGCGCTGGGCCTGGGCCGCGGGGCCAGCCCGCTGGCCGTGCTGCTACCCAGCGGGCTGGCGGCGGCCGTTATTTTGGCAGCGCAGGAAACGCGAGGCGACTATTTTTTTGCGCTGCTCACCGATGGCGTGCTGCTGGTGCAGGCGGCCGCCTACTTCGTGTTGTAACGCTGAAGGCGTTTTAGTTGCCTATCCCTCACACAGCAGTGGCGGTAGGGCAGGACGCCGAATTTATTCGGGCACGATTATGCAGTAGTTCGAGAAAAGCGTTTGAAAAACGCGGCTGTTTCGGCTGTTAGCCAAGTAGCTGCGTAATCTTAGGCCCGCCTCCTTCTCTTTGCCTTTTCCATGAGCCCAGACTTGTTAGCGCTTGCGCAAAATTATTTCCTTGGTGATACCGTGCGGCAAATCAGCACAACGTTTGGCGAAAGCGAGCGCCACGTTGAGGTGGCGCTGCGCAACGCCCTCCCTCTGGCGCTAGGAGCGCTGCTAGTGCGCGCGCAGCAGCCCGGTGGGGCCACCGACCTGTTTGGCCGGGTGTATCGGATGCACCGCCGCGACCCGCTGGGCAAGTTTGGGGCGCTGCTCGGCACCCTGAGCGACCCGGCCGCGCCTACCCCTGCCACCAGCCTGGATGGCAGTTTGCCGGGTCCCGGCCCTGGCCTGCTGCGCACGGTACTGGGCTCCAGCTACGCGCAAGCAGTAGAAGGCATCAGCCGGCAAGCTGGCGTGCATCCTGATACCATGCCCAAGCTTTTGAGCCTGGCCGGGGCCGTTGGGTTGGGGCTGCTGGGCCGCTACGCGGCGCAGCACACGCTGGATGCGCGCGGCCTGACGGGCTACCTGGGGGGCCAGGCCGCGCCCATCGGAGCCGCGCTGGCGGGCCTACCCAGCAGTTGGCGTAGCGCTTTAGCAACACTGGTGGCTATCCCGGCGCCGACTGCCTACCCCCCCGCACAGCCGCAAGAATCTACTGCGCCGCCAGTTCCGGCCCCGGCGCCCCAGACGGTGCCAGCACCTCAACCCGCGCCGGCTACCGAGCCAGTACCAACGCCTCAGGCCAGACCAGAGCCCATACCTGAGCCCAAGCCCCTATCGGCCCCAGAGCCTGAGCCCACGCCCACTCCAAAGCCGCCGGCCGCGCCCCAACCTAGGCCGGCACCCGAGCCAGTAGTTCAACCCCGGCCAGCCCCGGTGCCGGAGCCAACATCGCTGCCCAGCAGTGTAGCTCCTAAACGCCGCTTGCCTTGGGTATTGGTATTGCTCCTCGTGGCAGTGCTGGGCCTGGCGGCGGCGCAGGTTTATTTCTTGCGAAGTGCCCACCCCAAACCAACAGCCGCGCCGCCTACCGGGAGCGACACAGTGGCGACGGCCAGCGGCAAGGTGCCCACGGTGCCCGACCAGCCAGTGGTGGTCAGCCGCCCGCCGGCGTACCTGGCGGGCCGCGCGGCCCTGCCGCTAGTGGGCGGCCGAGTGCTGCGGGTGAGCAATAACTCGGCGGAAGCGCGGCTCTATCGGTTTCTCAAAGCCCCGGCCCAGACGGTGAGCCTCGATAAAACGCAGGGCTGGTTAATCCTTGACCAAGTGTATTTCTTGCCGGGCAAAGCCATCCTCACGCGCGAGTCGCTGGTGCAGTTGCGGCAGCTGGCGGCCATTCTCAAAACGTTTCCGCGGGCTACTATTAAGCTTGGTGGCTATGCTGCCGACCAGGCCAGTGCCAATAAAAACTTGCTGCTCAGCGCCGACTGTGCCAACATGGCTCGCCGCGTAGTTATTGCTGGGGGCGTGGCACCTGGCCGCGTGGCTGCCGAAGGCTATGGCCAGGCCAAAACCCGCACCCCGGATGCCCGCTCCCAAACGCACCGCGTGTATGTGCGGGTTACCAAAAAATAGGGCGTGGGCCAGGGTTTGTATCAGAACAGCGGCGGGCACCTGCAACCAGTAAGCCAACATTCTTATCTATCTAGCTGACTATTTCCTGTCCTTAATTTAATAAATGAAGCAGCTTATTTTTCTTACCTGGGCCGGCTTGGCCCTGCCCGCGCTCAGCTATGCACAGAGTACACACCCGGTGCATTTTGGCCTTAAAGCAGGGGCTACCCTTTCTACCATCGTGGGGCCTGGCACCAATGATTACCCCGTTTCGCCCTTGGTAGGGGGGGTAGGCGGCGTGTTTGCTACGGTGCCGCTGGGCGCCTCGGGGCGCTGGTTTTTGCAGCCCGAGCTGCTCTATAGTCAGCAGGGTTTTCGGCTTGCACACTCCGCTACCGATTACGAAGCCCGTTTTCGCTCCGATTTTATCAAGCTGCCACTGCTGCTGAGCTTCACGCACGGCGGCTTTTTTGCCGCTGTGGGGCCGCAGGTGGGCTATTTGGTGCACATGCGCAATGTGTATCGCTTCCACGAGTATTCCCCTATTACTGGGCTATCGCCCGATATCACGGAGCGTGTCAATACTGACCTGCGCTACTCTCAGCGCTGGGAGTTTTCGGCGGTGGCGGCCGTGGGCTACCGCTGGCAGTGCGGCGCCGGCCTCGAGCTGCGCTACAGCGACACCTTCGCGAGTCAGCGGCGCAATGGCTTAATCAGCTACTCCAACTACCCCGACGCCCACAGCCTGAGTGGGCAGGTACAGGCCAGCTACGTGCTGCCTTGGCATTAAGCGCTGGCAAATACAAGCTATTCCACCGCCATTTACTCGGCGCAGCAAAAAGGCGTTGCCCTATACGGTCAACGCCTTTTTGCTCTTATAATTAGCGGTTTAACGATACTTTTCTATTGCGTTAGGGCCTGTAGCGCGGGGCCCATGTGCTGCACTAGGTCGCCGGCTACCAGCCCGGCCTCGCCGGTTTCGGCGGCGGCTAGGTCACCGGCGTAGCCGTGGGCCAGCACAGCCAGGCGCGCGGCGCGCAGGGGGTCGAGGCGCTGGTCGGCGCGCAGGGCCAGCACCAGGCCCGTGAGCACGTCGCCGCTGCCGCCGGTGCCCATGCCGGGGTTGCCGGTGGTGTTGAAATACACTTGGCCATCGGGCGCAGCCACAGCGGTGTAAGCCCCTTTTAGGATGACGATGCACCGGTGCCGCTGGGCAAAGTCGCGCAGCAAGTCGAGGCGGTGGTAGTCGTCCTTGGTTTTTTCGGTGAGGCGCGCAAACTCGCCGAGGTGGGGCGTGAGCACCGTGTTTTCGGGCAGCAGGTCGAGCAGTTCGCGGTGCTCACCCAGCAGGTTGAGCGCGTCGGCATCGAGCACGAGCGGCTCCTGGGCTTCGCGTAGCAGCTTTTCTAGCACGGCGCGGCTAGCGGGGGCCTGCCCCAAGCCGGGGCCGATACCAATGGCCTGGTAATCCTTCAGCTCGGGCAGCTCGCTGATAACATCGGCGTCGGGGTCGGGCAGGCACATGGCCTCGGGCCGGGTGGCCTGCAAGATGTCGTAGCCGCAGCCCGGTACCCGCACCGTGAGCAGCCCTACCCCCCCCCGCAGGCACGAACCCGCCGCCAGCACCGCCGCGCCCACCTTGCCCCGGCTGCCAGCCAGCAGCAGTGCGTGCCCAAAGGTGTTCTTATAAGCAAACTTGCCGCGCCGGGGCAGCGTGACGTCGGGCACGGGGGCAGCCAGCGCGGCCTCGAAGCCGCCTACCCCCGGCAGCCGGGTCAGGTGCCAGGGCGTGGGCGCTTGGGCAATAAAATCGGGGCTCAGGCCAATGTTCACCACGTGCCACTCGCCCACGTACTCGGCGTTTTGTGGCAGCAAAAATGCCAGCTTGGGCAGCCCAAAGCTGATGGTGTGGGTGGCCCGCACCACGGGCGCGGCGGGGTCGGGCTGGGACGCATCGGCTAGCAGGCCGCTGGGCAAGTCTACGGCCAGCACGCGGGCCTGGCTGGCATTGAGGTGCTGCACCACAGCGGCGGCCACGCCCGTGAGCGGCCGGCTGAGGCCGGTGCCAAACAGGGCATCGACGACCAGCGTGCCGGGCGGCAGGGGGGGTAGAACATCGGCCGCCAGCTCGGTGATGGGAATTACTTTGGGCAGCACGTGGTGGTTGTACTCGTAATCATCGGAGTACTTGGGGGCGGGCAGCAGACCCAAGCGCACGGCGTAGCCTGCCCCGTAGAGCAGGCGGGCCAGGGCCAGGCCATCGCCACCGTTGTTGCCGGGGCCACACAGCAGCCAGATTTCGCCGGCCGTGGCAGGCGTGTAGTGCTGGTAGAGCCAGGTGGCCAAAGCCGTGGCGGCGCGCTCCATCAGGGCCGTGGAGGTGGTGCGCTGCTCGGCAATGGTGGCGCGGTCAAGCTCCCGGATTTGGGCGGCGGAAAGGAGTTTCATAAGGTGCTTTTTACGCAGGAAGCAGTTCACGGGCTACTTTCGGCCATGCAAAGAACCACCCGCTTTTTCATTGTGCCTGGCCTAGGCAGCTCGGGTCCCGCGCACTGGCAGACCTATTTTGAGCGTCAAAACCCTGATTTCACTCGCATTCAGCAACGCGAGTGGGATGCTCCCGACCGCACCGAATGGGTCGAAACGCTAGAGCAGGCTCTAGCTGGCCAAGACCTTAGCCAGGTGGTGCTCATCGCGCACAGCCTGGGCTGCGTAACGGTGGCGCACTGGGCCGCCACCTACGGCCACCGCATCAAGGGCGCGTTGCTGGTGGCCCCTAGCGACGTAGAAACGGCGCAGTATGCCACCTTCCCCACCACTGGCTTTGGGCCGATGCCATTGCAGCAGCTGTCGTTCCCGACTAAAGTGGTGACGAGCACTACCGACGCATGGGTGACCCTGGCCCGCGCCCAGCAGTTTGCCAAAGCCTGGGGTAGCGAGCTAATAGTACTCGGCGACGCTGGCCACATCAACGCCGCCAGCGGCCACGGCGACTGGCCCGCGGGCTTAGCATTGCTGCAAGAGTGGGCCTAGCCAGTTGCCGTGAACTCTGCACGGCGTACTGCGTTTTACTTATACCAAATCTCAACAATTGATTTTATGCAAACCTGGAACGACGTTATCCGCCTGGCCAACCACGGCGCCCCTACCCCCCCCCGCCGCGTCGAGAAAACCGCTGCCGAGTGGAAAGCCCAGCTCACCCCCGAGCAGTACCACGTGACGCGTGAGCACGGCACCGAGCGTGCCTTCACCGGCGAATATTGCGAGGCCCACGAGGCTGGCCTCTACGCTTGTGTGTGCTGCGGCACCCCGCTCTACGACTCGCGCACCAAGTTTGAGAGCGGCACCGGCTGGCCCAGCTTCACGCAGCCCGTGGAAGAAGACGCCATCAAGTATAAGAAAGACAGCAGCTACGGCATGGTGCGGGTAGAAGTACTTTGCAACGTGTGCGACGCCCACCAGGGCCACGTTTTCCCCGATGGGCCGGCGCCCAGCGGCTTGCGCCTGTGCATCAACTCGGCTAGCGTGAAGCTGGTGACGACCAAGGAGCCGGCCGCACCAGCCGCGCACTAGCAGGTAGCTTTTATAGCAGACACTAGAACGTCATGCCGAGCTTGCTGAAGCAGCTCGCTCGCATCGTTGAGTAACTAATCCAACGGTACGAGCGAGCGACTTAGGCGAGCGCAGCATGACGTTCCTTTTTACTTTTAGCTGTTCCATTCACCCGCCCTACCCCCTCCTACCCACCATGTCGTTGCTTTTCACCGATTTCGCGTCTTGGCAGGCGCACTGCGCTGCCACTGGCGAGCCCCTCTACCAGCCGGTGCTGGCTTACGAGATTGAGCAAAAAGGCGCGACGGAGGCGGCCATCTGGCCCACGCTGCAGCGAGCCTACGACGTGATGCGCGACGCCGTGCACGAGGGCCAGACCGGCAACATGACGTCGCGCTCGGGCATGATTGACAACGGCGCTAAGAAGATAGCCGCCTCGCCCGTCACAGTGCTCTCGCCCGAATTCAAGCAGCTGGTAATAAGCGCCTTGGGAGCCAAGGAAGTAAACTCGTGCATGGGGCGCGTGGTGGCCGCACCCACGGCCGGGGCATCGGGCATTTTACCGGGCGTGCTCACTACCATTCAGCGCATTCACGGGCTCGACGACCGCAAAATACTGGAGGGCCTACTGGTGGCAGCCGGCGTGGCGCTCATCATCGAGCAAAATGCCTCGCTGGCTGGCGCCGTAGGCGGCTGTCAGGCCGAAACCGGCTCGGCGGCCGCTCTGGGTGCGGGCGCCATCGTGTATTGCCTGGGCGGTTCGGTAAGCGAAACCTTTGCGGCCGTGGCCATTACCATTCAGTGTATGTTGGGGCTGGTGTGCGACCCCGTGGCGGGCCTTGTGGAGGTGCCGTGCGTGGTGCGCAACGCCTCGGCAGCGGCCATCGCGTTTTCGTCGGCCCAAATCGCCATCGCGGGCGTCGACCCGGTTATCCCCGTCGACCAGTGCGTGGCGGCCCTCGGCGAGGTAGGCCAAAGCATGGAAACTCGCTACAAGGAAACCGCCCTCGGCGGCTTGGCCAACACGAAGCGGGGTAGGGAAATCGAACAGATGGTTTTGGTGCAGGACGTTAATATCCTGCCCGACGAGTAGTGCGCTGCTAAGTAGCGGGGCGGCTACTCCATCGTGGGCGGCGTCATCAACAGGGCGCCCAAAAACTTGAGGGCGGGCTCGTAGCGCACCCGGCGTTCGGTGTAGTGCCGCCAGGCGGTTTCTTCGTCGGCGCGCAGGGGTAGGCCCAGCTCCTGAAACGACTGCCAGGCGTCGGCAAATTCTTCGCGGCCTGGCATGGTGGCCGTCAGCTCCTCCGGGGTGCGCAGCTCGGCTGGGTCGGCTTTCGATTTGCGCTCAAAGAAGCGGTGCACACGGTTGAGCGCCAGCACACCAGCTGCAAAAGTCAGCTCGACCTGCCGCGAGCGCGGTACATCGAGGGCCGAAAACAACAGGTTGGCCGCGTCCAGAATGAGCCCCGCCGTGAGCACCCACGAGCGCCCGCCCTGGGGCGATCGGAAAAAGGCCAGCACTGGCAGCGACGTATGGCTTTCGTCGATTTCGACCAACCACTTTTCCCACTCCAGCCACTGCGTATCGTCGTTGAGAAAATCCCGGTCGTGGCCTAGCCAGCACACGAGCCCTGCTGCCGAAGCGGGTAGCCCCGCCCGTAGCTCTACCTGCGCCACCACCACTTCGCGCCGCGAGAACGCCTGGTAAATAGTAGGCAAATACGAGAGTAGCAGCGTGAGCAGCAGCAGCCCGAGCGTAGCTTCGGAGTAGCTGAATACGTTGACTACCAAGCCGTTTTGCTTGGTGGTACCCAGCGTCAGGAGCGAGCTGCCGCTCAGCTCATAGCTTTTGGTAAAATCATCGACGCCCAGCGCCATATAGATGCCGGTGTAGCCCAGGCCTACCAGCGCCAGCCAGCCAATGGGCAGCGCCACCAGCCCTACCGGCGCGTAGTGCGCCAAGATGCGGTCGCGCCGGGCGTAGTTGTTAGCGCGCCGCGCCGCAAAGTCAAAAATGGCTCGTATTCCACTGAATACAAATCCATTGAGCCGCACCGACTCATTGCGCGGCAACACAAACGAGCGGATGGCAGCCGACACCGTGGTGATAACCAGGCAGCCGCCGGCTAGCCCACCCAGCAGGCGCAATCCAGATTCAACAGTAGATGACATGGCGCGTTGTACGGGCCGGGCGGGCCTAGCGGCGGCTACCCACCCGCGAATAGCCCTATTCCCTACCCTGCCACAACTGCCGAAACGACTTGTCAGCTACTTTCAAACTCTCGCGGCGCTTGCGCCAGCCGGCCTGGTCGAGCAGGTAGCCGAGGCTGAAATCTTTGAGGCGGCCGGGCAGCACGTCGAGGGCCCAGCGGTGGCGCATGCTCCAACGCCAGAGGCCGATGGCCAGCTTCTCGGTGGCGTTGTTGTGGCCTTCACGCACACTTTCCTGGCGGTTGAGCAGCAAGAGGTTGTGCAGGTTGATGCGCACCGGGCACACGCTGGTGCAGGCACCGCACAGGCTACTGGCAAAGCTCAGGTGCTGGTGCTCCTTCAGGCCGCTCAGGTGCGGGCTGATAACCGAGCCGATGGGGCCCGAATAGGTGGTTTCGTAGGTGTGGCCGCCGATGTTTTTGTACACCGGGCACACGTTGAGGCAGGCTCCGCACCGAATGCAACGCAGCGCCTCGCGGCGGTCGGGCCGGGCCAGCAAGTTGGTGCGGCCATTATCGAGCAAAATGACGACCATCTCTTCGGGGCCGTCGGGCTCGCCGGGCTGGCGCGGGCCAAAGTACACGGTATTGTACACCGTGACTTGCTGGCCGGTGCCGCTCGTGCTGAGCAGCGGCCAAAACAAGTCGAGGTCGGTGAGTTGAGGAATGATTTTCTCGATGCCCACCACCGCAATGTGCAGGCCCGGAAATGTAGCCGAGAGCCGGGCGTTGCCTTCGTTCTCAGTCACGGCTACCCCCCCTTCCTTGGCCACTAAAAAATTGCCGCCCGTAATGCCGACTTCGGCTGCCGTGTACTTGTCGCGCAGCAGGTGGCGCGCCGTGAGCACAAGCTGCTGCGCGTCGTCGGTGTGCTCGATGCCGAGGTGCTTGACGAAAATATTGGCAATGTCGGCCTTGCTCAGGTGCATGGCGGGCGTCACGATGTGGTAGGGCCGCTCGCCGTTGAGCTGCACGATGTACTCGCCCAGGTCGGTTTCGACCGACTCGATGCCCCTACCCTTCAGGTATTGGTTGACGTGAATTTCCTCCGTCGTCATGCTCTTGGCTTTTACCACCGTGCGCGTGTTGCGCGCCTCGGTCAGGCGCCCGATTTCGGCCAGGGCTTCCTGCGCGTCATTGGCCCACACCACCCTACCCCCCTGGCGGTGAATGCAGCCTCAAACTCCAGCAAATACGCATCGAGCCGCTCCAGCACCTGCGCCTTGAGGAAGGCAGCGCGGGCGCGGGCCAGTTCGTGGTCTTGGTAGTGCTGCAGGCCCGCCGTCACAGCCGCGTCGTACTTGCCGATGTTGAAGCGGATTTTACGGCGGTGCTCGAGGTCGAAGGCTTTGGCGTCCGCGTCGGTTTGGAAATTTTGGGCTTTCGTCATGTCGCGCAGGGTTTCGGGAAGTCAAAAACGCAGGGTTTCAAAGTGTTCGTTTGCATGGCATCGCATTGCATTTTAACACCTCGAAACCCTGCGCGAAAAGTAACTACGGCTTATTCGAGTCTACTACCGGGCGGGCGTCACGGTTGGCCAAGTCCCAAGCCAGGAAGAAGACGAGCCGCGCCCGCGCTTCCAGCTTGCCGAACTCGATTTTTGAAACTTCGTCGCTGGCCTCGTGATAGTCGGCGTGCACGCCGTTGAAGAAAAACGCGACCGGCACGCCTTTCTTAGCGAAGTTGTAGTGGTCGGAGCGGTAGTAAAACCGGTTGGGGTCGGCGGGGTCGTTGAAGCGGAAATCGAGGTCCACGTTGCCGTGCTGGCGGTTGGTTTCCTGCAGCGCCGCGTGCAGCTGCGACGATAATTTGTCGGAGCCAATCACGTACACGTAGTTCGGCTTGCCCTCGTGGGCCGCGTCGGTGCGGCCAATCATGTCGATGTTGAGGTCCGTAACGGTATTGGCCAGCGGAAACACTGGGTGGTCGGTGTAGTACTCGGAGCCAAGCAGGCCTTTCTCTTCGCCCGTATTGGCTAAGAATAAGATGCTGCGGCGCGGCGCGTGCCCACTGCGCGATGCCTTGGCAAAGGCCTGCGCAATGCTGAGCATGCCCACTGTGCCCGAGCCGTCGTCGTCGGCCCCATTATACACCTCGCCACCAATGATGCCCAAGTGGTCGTAGTGAGCCGATACCACCAAGATTTCCTCCTTCAAATCGGTACCTGGCAGGAAGCCCAACACGTTTTCGGTGGTCACGGTGCTGCGCTCCTGCGGAGCGCTGAGGCTGAAGCGTACCGGCTTGAACTTGCTGGCCACTGGCTTCTGGGCCGCCGCGGTGGCCGTGGCGTATTGCTGCAGCGCGGTGGCGCTAGTGCCTAATAGCTTTAGGCCCAGGGCCGGCGACACGAAGAAAGCTGGCGCCCTACCCCCCGCCTGGTCGGCAAAGGCAATGGTGGGCTGCATGACGCGCGGGGCTAGCCGAGTGGTCATTTTCTCAAATTTATCGGCTGGCTCCTGGCTGATGAAGAAGATGCTGCGGGCACCTTTTTGCGCGGCCAGGGCAGCTTTGGCCCGGAAATCGACGCTCCACTTGGTGGGGCTGCCGTCGGGGCTGAGCACCGATTTGCCTTCGGCCGTGCGCGGCTCGCCGAGCAGTACGATAACATCCTGGCCCTTCACATCGCGGCCGGCGTAGTCCGAATACGCACCCTGCTCGATGCCGTAGCCCAGGAATACCGGCTGCACCGCGGCGGTTTGCGCAAAAGGCGAGCGCCCGAAGGCGTAGAAATCCTTGAGCCACTCGTAGGCCTTGCCGCCCACCGTAAGCGTGCCGCCCGGCTGCCAAGCGCTGCGCTCCAGCCCGAAGGTTTGCAGGTAGGGGTTGGCCGCGTTGGCCGCCACGGGCGCTTGCAGGCTGTCATCTCGGAACTGCTGGCTAATGTAGGCGGCGGCCATTTTCTGGCCCTTGGTGCCGGTTTCGCGGCCCTCGTACTCGTCGGAGGCCAGCACCGAAAGGTCGCGGCGTAGGTGCTCCTGCGTGATGTAGCGGTCGGCGTAGGGCAGGGCGTAGTCGGTGGGCTGGGCGGGCGCCGAGGCGGCCGGGCGGGTAGCCGCTGGGGTGGGCTTGCCGGGCTTAAATTTGGTTTTGACCTTGGTGGGAGCCTGGGCCAGCAGTGAGGTGGGCAGCGCCAGCGCAACCAGGGCGAGGGTGACGTATTTCATAAATTATTCCTTAGTAATCAAGACAGTAGCATAGGCGGCTACCCCCTCTTGGCGGCCCACAAAACCGAGCTTTTCGGTGGTAGTGGCCTTGATGGAAATATCGGCTTCGCCTACCCCCATCACCTCGGCCAACGTGGCACGCATGGCCGGAATGTGCGGGTTCACCTTGGGTTTTTCGAGGCAGATAGTCGAGTCTACGTTGCCGAGCTCGTAGCCCTGCTCGCGCAGCAGGCGCATGGTGTGGGCGAGCAGCTTCTTGCTGTCGATGCCCTTGTACTGCGGGTCGGTGTCGGGGAAGTGGAAGCCGATGTCGCGCAGGTTGGCCGCGCCAAGCAGCGCGTCGCAGATAACGTGGATGAGCACGTCGGCATCGGAGTGGCCGAGCGCGCCGTGGGTGTGCGGCACTTCAATGCCGCCAAGCCAGAAGGGCAAGCCGGGCTGCAATTGGTGAACGTCGTAGCCGAAGCCAACGCGGATTTTCATAAGCGAAGAAAAAAGTAAAAAAACCTGCCCCGCCACGAAAGTAAAACCGCCGGCCGCTCGTCATCTCAAACGCAGCTCAGGCGGAGCAGCCAAAGGCGAAAAGAAACTTTGGAAACTTTGAACTCACCTAAAGTTTCCGACGTATCTTTGCTGTGTTAATTATGGAACCCAAAGACCGCATCCTTACCAACGCCGCCGCGCTGTTTTTGCGCAATGGCATCAAGAGCGTGAGTATGGACGACATTGCCACCGACCTGGGCATGTCGAAGAAGACCCTTTACAAGACCTTCACCAACAAGGATGAGATTGTGCTAGGTGTAATGACTACGCACCTTTGCCAGGCGCAGAGCGAGTGTGCCCGAGTTGCCAGCCATGCCGCCGACGCCGTGCAGGAGATGCTCACCATCTCGGCCTGGGCCGACCAGCAGTTTGCCAACATTCACCCGAGTATTTTTCATGACCTGCGCAAGTATTACCCCACGGCCTGGACGCTGTTTCGGGCGCACAAAAGCGGCTTCATCCTCGAGCAGATAACCCGCAACCTGCGCCGGGGCATTGCCGAGGGGCTGTTTCGCGCCGACCTCGATGTGGAAGTACTGGCCCGCCTTAATCTGGCACAGATTGAGCTGGCTTTTGACCCCGAGCTGTATCCACCCGCCCAGTTTGCACCCATTCGGGTCAACAAGGTTTTCGACGAGCATTTTCTGCTAGGGGTCGCCACGCTCAAGGGGCACCGGCTTTTCAATAAGTACCAACACATTACGGAAGAGGAATAGGCTGGCTCTCAGCCCTTTCAAACAAGCTTCTTCTTTCACCAACCCATGAAAAACTTTACTCTGGGGGTACTGCTGGCGGCTTCGGCGCTGGCTTGGGGGCCGGTGGCTCCGACCCTGGCGCAAGCCCCGGCGGCACTGCCCGCCCAGCCCACTAGCGGCCCGATGGCGCTGAGCCTCTCGCAGGCCGTGCGCTATGCCGTGGCCAACAAGCCGAGCCTGCTGGCCACCCGCCTGGCCGAGCAAACCGCCGCTGCCAAAGTGGGTGAAATCAAGGCCCAGGGCCTGCCGCAGCTCAATGTGGGAGCCAACGTGGCCGACAACTTCAAGCTGCAAAAGTCGCTGGTCGACTTTTCGAGCTTTGGGGGCGCGCCGCTCAACGGGACGACCCTCACGCCGGCCGACATTGCCCGGGCGCAGGCGGGCCAGAGCGTGACGCTGGCACCAGCCTACGGCGTGGCACCCGCTACGGGCCCTACCCCCCTCGCCTTCGGCCTGCAGTACGCCGGCAACTCGTCCTTGTCGCTCTCGCAGCAGCTCTTCGACGGATCGTATCTTATTGGCCTAAAGGCTGCTAAGGTGTACACTGATTTAGCTAAAAAGCAAACCCAGCAGGCCGAAATCGACGTAATAGAGCAGGTAAGCAAGGCCTACTACAGCACGCTGGTGGCCCGCTCGCGCCTCACGCTGCTGGCCCGCAACGTGCAGCGCCTCGACACGGTACTGTACCAAACCAACCAGACGTTTAAGGCCGGCTTTGCCGAAAAGCTCGACGTGGACCGCCTGCGCGTGCAGCGCAACAACCTGGTGGTGGAGCAGCAAAAAGCCCAGCGCCTCACCGAACTGAGCGTGGCGTTGCTCAAGTTTCAGATGGGCCTGCCGCAAGCCCAGCCCGTGCAGCTTACCGACTCGCTCGGTGCAGCGGTGGTCGATGCCGGCGCGTTGCGCCAGCGCTTGGGGGTAGCCAATTTCAGCACTGGCGGTGGGGCCGATGGCCTGGGTGGCGTGCCTAGTGCGCCTCCTACCCCTGGCGTGGGCGCCACCGGCGGGGTACCGACCGCTACCATTAACAATGGCCAGCCGGTGCAGGCGCAGGCCGCATTCAACTACAACAACCGCGTCGAGTTTTCGACGCTGCAAACCCAGCAGGCGCTGGCGGGCCTCGACCTGCGCAGCCGCACGTCGGGCGCCTACCCCCGTCTTTCATTCACGGCAGCTTACGGTTTCACGGGCTCGGCTCCGGCCGTGAAAGACCTGTTTGCCTTCCGCGGGCCCGACTCGCGCAACTCGGCAGGCTACATCAACCAAAACTGGTTTGGCTTTGGCAACGTGGGCCTGGCGCTGAACATCCCAGTGTTTGACGGCTTCCGGCGCAAGTACCAGGTGCAGCAGGCCCGCATTCAGCAGCAGGTATTAGAGCGGGGCTTCGAAACGCTACGCCAAAGCATTGACTTGCAAGATGCTCAGAGCCGCACGACCCTCATCAATGCCCTCGACGTGCTCGATAACCAGCGCGCCAACCTCGACCTGGCCGCCGACGTGGCCCGCGTCACGCGCATCAAGTTCAACGCGGGGGTAGGGTCCAATATTGAAGTTATCACGGCCGAAACTTCGCTGCGTGAGTCGCAAACCAACTACTACGCCGCCATCTACGATGTGCTAGTGGCCAAAGTAGACCGCGACAAAGCTACCGGCGAGCTGTATTCGCAGGCCAAGTAGGGGGTAGGGCTTGCCCCCGCCTGCCTTGCCGCGCCACTCCTTTCTTTCTCAACTGCTAACCGTTCAACGACGGGCGGGGACAAGCCCCGCACCCTACTTATGCGCCCTACCAATTTCATTTTTTCTGCTACGCTCGCCGTTGCCCTCGCCTCGTGTGGCGGTGCCAAAGACCCCAACGCCGAGCTAGCTAAGCTCAAAGCTGACCAGGCTGCTACTCAGGCCAAGATTGCTGACTTGGAGGCCAAGACCGGCGCCGGCAAAGCCGCTGAGGCCAGCGGCGCCGTGCCGGTATCGGTACTGAAAGTGGCGACCCAAAACTTCGCGGGCTACCTCGATGTACAGGGCCGGGTCGATTTTGACCAGAACGCGACCGTGGGCGCTCGCTCGGCGGGCACGCTCACCAGCGTGCGGGTGCAGCGCGGCGACCGCGTGCGCAAAGGCCAGGTGCTAGCCACTGTGGATGCCAGCATCTTGGATGCCAACATTGCCGAGCTGCGCACTCGTATGGACCTTGCCAAAATCGTGTATGAGAAGCAGGCCGGCCTATGGAAGCAGCAGATTGGCACCGAGATTCAGTACCTACAAGCCAAGAACACCTACCAAGGCCTGCAGCGCAACCTCGCTACGCTCAATCAGCAGCGGGCCTTGTATAATGTAGTAGCGCCTTACAGCGGCGTGGCCGACAACGTGATTCCGAAGCTGGGCGAAACTGTGGCGCCCGGTGCGCCGGTGGTACAGCTCAACAGCGGCCAGGGTGGCAAAATCTTGGCTGATGTATCGGAAGCCTACGCGGGCAGCATTAAGGCTGGCGACAAGGCCCTGGTAACCCTACCCGACCTCGGCAATGAAGAAATTCCGAGCACGGTGCGCACCGTGAGCCGCACTATCTCGGCCACCAGCCGCACCTTCACGGTGGAGCTGCGCCTACCCGGTAACCAAGCTGGCAAGCTGCGCCCCAACATGGTAGCCACTGTGCGCATCCAGAACTATGGCCAAGCCAACGCCACGGTGCTGCCAGTTGACCTCATTCAGCACGACGAGGAGAACGCCTACGTGCTCGTAGTGAACCGCGAGGGAGGCAAAACCGTGGCGGCTAAGCGCGTGATTAAAACTGGCCAGACCTACAACGGCAAGCAGGAAGTCACGAGCGGCCTCAAAGCCGGCGATGAAGTCATTTCGGGTGGCTACCAAAACCTGAACGAAGGCCAGGCGCTAAAAATCAGCTAAATCTTATCCCGCTCAACTAGCAACCTATTGTTATGCAAGACATTGAGAAGGAATTTGGACCCACTAGTTGGTCCATCAACAACAAGACGAGTATTTACATCATCACCTTGCTGCTGTCGATAGTAGGCATTTTTGCTTACGTCAAGCTCGGCAAGGAGAAGTTTCCCGACATCGTGATTCCGCGCATTATCGTGGCCACGGTGTACCCGGGCACCTCGCCGACCGACATCGAGAACCTGGTGACGCGCCAGCTTGAAAAGGAAATCAAGAGCGTGAATGGGGTGAAGAAAATCAACTCAACCTCGAACCAGGACTACTGTATTGTCGACGTAGAGTTTAACTCCGGGGTAGACGTGCAGGCCGCCAAGCAGCTTATCAAGGATGCGGTGGACAAGGCCAGCACCGAGCTACCCAACGACCTACCCACCGCCCCGCTGGTGAAGGAAGTAAACATCTCGGAGCAGCCGATTATGTACGTTAACTTGAGCGGCAACCTACCCGCCGCGCAGCTCAAGAAACTCGCCGACGATTTCCAGGACAAGATTGAGGCGCTACCCGAAATCACCCGCGTCGATATCGTGGGTGCGCTGGAGCAGCAGGTAAACGTGGACGTGGACCTGTACAAGCTGCAAGCTTCGCAGCTCAGCTTTACCGACATTGAGAATGCTATTGCCCGTGAAAACATCACGGTTTCGGGGGGTAGCATCGACGTGGGTGCCCAGAAGCGGGCCGTGCGCGTGGCTGGCCAGTATGTAAACGCTGCCGACATCGCCGACATTCAAGTGAAGAACCTGCGCGGTGCGCCAGTGCGCCTCGGCGACATTGCTACCGTGGCCGACGGCTTCAAGGACCGCGAAAGCTACGCCCGCCTCGACGGCCAATCGACCGTGACGCTGAACGTGGTGAAGCGCCAAGGCGAAAACCTGCTCGACGCCTCCGATAAGATTCACGACCTCGTGAAAGAATCGCAGGCCAGCATGCCCAAGGGCTTGAAAATCACCATCACGGGCGACTCGTCGAACGAAACCCGCAACACGCTGAACGACCTCATCAACACCATCATCATCGGCTTCTTGCTGGTGACGCTGATTCTGATGTTCTTCATGGGCACTACCAATGCCCTGTTTGTGGGCTTGTCGGTACCGCTGAGTATGTTCTTGGCGTTCATTATGCTGCCTATGTTCGGCTTCTCGCTGAATATGATTGTGCTTTTTGCCTTCCTGCTCGCCTTGGGTATTGTAGTCGATGACGCTATTGTGGTTATCGAAAACACCCACCGCCTGCTACACGAGCACCCCAACTTGAGCACCGCCAAGGCCGCCAAGTTTGCCGCGGGCGAAGTATTTATCCCGGTTTTGGCCGGTACGCTCACTACGGTGGCGCCGTTTGTGCCGCTCATGTTCTGGCCCGGCATTGTGGGCTCGTTCATGTTCTTCCTGCCGGTTACGCTTATCCTCACGCTGGGCGCTTCGCTGGTGGTGGCCTTCATCATGAACCCGGTGTTTGCCGTGAGCTTCATGAACCGCGACGAGCATCTCGACCACGTGGAGAAGCCTAAAATGACACGCGGCTTCCTTATTGGCATGGGTGGGCTGCTGCTGGTAGCTATTGGTGGGTACGCAGCTGGCTCCAAGTTTTTGGGCAACCTGATGCTTACCGTCATCGTGCTTTGCCTGCTCGATAAGTACGTGTTTGTGTACATGATAGCCGGCTTCCAGCGCAGCATCTTGCCGCGCTTCCAGAACGGCTACGCCCGTCTGGTCGAGCTTGCCGTGGGCGGCACGGTATGGCGCCAGGGCGCTATCATCGCCGGCCTACTGGTGCTAGGTGTAATTAGCATTATGGCTGTGGGCGCCCGCAAGCCCAAGGTGGACTTCTTCCCCAAAGGCGACCCAAAGTTTATCTACACCTACCTGCGTATGCCGGTGGGCACCCGCGTGGAGGTCACGGACTCCATTACCCGCATCCTCGAACAGCGGGTGTATAAGGTGATTGGCCGTAACAACCCCGACGTAGAATCGGTGATTACCAACGTGGCCATCGGCGCGGGCGACCCCACCGAGGCTACTGCCGCCGGCACATCGCAGTCGCATCTGGGCAAGGTGGGCGTGGCGTTCAAAGAGCTGGCCGAGCAAAAAGGCCAGGCCACGCACATCTACATGGATGGCATTCGCGAAGCCGTGAAAGGTATTCCCGGCGCCGAAATTTCGGTAGACCAAGAGTCTAGCGGTCCGCCGCAGGGCAAGCCAGTTGCCATCGAAGTTTCGGGCGACGACTACCCCAAGCTGGCCGCGCTTTCTAAGAAAGTGGAGCGCTACGTAGACTCGCTCAAGATCGGCGGTATCGAAGACCTGCGCTCCGACCTACAGGACCGCAACCCCGAAATCGGCGTGAACATCAACCGCACCCGCGCCAACCGCGAGGGCATCAGCACCGGCCAGATTGGCTCGGAAGTGCGCACGGCCATCTACGGCTTCGAGGCCAGCAAATTCAAGACCCCGGATGATGAATACCCCATCCAGGTGCGCTACGCCAAGCCTTACCGCGACAACGTGAACGCCATTGTGAATGCCCCGCTGACCTTCCGCGACGCGACCGGCGCGGTGCGCCAGGTGCCCATCTCGGCCATTGCCGACGTTACTTACGGCACTACCTATGGTGGCATCAAGCGCAAGGACACGCACCGCCTCATCACGGTCAGCTCCAACGTGCTCAACGGTTTCACTGGCCCCGATGTGGTGGCCAACGTGACCCGCGCGCTCAAGAGCTTCCCTGTGCCGCCGGGCTATACTGTGCGCATGGGCAGCGCCCAAGAAGACCAGAAGGAAACGAGCGACTTCCTCGGCATCGCCGCCGTGGGGGCCATCGCCCTCATCTTCTTGGTACTCGTGACGCAGTTTAACTCGGTGAGCAAGCCGCTCATTATCCTTTCCGAAATCATTTTCTCGATTATCGGTGTGATGCTCGGCCTAGCTATCTCGGGCATGAATATCTCTATCGTCATGACGGGGGTAGGGGTTATCGCGCTGGCCGGCATTGTAGTGAAAAACGGCATCTTGCTGGTGGAGTTCACCGATATGCTGCGGGCCCAAGGCATGAACCTGCACGACGCCCTCGTAACGGCCGGCCGCACCCGCCTCAATCCGGTTATCCTCACAGCCACGGCCGCCACGCTGGGCCTCATCCCACTGGCCATCGGCCTGAACATCGACTTCTACGAACTCTTCAATTCGGGCAACCCGCACTTCTTCTTGGGCGGCGAATCGGTGGTGTTCTGGGGCCCGCTAGCCTGGACAATAATTTTTGGGTTAACGTTTGCAACCCTTATCACTCTGCTGGTAGTCCCGGTCATGTATCTCCTTAATGAGAAGCTGCGGGCCCGCATCACCGGCCGTGACTACAACTCGCCGCCTCCCCGCGCCGAAGTAGACCACGAGGAGGTAGAAGCCGCCACCCCAGCAGTACTGGCCTAATTAAGTAGCACACGCGTCGGTTTCTTCGGCCTACCCCCGGTGGCTGCAAGAAACCGACGACACGCTCCGTTACCCCTACCCTACTCTATCTCACGCTTTTTTCTGCAAAAAGTATGTTTACCACCATTTCTACTACCGCGCCTACCAAAGCCATCGAGCAACAGGTATTGCGGATTATCAGCAAGCGCAAAGCCATCAAGGCCGTGCGCCTGCGTCGCACCGCCAGCCTCAGCCGCGACCTACGCTTCGACACCGTAGACCTGGTCGATATCATCCTGGAGCTGGAACGTAACTTCCACATCACGGTGCCCGACGAAGTCCCTTTTTACACCGTTGGCGACTTTGTGCGTTACGTCACGGCCCACGCCGCATAGATCTAGGCCACTAATTCAGCTGGATTTTGCGGAGGATTCGTTCTCCGACCTTATCAAATAGAAATGACACTAAAAAAGGCTGCTCTCTCGAGCAGCCTTTTTTGGTAGGTAGCGGTCGTTGGCGGCCGTCCACAAAATCCGAATCATTCGAAAAATCCGGCGGAATCCATGGTTCAGAAAAGGCTAGCGAACGTTGCCGCCGCTGTCGTTGTGCTGGTCGCGGTTGCCATCGCGCGAGCCATCGCTCACCTTGGCTATATCATCGCCCTGCGGCGTGGGCAGGGGGCCGTCGGGACCGATGTCGTGGATGGGCTCGGTGACTGACGAGGTAGGCGAGCCGAGCCCGGCATCGGTAGCCGACTGGCCAGAGCCGGCCGGGGCAGTAGGCAGGTCGGTGGTGCCTGCGCTTTTAAACGACTGGTTGGTGGTAGCACCCAAGGAACGCGGGCCGGCAGTGGATGGCGCGCCGGGGGCAGGCGCCGCACCACGATTAGCAAACAGCTCATCATCCGAAACCACCGTGGCGGCCTTGGTCAATTCCCAGTCGTGAAACTTATCCAGCTCGTGCTTGATGGACGTCGAGAACCACGCCACCAGCGCCATATCGTCGAGCAGGCCCACTACCGGAATAAAGTCGGGAATAAGGTCAATCGGCGACAGGAAGTAGATGAGCACCGCCACGGCGGCTACCACCGTCGAGGTAGGCACGCCCGTATACTCGCCCGCCGCGCTTAGCTTGATGAGGCGGAACAGGCTTTGCAGCGTTTCCCAGGCTTCGTGGGCTAGGGTGCCAAGCTCTTTTTTCTCGCGGGCCTTGTTAAAGGAATCCACTAGCAAGGTTTTGAGGCGGCTGGGCTGTTTGATATAGCTCTCGGCAGCGGCCAAGAATTTCTTGAAGAGAACCGAGCCAGCGATGTCGGTGCCAGATGGGGCGGAATTATGGGTAGTAGCCATGCAAAAAAAGGGTGCAAAAAGTAGCGCGGCGCAGCCGCAAGTGCTTGTTAAGAGCCGTTTACTGCATTCGTCGCATCTGAGTTATCCGCACACAAAAAAACGGCTGCCAGCGCGCACGCCGAAAGCCGTTTATCTGGGTTTCTTACCAAGTAATGGGGGGTAGGGTCCGCGCTTTTAGTCGGGGCTAGCGGTAGCGGCAGCCGACAGCAGTTCGGCAGTTTCGGCGGGGGTAGCGTCGGGCGACAGCGCTTCGGTGCCCGCCACGCGGCCCGCCGCGTAAAAGTTGTGCTGGTAATAAGGTTGGTGCAGCGAGCTCACCATCACGCCACCGTTGCAGGCTGCGTGGGCAAACTTGCCATCTTTCAGGTAGATGCCTACGTGGTAGATAGCGCCCTTGCCGTGGCGAAAGAATACCAAGTCGCCGGCCTTCATATCGGTTTTGGCCACGTGCTGCACAGCCGTAAACATTGAGCGCGAGCTGCGCTTGAGCGTGATGCTGTACACTTTCTGGAATACCTGCGTCACGAAGCCCGAGCAGTCGGTGCCCCGGCGCGAGTTGGCGCCGTAGCTGTAGGGTGTGCCCAGCCAGTTGGTGATGGTTTGCAGCAGGCTTTGGTTCTCGGTGTGGGCCAGGTGCACGCCCAGCGTCTGGGCATAGTAGCCATAGGCCAGCGAATCGCGCGAGGCCGTAACAGCAGCTGGCTCATCGCCGGTGGCTGGAGCCGCCAGCCGCTCGGAGCCAAGTACTCCTGCCAACAAAGATGCCTCGGCGAGGGCCGGGGCCGAGGCACCAGCCGAAGCCGGGGCATCGGGCATTTTATCAAAGCAAAAAGAAAGCGCCAGGGAAGCAGCGGCGAGGCAAGATAGCAGGATGTTTTTCATTGTCCGTCGTTGGGGTGGGCACCGGCAGCGCCCTACAAGCTGGCCGCCGGGTAGCAAAAATGGGGTAGTCTGT
>Ga0160428_1000260_pt1 | contig 64203 bp, 53 predicted proteins | sample SolpanmetagenomM_FD_108198 | JGI IMG/M metagenome (GOLD analysis project Ga0160428, IMG submission 108198) | Solar panel surface microbial communities from Lawrence Berkeley National Laboratory, California, USA - M | ecosystem: Engineered > Built environment > Solar panel > Unclassified ... | reverse complement strand
CAGCACCTGCAGGCCCAGGTCGCGCCCCAGCTGGTGCAGGCCGCCCGTGAGCAGCACGGCGGGGCTCAGCTGGTTAAACGCCAGCGGGCTGGCCGGGTAAAAATTGTGTAGTACCCGGTCGCTGGCCTGGATGGCCACCGTGAGCGCAGCCCACTGCCCACTGCCCGGCGCGCGCACCGACAGCAAAAAGTGCTGCCGCGGAAACTGCCGAAACAGCTCTTGCAGGCGCTCGAGCGGCAGCGACAGTGGGGGCTGCCCACGCTCGGCTCGGCAAGCGGCTAAAAACTCGTAGGCCAGCGGCAACAGCAGCGGCGGCTCTTGCTCCAGCACTAGGCCGGCGCGCTGGGCAGCGCGCAGCCGTCGCCGCGCCGAAGGGTGCAAGTGGGCTTCGTAGTCGCGGGCTAGGTCGAGGTAGTAGTTTTCTTCGGCCAGAGCCACCTGGTAGTCGCGCTGACGCAGGGCCTCGCTTAGCAAGGCGGCTCCGGCTGGGTCGTAGCAGGTGGGGTAGCCCCTGATTTCGAGTGTGTGCTGGCCGTGGGCACGCAGGGTGCTCTCGGCCTGGTCGAGCAGGTCGTGCAACTGGCCCAACGTGACCCCGGCCGCCAGCTGCACGCCGCCAAAGGTGGCCTGCGCCGGCGAGCGTGCCGCCCCTGGGCCAGCCGCGTCGGGCACCACGTAGAGCTGCGCCGTGGTTTGCTGCCGCGCTTCGTCTTCTAAAAAAAACGCCAGTACCTGGCCAGCCAGCCGCTGCAATGCCTGGTGAGCGGGCTGCAAGTACAGAAACGAGGCAAATGCCAGCGGCAGGGCGGGCGCGGCAGGGGCCTGCCCGGCGGCCGTTTCGCAAACGAGGACCCGGCCGCGGGCCGCTTCGCTGGGGTAAACTGGTGTCACGTAGTCGGGGGCGGCGCCTGGGTTGCTGCCCCGGCAAAGTACGGCAGTAGCCGGCGGTCGGCGCTTTTAGTTGCACCTTAGTACCCGCTTTCCTCGTCTTTGCTTTTTGCTCATGAGTCGCGCCCATTCGACTTCAGCCTCTACCCCCCCGCCGCTGCCCGAGCTCGACGCTAGCGCGGCAAGCGCGGCAGCTACCGCCCCGCCCCGCACCAGCTTACCCTCCGACCAAGACCGCGAGGCCCGGCGCCAGGCATTGTACCAGAACGTGGGCCTGCGCCCCGGTACGCTGCGCGTGCAGCCGGGCGCGCTCAAGCCGCGCCTGTTTCTGATTTCGTACAACGAGCAAGCCAGCCAGGAGGCCGAATACACCGACCGCTTCGACGAGCTTACGGCCTTTCTGCGCGCCCACCCCGAGCTCAAGCACTGGATAGATGTGCGCGGCTACGGCGACCTCGACCTGATGGAGCGCATTATGCAAGAGTTTGGCCTGCACCCGCTGCAAATGGAAGATGTGCTCGGCGACTACCAGCGGGCCAAGGTGGAGGTATTTGACGACAACCGACTGTTTTTGGTATCGCGCATGACCGAGTTCACGGCCCAGCTGAAGGTACACGACGACCAGCTCTCCATCTTCACGGGCCCCAACTACGTGCTCTCGTTTCAGGATGACTACGACGATTGCCTCGAATCTTTGCGCAACCGCATTCGGGCCAACTTCAGTCAGCTGCGGCGCAAGTCGGTGGGCTACCTAGCCTACGCCCTCACCGATGTGGTGCTCGACCACTACTACCCCACTATGGCCGCCATTGGCGACTATATCGAGGAACTGGAAATGCGCATTTTTAGCGACCAGCGCGAGCGGCGGCTTCTCAACCGCATCCTCGATGTGAAGAAGGACGTGGTACGCTTTCGGCGGCTAGTGTACCCCGAGCGCGACAAGATGTCGGAAATTTTGCGCCTGCCCGAAGAAGTGGTGCCCGAAGAAATGAAGGTATACTACCGCGATGCCTATGACCACGCCATCCAGGCCCTGGACCTAGCCGAAAGCTACCGCGACAATATCTCGTCCTTGGCCGACCTTTTCCTGGCTGACCAAAGCAACCGCATGAACGAGGTAATGAAGGTGCTCACCATTATCAGCTCCATCTTCATTCCGCTCAGCTTCGTGGTAGGCCTCTACGGCATGAACTTTCAGCACGAAGACGTGCACGGCCACGTGCTACCGCTCAACATGCCCGAGCTGTATTCGCCACTCGGCTATCCTATTTTGCTGGCAGTGCTGGTCTTCATCGTGAGCATTCAGCTATACTACTTCTGGCGCAAAGGCTGGCTCAGCGGCGACTAACAGGTCAGCTACCAAATGTATAAAGCAAATGAGTAATCACGTGCAAGAGCTAAATAGCTCATGAAAAGTGATTACTCATTTGGTTTATACATTTGGTAAACTACTGGGCTGCAGGGCCGTAATCAACACTATTCAGCGGCTGCGGGGGGGTAGGGGCTGCTTGGTCGCTGGGCAGCGCCACCTGCCAGGCCTGAGCTAGTTCGCCGAGGACGCGGTAGTTGGTGAGGTCGAATTGACAGGGCACTACCGACACGTAGCCGGCGGCCAGCGCGGCCTCGTCGGTGTCGCCGCCTAGGTCCTGGTTCACAAACTCACCAAGCAGCCAATAGTAGGGGCGCTTGTAGGGGTCGTGGCGCTGCTCGAAACTTTCCTGCCACTTGGCACGGGCCTGGCGGGCCAGCCTGATGCCCTGGATGGGCCCGCTGGCTCGCTTCGGAATATTGACGTTGAGGGCCGTGCCCGCCGGAATACCGTGGGCCAGCGCCTGGCGGCACACCTCCAGTACCCAAGGCCCCACGTGCGAAAAATCGGCGTCGTCGCCGTATTCGCAGAGCGAAAAGCCAATGGCAGGTAGCCCTTCGATGGCCGCCTCGATAGCCGCCGACATGGTGCCCGAGTACAGCACGTTTACCGACGAGTTGGAACCGTGGTTGATGCCCGACACTACCAGGTCGGGCCGGCGGTCCTGCAGAATATAGTGCTTGGCGATTTTGACGCAGTCGGCTGGGGTGCCCGAGCAGGCGTAGGCCTCCACTTCGGGGCCAAAAAGGTCGGACTTGTCGAGCCGCAGCGGGTGGCCAATGGTGATGGCGTGGCCCATGCCCGACTGTGGGCTGGCGGGAGCTACTACTACTACTTCGGCGCTCAGCTCCTGCATAAGGCGCACCAAGTGCGCAATGCCGGGAGCCACGAGGCTATCGTCGTTGGAAATAAGAATGAGGGGGCGAGCTGACATAACCAAATGAGTAAACGTTTAAAACTGCCCATCGTGCCGAAAGAATAAAAGCATGACGGGCCGGCAGGGTTTGTATTGGTGGCGAAGGTACTTTCGCCCCATGTACGTTGCCCCGCTCCTTCTCGCCGCCTCACTGCTGGCGCACCCGCTGCCCCCTACCCCCCGGCCCGCCGCCAACCCGCCGCTCACTACACCTTTCGAGCGCGACCCGCAGCACAATACCACGGCCACTTACGCCGAGTGCATCGGGTTTTATAAGGAGCTGGCGGCGGCCTACCCTGCTACCATGCGCCTGCGCACGGCCGGCCCCACCGATAGCGGCCAGCCGCTGCACGAAGTAGTGCTCTCGGCCGATGGCACGTTTGAGCCGGGCGCCAGCCGGGCCAAGGGGCGTCCCATTCTATTTATCCAAAACGGCATTCACCCCGGCGAGCCCGAGGGCATCGACGCTAGCATGGCGCTGGCCCGCGACCTACTGCGCAACCGTAAGCTCCTACCCCTGCTGCAACGGGTAACGGTGGTTATCATTCCGGCCTACAATATCGACGGCATGCTGAACCGCAACAGCACCACCCGCGTGAACCAGAACGGGCCGCAGGCCTACGGCTTTCGGGGCAATGCGCGCCACCTGGATTTGAACCGCGATTTTGTGAAGCAGGACTCGCGCAATGCGCGCTCGTTTGCGGCGCTGTTTCAGCAGTGGCGGCCCGAGGTTTTTGTGGACACCCACACCTCCAACGGCGCCGACTATCAGTATACCATTACGCTTATTCCGACGCAGCCCGACAAGCTGGGGCCGGTGCTTGGGCCGTATCTGCAAACCAAGCTCCTACCCGCCCTCTATGCCGGTATGGCCCAGAAGCACTGGCCGATGACGCCCTACGTCGATTTTGAGGGCGAAACGCCCGAGAGCGGCCTGCGCGCTTTTCTGGAGAGCCCGCGCTACTCGACCGGCTACGCGGCGCTGTTCAACAGCATTGGCTTCATGCCCGAAACGCACATGCTCAAGGCCTTTGGGCCGCGCGTGCAGGCCACCTACGACCTGCTGCTGACGTACGTGCAAACCCTGGCGGCGCAGGCCCCTACCCTACTCGCCGCCCGCGCCGCCGCCGACCAGGCACTGGCCGCACAGCACGACTTTCCGCTGGCCTGGGCGATTAATGAGCAGCCCAGCGGCACGGTGCAGTTTCGGGGCTACGAGGCGGGGCACCGGCCCAGCGCCGTGAGTGGCCAGCCGCGCCTCTACTACGACCGCGCCCGGCCCTACGTGCGGCCCGTGCCGTTTTATAACGCGGCCCACGCTACGGCGCACGCTGCTGCGCCGGTAGCCTACGCCATTCCGGCCGCCTGGGGCGAGCTACTGGACAACCTGCGCCGCAACGGCGTGGTGCTGCGCGAGCTGACGCAGCCACTCACCGGCCCGGCCGAAACGTATAAAATCGACGACTACAAAACCGGCCCCCGGCCCTACGAGGGCCACTTTCTGCACAGCCAAACCAAGCTAACGGGTAGCGGGCCGCAGCCCGCTACTCTGCCCCCCGGCACCTACCTGGCCGTGCTGGCCGAGCAAGGCCCGGCCGCCCGCTACCTCGTGGAGGCGCTGGAGCCGCAGGCTAGCGACTCGTTTTTTGCCTGGGGATTTTTCGACAGCATGTTGCAGCAAAAAGAGCATTATTCCGACTATGTATTTGAGGACTTGGCCGCTGATTTTCTAGCCCAAAACCCCGCCGTGCGCCAACAGCTGGACGCCGCCAAAGCAGCCGACCCGGCGCTGGCCGCCAGTGGCCCCGCCCAGCTGGAGTGGGTGTACCAGCACTCGCCCTACGCCGAGGCCGGCTACCGTCGCTACCCGGTGCTGCGCTGGCTGGGCGCGGTGCCGCCGCGGTAAGCAAGCCTATTTTTCGTCTTCTTCGTCCTTAGCCAGGGGGGTAGCAAAATCGGCCAAGAAGCGGCGCAGCTGCTCGGGAGCGTGCACGGCCAGGCCGGGCGGGCGCTGGTGGGCCGGCCCGTCTACGAGCGGAAAATAGCCCGTGACGGTGCGTAAATCTTCGGTTTGGGCGGCGGCAAAGCCCATGCGCCAGTCCGGAAACATGCGGCTATCGGCCGAGCCCTCGTGCAGCACAAAGGCGTGCTTGTGGCGCGGGTCGTGGGCAATGCGCCCGTATAAGTCTACCACCTCCGCATGCGGGCCTTCGAGCACCTGCACAAACTCGTGGGTGCCGGCCGCATACAGCAGCAGGCCCGTGAGGCGGTGGCTCTGGTTGTAGGCTCGCGCCTGGCGTAGCAGGCTGGTCAGGGCCGCGGGGCTCATGCCCCCCTCGGTGGCGAGGCTATGATAAATAATGTGGTATAACGGCAGCGGCGTTGGCATACAAGCAGGTAATTGGAAGTGCCTGCCTGTACGTGAGGTGCGCTAGTGAGTTGGCTTTGAGCTGAAAACCCAAGGTATTTCTGCCATGACGAGGGGGGTAGGGCGGCTCTGACCCAGCAGGTCTAGCTGCTTTTCACGAAGTGCCCCGCGCTGAACTTTAGGCGCAGCGTTTTGGCGGCCGACTTGCGGTGCGGCGCCATCGGCGGATACGTGCGCTGAAATAGGGTGAGGGGCCGCGCGGGAAACTTACCGTGGTAGCCCCACTGCGCCAATAGTTTATCGTCCTCTGCGCTGGCGTCGTGGTCTGCCAAGTCTATCGTTAGTACCTGCTTGGGCTCGTCAAACGACAGCTCTACGTTGCTCAGTTGCAGGGGCGAGTTTTTCCCGAACACTTCTTTATCAAGCAGCAAGTAGTTGCCCTTGAGCTCGACCACGAGGGCCTCGCTGATGCTAGTGTTCGTGTCGCCCTCCTCTTGGCCCAGCAGGAGATAGCGCGTGCGGCCGGGGCTGGCTAGTTTATAAATAGCAGTAAACTCACACTCCTCCGGCAGGGCGTAGGCGAAGTGCTGGCCGGCTGCGTTTTGCCACTGCAACACGGGCCGGTGCACCGTGCCCCGCGTGCCACCCGAGGGGTAGGAATACGTGAATACCTTGAGGTGAGCCACATCGGCTGACTCGGCCGACAGGTCAACTCCTAGGTTGGCCGTCGTTGCCGGCCGGCCTTTGAGGTAGGTCACCAGCCGGCGAGACATTATATCGACGCTATCAAAAATACTGCCTTCGCCCTCGTTAGTCTCGGAGAGGCGGCTAAAAAAAGACTCCAATTCGACGGCAGTGGGCGCAGGTTTGGCGGACGTTTGAGCCAGGGCCGCAGTGGATAGGCCGCCCAGCAGGACCAGACTTAGTAGGTATTGCTTCATCAGAAACCAAAGTAACGGCAGCGAAAAGGCTACCTGGTCGGGGTAGCCTTTTCGGGGTAACACGGGCCATGCCTACGCGGCCGTGTCGGGCTTCATTTGCTGCAAAATGTCGTGGCCCATCTTGTCACGCTTGGTAGTGAGGTAGCTCTGGTTGTGCTTGTTGGGCGCGATTTCGATGGGCACCGTGTCTACGATTTCGAGGCCGTAGGCGCTGAGGCCGGTGCGCTTGCGGGGGTTGTTGGTGAGCAGGCGCAGCTGGCGCAGGCCCAGGTCGCGGATGATGGCCGCGCCTACGCCGTAGTCGCGCTCGTCGCCCCGAAAGCCCAGGTCCTCGTTGGCCTGCACGGTGTCGCGGCCCGCCTCTTGCAGCTTGTAGGCCTTCAGCTTGTTGAGCAGGCCAATGCCCCTACCCTCCTGGTTCATGTAAATAACTACGCCGCGGCCTTCGCGGTCGATTTGCTCCATGGCCTGGTGCAGCTGGGGGCCGCAGTCGCAACGACACGAGCCGAAGATATCGCCGGTCACGCACGAGCTGTGCACGCGGATGAGCACGGGCTCATCGCCCGAGATATCGCCTTTTACCAGGGCCAGGTGCTGGGCGCCGTTCGAGCGCTGGGTGTAGGCGTAGAGGTCAAAGTCGCCGTAGGCAGTCGGCATCTTCACCGTGATTTCGCGCTGAATGAGGCTCTCCTGGGCCAGGCGGTACTTAATGAGGTCCTGCACCGAAATTAGCTTGAGGCCCCACTGCTTAGCCACTTTTTCGAGGTCGGGCAGGCGGGCCATCTCGCCGTCTTCCTTCAAGATTTCGACCAGCACGCCGGCCGGCTCGAAGCCTGCCAAGCGGGCCAGGTCCACGGCCGCCTCGGTGTGGCCGGCGCGGCGCAGCACGCCTTCCTTACGCGCCTTCAGCGGGAAAATGTGGCCGGGCTTGCCCAGGTCCTCGGGCTTGGTAGCGGGGTCCACGAGGGCCAGAATGGTCTTGGAACGGTCGGAGGCCGAGATGCCGGTGGTCACGCCATTGGTCAGCAAATCGATGCTCACCGTGAAGGGGGTAGCGTGCAGGGCCGTGTTGCGGCCTACCATCAGGTCGAGGCCCAGCTCGTCGCAGCGGTCGGCCGTGATGGGCGCGCACACCAGCCCGCGCCCGTGGGTGGCCATAAAGTTGATCACCTCGGGCGTGGCCGAGCGGGCGGCGCAGATAAAGTCGCCTTCGTTTTCGCGGTCTTCGTCATCTACAACGATAACGACTTTGCCAGCGCGAATGTCTTCGATGGCGGATTCGATGGAGTCAAGCATGGGTTTTTCTAATTATTCTTACTTATCAGTTGCCTGCCAAGCCCCGGTCATGGCAAGTGCAGCGCGGCAGTCGCATCAGCGCGACTCGTTTGGGTTTCGTTCTGGGCCGATTGCCGCGTTGCGCTCGCCATGACCGGCGCTTGGCGGGCGATTAGCAAGTGATTTTGTTGTCATTAACAATTATCCAGAAACAAGTTTTCCAGGCGCGCCGTGGCGGCGGCCCAGGCATAGGTTTCGGCCACAAAGGTGCGGCCGGCGGCGGCGAGGCGGGCGGCCCCGCCGGGGTCGGCCAGCAGGTCGGCTAGCGCGTCGGCCAGGGCGGGCGCACTATCGGCCACCAGCAGGTGCTGGCCGGGCACGCCGCCCAAGGCATTGTGCGCCAGCGGAGTCGTGACGCAGGGCAGCTGCATGGCCATGGCCTCCAACAGCTTGTTTTGCAAGCCAGTACCCACACGCATGGGCGCCACAAATACCCGCGCCCCGGCGTAGGCAGTGCGGATGTCGGGCAGCCAGCCACTCACCACTACCCCCGGCCGGCGGGCCAGCGCCAGCACTTTGGGGCTGGGCGTGGTGCCGGCCACCAGCAGCCGCGCGCCGGGGTGGCGGCGCTGCACCAGGGGCAAGATTTCTTCGGCCAGCCAGCAGGCGGCGTCCACGTTGGGGTGGTAGCCCATGTTGCCGCAAAAGAGCAGGTCGTGGGTGGGAGCCACGTTGGGCTGGGGCTGAAAGTAGGTGAAGTCGATGCCGTTGGGCACGATGGTAATGCGCTCGTTTGCTGCGTGCTGAATAAGCTGGCGGTCCTGGTCGCTGATGATGGTGTGGTGCCGAAACCAGCCCCAGGCCGCTGCCTCGTAGGCGGCCAGGCGGCGGGCTTCCAGGGCCAGCACGGGGCGCTGCCAAGCCGGCGCGGTGGCCGCCCGCCGCGCCATACCGGCCGAAAACACGTCCATGTAGTCGAGCGTCATGGGCCAGCGGCCGGCGTGGGGGCGCAGGTACTCGGCCATGCGAATGAGCTGGCAATAGATGTGGTCGGGCCGAAACTCGGCCAGCAGCTTATCGACCAGGCGCTGGGCCAGGGCTTCGTAGAAATAGCCCACTTGCAGAGGCCGGCCGGCGGTGGCCAGCGCCCGCGCCAGGCCCCTACCCCGCCCCAGCCGGCCCAGCTGGTACAGGTGCAACCCGCCGCGGCACAGCGGGCGCACGGCCGCCAGGGCCGCCGCGGGCACCGGCTCATCGCTGAGGGCCAGCAGGCACACCTCGTGGCCGCGCCCGGCCAGGTAGCGCAGCTGGTGGTAGGCCCGCAGCTTATCGCCTTTGTCGAGGGGGTAGGGAAAGCGGGACAGTAGGACCAGCAGTTTCATGGGCCCACAAAGGTAGCAGCGCGGGTGCCGGGCGCCGGGTTGGGCGGCCTACCCCTACTTTTGGGAGTAGGTTTGGGGCTAGCCGCGCCGGCTGCTGACCCCCATTGAGCCGTTCGTTGATGAAAGAGTTTCTCAAAAAAGTAGTTAAAAGCCTCCCCTTCGCCTTTACCCAAAACCAGCGCTACGACCACCAGACGCTGCAGGTGTTGCGCCGGGTGCTAGGGCCGCAGTCTAACTGCGTAGACGTGGGCTGCCACAAGGGCGAGGTGCTGGAGCAAATGCTGCAGTACGCACCCCAGGGCCAGCATTTTGGCTTCGAGCCCATTCCGGCGCTCTACCAAAATCTGACGGTCAACTTTGCCAACCGACCCAATTGCCACTTCTACCAGCTGGGGCTGGGCGAAGCGCCGGGCGAGGTGTCGTTCAACTACGTGGTGAGCAACCCGGCCTACAGCGGCTTTGTGAAGCGCAAGTACGACCGGCCCAATGAGCAGGACACGCTCATTACGGTGCAGCGGGCACGGCTCGACGATGTGCTACCCCCCGGCACGCGCATCGATTTACTGAAAATCGACGTGGAAGGCGGCGAGCTGCAAGTGCTACAGGGCGCGCAGGCGCTGCTGGCGGCAAGCCGGCCGGTTATCATCTTTGAGCACGGCATTGGCGGCTCGGACTACTACGGCACGCGGCCCGAGCAGGTGTACGACCTGCTGTGCGGCCCAGCCATCGGCCTGCGCATCTCCACGATGGCGCGCTGGCTAGCCGGCCAGCCGCACTTCAGCCGCGCCGAGCTAGTGCAGCAGTTTGATGAAAAGCTGAATTACTACTTCATCGCCTACCCCCCTCAGTAGCGCGAACTTTGTAGTTCACGTTCCCGTGACACAAGAACTAACGCGAACGGCGCGAGGACGCGAACTACAAAGTTCGCGCTACTGCCGGCCGGCGCCGAGCCGGGTGTACAGCGCTTCGAAGCGCTCGGTGACGCGGGCATTGGCGTACACGGCGGTAGCGGTGGCGGCGGCGGCGGCCCCAATAGTAGCCACCGGCAGGCGGCCGTGGTAGTAGTCACGCAAGACTTGCTGCCAAGCGGCCACCTCATCGCGCACCACGATATCTGTCCCGTCCGTCACCTCTATGCCCTCGGCGCCAATGCCGGTGCTCAGAATGGCCTTGCCCAGGGCCATGCCCTCGATGATTTTGACGCGCATGCCGCCGCCGCTCAGCAGGGGCACCAGCATCAGGTCGTATTGGCGCATAAAGGCGGCGGCCGACTCTACAAAGCCATGAATAAACACGTTGTCGGTGCGCGGCACTAGCAGGTGGGCGGGCGGCGCCACGCCGGCCACGTGCAGTTCCAGGTCGGGCAGCTCGGCGTGCAGGGCGGGCCACACCTCGCGCAGCAGCCACTCCAGGCCTTCGAGGTTGGGCAGCCAGTTGAGCGAGCCAATCATGAAGATGGTGCGCGGCTGGGGCTGCACGGCTGGGTCGGGCTGGAAGGAGTGCATTTCGACGGCGGCCGGCACCAGGGCAATCGGCTCGGGGCAGCCCAGCTCTTTGAGGCGCGCGATGTCTTGCTCCGTGATAGCCGCTACGGCGTCGAAGTGCGGCAGGTAGGCTTGCTCAAAGCTGCGCAACCGGGTGGCCAAGTGGCCCAAATACCAGCGCCGCAGCGGGTTGCGTTCGCCTTTGGCCAGCCGCTCCCAGATGACGTACTCGATATTGTGGGCGCGCAGCACGCGCACGGTGCCCGCCGGTACCAGCCGCTGCTTCAGTAGCCAGGTGTTGTACCAAGCCATGTAGGTGCCTTCAAACTGCACGACGTCAGGCTTTTCGGCTTGCAGCAGGGGACCGAGGGCGGCCGTAACGGCGCCGTCGATAAACCGCTCAATATTGTAGGGGCGGCTCGAAAACAGCAGGTTTTGCAGCGCCTTCAGGGGCTTGGCAGTGGTGTCTACGTCCACCGTCACGAGCCGGAAGTTGGGCCCCAGGTGGTCGAGCACGCTGGCCGGCTGGTGGTGCTTGGGTGTGTTTACGGCCAGCATCGTGACGCGGTGCCCGGCCGCCAGCAGCCCCGCCGTGATGTTGTAAATCCCAATGGCGCCCCCGTCGTGCAGTGGAAACGGCACGCGTAGGCTTACTTGTAGAATGTGCATTTTTTATTAAGCTGTCGAGGCTGCTTGGGAAGCAGAAAGAACGTCATGCTTCGGCAAGCGAACGCTAGATGAGCAGGACGTTCCAAGAAATTAACGGCTTCCCAAAACAGCTTCGCTGGCTGCTACTACTTCCAAAAACTACTTAAACTGCTTGTGCAGCGACTGAATCTGGGCTTCGTTGCCGAGCACGAGCAGCACATCGCCGGCGGCAGTGCGGTAGTCGGCGGCGGGGCTCACTTCGAGCTCGCCGCCCTCGCCCCGGCGCAGCGCGATGATAGTAGCGCCGGTGCGCGAGCGCACGTCGAGCTCCCGAATACTTTGGCCGCGCAGCGTGGGCTTTAGCTCATTAAAGGGCAATTCTTCGAGGCGCAGCTTGTTGGGGTCGAGGCCCGAAATCATGTCCAGAAACCGGATAACCTCGGGGCGAATGATGAGGTTGGCCATGTGCGAGCCGCCGATTTCGTCGGGCATCACCACCGAGTTGGCCCCGGCCGAAATCAACTTGCTAACGCTGCTGCGGGCGCTGGCGCGGGCAATGATAACGAGCTGTGGGTTGAGCTCGCGGGCGGTGAGGGCCACAAATACGTTGTCGGCGTCTTTGGGCAGGGCTGTGATGAGGGCGCGCGCGTGCTCGACGCCGGCCTGGCGCAGGGTGCTGTCGAGGGTGGCGTCGCCAAACACGGCTGGCACCTGGTGACCCAGGGCGTCGTTGGCGGCGGCTAGCAGGCCCTGGCTCTGCTCTACCACCACTACCTGGGTGCCACTGTGGCGCAGCTCGTCGTAGGCCTTGTAGCCGTTGCGCCCGAAGCCGCACACAATGACGTGGTCGCGAAAGCTCTTAATTTCCTGGTCAGCGCGAATCATGCGAAAAAGATGGCGCAACTCGCCGTCAAAAATGTACGTGGTGAGCACCGACACAAGGTAGGCCACCACCAGCAGGTTGAATAAGATGTAAAACGACACGAAGATGCGGCCGCTATCCGACAGCGGGTGCACTTCGCCGAAGCCCACCGTTGAGGCCGTTATCACCGTCATGTAGAAGGCGTCGATGAAGGAGTATTTTTCCAGCAGCATAAAGCCGCCTACCCCCGTCGCGAAGCTAAAGACTAGCAGGCCCAGCGCCAGCCACAAACGCGAAAGATTGAGTTGTTTAAGCATGTAACAAGCAAGTCAGGTGCTACGCACCACCAAAGTCCAAAGAACGTCATGCTGAACCCAGGGAAGTATGACGTTCTTCTTTCCGACAACATCCTACGCGCCGCGTGCCACCACGGTGCCCAGCAACTGGGCCAACTGGTTGTCGAGCTTGGTAAGCTCGTTGTAGCGCAGCAGCGAATTTAGCTTCTCATTGTCGTCGAGGCGGTGGTCGTTGAGTTGGGCCAGGCACTGCTGGCGCTCGCGCTGCACGTGGCACTTGTTGAGGCGCAAAATAGCATTATCGCAGGCCAACTGGATGAGGTTCAGCTCGGTGGGCACGTAAATATCTTTGATGCGCCAGTTGGGGCTCAGGTCGTAGCGCTCGGTGGCAAAGTCGGCCAGCAGCCCTCGGATGGCCGCGTCCTCGTGGTGGGCCAGCAGGCGCATATCGGGCAGCTGGCCCTGCAAAAACTGCGCGCGGCACTCGCCCCACAGCTGCGCGTAGAGCGGCGTGCGCAGCGGCGTGCCGTCGAGCTGGCTCAGTAAATAATGCGCCACCGATACCTCGGGCTGCACCTCGTGGGGCCCGTACAGCACCAGCAGGCGCAGCACGGCCAGCTCGCACTGCTGCAGCACATCGAGCGGCGCGTCGGCTTCGGCGGGTTCGGCCGTGGCTGGGGCGGGGCTACTCCCTACCCCCCCTCCGGCCTCCGAACCGCTCGTGGCGCCGTACATCGCCTCCTCGGCTTCCTCCTCGGGCGTGAGGGCGCGGCGCGGCGCGGCGGGGGGGGTAGGGCTGGCGGCCCGGTCGGCGCGGCTCTCGTCGGGGCGAGCTTTGGCCGGGGTGTTGGTTTTGAGTAGCTTGTTGTATTCGGTGATAATCACCTGCTCCTCGAAACCAAACACGCTGGCCGTTTGCTGCAAAAACACCTGGCGCTTGAGGCCGTCGGGCACCTTGGCAATGCTCTGGAGCACCTCCCGAATGGCCTCGGCTTTCTTCACCGGGTCGTGGCTGGCCTCGCGGGCTACCAGCGTGGTTTTGAAGGCGATAAAGTCCTGGCTTTGGCCCTCGATGTAGTCCGTGAAACGCTGGTCGCCCACCTTGCGGATGTAGCTGTCGGGGTCGTCGCCGTCCGGGAAGAGCACCACGCGCACGTTCAGGCCACCTTCGAGCAGCAAGTCGATGCCGCGCAACGAAGCCTTAATGCCCGCCGCGTCGCCGTCGTAGAGCACTGTTACGTTGTCGGTGTAGCGCTTGATGAGCCGGATTTGGCCTTCCGTGAGCGAAGTGCCCGACGAGGCTACCACGTTGCGGATGCCCCCTTGGTGCAGGCTCAGTACGTCGAGGTAGCCCTCCACGAGGTAGCACAGCTCCTGGCTGCGAATGGGCTGGCGGGCCTGAAACAGCCCGTAGAGCACGTCCGATTTGTGGTAAATCTCCGACTCGGGCGAGTTGAGGTACTTCGCCATCTTGTCGTCGCGCTTCAGCGTGCGCGCCCCAAAGCCCACCACGCGGCCGCTCACGTTGTGAATCGGGAACATCACGCGGCCCCGGAAGCGGTCGTAGCGCCGGCCGGTGTCGTGGCCCTGCTCGTCTTCGCGCTTGATGACGAGGCCGGTTTTTTCGAGGTATTTGAGCTGGTAGCCCGCCGCGGTGGCCGACTTCATCAGGTCGTCCCACTGGTCGAGCGAGTAGCCGAGCTCAAAGGTTTGGATGGTGGTCAGGTTCACGCCGCGCTCCTTCAAGTACGCGTAGCCTACCCCCATGCCTTCCTCGGTATTTTGCAGCAGGCGGTGGTAATGGTCTTTGGCCCAGTTGGATACGATGTACTGCGAGTCGCGCTCGTTTTGGGCCAGCTGTTCTTCGGGGGTGCGCTCCTCTTCTTCGGGCACGGCCACGCCGTACTTTTTGGCCAGCGCACGCAGAGCTTCGGGGTAGCTGCTACCCTCCACATCCATCACAAACTGGATGACGCCGCCCGCCTTGCCGCAGCCAAAGCACTTGTAGAGCCCCTTGCTCGGGTTTACCGAAAAAGACGGCGACTTTTCGTTGTGAAACGGGCAGCAGGCCCTGTAATTCTGGCCCTGGCGCTTGAGCTGCACGTAGTCGCCCACCACCTCCAGGATGTCGGCGGTGTGGATAATCTGGTCAACGGTTTCTTTGGGGATGCGGGCCATATGCGGGCGGGGTAGCAGGCCCCGCCGGGCAAAGTTCGCCCCGCCAGAACTTACGCGGGCCCCTACCCCTCAAATTGCGCGCAACGCCCTTCTACCCTACCGCACGCTCGCCGACCTGGTGCCGGCGTAGTAGTACAGCTCGGCGCGTGATTTCTCGTAGCTTGCCCGCAGGCTTTCTTGCTTGATTCTGAGGTCGATGAGCTTGCTTTCGCGGGCGTTGATGAGGAAGATGGTGCTCTCGCCCAGCTCAAACTTGGCCAGCTCGGCGCGCAGCAGCAGGCGCTGGTTGGCAATCGTTTGGGATTGGAGGGCGAGCTGGCGCTCGTAGGCTTTGAGGGTGTTGTACACGCTGTTTACCTGCGTGCCGATGGTGCGTTGGCTCTGCTGCTGCTCCAAGGCGTTTTCCAGAAGCTGGATGCGGGCGTATTGGAGCTTGCCGCGCTCGGCGCGCAGGAAAAGCGGGAAGGCAAAATCGACGCCGACCTTGTGGTTGTCCCAGCCCAGACCGTAGTAGCTGGGCACCTCGCTTTGGTAAAAATTGCCCTGCGTGATGAGCGTGCCGCTCACGTTGATTTTGGGCTTGAGCAGCTCGCGGCGGTAGCGCTCCTCGATGCCGAGCTGCACGTTTTTGGCGCTCAGCTTCAGCAGCGTGGGGTGGTTGCGGGCGGCCTGCTCGGCCAGGCGCTGGTACTCGGCGCGGCTCACCGTGTCGCGGGCCGGAATCTGGGGGGCGGCGTAGGCGGGCAGCTCCACAGGCTGGCCATTCTTACTCCAAAGGTGGTTGGAGAGTACTAGGCGGGCGTTTTGGAGGTCTACGCCCAGCTGCTCGCCTTGCACCAGGCGGTCTTGCACGGTTATTTGGGCTTCCACTGAGTCGATGGGCGCCTGGTCGCCAATCTGGGCGCGGCGGGCGGTGGCCTGGAAGCGCCGGTTGGCCAGCGCTACCCCCTCCCGGATGAGCTGGTTTTGCTGGTACGAATAGTACCAGTTCCAGTAGTCTTTGGCGGCTTGCAGCCACACCTCGTTTATCTGCTTCACGCGGTCGGCTTCGGCGGCGGCTTGCAGGGCTTTAGCCTGGCGCAGAGTGCTGCGCCGCGCATCAATGAGCAAGCCCTGGCCGAGCGGAATCGACACGCCTACCCCTGCCAAACCGTTGAGCGGCGTGCGACTTTCGGGGTTGACGTAGGTACCCACGGCGCGGTCGTAGCTGGCTTTCAGGTCGATGCCGCCCGGCCAGAGGGGCACCTTGAGCTCGTTGCCCCAGTTGTTATAATACTCGGTGCCGCCAAACTGCTTGCGGTGAAAGTCAGACCCTAGCTTGGGGTCGAAGCCGCCGCGGGCTTGCAGTATCTGGCTGCGGGCCTCGTCGCTGAGCAGCGCCGCCTGCTTCACAATAGGGTGATTGGCAAATACCAGGTCGGCCAGGTCTTGCAGCGAAAACACCTTGGCCGTGTCGGCGGGCTGCACCTCGGCTAGCTGCTCGGTTTGGAGCGGCGCCCGCTCCAGGCCCGACTTGCGGGCCGGCAATTGCGGGTCCTGGGCCAAGGCGGGGTAGGCGAGGCTGGTGAGCAGCGCCAGCACGGGCAGCCAGCGGCGCACCGATTCGGGCGCCGCCTGGCGCAGCTTGTTTACTAAAAACGTGATTGAGTACATAGGTTACTTGCCTTTCTCCTTGTCTTCTTTCACGGGGGTAGCGTCGCCGCCGGGCTCGGTGCTGAGGGCGGGCGGGAAGCCGTTGAGCTGCCGCCAGATTTCGTACCACACGGGCACCGAGTCGAGGATAACCCAGCCCTGTACGCCCGAGCCCAGGCGCAACTGCTTGGGCCAGACCTGGTCGCCTTCCCGGGGCTGGGTGGGGCGCTCCAGCAGGCGGTACTTGCCGCCGGGGCTGTTTACCACGTCAATCACCGTGACCATGCCGCCAAACGTGCCCACCGCCGCCGAGGGCCAGCCTGAAAACTGAATAGCCGGCCAGCCATCAAACTGCAAGCGCACTGTGCGCCCGCGCTGAATGAGCGGCACATCCATGGCCCGCACGTACATCTCGGCCGCCAAAAGCGGCGCTTCGGGCTGGAGGGTGGCAATGGATTCGCCTTCCTTAATTGTTTCGCCAATACCCGCCTTGAGGGCGCGCACGATGTAGCCCGTTTGGGGGGCGCGCACCACGTAGAGGCTGCGGCGCACCTGCACGTTGCTGATTTTGTTGCGGGTGGCAGCTACCTCCCCTTCGTAGCTCGCGCGGCTCGACACAGCTGAGCTACGGTCTGAGTTAGCCTTGGCCAAGTCCTGCGCGAACTTAGCGCGCAAGTTGGCCAGCTCAATGCGGGCATTAGCCAGGGCCTGCTCGCTGCTGGCTACTTTGTTGCGCTGCGAGGTTACTTTGGCCAGGTCTTCCTGCAGCTTGAGGCGGCGCGTTTCGATGTCAGTGAGCGAAAACAGACCGTTTTTGTAGCCCTCCTCGTAGCGCGCCAGCCGGGCGCGCGACGTTTCGTAGAACCGCGTGATGGCCACTAGGTCGGCACGGTCGCTGCTGAGGTAGTTTTGAGCCTGCTCCACCTTGTTGGCTGCCGATTCGAGTTGCACGTCCAGCGTGGCGCGCAGGGCGGTAATTTGCTGGTCGGTGGCGCTGATTTTGGCTTGGGAGGCTACTATATTGGCGCGCTTGGCGGCCAACTGCTCGCCCAGGCGCTCGGGCAGGTTGGGATCAAAGTACTCGTCTTTTACCTCGGAGAGCATGAGCAGCGTGTCGCCGCGGTGCACGAGCTGGCCCTCGCGCACGTTCCAGTGCTCGATGCGGCCCGCTATCTGGTTCTGAACGTTTTGGGGCCGGTCTTGCGGCGTGAGGGCCGTGAGGCTACCAGTGCCATAAATAGTCTGGCGCCAGGGCAAAAACAGGATAATGAGGAACACGATGCCCACCACCGCCAGGATGCGGCCCAGCTTGCGGCTGGCGTAGGTGCGCAGCAGTTCGGGGCGCGACTGCCGGGGCACGCGTTCCCACACCTCCTCGGCCACGCTATGGTTGGAGAGATTAAGCATTAGCGTAGGCGATAGAATTCTTGCGCTCGTCCAGGGGTAGGTCGGTCACGGCCGCTACTTTCTCTACCCCCGTCAGCACGTCAAAAATGGTGTTGATGCTCGTCATAAGCTTTTCTATCGAGCTGCTAATCATCACGATGATTACCTCGGCGGCCACAAACTGGCCCAGCGTCATCTGGCGCGACACCACGAAGAGCGTGCCCGCAATGAGCAGGCCCGCCGTGAGAATGGTGCGCAGCCCTACCCCGTAGGCGTAGTACGACTTTAGCACCCGGAAGTGCGCGTTGCGGGCGTGCAGGTATTCGGAGGTCAGCTCGTCGGTGCGGGCCAGCGTTTTGTGCTCCTGGGCATCGTCGCCGCGCACCTCGTCGAGGCGGCCAGCCACATTTTCGAGCCAGGCCACCAGCTCGTATTTGTAGGCCGATTCGTCGATGCTCGTGCGCAGCGCCTGCCGGTAATTGAGCATATACACAAATACCAAGGCCAGGATGGTGAACAAGCCAAACCCAATGAAAATGGGGTGGTAGAACGCTAGTACAATTACGCCCATCAAGATTTGCAGCACGGCGAACATGACATCTACCAGCAGCTTAGTCAAGCCTTTCTGGATGGTCAGGATGTCAAAAAAGCGGTTGACCAGCTCCCTAGGGTCCTGCCCGGCCAGCGCCTCGGCCTTGATGCGCGGCAGCCGGTAGGCATACTCAATAGCCGCCTTGGCAAAAATGCGCTGCTCGATGGCTTCTACCAAGGTAATCTGGCCTACCAGCAGGATGCCGCCCAGCAGCACGCCGCCCACTACCACGGCCACCAAGATGTAGGTGGAGCTAAATACAGCCCCCGTCGAAACTAGGTTAAATACTGCTTGCGTGCCCAGCGGCAGCGACAGGCTGATGAGGCCCGTGATGATGGCATAAAAAATAATGTAGCGAATAGTGCTGCGTTCGGTGTCGAGCATGCGCGTGAGGCGCTGCCAGGGAGTAGGCGGCGGTAAGCCAACCGTAGCGTGTGAAGCCATAGGTACTTGATAATCATAAAGCAGCCGGCGATAGCAGGGTGCTAGCGTCGGCCAGAACAGTAGAGAACTACCCCTATTATGAACAATTAGTGAATTTTGTTGCGCACCGGCCGCGCTTTTTCGCTGAACAGGAGGTTTCACTAGCTCAACAGCAGGGGGTAGACTGCCGCGCAGTCAGCAGCGCGTTAGGTGCCGTGGGGCCTGCTACGGCGAGTTCCGTTTGCACCTTACCTAGTTTTAAGGCAAGAAGCCCGGCCAACTGCTTGGCCGGGCTTCTTTGCTGTTTAGGAGGGGGTAGGGCGCACCTTGTTAGGCACAGCCCAGATGCCTTAGGGACGGCGCGCCGAGTCGGGACGACTCACGGCGTCGAGGGCCTGGGCAGGCGTAAATTCTTTTTCCACTTCCGAGTAGCCGGGAGGTGAAATACGCTTGCCGCTGCTCGTAATGAACGTAGGCTTCAGCTTGAGGGTGAAGCGCAGGGGCTGGCGGTCGCGGTCGGTGAGGCCGAGGGCAAAGCTGGCCAGGCTCTCGCCCGACTGTTTGCCCAGCACTTTGCTCAAGTCACTTTGCACTTCTATCGGGGCGGTTACGAGGCCGCCGTTGGCGGGCACCTCGATGCGCTGGTTGGTGTGGCCCTTGGCTACTTCCTTATCGTCGATAAGGGCGATGTAGTCAAACTCGTTGAGGGCAGCAGTTTCGGAGTTGGGGTTGCGAAACTCCAGGTTCACGCGCATCCGCAGGGGTAGGTTGGCGGTAGTGGCAGCCACGGCCAGCAGCGCCCGCTCGGCGGTGCCGAGGTCGCCCGCCTGGCGCATGTTCAGCACGTTCACACCGCCCACGGTGGCCTGGTCTACGGAGGCTAGGCGCACGTCAACATTTTTGAAGGCCTTAGCCTGCTGCACTTGCTCCTGGATGCCGCACTGGCTGAGGCTAGCTATGGCCAGTAGGCCAGCAGCTGCCTGCATTGCCAGACGGGGCTTGGGTAGGAAGGAAAAGAACATAGCAAGCCGAAATCGGAAGGTGAAAAGATAATGAATAACAGTTTTTTACTGCTATTCAATCAAATAGTTGCGCTAGTTGACACTTTTCCTTATTTCCCTTTTCACTAGGCGACGCACAGCCTTAGCTAGTACCACTACGCTTCCGCTTTAGTCACTGTTTGGGCATCCGGCTGGGCCTTAGCTTTTGGAGAAGAGGTGTTGCGCACGAGCGTCTTTTTTAGTTTTCAGCCGCGGGGGTGCACACGTCTTCAGCTGGCCTACCCCTTCAGCTAGCCCCAACTTTTATGGTGTCGGCTTGGTTATAGAGCTTCCTATTCCTCGTGATTGATTATGGCAAATTCTCCCAAGCAGGTCGCCTTTTCCGTGTTGGATTTGGCCCCTATTCTCGCGGGCGCTACTCCTACCGACACCTTCCGCAACAGCCTGCACCTGGCCCAGGAAGTAGAGAAGCTGGGCTACACCCGCTTCTGGCTTTCTGAGCACCACAACATGGCCAGCGTGGCCAGCTCCTCGCCGGTAGTGCTCATTGGCTACATCGCGGGTGGCACCACTACACTGCGCGTGGGCTCGGGTGGCATTATGCTGCCCAACCATGCCCCGCTGGTAGTGGCCGAGCAAATCGGCACGCTCGCCTCGCTCTACCCCGGCCGCATCGACCTGGGCCTGGGCCGCGCTCCCGGCTCCGACCAGCGCACAGCGCAGGCCATTCGGGGCAGCCGCATGGGCGGCGCGCAAGATTTTCCGCGCGAAATTCAGCAGTTGCAAACCTACTTCTCGGCCGATAACAGCACGGCCGCCGTGCGCGCTATTCCGGGCGAAGGGCTCGACATTCCAATTTACATCCTGGGTTCTAGCACCGATAGCGCTTATTTGGCCGCGGCCATGGGCCTGCCCTACGCCTTCGCTAGCCACTTCGCGCCGGGCCAGCTGCTACCCGCACTGGAAATTTATCGGCAGAATTTCCGCCCCTCGGCCACGCTAGCCAAGCCCTACGTTATTGCGTGCGTGAATGTGATTGCCGCCGATACCGACGAGCGCGCCGCCTACCTTTCCACCTCGCTCCAGCAGTTTATGCAGAGCGTTGTTACGGGCCGGCCGGCGCCGCTGCAACCACCCGTCGAGTCGATGCGCCCGCTTTGGGTGCCCGGCGGGCAGCAGGCCGTGCAGCAGATGCTGGCCTATTCGTTTATCGGCAGCCCCGACACGGTGCAGCAAGATTTGCAGGAGTTTATCGCCCAAACGCAGGTCGATGAGCTGATGGCCACTTCCAACATCTTCGACCAGGAAGCCCGAATTTATTCGTACCAGCTACTGGCCGAAGCGCTGCAGGCACTAGCCACCCAGCCAGCCGGCGAACTGGTAGCGCACTAACCGCAAACAATCACTTTCTCCCTCGCTTTTGAAGGGTAGGAGAAGGAAAATACCCAAACAAGCGAAGCCCGTGGCCAGCCAGCCACGGGCTTCGCTTGTTTGGGCCGAAGTTGACTAGTTGTGCTGTGGCAGTGGGAGAAATTGAGCTCCATACATCTAGCCGGAGGCTCGCACCGTGCCGCAGATGTAGCGCGGACTTTCAGTCCGCAACGAGCGTAGCGAGTAGCTGGCGCAAAAGCGGAGCAGGCAAGGATATTCACGACCCTTGCGGGCGGACTAAAAGTCCGCGCTACTGCTTTCGTAACTTTGCGCGATTCAACCAGCCAAGAAAATGCCCGCGTACCGTCCTCAAGAGCTCGAAAAAAAGTGGCAAGACCACTGGCAGCAGCACAACACCTTCCGCGCCGACAACAAATCCGACAAGCCCAAGTACTACGTGCTCGACATGTTTCCCTACCCCTCCGGGGCGGGCCTGCACGTAGGGCACCCGCTGGGCTATATCGCTTCTGATATTGTATCGCGGTACCAGCGCTTGCAGGGCCGCAACGTGCTGCATCCCATGGGTTTCGACTCCTTTGGCCTCCCCGCCGAGCAGTACGCCATCCAGACCGGCCAGCACCCGGCTGTGACCACCGAGAAGAACATCGAAACCTACATCCGGCAGCTCCAGCAGCTCGGCTTTAGCTACGATTGGGAGCGCGAGGTGCGCACCTCGGACCCCGACTACTATAAGTGGACGCAGTGGATTTTCCTACAGCTCTTCAATAGCTGGTATAACCTCGATACCAACCGCGCCGAGCACATCCGCACCCTGCAAGCCAAGTTTGCAGAGGGGGGTAGCGAAGGCATTCGCGCCGCCGGCGACGAGGAAGACCGCCAGGTGTTCAGCGCCGGCCAGTGGCAGCTGATGAACGAGAAGCAGAAGCTCGCCGCCATCCTCCCCTACCGCCTCGCTTACCAGCAAGACACGTACGTGAACTGGTGCGCGGCCCTGGGCACTGTGCTCTCAAATGACGAAGTAAAAGATGGTCTCTCGGAGCGCGGCGGCTACCCCGTCGAGCGCCGCCTCATGCCGCAGTGGAACCTGCGCATCACCGCCTACGCCGACCGCCTGCTGCAAGGCCTCGATACCCTCGACTGGCCCGACGCTGTGAAGGAGATGCAGCGCAACTGGATTGGCAAGAGCATCGGCGCTGAGGTCACCTTCCCGGTGCAGGACCACCAAAACACGGTTATCAAGGTATATACGACGCGCGTTGACACCATCTACGGCGCGACGTTCCTGGTATTAGCGCCTGAGCACGAGCTGGTTGACCAGCTTACTACCCCAGCCCAGCGCGCCGCCGTCGATGAGTACATCGCCGCCACCAAGCGCCGCTCGGAGCGCGACCGGATGTCCGATGTCAAGCACGTATCGGGCGTGTTCACGGGCGCCTACGCCCAGAACCCCGTCGATGGCACGCCCGTGCCCATCTGGCTGGCCGACTACGTATTGGCGGGTTACGGCACCGGCGCCGTAATGGCCGTGCCAAGCGGCGACCAGCGCGACTACCTCTTCGCCAAGCACTTCGACCTGCCCATCCCGGCTATTTCGGATGCAAAGCAAAACCTCGACCAGCAAGCCGACCCCACTAAGGAAGGCCGCTACATCAACTCGGGCATCGTCAATGGCCTCGGCTACAAAGAGGCTACCGCAACCCTCATCGCCTTCCTCGAAGAGAAGGGCCTTGGTAAAGGCAAAGTCAACTTCCGCCTGCGCGATGCCATTTTTGGCCGTCAGCGCTACTGGGGCGAGCCCATCCCGATTTATTACAAAGACGGCACTGCCTACGGCGTGGCCGAAGCTGACCTACCCCTCGTCCTCCCCGAAATCGACGAGTACAAGCCCACCGAAACCGGTGAGCCGCCCCTAGGCCGCGCCAAAGACTGGAAATACAAAGGCCAGTACGAGTTCGAACTGAGCACCATGCCTGGTTGGGCCGGCTCTAGCTGGTACTACCTCCGCTACATGGACCCACACAACGCCGACCGCTTCGTAAGCGAGGAAGCCGAGCAGTACTGGGGCCAAGTAGACCTCTATATGGGCGGCGCCGAGCACGCCACCGGCCACTTGCTCTACTCGCGCTTCTGGTATCTGTTCTTGAAAGACTTGGGCTTGGTAACAAGCAACGAGCCGTTCCAAAAGCTGATAAACCAGGGGATGATTTTAGGCCGGTCGAATTTTGTGTATCGTATCAACGGCACCAACCAGTTCGTTACGCTTTCTAGGAAAGAGGAGTATGAGACCACGGCTTTGCACGCCGATGTAAGCATCATACATAACGATATACTCGACACGGAGGCTTTCAAAAAATGGCGACCTGAGTTTGCTGACGCAGAATTTATTCTAGAAGAAAATGGCACCTACGCCTGCGGTTGGGAAGTAGAGAAGATGTCGAAGAATAAATTCAACGTCGTGAACCCAGACGTTTTGGTGGCTCAATACGGCGCTGACGCTCTCCGCCTCTACGAAATGTTCCTCGGACCGCTGGAACAGTTTAAGCCTTGGAATACTAACGGTATCAGCGGTGTAGCCACCTTCCTCAAGAAGTTCTGGCGGCTCTTCCACCCCGAAGACGGCGCGCTCGCCGTGACTGATGAAGCCCCTACCCCCCCCGAATTGAAAGCCCTGCACAAGGTCATTCAAAAGGTGGCGCAGGACATTGAGAAGTTCAGCTTCAACACCAGCGTCAGCACCTTCATGATTGCCGTGAACGAGCTGACTGCCCTCGGCACCCACAAGCGCGCTATCCTGGAGCCGCTCGTGTTGCTGCTTTCGCCCTTTGCTCCTCACCTCGCTGAAGAGTTGTGGGAAGAGTTGGGCCACGCGTCCGGCAGTATCAGCCACGCCGCCTACCCCGAGTTCCGCGAGGAATACTTGGTAGAAGCCAACGTAACCTACCCCGTGGCTATCAATGGCAAGGTGCGCGAGCAGCGTCAGTTTGCCGCCACTGCCACTGCCGCCGAAATTGAAACCGCGATTCTGGAATCAGATTTCTTGAGCCGCTTTGGCGATGGGAAAACGGCTAAGAAAGTGGTCGTAGTGCCCGGCCGCATGGTAAACGTGGTGGTGTAAAACAGAGTCCTTACCCCCGCTAGTCATTGCCAAAAGGCGAAGAAACAAAAAGCCCCGCTGAAATTCAGTGGGGTTTTTTGTTTTAACTGCTTGCCGCAATCACGGCATATTTATATTGCCTATATTTTCAATAATTCCTATCCTATAAGATGTTCAAACCTGCTACACTTCGAGTTTTTGCCATTGTCGCAATGGTTCTTTCTGCACTCGGCCTGGTCTTGGGCGCTGTGCTGACCCCGCAGTCTCCCAGCTTTGCGTTGTCTGTGCTCTCCTGGTCCTTGCTTTTATGGGCGAGCTACCTAGGCTTTCGGCTGGCAGGCTACACGCTTTATGCAGATGAATACAAGAAGGTAGGCATGCGTATTTACCTAATAATCATTGCCTTTGCGGCCTTTATGTTTGTAGGCATAACGGTTGGGCTCATGCTCGCGGTTGTACTGCTTAGCACGTTGTGGGGCCTGAAGAAAAATTATGATGAGTGGCAGCCTAGCCGAATGAGTGAAGAAACGGAAGCCATTAAATAGCTAAGAACGGATAACCCGTTACCGCCCGCGCTGCGCCCGAATGGCTGCCAGCCGCAACTGGAAGTAATCGTATTTCTCGCGCAGGTGGTCAAACAAATCGCGCAGGGCGGGCGCGCCACCAAGCTGCGCGCGGGCCGCCGCGATTTCGGCTAGCTGCGAGGCAGACAGAAAATCTTGCAGGCGCAGGTCGAGACCTTTGGTATAGGCGCGCTCCAGGTGGGCGCGCACGGTGCCCACCACCAGGCCGCGCTGCTCGGCAATCTGCTCGGGGCTGAGGCCCTGGCGGTGTAGCTGAAAGGTGGTATCCTCGGTGGGGTTTACGTCGCGGTCGGCTGCTTTTTGAGGTGCTGAACGGGGGGTAGGGCTAAAGTCCTCGGCCTCCTCGGCATTGGGCACGGGGCGGGGCGGGCCGTGCTGCACAATGGCTTCGATAAACGCCTCGCCGTAGGTCTCGAATTTCTTCATACCCACGCCCGAAACCGAAAGCATGGCCACACGGCTGGTGGGCTGCTCGCGGGCCATTTCCTGGAGCGTGGTGTCGGTGAAGACCACGTAGGGCGGCACGCCTTGCTCGTCGGCAATTTGCTTGCGCAGCTGGCGTAGGCGCTCGAAGAGGCGCGCCTCGGGGGTACCGGCGCCAGCCGCGGCGGCATCGGCGGCGGCCTTTTTGCTGGCACGGGTGCCTTTTTCGGCCTTCTCAGCTACCTGGAATTTCTTGAGCGAAACCGGCAGCTGGCCTTTCAGTACTTGCTGGCCGCGCTCGGTTATTTTGAGGGCGTAGCCTTCCTCGTAGGCGATGTAAAACAGGCCATCGTTCAGCATCTGGTGCACGTAGCTGTACCAGTCGAGGTAGGGCAAATCCTGGCCCGCGCCATAGGTTTTGAGCTGGTCGTAGCCGTGTTGCAGCACCGCCTGGTTGCGCATGCCGCGCAGGATGTCGATGAGCAGTGTGATAGCCACACGCTGCTGCGTGCGGGCGCTGGCCGAAAGAGCTTTTTGGGCCAGCAGCGTGCCATCGAACGTGATGGGCGGGTTGCGACAGATATCGCAGTTGCCGCAGTCGTGGCCGAGGTCTTCGGAGAAATAGTGCAGCAGAATGCGGCGGCGGCAGCTAGCGGCTTCCGCAAACTGCTGCATGCGCTCCAGCTTGGCTTGGTTGAGCTGGGCCTGGCGCTGGGGCACGTCTTTGGTCACCATGTCGCGCATCGACATCACGTCGGCAAACGAGTAGAAAAGCAGCGCGGTGGCGTCGGTGCCATCGCGGCCGGCGCGGCCGATTTCTTGGTAGTAGCCCTCGATATTCTTGGGCAGGTTGTAGTGCATCACCCAGCGCACATTGCTCTTATCGATGCCCATGCCGAAGGCGATGGTAGCCACAATCACCTGCAAGTCGTCCTGCAAAAACGCCTCCTGCACGCTGCCGCGCTGGTTGGGCGTCATGCCGGCGTGGTAGTGGCCTGCCTTGATGCCTTTTTGCTGAAGCTTTTGGGCTACCGTTTCGCAGGTTTTGCGCGATAGGCAGTAGATGATGCCCGCATCGCCGGGGTGGCGGGTAATAAAGTCAAGAATCTGCCCGAGGCGGTCTTGGCCGGGGCGCACTACGAGGTTGATGTTGGGCCGGTCGAAGCTGGACAGGAAAACCTTGGGCTCGTGCAGGTTGAGCTGGGTTTTGATGTCGCGCTGCGTGAGGCGGTCGGCCGTAGCCGTGAGGGCGATGATGGGCGTGCTCGGAAACTGCGTCCGCAACACCCCAAGCTGCGTGTACTCGGGCCGAAAATCGTGGCCCCAGCTCGAAATACAGTGCGCCTCATCAATAGCGAACATGCTGACGTTGACCCGCGTCAGGAACTGTAAAAAGCCGTCGCTCAAAAGCTTTTCGGGGCTTACGTAGAGCAGCTTGAGGTGCCCGCTGAGGGCGGCCCGCGTGATATCGGTAGCCTCGCTCTGGCCCACGCTGCTGTTGATGTAGGCCGCCACGATGCCGTTGGCTTTCAGGGCCTCTACCTGGTCTTTCATGAGGGCGATGAGCGGCGATACCACCACGCACACGGCCTCGCTCACCACGGCCGGAATCTGAAAACACACCGACTTGCCGCCGCCGGTGGGCATGAGCACCACAGTATCCTGGCCGCTCAAAATGCTTTGGATAATGTCGCCCTGCATGGGGCGAAAATTATCGTAGCCGTAGTAGCGCTTGAGGGCTTGGCGGGCGGCGGTGAGAGCAGGGGCAGAGGCGGTAACGGCAGACATAAGGCACTTCGGTCGAAAGATTAAAATAACAATCGCCTCCACGAAGTTCCAAAGAATTTAGCCAACGTAAGCCCGACCGGACGCTCACACCGCCCCCAGCAGCCAATGCACCCTCAGGAGCAGCCTTCTACTCAGCGAAAAAGCTCCTCCTAAATATTATTGCCGGCCGCTTGCGCAGGTTCCTATTGCCGCCGCTGCTTATCTTCGCGATGCACCGTTTCTTCGCTAACTCACAGTTAGCAAGTCTTTTCACCCCGCTACACGTATGCAGCCGGTTCCTCGCGCTTCTGCCCAGGCACTCCTGGCCCTCGTGGCCGCCTGCCTGTTGCTCGCCACCTACCTCCCCACTTGGTACAAGCTGTGGTTTGTGGCCGAAAGTGGCCATTATGGGGGCGGCACCGTTTGGGTGTGGCTGCTGCTACTCGGCTTGTATCGGCGCTGGCGGCTGGCCCGGACGCTCACCTACGTGTACGTGCTGCTGCAGCTTCTCCTGGCAGGCTATATTCTGCCGTACAACGCCACCACGGGTGGCCCTATCCTCGGCTTTGCGCTCACCAGCAGCCTCAATCTAGTTGGGCTACTCGTCCTTTATTCTTCGCGCGCCATCCGGCGCTATCTGGACGACCCGTTGCCTACCCCCCTTGCCTGAAGCAAGTTTCGCATAAAGTACTCCTGCTTGCTTAAAACGGCCATTTTGGGCACGCCTACTTAACTGCTTGCTACCTGGGCGGCACCAAAAAAAGCGGCATCCTTTCGGATGCCGCCTTTCTGAATTACTTGAAACGAGCCGCTTATTTCAATGCGCTTTTCAGTCCTTCTACCGCGAAGGCTTGCGCCTGCTTGGCTTCTGGTACTACGGCGGCCATGCCGAAGAACTCGTGGGTTACGCCCTCGTAGTTCTTGTACTGCACCGTTACGCCGGCCTTTTTCAGGTTGTCGGCCAGCATCTTGCCTTCGCTCATCAGCGGGTCATACTGGTCAGTGATGACGGTAGCGGCGGGCAGGCCCTTGAGGTTGGCGTGCACGAGGTCAATCAGCGGGCTCTTGCCATCGGCAGGCGTGCGCAGGTAGTACTTGAAGAACCAGGCCATCAAGTCTTTGTTGAGCGGCTTGGTTTGGGTGTTGGCCAGGTACGAAGGCGTATTCAGGTCGTATCCTGCAATGGGGTACACGATGAGCTGGTACTTGGGCAGGGCCACTTTCTTGTCGCGGGCCATCATGCTCACAGCGCAGGCCAAGTTGCCGCCGGCGCTCTCACCAGCTACGGCAATCTTGTTGGGGTCGCCTTTGATGCTAGCGGTGTTTTTCACTACCCACTGGTAAGCAGCAAAGCTGTCGTTGTGGGCGGTCGGAAATTTAAACTCCGGCCCCTGGCGATAAGCCACCGACACGACCACGGCGCCCGTCTGCTCGCTGAGCGAACGCACCGAAGCATCGTAGGTATCGAGGTTGGCAATTACCCAGCCGCCACCGTGGTAATACACGATAACCGGGAAGGGCGCCGTGCCCGACTTGGGCGTGTACACCCGCACCTTCACACCAGGAGCTACCGTGCGGCTCATGGTATCGGCCGTGGCGGGGGGGGTAGGGATGTTGAATTTCTTCATCGTGGCCATGGCGGCATCGGCGGCGCTAGGAGCCTTGCGGGCTTCCTGGGGCGTCATTTTAGCCATCGGCTTGGCGGTGGGGCCACCGCTCAGCGAGTCGAGCGACTCGATAACGGCTTGCATCTCGGGGTGGATGCCGGGCGCCCAAGTAGGCTTGGGCTTGCTCGGCGCCACGGGCTTGGCCTGGCTAGTAGCTACGCTGTCGGTAGCAGGCTTTGCGGCCGTAGCCGTCGAGTCGCCGGTGGCGGTCGAAGTGGTGGTTTCGGTGGTTTGGCTGCTGCTGCACGAGGCGAGCAGACCCAGGGCAGCTACCGGCGCAGCCCAACGCGCCGAGGCGCTTTTCCAGGATTGGAACATGAAGAGAAGAGTGTGATCGTGATGAGGAATCCATTACGAAACATCTCTTAAAAAAGCTACAAAAAAGCTGAAAATAAGCCAAATGCTCCCTAGCTTTCAACTAAAACAGATAGTTGAAAGCTAGGGAGCATTTGGCTAGGCCTGGGGCTACTCCGCTGCCGGGGCGGGGGCACGGCGCGAGCCACGGTACAGCTCGTACTTCAGCAGGCGGCAGTCTATCGGCCCGTTGAAGAGCGGAATGCGCCGCGATACTTTCAGCCCGATTGCCTTAGCTGCTTCTAGGTTACCGGTAAAAATAAACGCCTCAAAGCCCTGAAAATTCGTTTTCAGCGCGTCGCCGATCGTTTTATACAATGCGTCCATCTGGGCTTCCTCCCCTATGCGCTCGCCGTAGGGCGGGTTGGTGATGACGAGGCCGGGGGCCTGGCCCTGGGGTGGCTGGGCGTCGCGCACGTCGCGCACACTCAGCCGGATGCACTCGTCGAGGCCAGCGGCTTCGATGTTGGCGGCGGCTTGGTCGGTTACGCGGGGGTCGAGGTCGGAGCCCGCCAGGTAGGCTTGCGGCTCTTCAATGCGCTGGGCTTCGGCTTCCTGGCGCACCTGCGCCCAGAGCTGAGCGTCGAAGTCGGGCCAGTTTTCGAAGCCAAACTTGCCTTGGTGAAACAAGCCCGGCGCAATGCGCTGCGCGATAAGGCCAGCCTCGGTGAGGATGGTAGCCGAGCCGCACATGGGGTCGATGAGCGTAGACTTGCCGTCCCAGCCACTGAGCAGAATCAGGCCCGCCGCCAACACCTCGTTCAGCGGGGCCTCGTTGGTGCCCTGGCGGTAGCCGCGGCGGTGCAGCGAGTCGCCGGCCGCGTCGAGGCTCAGAATCACGTCGTTTTCGAGCATGCGCAGGTGAATGCGGATGTCGGGGTTGCGGGTGTCGATGCTGGGGCGCTCGCCGGTGCGCTCGCGAAACTGGTCTACGATGGCGTCTTTGGTGAGCTGGGCCACGTAGAGCGAGTGCTCGAAGCTCGACTTATTGACCACGGCCGTGATGGCAAACGTTTGGCCTGTTGCAATATAGCGACTCCAGTCGATGGCATACACCTCGTCGTAGAGGGCGCGCTCGTCGCGGGCGTAGAAGTCGGCAAAGGGGCGTAGCAGGCGCATAGCCGTGCGGCTCCAGAGAATGCTGTTATAAAGCAGCTTTTTGTCGCCGCTAAACTCGACGGCGCGGCTGCCGACGTAGTCGATGGTGGCGCCGAGCTGGCTCAATTCCTCAGCCAGGATTTCTTCGAGGCCAAACTGGGTGGTGGCGGTAAGGTACATGGGGGCAAAGGTCGGGCCTGGCGAGCAGCCCACCTACCCGGGCGCGGGCGGCCCCGGCCCACCGCGGCCGCAGCTGGGCCCCTACCCCCCTGTTTTCGGGCAATGCTGCCTAAGCTTAAAAAAATCTTTAGCTCCTCACAAACGACCGCGTTCGTCGTTCTACCCAACTACTTGCCCTCCCCGCTGCGGGGCCAGCCGGCTAGCTAACGGCCACCGGCACAAGCTCGCAACTATATCTTTTTCAGGCCAAAGCTAGTAAACGGAGCTGGCAAAGCTGCTGACGGAGAATGCGAGCAAGCCCAGCTAGGCAGGAAGCAAAACCTGCCGCCATTTCAGCTGCTCCCTTCCGGAGCTTACTGCGCGCTTTGCCTCCCTACCCCCTCACTGTATTTTAATGGCTGATTTACAAGCTATCATTTTTGACTTGGATGGTGTTATCGTGGATAACACGCCCATTCAGGCCCACGCGTTCCAACTGCTATTTCGCGACATTGACCTGAAAGCCGATGCCAACGACCTGCTGCGCCGCTTCAACGGCATGCCCGCCACTGAGATTCTGGAGCAGCTATTCGACGAACCCAAGCCCAAGGAAGAGCTAAAGAAGTACGCCGACCAGCGCGAATTTCTATACCGCACCCTGTACTGGGATGACCGTAAGGCAGCCCCCGGCCTGGTCGAGTTTTTGGAAGCGGCCCGCGCCGCCGGCCTCAAGATTGGCCTGGGCAGCGGCTCGGCCAACGATACGCTGAGCTATATTCTGGACTACCTCGACCTGCGCCGTTTCTTCGACGTGGTGGTGGGTGCCGACGATGTGGACGCTGGCAAGCCTCACCCCGAAACCTACGCCACGGTGGCCGAAAAACTGGGGGTAGCTTCCGCCAACTGTGTAGTGTTTGAGGACGCCATCTTGGGCGAACACGCTGCCTACAAGGCCGGTATGCACTGCGTAGCCGTGCTGACCAACCTGGCCGCAACTGACTTCCAAGCCCCTTTGCTGGCTATCAAAGACTTTACGGAAGTAACACCCGAGCACCTGCGTGAGTTGTTCGGCCAAGTAGGCGAGGCACCGAAGGCCGACGATGAAGTAGCCAAAGGCCAGGACTTGCAGCCCGTCGAGGAAGACAAAAAATAGCGCCCTACTCGTTCTGAAGCCTCGCCTCAACGGCCGGCCACTTACCTATCTGGCTCCTATGCCCGCTGCTCCCTCACTGGCCATCGTTTTTCTGCACGGCTACCTCGAAAGCCCGGCTATCTGGCCCGCCTTTATCGGCGAGGCCTTTGCCGACTGCCAGGTGCTGATGCCTGCCCTACCCGGCTACGACCCTACCAAAGCGGCTAGCGATTATAGCCTGGAGGCAGGCGTCGAAGCGGTGCACACCGAGCTAGCCGCGGCGGGAATAGGCCGCGCCGTGCTGGTAGGCCACAGCATGGGCGGCTATGTAGCGCTCGCCTTTGCCGAGAAATATCCTGGCCTGGTAGCGGGCCTGGGCTTATTTCACTCTTCAGCCCTGCCTGATAACGAGCAGGATGCCGAGCGCCGGGCCCGTACCCGCTCTTTCTTAGAAAAGCATGGGGTAGCAGCATTTGCTGACGAGTTTTTGCAGCCGCAGCTTTCGCCTACCCACCGCGAATCGATGAACGACTCGGTGGCGCAGCTGAAGGCGCTGGCGGCAGCCGTACCGCTGGCCGTGGCCTTGGGCAACCTCGATGCCATGGCTCAGCGGCCCGACCGACGCGCCGTGCTCGAAAAGGCGACTTATCCCGTTTTGTTTATCGCGGGCAAAGACGACCACGCCGTGCTACCCGAAAAGACGCACGAAGAAAGCCTGCTGCCCGATTACTGCACCGTGCTGTGGCTAGCCGGCGTAGGGCACCTGGGCTTCATCGAGCGGCCCACCGACACGCGCCGGGCTGTGCGCCAACTACTAGAAACTGCTTTTGCTCACTAACCGAGCGCCAACGCATCGTGCAGCGAGCTTCCATATCTAGCTTAACTTATTTATAATCAAACTCTTAATTATTAACTCATCATGGAAGAAGAAAATAAATTCAGCCGCCGTAAGCTTATTGGTGGCTTGAGCGCCGGCCTCGCGGCTGCAGCCGTATCGCCCGTACTTGCCGCTTCGGAAACGGCTGGCTCGGCAGCAGTGCCGCCAGTGCCTTTGCAAGACCCCACCACCAAGTACCCCCGGCCGCCCTTTAAGGGCCAGTCGCAGCCCTGGCCCGGTCTGGCTAGCCAGATGGACCCGCGCCCCGACCACGGCGAAACCAGCTATAAAGGCTCGGGCCGCCTGGCCGGGCGCAAAGCCCTGATTACGGGCGGCGACTCGGGCATGGGCCGGGCTGCGGCCATTGCTTACGCCCGCGAAGGCGCCGATGTGGCCATCAACTACCTGCCGGCCGAAGAAGCTGACGCCAAGAAGTTATTGCCCTTATCAAGAAGGAAGGCCGCAAAGGCATTGCCATTCCGGGCGACTTGCGCGACGAGGCGTTCTGCAAGAAGCTGGTCGATGAGGCCGTACGCCAGCTCGGCGGGCTCGACATTGTGGTTAGCAATGCTGGCCGACAGCAGGCCCACGCGTCGATTCTGGACATCTCGACCGAGCAGTTTGACTGGACGATGAAGACCAACATCTACGCGCCGTTCTGGATTATCAAGGCGGCGCTGCCGCACCTGCCGCCCGGCTCGACCATTATCGGTACTACCTCGGAGCAGGCCACCGACCCGTCGGAAGACCTGTACGACTACGCCCAGACCAAAGCCGCTACTACCAATTACGTGCGCTCGCTGGCCAAGCAATTGGCTCCCAAGGGCATCCGGGTCAATGGCGTGGCTCCTGGCCCTATCTGGACGCCGCTGCAAGTGAGCGGTGGCGCTACCCAGGAAAAGCTGAAGCAATTTGGCGGCGATACGCCTATGAAGCGTCCCGGTCAACCTGTTGAGCTGGCTTCCATCTATGTGCAGCTAGCCGCTAGCGATGCTAGTTACACCACCGGCCATATCTACGGAGCAGCCGGCGGCAAAGGCATGCCATAGGCACAACACAGTCACTGCACTAATAAGAAAGGAGAGCCTGCGTATGCGGCTCTCCTTTTTTGGTATGCTAATCAGTTATGCCCAAGCTACGAACTGCACGAAAGCGTAGCGCTGCCGGGCTTGTCGCGGGCCCAGTCGGGCCGCTTGGCAGCTAGCTCCTCGTGCGCCGGGTGTTCAGCGAAGGGCGTTTTTAGCACCTCAAAAAGGGTGTTCAAGGGATCCAAGTTGCCGGTTTCAGCCGCTTCGATGGCACGCTGGGCCAGGTAGTTGCGCAATACGTACTTAGGGTTAGCCGCTAGCATCCCGGCCTGAATAGCATCGGGCGCGGCTGCTTCTTGCCGCAGGTGCTGCACGTAGGTGTGCAGCCACGTTAGCAGCGCTTGATCATCGTTGCCGGGTTCGGAATAGGCTGCTTGCGCTAGCAGGTTGCGAAATAGTTCGTCGGCGTTGCTATCGACGGCAAGCAGCGCGGGCGCCAGGTGCGAGAGCTGCCGGAAGAAAATCGTCATATCGACGCCCGCTTCGGCCAGGGCGGGGGGTAGGGCTTCGGTTAGGGCTTGGTCTGCTTTGAGCTCGGCGGGCGTGAGGCCGAGCTTGCGCAGCCACAGCGTGTGCTGGGTGGCGGCCAGGGTTTCGGCGTAGTCGTCGAGGCCGGCGCGCAGGGCTTGCGGGTCGGCCACCAGGGGCCCGAGTGCCTGGGCCAGGGCCATGAGGTTCCACATACCGATGCGGGGCTGCTGGCCAAAAGCGTAGCGCCGCCCGCCAAAATCAGTGGTGTTGGGCGTCCAATCGAGGTCGTAGGGCTCCAGCCAGCCGTAGGGGCCGTAGTCGATGGTGAGGCCCAAAATGGACATATTATCGGTATTGAGCACGCCGTGCACGAAGCCCACGGTCATCCAGTGCGCCACCATCACGGCCGTGCGCCGTGCTATTTCCCGGAACCACTGCACGTAGACTTCGGGTGAGGGTGCGCCCAGCTCGGGGTAGTGGTGGCGGATAACGTAGTCGGCCAGGGCCTGCAGATTATCCATTTCGCCACTGGCCGCCAGCAGTTGGAAGTTGCCAAACCGCACAAACGTGGGCGCTACTCGCGCCACAATGGCGCCCGGCTCGGGCGCGGCGTTGCCGTTGTAGAACATGTCGCGCACCACCGCATCACCGGTGGCGACCAGGCTCAGGGCGCGCGTGGTGGGCACGCCGAGGTAGTGCATAGCCTCGCTGCACAAGAACTCGCGCAACGACGAGCGCAGCACCGCCCGGCCATCGCCCCGCCGCGAGTAGGGGGTAGGGCCCGCGCCCTTGAGTTGGATTTCCCAGCGCGAGCCATCCACAGCCGCCACTTGGCCCAGCGAAATGGCCCGGCCATCGCCGAGCTGCCCCGCCCAGTTGCCAAACTGGTGCCCGCCGTAGCGCGCCGCAAACGGCTTCATGCTGCTCGTGACCAAGTTGCCAGCCAGCGCCGCCACGGCGGGACCACGCTCAGCAGGCCGGGCCAGCCCCAGAAAATCGCCCAGCTCGTCGGCCCAGGCCAGCAGGTGCGGGTCGGCCACGGGCGTAGGGGCCACCCGCGAGTAGTGGTAGCCCGGCACTTGCCGCGAACCTCTGTTGCCGGATACTTCGCCGCGCAACTCGTCTACAAATACGTTTTCAAACGCAGCCTGGTCGAGCTGCGGGGCATTGCTGGTACTCATAAGATAGGATAGTTAAGTCAGCGTAAGGGGGTAGGAAAGGTCTTCTTAGGCCCCCTTGCAAACGAGCTTGGGAAGTTGCTCGTTCAATGAACGTAGCCTTGGAAGCAGGCCAAGACTTTGCTAAAAACCGAAAAAGACCGTCATGCTGCGCTTGCCGAAACAGCTCTGCCATGCCCTTGGGTTAGTAACACAATGAAACGGTAGAGCTGCTTCGGCAAGCACAGCATGATGTTGATTTAGCATTCCCACCGTTCTCTAACCAGCTGCCTGTAAGGCATTAGCTACTAAGCAGCGCCTGCATCTGGCGGGCGTTGTGCACGCCTACGCCGCCGATGCCGTTGTTGAAATACAGGTACACGTGCTGCACGTGTTTCAGCGCTTTTACTTCGGCGGCAATGCGCGCCAGAAACTCGGGGCTGTAGGACGACTTGTATAAGTCGGGCACGCCGTGAAAGCGATAGTACAGCACCGCGGTGTTGGCCACTACCTCGTCGGGCAGCTCTAGCGGCGGTGGGTAGCTCTGGCCTACGAAGGCAATGCCGTGGCGCGTGAGCAGGCGCTGCGGCTCGGCGGCCCACCAGCTTGGGTGGCGAAACTCGACCACGTTGGTAAAGGCGGAGTCGATGCTCTCGACCAAGCGCTGGGCCAACTCGTCGGTGTATTCGGCTTTGGGCGGCAGCTGAAAAAGCACTGGCCCGAGCTTTTCGCGCAGCCCTTCGCGCACGGTGCCGTAAAAATCGGCCAGAATGGGCTGCGCTTCGGCGTTGAATTTCTTGTAATGCGTGACCTGGCGCGGGGCTTTTACGGCAAAGCGGTAGTCGGCCGGACTTTGGCCGTACCAGGTTTCGAAGGCCTTGGGCGTCGGCATTCGGTAAAAGGTCACGTTCAGTTCCAGACTATTGAACTGCGTGCAGTAGTAAGCGAGCCACTTGCGCGGCGGCAAGTCGGGCGGGTAAAACACACCTTTCCAATCGCGGAAAGAGAAGCCCGAGCAGCGGATGTAGATAGCAGGAGGCATGGCAAAAGAAGGTGCTTACTGCCTGGCCACTACGCTCACCGTGGGGTCTGCTACGTGCTGCTGCGACACCCGCGCCAGCACGTAGGCAAAGCCGGCGCCCACCAGCGCCAGCCCTACCCCCACCAGCGCGGGCGAAGTATAGCCGTAGCCCATGGCAATAGGCAGCCCACCCAAGAACGCCCCCAACGCATTGCCCATGTTGAAGGCTGCCTGCGTGATGGAGGCACCCAGCATCTCGGCGCCTTTCGACGACTGAATCATCAGAATCTGGATGGGTGCGGCCAGGGCCAGCGAGAAGCTGCCGGCCAAGAACGTGAGCCCTAGCGACAGCACCTGGTTGCCAGAGGCAAAGTAGATAGCTAGCAGCGTGCCACCCATGGCCAGCAGCAGCGTGGTAGCGGCCGTGAGAGGCGAAAAGCGGTCGGCGAGCTTGCCGCCCACCACATTGCCCACAAACATGCCCAGCCCCACGAGCATCATAATGTAGGGCACGTAGAATGCGGGGAAGTGCGAAACCTCCGTCATGAGCGGGGCGATGTAGCTGACCCAGCAAAACATGCCACCCGTGCCGATGGCCGTGAGCAGGATGATAAGCCAGGTTTCGAGCCGCTTAAACAAGGCCAGCTCGCTCTGCCAGTTGCCGGCTTGTTGCACGGGCAGGGCCGGCAAGAGGAAGTGAGTGGCGGCCAGCGTGAGCAGCCCTACCCCCCCTACGCCGCCCAGCGCGTAGCGCCACGAGTAGTGCTGCCCCAGGTAAGTGCCTAGCGGCACGGTGAGCAGGTTGGCAATGGTGAGGCCTGCAAACATAGTCGAAATGGCCTGCGCTTGCTTGCCCTTCTCGGCCAGCCGGCTCGCTACCACCGACCCCACTCCGAAGAAGGCGCCGTGCGGCAAACCAGCTAGCAGCCGGGTGCAAAACAGCACGGTATTATTGGGCGCGAAAGCCGAGAGCGTATTAAAGACCGTGAAGAGTACCATCAGAAGCACCAGCAGCCGCTTGGGCGCCAGGTTGCGCCCAAGCACCGTGAGCAGCGGCGCTCCAATAACGACCCCAAGCGCGTAGGCCGAAATGACATAGCCGACCTCCGGAATGGTAACGCGAAAATCCTGGGAAATGCTGGGCAGCAGGCCCATCATCACAAATTCAGTAGTGCCAATGGCTAAGCCACCCAAGGCGAGCGGCAATAATTTAGTATTCACTATAGGGTAAGGAATTGTGGAAAAGGAAATAGGCTGGCCGACCGCTGGGCCGAAGCCAGCACCACTACACTAGCGGGGCACGGCGGTGCACAAAGCGCTGCTTCAACCAGATAAATGGCACGCCGAGGCCCACGATAAAGCCCCAGTCGGCGCCAAAGCGCTCCAGCCCTTCGAGGGCCAGGTCGAAGCGCCCCACCGCGGGCCCGGCCCCGATGAGCGCCGCCGCCGGAATGAAAGCCATGGCGATAAGCGGCCCCGCCTGAAAGCTGCGCCGGAAGGCAGCCAACGTCACCAAGCCCGCGAGGGCACCAGCTGCGCCTATCAGCAGTTCGGGTAGGCCGGGGTGCGCGAGGTGCTGCACTTCGGGGTTGGTGGCTAGGGCGTGCGCGCTACTGTCGCCGTTGGCTACCAGGGCGGCCATGGTGCCAGCGGCGGCTACTACTAGCACGGCGTAGCCTGCCAGCACCGACTGTAGCCCGTGCCACACCAGCCGCCAGCGCCGTAAGGCTAAGCCAAGCGGCACCTTGGTCATGGGGTCGAAGCCCGGCGCAATGACCGCGGAGGCGACAAAAGCCAGTGCCTGCGGCACGGGCTCGGCCACCAGCCCCAGCGCGCAGATGACGCCACCCAAGCCCATCAGCAGCAAATAATTGGTAGTGATGCGGCCCTGGTGGCGTAGGCCGCTTTCCATCTCTTCCCAAATGGCTTCGTCGCGGTCGTCGTCCACGGCGTGGTGGTCGGCGGGTGAGATGAAGCTGATGGCCTCGCTGGTTACGACGCTGAGCGCTTTGGCATCGGGCACGGCGGCCGCGGCGCGGCGCAGCACCTCATCGGCCCCGCGGTTGAGCACGTGCACGGTGAGCACGTCGCCGGCTGGCTTTTTGGAGGCGCCTAGCTGCACCGACAGCCCAATGACTTCGTCGAGCGCCACCAGCTCGCGCTGGAGGGCATCGGTGACGGCGGGCGGTACGGTAAGTTCGAGCGTGCGGTGCATCGTAGCAAAAAAAAGAAGCGCTACAAGCTGCAACGTGGGGCTACTTACGCAGGCTCGCGGTGGGCGTTGGCCCCAAAAAATAACCCGCAACGCGCTATCCGCTGGCCTAATGGCATTTAGCTACCTGACAAAGTGGAGCAAGAAAAAGAATGTCGGCTACCGGCTCAACCCCCTGGGTCGCAACCCCGTTGCTGAGAAAGCAAGCGGCTGATTACCTGCCACCTACTTGCCCTCTGCAACTTCTATTCATCGCTGAGCTGGGCTATTACCGGCCGCTAGCCGGTTGGTAACGAGCCTTTCTGGCCTACCCTCTACTGCTGCCTGGCTGGCAGCTTTCCGCATTCATATGAAAACAAGTGAAGCCGCCCTGTGGGGCCTGGTAGCCGGCGCCGCCGGAGTAGCCGCCATGACCCTGGCCGAAAAAGTGGAGCAGCATTTTACTCACCGGCCCGACTCGTACGTGCCCGCCCACACGCTGGCGCGCCTGCTCGGGCTGCCGCCCCGGCCCGATGCCCAGCGCCTGGGTTTGAACTGGACCATGCACTGGGGCACCGGCATTTTGGTGGGGGCCGCGCGCGGCGTGATGGCTGCCAAGGGCGGGCGCGGCGCAGTTGGCTCCTTCCTGTTTATGAACTTGCGGCTGCTGAACGACCAAGTCTTGGAGAATGCCACTGGCGCCGGTTCGCCACCCTGGACGTGGCCCCGCGATGAACAAGTTATCGACCTGGTGCACAAGGGTATTTACGCGTTTGTGACAGGCGCCCTGGCCGACCGGCTCGTGCCTGGGCCACCGCGCCCGCCCGTGCCCCGCCCCGGCTGGACGCTGGGCCAGCCAGCCTGATACATTCCGGCGCTTTGCGCAACAACCAGGCTGGCCCCTACCCCCCTCTTCTATGTTAACTACCTGCTGTTAGGCGGTAGGCAGTAGCGCGAACTTTGTAGTTCGCGTCCCCGCGCCGTTCGCGTTAGTCCTTATGGCGCGGGTAGCGCGAACTACAAAGTTCGCGCTACTGCCTACTGCGCAACGTCAGTTAACTAAGAAGGAGTAAGGTGCGGGGCTGGTTGCCGCCGGCATCTCGCACAAAACCGCCTAAGCCGGGCGGAGAAAGAGGCTGCCCCTACCCCCTTTGCCCAAGGTAATACCCATCCCTTACTTGATTATGCGCTACGCTTCGCTTCGGCTAGTTGCCTTGGCCGCAGGGCTACTCGGGCTTTTTTGGCCCGCCATGGCCCAGACCGTAACTGGCCCCCGGGGCGAAGTTTTTGCCCGGCGCGTGGTGGCCCGGCAGCTCAGCGACCCCTGGGAACTGACCTACGGCCCCGACGGCTACCTGTGGGTGACCGAGGGCAAGGGCTACCGCGTGAGCCGCCTCGACCCCGCTACCGGCACCAAAACCGTGCTGCTCGACCTCAGCCCCGAGCGGCAGTTTCCGCGCTACGATAAGGTGCCCGACCAGGTAGATGGCGGCAAGCCCTGGCCCCAGGGCGGGCTGATGGGCATGGCGCTGCACCCGCAGCTGCTGCAAGGCCAACCCTACGTGTATTTGGCGTATCTCTACCGCTTTGCCGGGGCCAACCAGCCGGGCAAAGGTGGAGCGCCCAACTACGGCGGCTTCTTTTTCACGACCCGCCTGGTGCGCTACGAGTACCAGCCGCAGGCCCAAAAGCTGGTGAACCCGGTGGTGCTCTGCGATACCCTGCCGGGCAGCAGCGACCACAACGGCGGGCGGCTGCTCATTGCGCCGGTGGGTGGGCAAGACTACCTTTTTTACAGCATCGGCGACCTTGGAGCCGGGCAGTTTGACAACGGCGGGCGCCCCAACCACGCCCAGCAGCCCACGCACTACGAGGGCAAAGTACTGCGCTTCAACCTGAAACCCGATGCCGACGCTAGCCTCACCGACCAGTGGCTGCCCAACGACAATCCCTTCGCCACCGCCGCCCGCCAAAGCGCGGTGTGGACCTACGGCAACCGCAACCCGCAGGGCCTGGCTTACGCCGTAGTGGGCGGCGCCGGCCACCTGTATGAGAGCGAGCACGGCCCTTTTTCCGACGATGAGGTGAACGTGCTCGAAGCGGGCAAGAACTACGGGCACCCACTCATTATTGGCTACAACGACAACAACTATAATGGCCTAGCGGCGGGCGTGTCGGACCGCGCTTCGCTGCCAGGCCCGTGGCACACGACCTACCCCCTCATCGGCAGCGAAAACGCCAATGCGGCGGCCATCGGCGCCGCCACGTACCGCGACCCCATCAAGACGCTGTACCCAAACTCGAATGCGTTTTTGCGCGGCTTATTTGCCAAAAGCAGCACCAGCGACCACGGCCCCGAGTGGGCCTCCGAAGCGCCCAGCAGCTTGGCTGCATACACGGCCAGCGCTATTCCGGGCTGGCAAAACTCGCTGCTATTGCCTACGCTCAAGCATGGCAAGCTCATTCGGTTGCAGCTGAATGCCGCCGGCACCGGCGTGGTGGGCGATACGCTAACGTACTTTAAGGCACCCGTGCGCTACCGCGACCTGGCGCTCTCGCCCGATGGGCGCCGCATTTTCCTGGCTACCGACAGCGCGTCCGTTACCTCGGGCCCGTCGAAGGAGGACCCAAAAAGCACCAGCTGCAAGGGCTGCATTCTGGAGTTTACGTACCAGCGCGGCGGGCAAGCAGGCCCCGGCCCGCGGCCGGCCACTGGCCCGGCCAACGCGGGTAAGGCTCGCCGACCCAGCTCGCCGGCGGGCCGCCGACCCAAGCCTTAGCGCGGCAGCTATCGCGGGGTTCCTTCACCGACGGCGATGAGCGGGGCAAGCTCCGCTTCCTACCCCCCCCTTCGCAGGCTAATTTGCGACGCGTATACTTGCTGCCATGACGACCGTTTTACTTGTACCCGGACTCGGCAACTCGGGGCCCCAGCACTGGCAAACGTTTTGGGCGCAGCGCTACCACTACCCCCGCGTGGAGCAGGCCGACTGGCAGCACCCAGTGGGGCCCACCTGGGTGCAGGCCCTCGACGACGCTATTGGGCAGGTGGCGGGGCCGGTGTTGCTGGTGGCCCACAGCCTGGGGTGCGCCACGGTGGCGCACTGGGCGCAGCAGTTTGGGGCGGCGGCAGTGGTAGGTGCGCTGCTGGTAGCCCCAGCCGATGTGGACCGGCCCGACTTTCCGGCTGAGGTAATGGGCTTTGCGCCCATGCCGCTGCAGGCGTTGCCGTTTCCAAGTATCGTGGTGGCGTCTACCACCGACGAGTTTGTGAGCCTGCCCCGGGCCATGACCTTTGCGGCGGCCTGGGGCAGCGAGCTGGTGAATGTGGGCGCCCAGGGCCACCTCAATGCGGCGTCGGCCCTGGGCGACTGGCCCGCCGGCCACCACCTACTAGCTCGGCTTAGGTAGCTGCATGAGGAAATTATGGTAACCAGGTAATAGCTGAGCTAGCAGGCGCATCCCTACCCCCGCTGTCCACTTCATTTTGCGAAAGCGATGGGCAGACGGCCGCAAGTGCGCTGTTTTTTGTTGCTTAGCTCGCACATCTGCTTCACTTTTCCTTTTCTGACATTGCCTACCCCTCCCTCCAGGCGGAAAACGACGCGCTGCGGGAGGAACTCCGTCAGCTCCGCGCACAGCCTGCTCCAAGACGTGCTCTACAAAAAGGCGGACTGCCCTGCACGCCTACCTCACCAACCAGCTGAGCCTGCACGAGCTCAATGCCAAGGAAAAAGGCATTGAGCTTGTACTAGACTTGCCCAAGGAGCCCCGGTATGCGCGCCTGAACGCCAAAAAATTTAGGCACGTGCTCGACAACCTGTTGAATAACGCCCTGAAGTTCACCCCCACCGGCGGCACCATATACGCTGGGCGTGCGCGAGCGAGCCAGCTCCAGTTTGTGGTGCAAGACACGGGCATCAGCATTCCGGGCAAGCTACACGCGTAGCTGTTTAATAAGTTTAACCCGACTCGCCGCGCGGGCTTGCAGGGCGAAACCACCACGGGCCTGGGCCTTTTCATAGCCCGCCAGATAGTGGAGCTCCACAGCGGGGCCATTTGGCTGGAAAGCCAGGAGGGGGATGGCACCACCTTCTTTATCGAGTTGCCCTAGCACCGGGCCCCCTCACACAGTACCCATTCGGCACGCTTGCGAAGCCAAACAGTTGCTCCCCAGCTCGACGCAGCGTATTGATGATCAATAATTTGTTTTTGGGTGGCGCAGAGGGGGTAGGGCGCGGCACCAGTAGCCCGAAACACAGCAGTAGTATGAGCAGGCTGCTTTTGGGCGCGGCCGCAAGCCAAAAAAGCGAAGCGAATGGCGGCAACCTGGCAAAGCGTGGCCGTCACGCCAAAAATAAATAAATCGCTAGGCAACTGATAGTTAGAAAAGCAACTCGTTTTTACGGTGGAGCTGCCTTTTTTATTCGTGCAAAACAGCCGCATTGCTTCCCCTAGCCTGCGTATGACTAAGCGAAGGGCAGCTACTGGCCTCCTGCAACGCAACCTTCTTGGGCTTGGCAAATTTCTGAAAATTAATTTTTTCGTCTTTTACCTGTCTTTCTCCTTTTCCAACTTCCGTGATACTTTGCCTCGACGAATTGGCCCTCGACCTGCCAATACCTAAGCGCCCTTCGGCCAACGACGCCGCTGCCATTCAGGAACTACTGGGAGGCAAGGTTGGGGAGATGAGCACGCTGCTGAACTACACGTTCCAGTCGTTCAACTTCCGAGGCCACGACCGCCTGCACCCCTTCTACGTGCTTACGTCAGCCATTGCAGCCGAGGAACACTCGCACATTGAGGCCGTAAGCTACGCCATCAACCTGTTGCTGACGGGTGTGACGGAACGCGGCACCGACCCCAAGCCCAGCCCCTTATTGGACGCTGTGGATGCCCGCAACCCGTACCACTTGCTGGCCAGCAGCCAGGCGGCGCTGCCCTTCGACTCGATGGGCAACCCCTGGACCGGCCGGCACGTGAACTCGTCGGGCAACTTGCGCCTTGACTTGCTGCACAACTTCTTCCTGGAGTGCGGCGCACGGGTCAATAAAATCCGGGCTTACAAAATGGTGCCCGCCCCCTGCGCCTGCATTATGATTGGCTGTGCAGGTCGCCATCAAGGGCGGGCTTTACCCCGTGCTCGAAGAGGAGCCGCAGTTCAGCTCGCCCGGCAAAGTAGACTTCGACCCCGAAATGTTCAAGGACATTGCCAAGAAGCTCGGCCTCTCCGCCGAGTGGAAGCAACGCCACGGCTAGGCACCTAGCTTTTCTTATTTGTTACTGCTGGGGTAGGGGCGCCTTACTGAGGCCCCTACCCCGGCTACTTAGGGGCAATTTGCTTGCCTTTCCATCTTACAGCACCTACTAGTATGCTCGCCATGAATTACCGGGGCCCTTACCGGGTCCGCGTTGCCCACAAGCCCCATCCCGAAATTTTGCATCCGCAAGATGCCATTGTGCGCGTGACGCGCTCCTGCATCTGCGGCTCCGACTTGCACCTATACCACGGCTTGGTGCCCGACACACGCGTGGGCTCCACGTTTGGCCACGAGTTTGTGGGCATTGTGGAAGAAATAGGCCCCGACGTCACCAAGATTAAAGTAGGTGACCAAGTGCTGGTGCCTTTCAATATTGCCTGCGGCGAGTGCGTATTTTGCAAGCAGGAGCTGTATGGCAACTGCCACGAATCGAACGCGCAGGCCACGGCCGTGGGCGCCATCTTCGGCTACTCGCACACCGCGGGCGGCTACGACGGCGGCCAGGCTGAGTATGCCCGCGTGCCCTACGCCAACGTAGGCCCCACGGTCATTCCGGCCGACATGGACCCTGACGATGCTGTGCTGCTCACCGACGTGGTGCCCACCGGCTACCAAGCCGCCGAGATGGCGGGTATTCAGACCGGCGACACGGTCGTGATTTTTGGCGCCGGCCCAGTCGGCATTATGGCGGCTAAGTGCGCCTGGCTTTTCGGGGCTGGCCGCGTTATCGTGATTGACCACGTCGAGTACCGCCTCGAATTTGTGCGCAACTACGCGCAGTGCGAAGCCTACAACTTCGAATCGCTCGAAGACCCGGTGCTCTTCATCAAGAAAACAACCGGCTGGCTTGGCGCCGACGTGTGCATCGACGCTGTGGGCGGCGACGCCGCGGGCAACGCCATGCAAACCCTCACCGGCCGCAAGCTGCTGCTGCAAGCTGGCTCGGCTACAGCCCTGCACTGGGCCATCAATGCGGTGAAGAAAGGCGGCATTGTGTCGGTAGTGGGCGTGTATGGCCCCACCGACAACCTGGTGCCCATCGGCAACATGATGAACAAAGGCCTGACCATGCGCGGCAACCAAACGTCGGTGAAGCGCCTGCTGCCACGCCTCATCGAGCACGTGCAGGCTGGCCGCCTCAGCCCCAAGGACATCATCACGCACCGCGTGCCGCTAGAGGAAGCCGCCGACGCCTACCACATTTTTTCGGCGAAGCTGGACAACTGCATCAAAACGGTCCTCATCCCTTCACCTGCTAAGTTCTAAGCCTCCGTATGGAAAAGACCGCGCAAGATTTTGCCCACATCAAGGGCTGGGGCGTCGACGCCGACCCCAAAAACGACCCTACCTACCCCTATAAGCACCGCACCAACGGCGAGCACGCCGGCTACATTCGGCCCAATATTCCGCAGCAGCCCATCACGGTGGAAGTGCTGCACTCGAATGAGCGCCCCAATGTGACGGCCGTATTTGGCGCGGCTCAGCCACCGTCTGGCCTCAGCGGCGTCATTCGGCGCTACGCTTTCAAGTTTAGCGAAAACGAATACGGCCACTGGCTGCCCCTGCTGCTGGCCGACCGCGTGAACGTAGTGGAAGGTATCTTGGACGACTTGGCGCACGGCCATTTCCCCAACATCTTCGCTGAAAAAGGTGGCAAGTCGGACTGGAAATTTAACCGCAAGAGCCAGCTCACCAAAGCCGCTATCGGCGCGGCGCTGGGCGTGGCTACCGTGCTGCTGCTAACGCGCAAAAAAGGAAAGTCGAAAAAGCACTAGCGTCCGCGCCGAGCCGCATCGGCTCCGACGGATGCTAGGTTCCATGCTTTCAAAGCCAACCTATTTGCTACCCCCCTTTGCTATGCGTATGCATGGCAAAAGGAGGTAGCAAATAGGTTGGCTTTTTTACCCAATCATTTGTTTGCCCTGCCTCCGAGCTGGTGGCGCTGGCAGCCTCATCATGTGGTCTTTTTACGTATGAAAACCCTGGATTTGAACCCGCTCGTAGAGCAATTTTTGCAGCATAAGCTTACCCTAGCGCTGGCCGAAAGCTGCACCTGTGGCCTGGTAGCGGCGCAGCTAGCGCCGGCCACGGGCGTGAGCGAGGTGCTGCTGGGCTCGGTGGTCACGTACCACGTAGAAGCCAAGCAAAAGCTGCTGGGCGTGAAGAAGGAAACCCTGGCCACCTACTCGGCCGAAAGCCAACAAACGACCAACGAAATGGCGCTGGGCCTGCACCGCCACCTGCCCGCGGCCGATGTGTGCGTGGCCGTAACTGGGCTGTGCGGCCCCGGCGCATCGGCCACGCCCGACAAGCCCATCGGCACGGTGTTCGTCACGGTGCTGCTCGACGACCATGCCCACGAGTACCGCACGCAGTTTGAAGGCGCAGCCGACGCCGTGCGCACCCAGGCGGCCCAGTTTATTTACGATAAGCTAGCCGAGTTGCTGGTGCGTCGGCAGGATCTGGCGGGCAGCCCGGCCTTACCTGGCAAAGCCCGACGGCCCAGCCCGACTGCCTAGCTGGCAAGTAGCTCGTTAGCTGTTGGGCAGGCTTCGGCAGGCACCCAAAAACTGCGCTAGCGTGCAATCCAGTCGGTTTAGCCACGTTATTTGGGGGCGTTGGGCACCAGGTGTGGAAGAGCATAAAGCCAATCGACCACTGCTGGTGCTTGTTCACTCAGCTTGTAGTCGCCATGCTGCCTCCATCCGTCGCGCCACTCCTGGAGAAAGAATTATCTGTACGTGCCCGCGAGGACCTAGCCTTGGTGCAAGCCGCGCTAGCGGGCCAGGCAAAGGCCTACGAGACCCTGTGGCGACACTACCACAAACCCGTGTTTTTTTTGGTACGCAGGATGGTGTCAAACACGAACGATGCCGAAGACCTAACGTTGGAAGCCTTTGCCAAAGCCTTTCGGCACTTGCCCACCTACACGCCGGCATTTGCCTTTAGCACCTGGTTGTTTCGCATTGCCACCAACGCTACCATTGATTTCCTACGGCGCAGCAGATTGGCTACTTCGCCACTGCCACCCGAGCCCACCCACTACCTGCCCGATGCCGACCAACCGGCGCACGAAGCCGCCGACCAAGGGCCTGACCCACTCGAAGCCTGCATTCGGCAGCAGCGCCAGGAGTGGGTGCACCAGGTAGTAAGCCAGCTGCCCCCAAAGTATGCGGCGCCCGTGCGGCTGCGCTACTTTGAAGAGCGCAGCTACGAGGAGATAGCCGCCGAGCTGCACCTACCGCTGGGCACGGTAAAAGCCTTTTTGCACAAGTCGCGCGAGCTGCTGCTGGTGCTGCTCAAAGAAAGCCAGCACACGCGTTAGGCCCTTGTCGGCCAGTTTTGCTTGGCCGGCTTCAGTAGCGGTCTTGCCTTAGGTGAGCCATTGCTCTGCGCACCTAGCACGAGCCAACGGGTTGGTAATTCCTACCCCCCAATTGCAGGAAAATTCTATAAAGTTTTTCAAGCCGGCCCTAGTGGCCGGCTTTTTTGTACCTTCCGCCCCGTATGGCTACTCCTGTTACTACTGCTTCGGCGGCTACTAATGCTGCTCCATCTCGCTCCTACGCCGGGCCGATGGTGCTTATGACCTGCTTGTTTTTCCTGTTTGGGGCGGTCACCAATTTCAACGACGTGCTCATGCCTTACCTCAAGGACGTGTGCCAGCTCACTGATTTTCAGTCGACGGCCGTGCAGTCGGCTTTTTTTGGGGCGTACTTTCTGATGTCGCTGCCGGCGGGGCTGGTGCTCAAGAAGCTGGGCTACCAGCGCGGCATTGTGACGGGGCTGCTCGTGATGGCGGGCGGGGCGATGCTGTTCATTCCGGCGGCCAACTCGCGCGAGTTCGGGTTGTTTCTCACGGCCTTGGCGGTGTTGGGGGCGGGCATTACGCTGCTGCAAGTGGCGGCCAACCCCTACGTGAGCGTGCTGGGGCCGGCGCGCGGCGCGGCAGCGCGAGTGAGCGTGGTGGGCGTGGCCAATAACTTCGGCGGCAGCCTTTCGCCGCTAGTGGGGGCGCTCGTGCTGTTTGGTGGCTCGGTGGCGCTCAAGGCGCGGCTGGCGGCCCTACCGCTGGCCGAGCGCCTAAGCCAGGAATCGCAGCTCGTGAAAGCACCGTATCTGGGGCTAGCCGCGTTTCTGGTGGTGCTGGCAGCTGTGTTCTTTTTCCTGAAACTACCTGATATTGACAGTATCCCGGAGGAGCAGGCCGAGGAGGCCCGGCCGCTAGCGGCGGCGCGCAGCTCAGCGCTCAGCTTTCCGCATTTGGTGCTGGGCATTGGGGCCATTTTTATGTACGTGGGCGTCGAAGTGGGCCTCGGGTCCTTCCTCATTCGCTACGGCGAGAGCCAGGGCATTACGCAGCTTTCGGGCTTCACCCAGAGCTTGGTGCGTGGCCTGAACGTGGCCACCAACTTTGCAGGGGCGCTATTTGGGCAGAGCCCGGCGCCAATTGATACGTCGGCCGGCTTTACTAAGGCGGTGGGCGCGGTGCTGGTGTCGTCGTACTGGTTTGGCTCGCTGCTGGGGCGGGTGGTGGGCATTCCGCTGCTACTGCGGTTTCACAACCGGGCGCTGCTGGTGGCGGTGTGCGCGGCGGGCGTGGCGCTGGTGGGCGCCTCGGTGCTGAGCCAGGGCGAAACGGCGCTGTGGCTGGTGGTGCTCTGCGGGCTGTGCAACTCGATTATGTGGCCGGTTATCTTTCCGCTGGCCATCACAGGCCTAGGCAGTTTTACCAAGCAAGGCTCGTCGTACCTGATTATGGCCATCGTGGGCGGGGCGCTGCTGCCGCCGCTCATGGGCTTTTTGGCCACGCACGGCGGCGGGCTGCGCGTAGCCATGGTGGTGCCGGCGCTGTGCTACGCGTATCTCCTATTTTATGCAATAAGCGGCTACCGGGTGCGGTAAGGGGCTAGGATTCTTGAGCAATGCAGCTCTTGCTAAGAAGCTGTTTGAGGTAATAAAAAAACGATTGTCATGGCCACGTTACGTGCGCCACGACAATCGTTTTTTTATTAGATAGTGGGGTCCCTACCCCCCTATCACCAGCCAAAATCAGCTATTAAAGCGTGCCTCGGCAAGTGCTACGGCACGGGCGCAGCGCGCGGCTTGGGTGCGGGCTTGCCTTTGGCGGGCGCGGGCTGGGCCAGGCGGTCGCCCATAAACTTGCTCCGTAGGTCGGTATTGAGCAACGTCAGCAGCACGCCGTTGGTCCAGCCAAAGCCGTCTTGCAGCGGGTACTCGCCGCCCCCACCGGCAGCGGAGCCGGTAGCCTCCACGTTGTATTTCTCCAGCAGCTTGCCGGTTTGCGCAAAGCCGCGCACGTTCACGCGCTGCCAGCGCTGGGCCACAGTGTCGGCCAGGGCGTATTGGCCGTAGCGGCTCAGGCCCACGATGGCCAGGTATTCGAGCGGGGCCCAGGCATTGGGCGCATCCCACTGCTGGCCGCTAGGCACCGGGGTAGTGAGCAGCCCGCCGGGCCGCAAAAACTCCTGCCGCAGGTGCTGCGCCACCTGGCCGGCCTGCGCCGGGGTAGCAACCCCAAACGCCAGCGGAAACACGGCTGCCAGCGAGCGCGCCGGCGTGGGCTGGCGCTTATCAAGGTCATAATCAGAATAAAAGCCGGCCTTGGCATCCCAGCAGTAGCGCCGGATGGCCGTGGCCCGCTGGCGGGCTAGCTGGCGGTAGCGCGGGGCCTCGACCGAATCGCCAGCCTGCCGCGCGGCCTTGGTTAGCGTTTGCTCCAGGGTCAGCAGCAGGCAGTTGAGGTCCACGGGCACGAGGCGCGTGGTGCGGATGCTACCCAGGCCCTGGCCCGGCACAAACCAGCGCGAGCTAAAATCCCAGCCCGAGGCGGCGGCGGCGCGCACATTGCGGTAAAACTCGGCGGGCGGCTGCGGGCTGGTTTTAGCGGCTTCCACGTCTTCGCGGTACGACTCCTCGCGGGGCTGATCGCTGTCGTCCCAGTAGCGGCTCAGCAGCTCGCCGCCGGGCATGCGCACGGCTAGGCGCTCGGCTGTGCCGAGCGCGGGCCGGGCGCCATTGGCGGTCCAGTAGGCGTATTCCTTCAGCAGTTGGGGTCGAAACTGGGTGAGCGCCAGGCTGCCGGGGCCTTCGCTATCGGCCAGCAGCTGCACCATGAGGGCAAAAAACGGCGGCTGCGAGCGCGTGAGGTAGTAGGTGCGTGTGCCGTTGGGGATGTGCCCGTAGCGGTCGATGAGCGAGGCAAAATTGGCCACCATGTCGCGCACCAGGGCCGTGCGGCCCGCCTCGCGCAGGCCCAGCATCGTGAAGTACGAGTCCCAGTAATACATCTCGCGGAAGCGCCCGCCCGGCACCACGTAGGGCCGCGGCAGCGGCAGCAGCGACGAATAGGGCTGCGATTGTAGCTGAGCCGGCCGGCTCAGCACCGTCCATAGCGTGTCGAGGTGCGCCCGTATGCCGGCCTGCACATTGCTCCGGTACAAGTCGGTAGCAGCGATGGGAGGCCTGAAGTATTGGGCCACAAAAGTCTTGAGGTCGAAGCCCGGCTGGGTGCGCAGGCGCTCGTAGGCGGCCACTATCTCGGTGGGCGCCGCGGTGGGTAGGGCATCCACGAAGGTCTTGCCATCGAGATACACGCGCTGCGTTTGCACGGCCTCAAACAAGCCGGGATACAGCTGGCGCGGGCTAGGCGGCAGGGGGGCCTGGGCCGAGGCGGCCCAGCCGGCCAGCAGCAAGCCGCTGCTGAGCAAAAGTTTTTTCATGGGGTAGGGTTGCGGATGGGAGGCTGCAAAATTGCTGATTAGCGCGCACTTATTGGGCACAGCCCGTTGGCACCAGGCCGAGCGGCACGGCCAAAACCACACTTGGCGCACTTGCGCACGACTATTGCTAGCCGCCGGGCATGAAAAATATCCTATCTCCTTCGCTACGGCTGCTCCTTCCCCTGTTGCTACTCGGAGCCATCGGCTGCCAAAAGCTCGTCAATCTCATCAATTTCAAGATTGATGACTCCACCAATTTTACTATTCCGGCCACGGGCGTGCTCACCAATACGGCGCTGGTACTACCGGGCATCGCGGTGTCGTCGCACGCATCGAGCACCTACGCGGGCAACAACACGACCGCCGACTATGTGCACGACGTGACCCTGGACCAGCTCACGCTCAGTACCACCGACCCCAGCACCCAAACATTTGATTTCCTGAAAAGTATCAGCATTTATATCGCCACCGACGCGGCCGGTACCGACAAGGTATTGCTGGCCTCGCTGAACCCCGTGCCTACTGGCCAAACGTTTCTCCAACTCACGCCCAGCGGCGCCACGCTCGATAAATACCTGCGCAGCGGCAACTACACGCTCTTCACCACCGCCGAGCTGGCCAAGCCCCTGCCCCAAGACACCAAGGTGCGCGCCGACTCTCGGTTCAACGTAAAGGCCAACGTGCAGTAAACAAGCTAACTAGCAGGAGAGCGTCATCTTGAGCTTGCCGCGAACGCTTGTGCGCAGCCGTGGGGTAGCACCCAAATGGCGCGAGCAAGCTTCCTCGGCAAGCTCAAGATGACGTTCTTTTTTGGTTGGCTTACTCCAGTCGAGGTGCAGCATTTAGCTACTGGGTTAGTTCGCGCACAAATTGCGGCGGCACGGCGTCGATGAGCCACACGCCGTTGCCGGACTGGTAGAAGACCCCGCCGGCCGCGTGCAGGCCCGCGGCATCGATAGCCAGCAGCAAGGGGCGGCCCCGCCGCTGGCCCACGCGGCGGGCAGTGGCTTCGTCGGTGGTGAGGTGCACGTGGTGGCGGCTCATCTTCTGCAAACCTGTGGCCCGGATGACGGGTAGGGCCGCCGGCGCTGTGCCGTGGTAGAGCACGGCAGGCGGGGTAGCCGGCGCCAGCTGCAAATCGACGGCTACGCTGTGGCCTTGCTGGGCGCGGATGCGCTGGCCGGTTGCGTCGAAGGCAAAGCGCTGTTTGTCATTGTCTTCGACAAGGTCTTCCAGCTCGTCGCGGGTGAGTGGGTGGCGGTGGGCGGCGCAGGCGGCCAGCAAGTCGGCCACCGCCACCCAGCCACCGGGCGCCAAGCGAAGGCCAATTGCCTCGGGCTGGTGACGCAGGTGCTTGCTCAAAAACTTGCTGAAGCGGATAGTGGCTTTGGGGTCCATGAGGGGGTAGGGTAGCGTGCACTTTGTAGTGCGCAGCCTAGAATGGGTTTCAATACTGCGAAGGCGCGAATTACAAAGTTCGCGCTACAGTCCGCGCTTCGTCCGACCTTTGCCCCATGCTGCACCTCGAAGAAAACGTTTCGCTCCGCCCCTTCAACACCTTCGGCCTCGATGTGCAGGCCCGCTATTTTGCCCGCTTTGCCTCGGCCGACGAGCTGCGCCAGCTGCTGGCCCTACCCCTTGTGCAGGCAGGGCCGCTGCTCATTTTGGGCGGAGGCTCCAATTTATTGCTGACGCAAAACTTTGGCGGCGTAGTGCTTAAGAACGAGATTAAGGGCCTCGAAATCATGAGCGAAGACGCTGATGCGCATACCGCGCTTGTGCGCGCAGGGGCCGGCGAAAGCTGGCACGGCCTGGTCGAATACGCCCTGGACCAGGAACTGAGCGGCATCGAAAACCTGTCGCTGATACCCGGCACGGTGGGCGCCGCGCCGCTCCAAAACATCGGCGCCTACGGGGCCGAGCTGCAAGACACCTTCGAGCGGCTAGAGGCGCTCGAAATTGGCACCGGGCAGCTGCGCGTGTTCACCAAGGAAGACTGTGGCTTCGGCTACCGCGAAAGCGTGTTTAAGAGCACCCTCAAGGGCCAGTTTGTGGTAACGGCCGTAGTACTGCGCTTGCACCGCGCCACCGCCGGGCGGCCCACCAACGTGAGCTACGGCGCCATCCAGGACACGCTCACCGACCTGGGCCTCGACCCGCAGGCCCCTACCCCCCGCCACGTGAGCGAAGCCGTGGTGCACATTCGGCGCTCGAAGCTGCCCGACCCGGCTGAGATTGGCAACGCGGGCTCGTTTTTTAAGAACCCCGAAATATCGCAGCGCAAATTCGACGAACTGAAAAGCCGCTACCCCAGCCTGCCGGGCTACCCCGTGCCGGGCGGCGTAAAAGTGCCCGCTGGCTGGCTTATCGAGCAGGCCGGCTTTAAGGGGCTGCGGCGCGGGGCGGGCGCGGGCACCCACGGCGTGCACGACCGCCAAGCGCTGGTGCTCGTGAACCACGGCGGCGCTACGGGCCAGGAGCTACGCGAGCTGGCTGAGGAGGTTATCCGGGCCGTGGGCACGCAGTTTGGCATCGAGCTGCACCCCGAAGTAAATATTATGTGAGCTGAACTTTCGCGCCTGCGCAAACATTTACCGCCTAATCTGAGGATTTTTGCCCCTCGCTCGCCTAATGGCTGACCCTATCTCTGCTGCCCCTACCCCCCCCACTGCCCCCAATATTTTGGCGCGCCTGCGTGCCGAAACCCGCCCCTACCACGACGCACTGGAGGGCAACGAGTTCAACCAGGCGCTGGCGGCGGGCACGCCCAGCGAGGCGGCTACCCGGCGGTTTTTAGGAAAGATGTACGGCTTTTTGGTGCCCTACGAGGCGGCGCTGCGTGCCCACGCCACCGCGCTGGGCCCCGCCTGGGAAGTAGCGGAGCGCCAACGCTCGCCCCTTATCCTGGAAGACTTGCGGGTGCCGGCCGGCCAGCTGCCGCCGTGCCCGGCCATGCCGCCGCTGGCTACCCTACCCCAGCTGCTGGGCGCGATGTACGTCATCGAGGGCTCGACGCTGGGTGGGCAGGTGCTGGCCCGGCAGCTGGCCAAAGCCGGCCTCGACCTAGGCCGCTACTTTACGGGCTACGGAACGCTAACTGGGCCGCGCTGGAAGGCTTTTTGCCAGCTGCTGGGCGCGGCGGCTACCCCCGCCACCGAGGGCGCTATTGTGCAGTCGGCCAGCCTCACCTTTCAACACCTAACTACCTGGCTGAACCAACCGTGAGCTTACCAGACGAACGCCTGCTGGCGGCCGAGGCCACCATTGACCTGACTAACTGCGACCGCGAGCCGATTCATATTCCGGGGGCCATTCAGCCCTACGGCTTTTTGCTGTGCCTCGACCCGGCCACGCAGCGCGTGGTGCAGGCCAGCGAAAACACGGCCGAGCACCTGGGCTTGGCGGCCACCGAGCTGCTGGGCACGGGCCTGGAGCGCCTGCTGGCCCCGGCCCGCGTGGCCGAGGTAGCCGCGCACTTTGCTACCCTCACCGAGGCGGCCCAGCTGCTGGGCGTGCGCCTCGACCTGGTGCCAGGCACGCCGTTCTACAAGCTCATCATGCACCGCTTCGATGGGTTGGTGTGGCTGGAGTTTGAGCCGGTGAACGATGCGGCCCCTACCCCCCCCGACCTGTCGATACTGAACGCAGCGATGAGCGAGATGCTGGTGGCCGACCAGCTGCTCACCTTTTGCCAGCGCACGGTAGAGCAGGTGCGCACCATCACGGGCTTCGACCGGGTGGCCATCTACCGCTTCGCGCCCGACGAGAGCGGGGAGGTCTTTGCCGAGGCGCACCACCCCGACCTGGCACCCTGGCTGGGGCTGCACTACCCGGCCTCCGACATTCCGCAGCAGGCGCGGGCCATGTACCTCAAAAACTGGCTGCGCTTTATTCCGGATGCCGCCTACCAGCCGGTGCGGCTGGTGCCAGGCCGCGACCCGGCCACTGGCCGCCCGCCCGACATGACCTACGCTGTGCTGCGCAGCGTGTCGCCTATTCACCTCGAATACCTGCACCACCTGGGCTCGGCGGCTACAATGACGATTTCGCTCATTCAGCACGGCCAGCTCTGGGGCATGATCACCTGCCACCACCGCACGCCACGCCTGGTGAGCTACGAGCTGCGCGACCTGTGCCAGTTTATCGGCAAGACGTTTTCGGCGCTGCTCAACTCGAAGGAAGAACTCGACCAGCGTGCTTACCAGCTGCAGGTACGCGAGCGCCAGGCGCGGCTGTTCGAGCACGTGTCGAGCCAGGCCAACTTTGTGGAGGGCCTCTACCGGCAGTCACCAACGCTGGCCGACGTGTTTGACTGCGGCGGCGCGGCCATTTGCTTCGATGGCGACATCAGCACGCTCGGCAACACGCCCAGCCAGCCCCAGATTCGAGAGCTGCTGGCTTGGCTGCAAACCCAAGCGCGGCAAGACGTTTTTCACACCAACGCCTACGCCACCCTCAACCCAGCGGGGCTGGCTATCCGCGGCACGGCGAGCGGTATTATTGCTGCCTCCTTGGCCGAAGCACCGGGTAACTACTTGCTGTGGTTTCGGCCCGAGGTGGTGCAAAGCGTGAGTTGGGCTGGCCAAAACGAAAAGCCCCAGCACCTGGCCGATGGCCAGATTTTCTTATCGCCGCGCCAGTCGTTTGAGGCCTGGAAGCAGCTGGTTGAGAATACGGCTACCCCTTGGCAGCCGCTAGAGTTGGCAGCCGCCCAAGAAATACGGCTGCACATTTCCGACGTGCGCCTCAAGGTGTTCAACGAGCTGCACGCCCGCGCGCAGGCTCTCAACCAGCTCAATACGGAGCTGGAGCGCAGCAATGACGAGTTGGATTCGTTTGCCTACGTGGCCTCGCACGACCTGAAAGAGCCCCTGCGCGGCATTCATAACTACTCGCTCTTCTTGCTCGAAGACTACGCCGACCAGCTCGATGCCGACGGCGTAGACAAGCTGCGCACCCTGGTGCGCCTCAGCCAGCGCATGGAAGGCCTGATTGAGGGCTTGCTGCAACTATCGCGGGCGAGCCGCCTCGATATGGCCTTGGTTGAGGTAGATATGAACGAGCTAGTGGCCGAGGTGATGGACTTGCTTCGCCCCCGCTTCGAGCACACTGGCACGACAGTAGTGGTAGAGGGACCGCTGCCCGCTGTGCAGGGCGACCGGTTGCGCCTACAGGAAATTATTAATAACTTGCTCACCAACGCCATGAAGTATAGCGACCAGCTTCACAAAACCGTGACGCTGGGTGTGGTGGGCGCCGGCGCTACCGTGCCAGCCCGGTCTGTAGACGCAGTCCATTTTCATATTTTCTACGTAAAGGACCAGGGTATTGGGATTGACCCGCGCCACCACGACAATATCTTTAAGCTATTCAAGCGTTTGCACGCCCACGACAAGTACGGTGGCGGAACAGGTGCCGGGCTGTCCATCGCCAAAAAGATGGTCGAAAAACACGGTGGCTCGCTGTGGGTAGAATCTAACCTGAACCAAGGCGCCACCTTTTTCTTTTCTCTGCCCAAGCACGCCACTACACCGTAACGCATCGTGAATACCTTCCCTTTAAAACCGATACTAGTTGTCGAAGACAGTGCTGAGGATTTTACGGCTCTAGGCAGGGCTTTTCGCAAGAATGTGCTGCAAAACCCCGTGCTGCGCTGCGAAGACGGCGACCAGGCCCTGACCTACCTGCAGGGATATGGCAAGGCAGTAGGATGGCCCGCTGGCCTACCTGCTATTGTGCTGCTCGACCTAAACCTACCCGGCACCGACGGCCGCACGGTACTTGCTACACTCAAGCGCGACCCCGTGCTGCATACCATCCCGGTGATTGTATTTAGCACGTCTTCCAGCTTGCGCGACATCGAAGAATGCTATCAGTTGGGGGCCAATAGCTACCTAACCAAACCGATTGAGTACGCTGCGCTGGAAGAAAAAATCCGTGTCACTATTACTTACTGGCTAAGTGCCTCGGAGCTACCCCACCTAAATTAGCCTATCTTATCTGGGTGAAGAAGATATTACTAATTGATGATAACGAGCAGGACCGCCTGCTGTACAAGCGTTTTTTGGGCCGGCAGTTGGGCCATGAGCGGATAGAGATTAGCGAGGCTACTTCGGGCACCGAGGCCATGGCCACGTTTGTGCGGGTGCAGCCCGACTGCGTGCTGCTCGACTACAACCTGCCCGACACCGACGGCCTAGATTTGCTGGCCGAGCTAAAGCAACTGGCCGCCGCTGACAGCTTGTGCGTAGTAATGATTACGGGCGGTGGCAATGAGCAGCTGGCCGTGAATGCCCTGAACGGCGGTGCGCTCGACTACCTGGTCAAGCAGCAATTCGACCGAGAACTGCTGAAGAAAACGGTACGGCACGCCATCGAAAAAAACGAGTGGCGCCAGTACCAAGACCGCTACCACCACGAGCTGCACAGCATAAATCAGCAGCTGCGCGAGTCGCTGGACCTGGTAGAGGAAACCCGCCGCGAGGTAAGCGCCAAAAACGCGCAGCTAGTAGCCGCCAACGAGGAAATACAGCTGCGTAATGCTGAGCTGGCTACCACCAACCGGCAGCTGGCGCGCACCAATGCGGACCTCGACAACTTTGTGTACGCAGCCTCGCACGACCTCAAGCAACCGGTTAATAACCTGCGCGGCTTGTTTGACGAGCTACGCCACACAGCGGAGTTTCATGACCCCGACGCCTCGCAGATGTGGCAGCTGGTCGATGACTCGCTGCGGGTGTTGGCCACCATCATCACCGACCTGGCCACCGTGGTGCAGATAGAACGCCAGCCCGCCGCACCCGCCGCCGAGCAGGTAGCGCTGGCCGATGTGGCCGCTGAGGTACGCCAAACCCTGCACACCCAGATAATGACCACCCAGGCCGAGGTGCAGCTCGATTTTGAGGCGCTGCCCATAGTGCAGTATGTGCCTGGCAACCTGCGCACCATTCTGCTCAACCTGCTCGCCAATGCCCTCAAGTACCGCGAGCCGGGGCGCCTGCCGCACATTCGGTTGCGTAGCTGCCTAGTAGGCGGGCGGCCCGTGCTCATGGTGCAAGACAATGGCCTGGGCATCGACCTAGCCGTGCACGGGGATGAACTGTTTCAGCTGTTTCGACGCTTTCACCCCGATGCCGCGCCAGGCACGGGGGTAGGGCTGTTCTTGATCAACCGCCTGGTGCAAACCCACGGCGGCCACATCGAAGTAGACAGCCAGCTGGGCGTGGGCACCACCTTCAGCGTTTATCTGTAAAGCCAGCGCCGCGCCGCAGTATGCGCTCCCGCTAGTTTGCGCCAGGCGGCAACGCAGTAATCAGGCTTACCTAAGAACTGCTTTTTTAAAGGGGGTAGGGCGGCAAACTTGGCAGTCCTACCCCCTGCTAAACCACAAGCTTGGCGGCGCAAGTGCTTGTTGCTTTGTGGCGAAACTTCGCCGTTTCAAAAAGCAACTGCGCAGGCTAGCACGCGCCCTTTACTGTTTGCTAGGGCACTGGCCAAGCACTTTTTGGTTTGCGCTGTTCTGGTAATCGCTGCGCGGCCGCCCATGCGCCGCGGCACCATCGACTATGCTTTCCGAACCTACTTACCTGGCCGCCCGCATGGTGGCCCCGGCCCTCGCGCTTCACTTTGCCCAGCACCGCGCCGCGGCCGAGCAGTTGGGCGTAGCGGCCCTACCCCCACCCCCACCGGTCGCGCTGCTCGAAGCTATTATTGATGTGGCATTTTGGGCCAGCCTGCGCCGCGAGGAGGGGCGGCCACCGCGCATTTCGCTGGTGCTGCTCACGCCCGAGGCTGCTGGGCAGCCACTGCACTTCGGGCACCGTTTGCGCCTTACCCCGCAGGTGCTCATTAAGTTAGCGCCAGCCGTCGAGCACCCCGGCATTCACCTGGGGGTAGGGTTTGACGAGGAAGGCCTCTACGTGTGGGGCACGGCCACGCAGGTGCCGCCCGTGTGCTTTGTGTTAGAAGTAGTAGAACCCGGCCTACTGGTGGCCAAGCACCGCCGGGCCGATGGCTTTGGCAAATTTGTGAACGTGGCGGTGCTGCGCGGCGACCACATCAGGGTAGTAGACGAGGAAACGCAGGGCCTGGCCGACTACCCGGCGCTGCGAGCGGCGCTGCCAGCCATTGCCCAGGCGCTGCGGCCCGGCGGCAGCCCAGCCCCCGACGTGCGCCTCGAACTAGCCCGCGCCATGCGGGCGCACGGCCGCGGGGGCCTGCTGCTAGTGGTGCCGCCCAGTTCCGAGGCGTGGCGTGCTTCCATTGTGGCGCCGCTGGGCTACCCGGTGGCGCCGGCCTACGCCAGCATTGCGGGGCTACTAGCCGAGGCCGACCATACCCGCCGCGATTGGCAGGATGACCTGCTCGAAGCCATTGAAGTACTAGGCGGCTTCACGGCCGTAGATGGCGCCACCGTCGTCACGCGGCAGTTCGAGTTGCTGGCCTTTGGGGCCAAGGTGACGCGCCGCACCGACGGCACGCCGGTAGAGGAAATCCTGCTCAGCGAGCCGGTGGTAGGAGCTAGCCCTACCCGCCTGCACCCGGCCAAAAATGGCGGTACCCGCCACCTGGCCGCCGCGCAGTTTGTGCACGACCAGCCCGATGCCCTAGCCCTAGTGGCTTCGCAAGATGGCAACTTCACCGTATTTGCTTGGTCAAAAGAACTGCAATTGGTGCACGCCCACCGTATTGATGTGCTGCTGCTGTGAGCGGCGCTTAGTGCGCTACGCAGGCTGCATCAGCAGCCACTCGATGGCGACGGCCTCCAGGTCGAAGGAGCGGTAGCGCAGCAGGGGCTCGGGCGAGTTGGTCGTGATGTAGGCCGTTGCCAGGCGCGTTAGCACATTGGTGGCCACTACCACAGCCCCGGCACGGTAGCCGCTTTCGTGCACGGCGCCGGGCAGCCATTCCTGACTTATCCAGCGCTGCTCTTGCGGAGTAAAAGGCGCCATCTGAACCTGATTGATGAGGATGCGCCCCCAACCGTACTGGCGCAGCGCCCGTGCGGCGGTCACAAACATGGCCTGCGTATCGGGCAAGGCTCGGGGCGAGGCGCTCCAGTGCAACCGCAGAAAACCGGTTGGGTCGGCCAGAACCTGGCCAGCAGCATTTTTGAGTAAACTGGTTAAAGTGGCTGGTGACATGCGGGCGCAAAAGTACGCCCTACCCCCTCGGCGTGCGGCAAAAGATATAAAGCCCGCAACTGCGTGGGGCACTGGGTGCGCAAAGCAGCCAGTGCCAGTGGGTAACAGTAAGCGCTGAACCGTTTCAACGTCACGCCGCATAGCGCAGCCGTTGCCAGCACCTGCCAAAAAGCAATACCATAAAGTAGAGTGCGGGGCAAGCCTCACACTCTACTTTATGGTATTGCTTTTTGGCGCAACCAGTAATCTTCCTGGCGTGCGCCGCACACGGGGATTGCAAAAGGTGAACGAAGCTGCCGTCCGGCTACTTGAGCACGGCCAGCGTTACGCCATCGCCGCCGCGGTCGGCGTGCTCGTCGCCCACGCTGGCGATGGTCCGATTGCGGCGTAGATAGTCGCGAGCTATTTGGCGCAGCACGCCGTTACCGCGGCCGTGCAGGATTTTGATTTCCGGAATACCAAACATCACCGCGTCATCCACAAACGACATGAGCTTGGTGAGGGCATCTTCGGCCCGTTCGCCGCGCAAATCGAGGGTAGGGCTGAAACCCGCCATGCGACCGGTGAGGTCGAGGCTGGGGCCGGTATTAGCAGCGGCCGTTTTGCGGGCGGCGGCTTCGCGCTCGCGCACTTCAGCTCGGCTCAGCTTCTCTAACAGGCTGACTTTCACCAGCGTTTTCATGCCACCAAAGAGCACTTCGGCGGTTTTGCCCTTCACGCTCACTACTTCGCCATGGCCTTCCTGGCCCAGAATCGCTACCCGGTCGCCAGCGGCCAACGTGCTGACCTCGGCCAACTCACGAGTGGGCCGGGCCTTGGGTGGCTCTACTTGCAGCTTTTCCCGCACGAAGGTGTCGAGCTTTTCGCGGGCCTGCTTGGTGGTTTCCTTGTCGGCCTGCGAGCGCCGGATTTCGCCAATGGTAGCTTCGATTTGCTGGTTGGTGTCCTTGAGCAGCTTCTGGGCCTGCTGCTTGGCATCGCGCAGGCGTTCGAGGCGGTTGTCTTCGAGGTGCTTCTTCAAATCCAGGTACTCCTGGGTGAACTTGCGCAGGCCGTTTTGCAGCTTTTCGGTCTCTCGCAGCTTGGTTTCAAGCTCGGTTTTGTCTCTTTCGAGGCCTTCGAGCAGTTGGTCGTAGCGGATTTTGTCCTTGCCTACAAGCTGCGTGGCCCGCTCGACAAGCTGCCGGGGCAGGCCGATTTTGCGGGCAATCTCGATGGCAAACGACGAACCCGGCTTACCGATTTCGAGGCGATAAAGCGGTTGTAAGCGCTCGGGGTCGTAGCGCATGGCACCGTTGATGAGGCCCTCGGTTTTCTCCGCGAAATTCTTGAGGTTGGTGTAGTGGGTAGTAATCACCCCAAACGCCCGCGCCTGGTTGAGCTGCTCCAGCACGGCCTCGGCAATGGCGCCGCCCAGGCTGGGCTCGGTGCCGGTGCCAAATTCGTCAATCAGCACCAGGCTTTTCTTGTTGGCCACGGTCACGAACTGCTTCATGGCCAGCAGGTGCGAAGAGTAAGTCGAAAGGTCATTTTCGAGGCTTTGCTCGTCGCCAATATCCAGCAGAATATCTTCAAACATGCCAGCTTCCGAGTAATCGTCGCACGGAATAAGCAGGCCACACTGCAGCATGTACTGCACCAAGCCTACCGTCTTGAGCGACACCGATTTACCGCCCGCGTTCGGCCCCGAAATAACAAGGATGCGCTGCTCGGGCGTCAGCTCAATATCGAGCGGCACGACTTCACGTTGTTCAGCATCTTTGCCAGCGGCCTTGTTTTGCTCCTTAAACGTGATGGCCAGCACCGGGTGCCGCACGCCGCGCCACCGAATGAGCGGCCGGTTGCTGAGCTCGGGCAGCTGGGCGTCGAGCTCGCGGGCGAGCCGCGCCTTGGCCCGAATAAAATCGAGCAAGCCGAGGTAGCCGTACGCCTTGCGCAAGTCGGGCAAGTGCGGGCGCAGCTGGTCGGTGAGAGCGGTGAGAATGCGAATCAGCTCGCGCTGGTAAGCGTTTTCGAGGTCTTTAATGTCGTTGTTTAGCTCAAACACTTCGGACGGCTCAATAAAGACCGTCTGGCCCGAGGCCGACTCATCGTGAATCAGGCCGCGCACGCGGCGCTTGTGCTCAGCCACCACAGGCAGCACCAGGCGCCCACCGCGGATGGTGGGCTCGGCGTCGCCGGGTATCCAGCCTTCGCTTTTAGCGTGGCGCAGCACGCTGGCAATCTGCTTGCGCAGCTGCCCCTGCCGCTGGATGAGCTCTTGGCGCACCTGGCGCAGCAGCGGCGAAGCGTCGTCGCGCACATGGCCTTCGTCGTCCACTACTTTGTCCATGGCGGCCAGCAAGTTGCGGTCGGCTTGAATACCGATGCCCAGCAGGCGCAGGTGGGGGTAGAGGTTTTCAGGGGCGTGGGTGAAGAAAGTGAGCGCCGCCCGGATGGTGCGCAAGCTCATTTTAACTTCGTAGAAAGCCGTGGCGTCGAGGTAAGCGCCCGGCAGCGAGGCGCGCTTGAGGTGCACCGTCACGTCGAAGTAAAAGGCACCCGGAAACTCGCTGCCGCCAGCCAGCAACTGCCGAAACTCGTCGGTTTGGGCTAGTAGCTTGCTGAGCTGCTCGTGCTGGGTGATGAACTGCATGTTGGCCACGTGCTGCCGGCCCAAGGCCGAGAGGCAGAGCTGCTCCAGCAACTCGCGCAGAGTGGCGAAGCCGATTTTGGCTTCAAAATTCTGGGGTACTAACAAATCGAATACTAGCGGGGAAATCGGACTAACTGGCCGCGAAGGTAAAACAGCAATGTGGGCGGGAAGATTCGGTGGCGTCTGTGTTTTCACCGCAGAAGACGCGGCGAATTTTGCCGAAGAAATACGCAGGGTTACGGATTGCACCGGGCAATCAGTACGGCTGCTACTGCCACAGCTAGTAGCGCGCCCAGGCGCAGGGCCAGGAATACCCAAGCGGGCATCTCGGGACCTTTCGAGTTTTTAAGCATGGTAGCGTATACGGCAATCGAGCGCAGCCGGGCTTTAATATGCGCTACCCTACCCCCTCGCCAAAGAGCGCAAAATCGTATTTTACCGGGTCGGTGGGATCGAGCAGGCGCAGGTTGGCAGTGAGCTCTTCGGCGGCTTGCCAGTCCACTTTTTCGCGTTTCAGCAAGCCCAGCAGGCGGGCCTGGCGCTCGACGTGCACATCGATCGGGCAGATGAGCTCGGCGGGCGACAGGCGCTGCCAGAGGCCAAAATCGACGCCGTTGTGGTCGCGGCGCACCAGCCAACGCAGGTACATGTTGAGGCGCTTGCAGGCCGAGTTGCGGGCGGGCGTAGCCACGTGCTTGCGGGTGCGAGCGGGCGCATCGGGCAGGCTGAAAAACAGGTCGTGGAAGTTGATGAGCCGCTCGCGCATGGTGGCGCCGTGCAAAAAGGCGTCTTCCAGCGAGGTGTGCGCGCCGTAAAACCAGCGCAGCCAGTGCACAAAGTACAGCAGGTCGGTATCGCAGAAAGTGCGGTGGCAAAACTTGAGCAGGCGCTTTAAGTCTTCGTCCTGGTGCTGGGTAACGAACTGGTAGGGCGCATCGTCCATGCGCGCCATCAACTCGCTGGTTTTCTTCAGAATAGTGGGGCGCTGGCCCCAGGCGAGCAGCGCAGCGAAGAGGCCGCTGATTTCAATATCCTGCAAGCGCGTGAAGCGGTGCGGAATGCTCACCGGGTCTTTGGCCAGGAAGGCGGGCTGGTTGTGGCGCTCGGCGCGCTCGTCGAGCAAGGCGCGCAGCTCATACAGTTTTCGGGAATCCATAAAAAACACTTGTCATTGCGCGCAAAGCGAAGCCATCGCACCAGAACAAGTCGTGTAGGAGTTCGTTCCGGGGCGATAGCTTTGCATTTCTCGCAATGACAGACAGGGGTAGGCAGCAAGTGATAGCCCTACGGCACGTAGCTCGTCTCGACCCGAAACTTGCTGTGGTTGGTGCCCAGCTTCTGCACAGCGCGGGGCGAGAGACGCACCAAGATGTTGTCGTTTTCGCCCGTATCGGGCAGCACGCCGATAACGCGCACGTACACCGACTGGCCATTCATCTGGTTTTTGACTTGCATAATGGTGCCCACGGGCGCCGTTTTGTGCAGAGCCAGGTACTTGTCGGTGCCGCTGCTCACGATGGGAGCGGCAATGCCCACGTCGGTTTTGCGGCCCACCAGCTCGCTGGCGCGGGTGGGCGTGCGGGCTTCGGCCACTTCCTCGCGCCGGTCGGCGGGGGCCACCGTCGTCACGGTCGCAATCTGCGCTTCTTTGGCCGGGTTGATTTTAGGCGCGGCCGGCTCTGGGGCGGCGGGGCGCGGGGTGGCCGCGGTAGGCTCGGCGGCGCTGGGCGCTGCACCGGCTTCGGTAGAGCGCAGCAGCAGCTCCTGGCCCACGCGCACGGCACCGCCTGCGGGCAAGCGGTTGAGCAAAATCAGCTCGGCGGGCGAAAGGTTGTAGCGCCGGGCAATGCCAAAGAGCGTTTCGCCCTTGGCCACGGTGTAGCGCTCGGGGGCACTGCCGCCGCTGGTGGGGGTAGGGCTTGCCGTGATGCGGGCGGCGGTCGTTTTGCCGGGCGCCTCGCCGCCGGGCCGCGGAATAAGGACTATCACGCCGATACCCAGGCCAGCTTTCAGCTGCGGGTTAGCGGCCGTAATCTGGTCTACCGACACGTGGTAGCGGCGGCTCAGGGCAAACATAGTTTCGCCCTGTGCCACACGGTGGCGCACAAAGCGCTGGCCCCCGCGCATTTCCTGGCCAATGGAGTCGGCGGGCAAGCGGTGGCTCAGGGGCAGCGCGGCTACTGGGCCCCGCAGCGAATTCATAATCAGTAACGAAACAAGCAGACTCATGCGTAAAAGCGAAGCTAAAGGTGTACCAAAACCCGCCCCCGGCGGGCCCCGGCGCCAGGCCAGCGGTAGGCAAAGT